>Ga0179593_1357225_pt1 | contig 19265 bp, 13 predicted proteins | sample CZODoug2_1_08_16_FD_185931 | JGI IMG/M metagenome (GOLD analysis project Ga0179593, IMG submission 185931) | Vadose zone soil fungal communities from Angelo Coast Range Reserve, California, USA - CZODoug2_1_08_16fungal (PacBio error correction) | ecosystem: Environmental > Terrestrial > Soil >...
CCCTTGGCAAAGCAGTCGTAGCCTCCTTGAAACTGAGGAAAAGACTTTATTACGTGGGGAGGGGGGCCGATCACGAAACTATGTCTGATAAAAAAGCTTGCCCCGCGGAGTTGAGGGGATGGGCAGTGCGAATTGAGCAAATGAACAGAGAGCATACCTTGGTCAGGGAACGGGGTGTCAAGAACTAGGACGGGAAAGAAACCGGAGATTGGAAACAGGTTGGCCGGGGGGGACCGCGGTCTAGGACGCGGGAGTTTGACCGTGTTCGAATGGCTTGGTTCCTCGGAAACTGTGGGGAAAAGGTCCTTTTGAACTGGCAAGAAATATATAGGACGCCGTCTCAGTTTCCAACCAGAGGTAGGGAGGATGGGATCAGCCAGTAAAAAAACCGGGGAGTTCGGCGGCGACTCTCAGGAGCTAATACATAAGTCTAGGACTGACTACTTTCTAGGTTGAACAGGAAAAATGCATTCCTCAAACTCAGTGCGAACCGCTAGGGGCGAGGGGAGAGGGAGTCAAGCCAATTATATTTCATTCCCAATAGAACGACGATTGGGCCTTTTCCTAAAGGAGCGCCGAAAAAGGAAAGCCAGGGAGCAGGGGAGATTCTGTAAAGCGCTCACAAAACAAAAATGGGGAAAGAAAGGACAAGCATCTTTTTGCATAGGAACATTGAACTAGTCGAGCCGGCCAGCCGATCATGAAGTTGTCGCAAAACTCATCGGGGGGAAATCTGAAGGCCGCATTTTTTCTTAGTACGAGCGTAAACCGGACGTCTCTCCTAGTGAAAGGGAACCAACCAGGTTGATGTTGACCGGGGCGGCTGTATAAAGAGGGGTTTGCCCAATTATCGCGACGGTAGAAATGAAGTTTTGCGACACCGGGGGGAAGTTTTCACCAGATTTACGCGGCGGCATTCTGAAAAATTCGGTGCGCCGGGAACGTTGGCCGAGGGCGTCAAGGAGTCTAGTAAAGAGGTACAGTCGTTTGGGGGCATGGCGAAAAGGAAGAAAACTAATTGCAAACTACACGGGTCTCTTGGCCGAGACCGGAAGTATCGCGCTATTCCGAGCGAAAAAGTATTTATCATGTACGTACAAGGAAGATCACCACAATTCAAGCATAAGAAGAAACGGGGGGGGCTAGCCTTGGTGGGGGGGGCCGGAGGAGTACGATGAAGCCGGGATGGAGGAAATGAATGGAAAAAGGAACTGTACAGAACCGCTCACCCGGGGGGGGAGACGAAGAGGGGACAAGGAGCGAGAAGCAGAGTCAGCCAAAAACGATCCCTAAACGGCGACTGTTCTTTATGGTGGCGGGAAAGGAGGAAGGATTGTGGGTCCAAAAAAGAGAACTATTTTTCCAATGAGCTGTAAAAGGTCAGCATTAAGACAAGGGAACTCAAAGTCTTCTCCCGAAACAACCGGAACACAGACCCCAGTATCAGGGTGTCGTGCTTTCCAGGCGGGAGGCGCCGTTCTCAAACTCTGCGCTCGCGGCGTGGACACTAACAATAAGGAAAAATTGGAGGGGGATACACGGCGTGAAGGATGGGATTGCAAACTGAGAGGGGGCGCCTGAGGGAAACCACTACATCGAACCAGTACCCGAACACAATTAGTATCATGGTGACAAGAAGTCAAGACGGTTACTTCCGGCGCAAACCCATGATGGAAACTTTGGGTGCCGACCAGGCGCGTCGGGAGAGATGAAGACCGCAACGCGGTTATGGAGTCACACTTCAAATGGCATTGTATGGCAGAAAAATAGATGGGAAGCGGGGTCATAAGGGAAAAAGAAGGCTCATTAAAATCTGAAACATAGTCATCAGAAACGGGGGTAAATCTTCGGGGGAAAGCTCGGTCCCCATTGAGAAGCGGGGAAGGAGGAGGGAAAAGCAGAGTAGGTCACGAAAAGGCAGTAAGACAGAAAAGGCCAAGAATTCAATTTCCCCAGAGGAAAATGTACTCAAGCGCTCAGCCAATATAAGGAAAGGTCTTTCTTGAAACTCAGGCTGATGTTTCAATTATCGATCAGGGGGGGGGGGGAGGCCATGGGCAATCCGCAACCATGTCCCTACAGGGAATTGACCTCCAAAGGTCGTACTCTTTTACTAAGCCAGCGCGAAATAATTTCTCTGGTTGCTGGAAAAACCCAAGGGTCAGAAAAGTAGGACTTCAGTTTTCAGGGAGGAAGATGCGGGACTTCCGTTAAGGTGGGGGTGACCTGACGTCTCTTGGAACACGTGGAGTCGGTTTCCAAAATAGGGGGGAAGGGAGGGGAAGAGCCAGACTCTTCCCGAGCAAAAAAAAAACTTAAAGGACGTGGTTTACTAGAGGGTCCGGAGCCTTGGAACAAATCGCGAATTGGGGCGATGAACCGTGGAAGGCCTTGGGTCTGAGAGGGAGGAGACATGGCCAGTTGCCATTAACACTTAGGAGAGTAATAACACCTCAAGGGGGACAAGGTGCCTGCTTTGGTAGAATGACGAGGGGAAGGATGAAGCAAAGACGACCTATCGGGTATTAAAATAGTTAGTAGGTAAGAGGCTTTCAAACCATGGGGGGGGGGAGTCATTACTTATTCAGTGTGAGAAAAATTATCTGACAAAGTTGGACGGTAGGGAGATAAGAAACTACAAGGAAGGGGGGGGGGGGTAATAAACAAAGTTTTGAGAAAAGGACGATTTGTGGATGAGAACAATAAACGTACGAACTTTAAGGAGAAGTCTCTCATAAGGAGTGGAAAGAAAGGTTAGGGGGGGAAAGGGGTGAGGGGGAGGTTCAGCAAAATGCCAAATTGGGACTGAGTAGTCAGGCAATACTCATGCCCCTTTGATAAAACGAGCGTTTGGCAACCTATCGGGGAAGGCGAGGATTAAGGGAGAGCTTCGGGGACTCACCTCGAAGATGAGAAAGAAAGACCAGAGAAGAAGAAGGAGAAATCCTGATTAAAGCTCGAAAGAAAAAACGTCTTAAATTGCTTGAGGGGGGGGTATGGTAAAATCGAAAAGGAGAAAAATCTCAAGGGGTGGTGAATTAGGGTTATTAACGAAAGAGGGTGGAACCGTATTCTTCTCGAAAGAGTCAGCCGGAGAGAAGAGGACGCTAGCCCTCTAATCTGTGCCAAAGGCAATATTAAAAGTGATCCGGCGGGAGAAGGTAAAAATCAGGAGATAAAGGATAAGGGAGATCGGGGAACTCAACATTTCACCACAAGGCAAGGGAAAGATCGAGGGGAAACGATGTAATGGATGGAAATGAGGGATGCTTCTAATCCTTCGGGCTCGGGGGCATGACCGGGACATGCAGATTCAAAAACGAGGCAGGCCTGTTCATAAGAGGGTGGTAACATGACTAGAGCGCTGCCAGGTATGAAAGGAGGTACGGATGCGATATGGCCGTAGCTTCCTAAAGAATAGGGGAGAAACGGGGTGATGTCACATCGTAGTTTAGACGAACGGGTGAAGTGAGATCCTCAAGTCGTTGGTAGGGAAAAGAGGGAGGCGGACCAGCATACAATCATCACGTGTTTGTGGAGTTGTCCAGTGCTAAAGGAATTTTATCTCGGCCGGAAGAAAAGGGAAGACTCCAGAATGGGGGGCTGGCTCAACAGGGGGACAACCCTTAATCGAGAGTCGAAAAGAAAGTGGAGTCAACGCTGTGCTTAAGAAAAATGTGGGTGCCGCGGGGGGCGCTATTCCGGCAAAAGCAACACGAGGGGGCCGAAACTTCGTGTTGAATGGGCTTTTGGCAGGTGGAGAGATCATTGGGGGTAGGGGATTTCCCGCCCGAATGAATCTTGAACAGCGCAGGGGTTTCTTTTGGATGAAATCTTTTGGAATTGTTTCGGTCGAGGGAGAAACTACTGAAACCGCGAGTGGGCCGGGCATAGGAAAAAACCGTGGTCAATGCCACCATATGGAGAAAAGAAAAAGCCTGATAAGGGGGCCGACAAGGGTAAGTCGTGTCCGATTGGGTGAGGAGGGGATTTCATAACGATCTTAAAAAGTAGAGCAAGGCTGCCGCTCTGGAAAGATTCGGAATGACTTCTTGGGCTGCCAGGGGGGGGAAGGTAGAAGACTAGAGACAAAAAAAAAACTGGAGATTTGAAATATTCAACTGAAGGAAAAGGTGAAGACAAAACACAGTCAGAAACAGAATCTCTGGGGCGCCCCTTCAATGGAGGGGAGGGAGAAAGCCTACTAGAATAAAATCCAAAGAATCAAAAGAGACCCACCGAATAAAAACTCTAGAAGTAAAAGGCTGGCTTTTAGCAAGGGGACGAGACCAGTGAGGAAAATTGGCCGCCCACACTCAATCTCTTGGAGATAGGGAGTTTCCAGCAAAAGGGAAAAGGCGTCAACGTGGCAAAGGATAAGAGCAAACCTCCGTAACCGAAAAAGCATCGTGAATTAACTAAAATGGGGAGAGTCAAGGAACAAGACCATGCAAAAGCGGGGGATTCAAGCTTGGTTGGGGGGAGGGTGGGTAGCAGATGAAACAACGGCAGAGAAGAGAACTAATTGAGAAAAAAAGGTGATCTTGTCAAGGACGGCGAATCCTTTCAGGGAGTAAAAGGGGTTTCCAATCCCATATGGAAGGGAGGGAAAAAAAAGGAGAATGTCGTCACCCAAATACCACTCAGAACGGAAAGCAAAAGGGCGGACGAACATCCGTGATGGAGGGAGGGGGTAAAAGCCTGGGGACCACGCATGAAAAGGATCAGGTGACCTTCTTCTCAGAACGAGAGGGGGCACCAAAAGGTTATCAACCAGCGCTTAAACTCTGATTTACGAGCCAAAGTCGCAGAAGAAAAATGGGGAAGGATTGGCAATAAGAGCGAAGGTGAAACGCGGGGGAACCCGAGCCAGAAAGGTGAAAGGACGCGCCCGCGGGCCAGGAGAGGGGGCCGACCCGAAATCACTCAGAAAAAGAGGACCTCTTTAAAGCTTGAATGTGACATTGGGCTGGGGGTAACGGGGGAGGGAACGAACTCACAAAGGAAAAGAAAGAGACCAAGCATTAAGACAACGGGAATTATCCTTTACCTAGGGAGGTGTGGGGAACACCGAGGGTCGAGGGATAAGAGTAAAGGGTCTAAGAGGTATAAGAGGGCTCACCTAAGCAAAGAGCATCTTAAGTGGCAATGAAACAAGCAAAGCGAATGGGGTTCGCGACGGAGAAAGAGGGGGTTGGGGAACTCAATCCTCAACTAATGCAGTTCTGGCAACGGAGCGATTGGCGTGCATGAAGGGGGGCAGCGTGTTCGTGCGAGAAAAGGTAGAGTGAACGCAGGGGACTAATTCGACTTCTCGACGTCAAAGTACACAGAAAGAGGGGCTGGTGTAAACATTCTGGAAATGTCTTCGCTATCGCTTAGAAAAGGGAGGGCGGTTTGTCAGACGACCTTTGAAAAGTTAAGTGTACTCTTTGGAAAGAAGAAAAGTGAGCGAATACGAAAACGGCGATATCTCAAGAAAAAACCAGCGGCCTTAAAAAAGGGGTAATCCATTGTTGGACCTGGCAAAAGTAATCGGGGGAAAACACTGGTTGAAAATATTCCGCAGAGTAAACAACAAGTGGAGGCAGCAGAAGCTGAAAGGTAAGAAGGCGAGACGGCCCTTTCAGAAGAGACTGTAGATGCGTAAGATCTCCCCCAGAGGAATCATAGTGAAAGAGGGGGAGGGGGGGGCGGTTCAGAAACTTGGAATAGGGGTGGTGTGGCACAGAAGAAACGGACGAAATATAAAAAGGTGGGAACAACCTGCGACGCAGATTATGAGGAAGACATACCAAGAAACAAGAAAACAGAGGAACGGAGGGGATGGAGTGAAGTCATTGGTTTTTCAGTACGAAAGAGTGGGGAAGCAATCACAAAAGTTGGGAACCAAGAGGACAACTGTCAAAAGGAAAAAACAGAAAAGTCTTCCCACGAGACGGAGTCAGAAAAAAATCAATAAATACTCACAAGAAGTGAAGAGGGCCGCATGACGCCAGGGGGGGAAGTAACCTTGATAGAGTAAGGAGGGGATAACCAACTCGGGGCAGAAATGGGGGGGGGGAGTTCTAGGCCTGTTATGGAAAAGTGGGAAAGCCAGTGCGGAGCAAACCAATAGCATCGATCTCAACGGAAAAGGGGGCTAGAAGACGGCAAAACAGGCGCATGTACCATTCCCTCTGGTTTAGGATGCCTCGGAGTGAACCTTCTCCTAGCGAAGGGAAGGTCAGTCGGAAAAAAATCTCTCTTAATCCCAATGCCGGAATTGTTGGGGAGAAAAAATGCCGCGGAGAAAGAGGGAAAGTATGGGCTCTGAAATATCGAAGATATAAAAGGCCGCTGACGGGGGGATTGTCCCTGCGATTAAATGAGTGCCGTGGATGACGGGGAACGCAAACAGAGGTGGCAGGACAATGGGGGCAAGATCGTACAAGAGGGGAGGAGACCAGGTTGAAAGCCATCTGGGGGGGGGGGGGGCGGGAAACAGGGAACGTGAAAGACCAGTATAATGGGGGTTCGGGGGGGCACTGTGTGTTCTGAGTGAGTTTTTTCACTCATGAAGAAGAACACTGAGGCAGGCGCCGTATAGGCCAGCGATGAAAGATAAAATCAGAGACAAAAAAAAAAACCCCCACAAGGTTTGAAAACGCTGGGGGAAACGGAAGGACACCTCAGATGCCGTCATCGAACCTGCAGAGACCTTCTGAAGAATCGAGGGTGGGGAAGGGGTCAGTGTTCTCTTTCTTGCAGGGCAGTGGCAGGGTTCGTGAAGTGACAGGCCCGTAAGGAAAGAGCGACGAGGGTGCGGGTTTTGTTTCTCAACAAATACTCGGGAAACAGGACGCGCATAAAAAAATAAGAAGTTAAAGTTTCAGGGGTGAGAGCGGCGAGGTCTGGGGAAAAGGGTCCTAAGTGTGAACAGAGCTGGTCTCCTGGTATCCAGTTAATCAGGTCTCCAAGAAAGTCAGGACAGAACGCAAAGTACAAAGGGAAGGGGAAGGACAAAGTTACTGGGTTTCTGGAAGTGGGACCTAATTATGTAACGTGTCGCGGCATCAAGGCAGCGCGATCCGAACCGGGGGGAACTGCACAATGTAGGACGAGTGTCGTGTCGGGGGAGCCCACTCCTGACCGGGTCTTTTGATCAATCAATGACGGAATCCACAAAGGAAGGGAAAACTACTGTAGTAATTCCGCTCGGAAAGGAAAGGGGTAAAGGAAGAAACTTCAAAAATCAAGAAGTTCTACGTCCACGAGGGCGGGAGGAAAATGCCCAGCAAGGAAAGACAGAAAAGGGTGTTGAAAAAGTAACTATAAAGGTAGATGGACAGAAAAAGGGGGGGGGGGAATCAGCGCTCAATCAAAGGAAGGGAGAATTATGAGTCTATAGGGGATTTATAAAAAAACGTGCGGAGGGCAGGAGGATATCGCGCAACGCATCGGGGGGGTACGGAAAGGGTGGCAATAAAGTGTGCCTAGTCACGCAATGTGTTAGCGTCGGGACACTCACCTCGTGAGTCATTGGCCTCTTGCAGGAAAGGACCAAAATCGCTCAGCTCATTTTCTACTCTAAAGCCAGGAAGGGCTAAGCCTCAGGAAAAGAGAAAAAATGGGTAAGAAGCTTTTCACCGGCAGTCAGGGAATTCAAAGAACCGGCTGTCGATCTCTGTAGAAAAAAGGTGCATCGTACAATTTCTATCTTCAGCGGAATTCGCGAGTAGATGCTGAACGAAAACGGGAGGACTCTCAAGCATCTCAGGGTGGGTCAGCTGACAGGAGGAGGGGAGTGGCGCAGCCGAAAACCTTTCGGAAAGGATAGAGACCAGGGCAATCCCTTTGACACTAATCGAGAGAAGGGGGTGGAACGCGTCCAACCCACCTGTTCCGATATCTGCAGGGGATGGCACAAATCAGAGTATTGAAGTGCTACTTCACTGGGATGAGTAGAGGAATCGAAAAAAGCAAAAAGGCCGGCGGTTCCTAAACAAAGCGTGAACAGGACCTTCACGAAGAGGGATCTGACGCGAAGAGAAAAAGGAATCAACCCCTTGGGTCGGCAACTGGATCAAAAAAAAAACTGGAGAGGATCAACGTTGGGCAATAATAGTCGTCCTCCTGTCGACGTCAAGAAAAGGGAGTTCGATGTGCTAGCCTGGACGGGGGGGGGGGGGGACTGAGACCTGATTGACCCCGCTGCTTTCAGATGTGCAGGGCGATTGAGCGAACGCTTTCTAAAGGTGTAACGTGGCTCGAGGCCCTCAAAACTAGAGGGGGGACAAAAATGGGGGAAGTGGCTTCTCAAACCTCTTTCATCCAAGGGTGCCTGTGGCACCTGGGCATGCACCGAAGGGAAACCTTTTGTTCCGGGCTTATAATAAGATAGGCGATCAGTATAGCGGGCGAGGAGGGGGGGAGCTCACCGGCGGGGTTCTAAAGGGGACTACTATCCATATAGTGGGGAGGGGAAGGAAGCGACATCTCTCAAATCCTCAAGGGGGAAATGATCGGGTAGCTCCACGCGACAAGAGGCTTTTAGGAAAAGGAGGAGGGCGTTAGTCACTCTTATAAAAAGCCGACGATTGGTCCTTTGAGAAAGGGAAGCACCTATCCTCCTATTTGAGTGAGCGCTCACAAACTCTAACGGCCCAACCGATACTCCCGGGTTTGCCTGAAAAAAACGTGGTAGTCTAAACCAGCCGCCGCTAACAGCCTTTTCTCCGCTCTAGGGGTCAGGGGGAGGGGACAAGGGCTGCATTTAAAAAATGAGGGAAAGGAGAAAACCGGGCGACCCTCTACCTTTAAAAATGACTCCGCCCGTGGAATGGTATTTCTGGTCAGGGGGAGGGAAAGAGGCCTAAGCCCTGGCGCAAGGCGAAACTCGGGTGGGGGGAACTAGTAAGGGTCACCATCTGAGCGCAAAGGTTCTCTACAACATGGGGGCGGCGTTCAAGGTGTAACGTATCAAAATTGAGGCTACGTCGCAAACTCGGGGGAGAGTGTTGAAAACGTCGACGAAAAACACTTACAAGGGGAAATCGGGGGAAAACGTTAGAAGCGGCGAGAAGGAGGAAGGGCCGAAAAGTCTGATCTTCCTTACCACGAGAAAAAAAAAGCGAGAAGCATAAGTATCGGATTTGGGGGGGGACGTAAAAAAAGAAGATGGCTGAAGGGGGATTAAAACTGGGGGAAAACACCAGAGAATGGGGAATTCATTAGACAAATCAGGACAACGCAAATTAAAAGAATAACACTTACGCTACTTGGGGAAAAGAGGGTTGCGAAGTAAGATTTAAGTGGGACAAACACGACACGCTCAATGTAAGGGAGCGGTACGTAAGGGCAAAGTCACGCCAACGACGGAGACCCCAAGAAGGATAAAACAAACGAGACTCAAACCGAAGGTCGAAAAACATAAAATCGTCTAATCAAGGGCCGGAGTGTCGCATGGCTCCCCCTGCGGCTCGGGGGACCTCGGGGGCCAAAGCAAAACGGAAAAAGAGGTGTGTGTCTGACGCGATAAAGGGGACAGGGAGGAAATTTTTTCAGAGGGGTGCCAAAAAAGAATAGACAGTGGACCACACTGGAGGGATAATGGCTAAGAAAGGTCACATGGTCGATTGATAGACCCCCTGTCTTAACACGGGACCACGCGCAGGGACAAGCTTCTTCTGATCAAGGAAGGGGACCGCAAAAAGCTGTTTGTTCCTGCAATCAAGCCGGATCAGATTGCTCTCAAGCTTACCAAGCTGTCGGCAACGGACAAGCATCTCATCGAAGAACGGGGTAATATTTGCCGAAGCGTCGGGGGAGCAACCAGGAATCCGAGGGGAATGATTTATATTCCTTCATTCGCTTGTCTGGGCGGGGATAATCGAAATTATAAGTCCCCAACTCATGGAATAATCCTTTGAGAGATTGAGTTTCAGATACCCTAAAGGGGGGGAGTGTCTTAAGATCGGAGGGTGGGATAAACTCTTAGCCCACTTTGGTAAATATTAGAAAGAAAGAACCTCAGGGGAGCTGGGAAAATACGAAGAAAAACCGGTCCGCCGAAAAAAAAAAATGGGACTGGACCCCGGGGGGAGGGTCCATCCTTAAATTCAGGGGGGGGGGGGGGAGGAGTATTCTTCTTCAAGGGATAGGAAAAAAGGAGGTCTGCAAAGGAGAACTTGACGAGAACAGCTTTGCAAAGGAATTCGGGTGGAATGAATGAACTCAAGCGGGCTCCCTGAAAGCAACAAAAAGACTTCACTCAGTGGAGACCAGTTGGAAAGGGGGGGGGGGAAGTGATAAGCTGGGCCGAAAAAAGAATATGGTTCAACTTTCAACGGACGGCGAGGAGGGGCGCGCGCTTAATGGGGCTCCACACGAGGGAAGCTAGGGGGACCCGTAATCGACAGGAAAAAGACCTCTTGGAGGGGAAGGCCAGATGAATCTCTGATCGGGGATTCATCGAGAGGGGAAGGCAGTGAAGTTTCCAAAACTCCAGACCCCGCAAAAAAAAAGTTGGACGATGATTGAAAACAGTTTTCGTCGCAAATTTGGGGGGGGGACCCATTGTATAGAACTAAAAAACAGTTTTACTTTGGAGTAATATGGGGTTTTCTACTGAAAAAATGCGAAGCTAGGAGATCAAACAATTGTAGAAGAAGAAGTACAAGAAGACCTTCCCAGGGAGGGGAAGGACACGACTGTCGCAAAGCGGGACTAGAAAGAATGCTCACAATTCTCAAAAAAAGAGAAGCTTGATGACGCGAAGGGACCTGAAAGTAGGGGCTTCGTTGCTCAACAAGAATAGGAGAACACATAATCCATCCGGAAGACACGCGCATAAAAAACGAGGGGCATCTGGAGGAGTGGGGAAAATCAACACCTGTCTCAAATCCCGATGGGGAAAAGGAAAATGGTATTCCGTGCTCTCTTTGGTGAGGACGGATCAAATGGACCGACGTTATCCTGAGAAGCAAGACCGGAGGGGGGTGAAACAGCCTTACCGTAAAAGGAAGGGGTAATACAACTTAAGAAGCTGGTAAAAAGTCGGACAGGAGGGGGGTCAGGGAAGAAACAGTGGTCAAAAAACGCAGGAAAGACAGCAAAGGTCATCAAAGGTATGAGAGGCCGTCGGCTGAATCTTCTCGGGATTAGGAAAAAGAGGAGGGAAACACGTGAACTGGCGCCGTTGACGATTTTAGCTGCGATGAAATGAAACAAAAGAAGACGGATGAAGATAAGGAAGGATCTTAAAGGCCATAGAGACAATCCGTTGTAAAAGGGGGGTGGGGGGATGGCAGGCAGAGGGAGGGAGTAGGAAGGAAGGAATTGAAATGGGGTACCGGACCAAAGGATTTACCGGAATAACATCGATAGGCAGCGTTGGTGGAGGGGGACCAGGGAGGATGGTAGTTTGGGGGGGGGAAGAAGACTTCCACTCCATCGGGGGCTTTGTCTCACATGACGCAGGAGGATTCAAGACATGCGAAATAACAGTGGGGGGGAAAGCGCGGGATGTTTTTTTCCGGAGAGTAAGAACACTCCCAACAATGTCAAGCGGTGGGGAAAAAAAGGGGAGGGGGAAGTTGAATGATCATGGGGGGGAGGGTCCCGCCCTGTGGGGCTCATCTTTTGTTGACGTGGGGATAGCTGTGCAATGGCTCTGGTTCGTAGCAACACAGCGGCGAAAAACGGCTGGTGCATCAGGCCAGAGAGGGAAGTGGGCGCAGCGGCCAGCTGGCTAAGAAAGACCTATACGGTGGGAATCCCGCTGGGGAGTGAGTGGGTTTCTATGGTTTGGGTCATGAGGGAGCGGAGCGGGAAAAAAAAACCCCGACGGTTCGGGGGGAATAAAGATTTTAACTTCATGGGCTTTGGGAGGACACACTTCAGTTGAGATCTGAATAAAAAAAACCATGAGAGGAAAGAGATACTTAATCTAAGACACAAATACCCCTAGCAGCAAGAGTCTTTATTCTGAGACAGAACGATCGGGAAAAATCCACCGAATAGACCCCCGGGGGCAAAAAGCGGCAAGGAGACTGGAGTTAAGAACTTTCCTGCAGCCGACCACGGGTTCCGAAGCCAAAAAGAGGCGTCTGGGGGCCTGAAAAGCAAAAAATCTTGGCACCGATCAGAAGGCAAGACCAAACTGCGAGAACATCAGAAAAGAAATCAGGGAAATAAAGACAAGATCGAGCAACTAACCATTCCAGTACACCTCTTTCTTCAGAGTTGGGGAGTGGGTGGGTGAGTGCTGGGGGAATCTCCTCGGGGGGGAACAAAGGAAGACTCACACGCGCCTTTCTCACAAGGCCTAAAAATCGAACGAATACGGTAGGACGATGGTCTCCAAATAAGGGAAGGGGAAAGCCCCGGAGGTAATTCACTATCAAACCGGGAAACACTGCAAAAAACCTATGGCTACAAGAGGGATGATGGTGAAAATCTGGAAGCAATGCGGAACAACACGAACGGGGATAATAGGGGGGCTTCTACCATAACTCACGAGGCGGACAACCCCATGGTCTCCAGCCGCGAGTGCACGGGAATCTACAAGATCGATCCGAAAGAAGAATTTGTCAGGCAGAACAGAGAAGGTACAACCTCAGCTACCGGAAAAAGAATGTTAAGTCAGAAAGGGGCAGATTAAAAAACGCGAGTGAGTTGAGCCTCCCTCCAAAAAAGACGTACCTCTTAACTGGCAGGGATGGGGACCAGGGGGGGTTAGTACTATACGCCAAAGAACGGATCAAGGGAAATCCATCGCAGGGCAACCGGAGGGATCAAAGGTGCTGTTTTCAACACTATTCAGGGAAAAGGGGAATCCGGCGGGACGAGTGCTGAGATCAGGGAACAAATCTCAGGAAGGGGACAGGTCCCGCCATCCAGGCTGGGTTCTCTAAGGGCTTGGGGGTGGCACAACTCCAGAAGAATTTTTTCCGCGGGCGCTTGGGGATCGGAAAGGCAACGGCTATAGTTTCGAGATATTCAGGGGGAAGAAAATACATCACTGACGACCGACTCTTGAAAGAAAAGGGAGAAGGTTAAATTCGGTGAGATGGATTAAGAGGACGAAGCTGCAGAACTAAAGTGGGAACTATCCCACTTGAAATTGGAGTAAACGGCCCCAGAAAGAGTCGCTGAATAGAAATTAGGCACGTCCGTTGGGTTTCAAGAACAAAATCACGAAAAATCCAAGGGATCCAATCTGTTTAGGCAGGAAGATCCCTGCTGGATAAGCGGTCTGTTACGACGAGCGGACATAGGAGGAAAAGGGACTGCAGTAAGAAAGTCGAGATAAATGGGCGGGATATATCGACCAAATTCTACAAAGAGTGACATGCTGTAGAGGGGCAAGTTGTAGTCAAGGTATCTGTTGGGGCAAGATGAAAAAAAACCTAAAAGCCGAACTCGCCGGAAGTGCCTGCGCCCATTCGGGGAAAAGGAGGATGAAAAAGAACCGATTCGTCAAAAGTTGATGGGGGTGAATTTTCTTCTTCAAACGGGTCCGCGAAGGGGGGGGATATCAAAACAATACAAACATTTTAAAAGAATGTAAAAAAACATCCCTTGGTCAATTATATCATAAGACGACAAAAGGAATAAACTGCAAAGATGAAATGACTACCACCCTGAAAAATTGTAAGCAGATGGGGACAGAACCAAGGTCAAACAGAAGAAAATTTTTTTCTTCGGGGATTAAAAAAAGGGAACGCAGGGCTGGTTGCGAATTCAGAGTTACAATTTGGAGGACGCCATGGACAGCAAAAAAGGCAGTCGACGGGGGGAAAAAATGGCCGTCACCGCTTCTCGAGAAGGAAGAGCCGCTATGCATCCGTGCGATCTCTCTAGGAGGGCATTAGGTAAAGTAAAGACGAAATGCCCCGAAGGGACGGGAACAACTCGAGATGCGACAAGACTCTTTTGTACAAAACGGTTCCCTGCAGCTCGGAAAAGGCCGTGACTACCTGGTCCTACGAGTAGCATCACGTATAAGGCCATGGATAAGGACGTCTAGGATGCGTCCTTGAGAAGAACACGAGTGGGGCGATAGTCCTACAGGGTTAGACAAGTGGCGGGCCGGTATTAAACGGGACCTAAGAGATCCTAAAGGGGGTTCAAAGGGGGTAAAGGGGAGGGGCTCTACCGACCAAAGAAGAAGAACATGGGTCCGCGCAAGTTAATCCTCACAAAAGTGCGTTGGCTACGGGAAAAGACGGAAACGGGATCAACAGCGGCTCCCTCGCAACTGGCAAGAAGATAAAAATATGAGGTTTGGGGTACCGGGGTTTTGGCGCTGGAACGTAGTGCCGGTCCTTTAAGGAACTAAGAGCGAACTGCAAGAAACTAAGGCGCTGCTGGGTTTGATCCAATAAAACTAGTCCTGGCCAGGTCATGCCCAGCTCGAAAGAGGGGGGCGTTTTCTACGCTCGAAGAGTCTGGGCACTGTCAGCCGAATTCCAGGCTCAGGTACCCCTGTGGGAGGTCCGGGAACAGAGCAATTACAACTCAAAATCCATATGAACCGCAACAAAAGGGTCACCATAAGGAAGGCTGGAGGTGTGGAGATGGCATTAGAGAAAATTCCAGACAGAGCGACCGGCCGGGAAACCTGGGGACTACAAACACAAAAAATATACAAAAGTTAGCGTCGCAGCACGCCTGATGGCGTCCGAGCATCACAGGACGGACAACCCGGAAGCCAACCGAAAAAAAGTTTCGAGAAATGCTCAGAGTAAGGGGCGGATGTAAAACTTCTCTTTCACCCCCGAAAGGGAAAAAAGCGGGCGTCCACGCATTGGAGGGGGGGAGCGGATGGCCAATGCGCTCACCTGGGCGGGGAAACGTTCACTCCAGGTAAGGGAAGAGCAATGGGGCCGAGTTCAGAGGGGAATTAAAGGAAAACTGGAGGGGACACGGAAGGATCTGCTTTCAGAGGAATCGCGAAATTGTTGCAGGGCCCGGGGAAACGTGGCGTCAAGCCGTTGAGAGGTCCACCACCGACTAGGGTGACTTATCGGGGGAAAGTCCTGGGGGTGGAGGCCGAAAACAGCGCGCTTTTTCTACAGCAGGTTTGCCAGACACGAAGAAGCAAAGCCCTAAAAGAAAGGGGTCAGCTTGGAAAAACCGCGAACCGTGTCGCCGTCGGGGGGGAGCTAAAAAGAACGGAACGCGGGAAATCTCCAATCACAAAAAACGGATTTAGCTGTCGGAGGGTCAAGGACTCGGACAAGCAGGCTACCTCCTTATGTTGACGGGGGGGGGATGAGCGGGATGGGATTTCTCAGAAGAAAAAAGGCAAGTGGCCAAACTCTTCAAAAGCCAGGCACCGTGGGGAAAACGCTGAAGCGGAAGGAACAAAGAAAAAAAAAAACAGAGCAGGCTGTCACCTAATTGTATCATACGGAAAGGAATGCATAGTCCGCGGGAGCTCATCTACTTAGACTAACGAAAGGGCAGAAAGGGGGCCTACGTGACTGCTAGAAAAAACTCAAGGAGCGCTCGGGAGGTGAGTGCAAAGGCAAATCGGGAGACACAACATACTGGAAGGGGGACTATATATAAAGGTTGCAAGGAAAAGAGTCTCCTCTGGGATCGCGTCAGCACCAGGTTTCTTTGATTTGGCCGGCTTGTGTCAACTGGTCGGATACCATTTGCACCAGCGGGGAGGGTAGGGGGGGCCCTTGAATCAGCTTGACATGCGAAAAAGAGTCGACGCTTCCTACTCGAAGAGTATCACCGCAGATTGGGGGACAAAGGTGGGAAAGGGAACCCTTCGTGCGAGCGCTTCCAGTGGACATGAGGTTTGCCGTCTCCCTGCCTGGGAAAAAAAAGGGTAAGAATCAGATCTGAACACAGAGGCGAGATTGAGACATGAACTCCTGCGGCAAGGTCGAACGCGCCGGGGCCGGCACCCCTCGGGGGGGGAAACGGCCTGATCTAACTGGGTCGAACGGGTATCAATGGAAGGGGGAACACTGGGGTAGATCTTCAAGGGATGGGAGCTGGGGATAGCAAATGAGTCAATAGTACCCCTTCTAAGAGAGATTGTCAGTTGAAATTATCATCCCAATCTTTCTTAGAAAAAGCGCGACCTTAACAGAGATTAAATCAAATGGGGTGTCCTGGCCACACGGACTTCGCTCATATCTCCTAACCGAAATTTCCCGGTTGTAACTCCAAATCTAGGAAAAATGGCCCCCCGGCCAGGTTTGTCTGGGAGGAAAAGGAGGTCCAAGGAAGTGACCTAAGACTGGAGGTGACGGTAAAAACTAACCGCGTGAACCCGGGGGCGGACCAAAGCGGACCTAAAAAACAGTCGTGGACGTCATAAAGGGGGGTAACCTTATTAGTGAAGCAAGGGAATGTACTCTCTTGGGAAGGAAAGACGAACGTCGGCTCTTGTCCACGTGTGGGGGCCTGCAATCTTGGGGGGGGAGGGGAGTGACTGAAATCGGGAATTGTCTGAGCAAGAAGAAAAATCCAAGGCCGCGGCCAAAAAAGTATCGTCCTGACGCTAGGCCAAAGCAAAGAGTAATTTAGGAAAACCTGGGGACCAAAGGTCACAAAAGACATCTGGTGGAAAGGTAGTATCTTTAGCCTGTTATTATTAACTGAAAGGGGAAAGCACGAGGGGGTAAAAAGGGAACCCACTTCAAGGAACCCGCTTGCCCAGACTAACGACTAAAAACTATCAAAGCCGAAATTTTGTTGGGGTATCGTGGAGGGGTAATAAAACGCCCTCGGTGGGTCACTGCTACGGAGGTCCATTCATACGACCAAAATGAAAATCCTTCTGACCCAAACAGGTTCAAGGAACTGGCAAATAAAAAATAGGGGGCAACTAAAGGTCTAAAAAGGACTGTGCAGTAGATGCTAGAGCCCCAGCGTGATTTTGCAACAAGACAGGAGATGGGGTGGGGGGAGGTGAAAGATGGGTTGCCGGCCTTCATGTTCATTATGGAAAACAGCAGAAAAGTACGAAACAAATTGCGATCATTCTGTCCTCGATGAAAAAAAAATTTGCCATATCCTGGCTATCTCATACCGCTTTCTGAACTGGGAGGGCCCAAACTGGACGATCGGGGAGGAAATGTCCAAAGCAGGCTGCGGGAGGAATACCACGCATTCATGGAAACCTGCATTGAAAAGGCGCAACGTATGGGATCGGAATAGCCTCTTTCTCGGGGACCAAGTGTAAGATTTCTGAGGAGGTGGACTAAAAAGTGGTGCAACCTAACAAGGATCAGAGGCAAGGTTGGCATCTAGATTCGAGAGAGTTAGACGCTTCAGACGATCGAAACAATCGCAGTACGCCCAAGGAGTCAATTTAATCAGGAGAGGGGGAGGCGGTTGCCCATTTAGCTGTCACCGCGAACGGCTTGGGGGGAAGACTTGCTGTCCTCTCGAAGGTTGGGTAGGCTAATGGAGAAAAAAAAATCAGCTGATCTATTCGAACCAGCCACACAATTGCGGACCATCGGTTCTCAAAAAAACGCGAAAATTTAGTGCTGAAACCTTGAAGGGCACAAGAAGCAATCGCCTCATGGGTTAGAAAGTGGAGGTTCTTCGTGATCTGTGGGACTTCTGGACCATTGAAGAAAGCAGTTGAAAATTCTTATGGGCGCTGAGATTTGAAGAGGCCAAGCCGAAGACTGAAATTAAACGATGCTACAGAGCTGTGAACGCTCGTTTTTCTTAGGCGAAGTCATCGACTAATATCTATGGGGGCGCAACGTTCAACCGGGTCTTAGTAGGTCTCGCCTGGGGGTTCATCCTACATCTATTAGAAGGATACCACTACACTCCTAAAAGGAAAAAGAGGCCCTTGTCGTCAGGATAGATCTAAACGCGAGAAAGGGAAAAGAAGCGAGCTGTCTCTAGTTAACTTTCTCTGGATCTACCCATAGTGAATCGAAAGTAGGAAAAGGGGTCAAGAAAGCAATTGAAGTATTACCTGGACATCAGATGTAAAAGTGGTTGGGGGGGGCACTGGGGGGGGGTGGGGGGTTAAAAAAATGAGGAGAAATTCTAGGGAAGGCTACTCAAGTCCGGCAGTAACGACTGGAAAGGTGGGAAAGTCGGGGCTACAAACGCATGCACTTGGGGGGAAATGCAGCGTAAACACAAAGAGGGTCCACCTAACTAACAATCGGGGAGGTTCACGGAAAAATTTCAATGAGGAAAGGTGAGAGAAGCCAAAACTAACACATGCGACAAAAGCCGATCCCTTATCCGGCGAAGGAACGGCAATAAGTTGAAATAGAGAATGGCGCCTAGGGGTTTCGGAAAAGTATCACACTATTAGAAAAAACACGGGTGGGGCTCCGGAGGTGCTCAGAAGTCAGGCCGACTGTCAGGACGAGAAACGAAGACCTTTGTGAAAACAATAGAAACCAGTAATGATCCAGCTTAAAAAAAGAGAAGGGACGTCTTTTTCAAGACTAAGGACACAAGGGTCACATAAAAGGCGTGAAACGTGTTACGTGGGAAATGAGATGAAGGGGCAGTTCGGATCAATCCATGAAAAGAGGAATGCACGGGAAAACACGCGAAGGTAGCAAGTAATCTCTTGAGCTGCAGGGTCAAAACCTGTATAAAGGGGAACAATCCGGGGGAAACCAGCCAGAGAGGACGTGGGAAGAACCTGTGGTGAAAAATCACAAGAGTGGTACAGTAGGCCGTAGCTCAGTAGGGGAACCTGCGCGATGGGACCCTCGATCATAGCTTTCTCAGCAGGTTGTTGCTGGGGGTTCAAGTGCTTACGTAGGTTGGTCAAAAAAGACCATGGGACCATCTGGGCTTGGGGGGCGAAAAAATTCAATGACAGGATTAAGATGGGGATTAAAGGGGAGGGGAAAAATTGGGAGCAAGAGGGATGAAGGAAATTTTAGCGTCGCTATGAAAAATCACTCAACACCATCTACGAAACGAACCGCGTGTGACCGTTTCGGTTTTCCGGGAGAGAGATTGAAGTGCCTCAGATGAGGGGGAGGATGTTCATCTGTGGGGGTCTGGGGGACTTCTTATCGGGGGTTGATTTCTTTCGCTTTCGCTGCCTAAGCGAAGGCGGGTGGGCTTTGCGAAACCCCACCCGTTTCAGGGGACTGCTAAAGCGGGAAACATAAGCATGATAATTGTCCCTGGTAAAGAAGGGCACGATGGGGGAGGCTTGTCGTTTGTGAAGGGGGTGTTGATTCTATAGGAAAGACGTCTAACCCTCTGCCGCTGGCTGCATGAGGTAGAATTTTCTGGGCTTGAAGAAGTTCTTG
>Ga0179593_1612216_pt1 | contig 19263 bp, 23 predicted proteins | sample CZODoug2_1_08_16_FD_185931 | JGI IMG/M metagenome (GOLD analysis project Ga0179593, IMG submission 185931) | Vadose zone soil fungal communities from Angelo Coast Range Reserve, California, USA - CZODoug2_1_08_16fungal (PacBio error correction) | ecosystem: Environmental > Terrestrial > Soil >...
GAATTGCGCACTCTTGCCGGGGGGACCTTCGTCAAGAACTACCGTAGGTGACGTGCGGGCAAAAACTGCAACGCGCTGTAGCCATCAAGAAAGAAATCTGATGGGGGGAGGATCTTCCTGCGGCCCTGAACCACCTTTCACAGGTTTCTGCAGGACCACCTCTCCTATACCAGACCGAGGCGGCCGGGTCGAGCCGCCTCGAGACTATGGGGTGCACGAATGGAAGTACGCCTGCAATAGGGAAGTCCTACTCGGCACCTTCTCGTGGTAGACTGAGTCAGCTTTGCATCATGTTAAGCTTATTTGCCACAACGGGGGGAGGGAAGTGGCTCCAGGCTGCTTTCAAACCTACCCCGGCTTCCGTGAGAAAACGTCTTGGGCAAGAACGATAACGAAGAAAGGGAGCCTGGCACTCGGGGAAGCCCTGCGGGGAGTCTCCTGCCCAGGGGGGCCGGCTCGCTGGTGAGGCTCGCCTGGATTACAAAAAGGTCCTCGCTGTCCGGTACCAATCGTGTCCGAGAAAAAAGGCAAAGAACGGAGTACGATCCCTGGCACTTGGGGGACGCAATCGCGGAAGGGGCCTGCCCGTCCGACGAAGGCCTCAGGCTGACCCAAAAAAGAACTTGGTATGATCTGTCATGCGAAGTACAAGGAGAAGACAAGCACACCACAAAGGGCCGACTCGAACAGTGAGAGTTCCAAGAGAAGGAGGGAATCAATCCCCGTGGGGCGGGATCTCGGGCAGCTCGCCCCTTGTGAGACACTTGATCATGAACTCCGCGAGAACCGGTCTGTCTGCGGGGGGAAACCAGAGCACTCATTTAGGAGAAAAAAAGGTAGGTGCGCTGCCAGAAGTATTAACTGCTCCCGCCGGCATTCACCGAGGGTGGGACGATCTAGGAGCGGGGTTATTAAACGGGGGAGATCTTGAGAGAACTCGTTGCGGGGACAAGGACATTTTGCAGAGGGGCAAGAGGGGACGGCTCACCTCTCAGGCCGGCACCGGTTGGGAGAATAGCGGCTGCCGCCAGCACCCGGAGCCCCAAGGGTCTCAAGGACCGGGATGGCCCACCGAGACGTCTCGCTGCCCGGGAGAAACTCGAGATGGTCGGGAAAAGGGGAACCGCCGTCCCGTGAGCGGGATAGAGAGAAGCCGCCGGCGGGCTGTAGCGATGAAGCGGCGGGCCTGGTAGTCCGGGGGGGTTGGCGACGAGTTTGAGCTCGATAGCGCCCAGCGGGAAGCCAATCCTCAGTGGCGTATTCGGGAAGGAAGGAAAAAGGACAGAGAACTTCGAGGGAAAGAAGGGGTATGGAATCGCAAAGCTCATGCAAATAGCCTCTATCGCCCAGCAAACGAAGGGCTCCTGGGCTAGAACCACGAACGAACACATCTCCACAAAACTTGTGGACTTGGGAATTCCTCGGGTGTCCAACCGCCGCGCGCTCACGCCGGGGAAGAGGGGAAAGAAACCCCTGCTAACGTCGTGGGGGTCCTCGGCCAGGAGAAGGCTGTCGTGCAGCGAAGGGGAACGCTACCTCCGAGGTCGAGAAAAAAGTCATCGTCGGCCAGTGCGGGAAAAGAGAGAGAGGTGTCAGGCAGAAAGTAAGAACCAGGGGGAAAAGGGTTCCCGGGACCAGGTTGGAAAAAGACTGAACCCGCGGAAACTTCTGGAGCGCGTATTGAAAGACGTCCAGCTCCTCATCACCATGGAAGCAAACGATAGGGCTAACCGAGATAAACGGGCTTCGCTCCGAGGAGAAGCGGGTCCGAAAGGGAAAAGGAGAGGAAGGTGGGGCCCGCCCCAGAAGAAGCACAGGACCGTGTCCCTCCGCGCAAAGGCCGGAAGGTTGGGCAACGAGGCCAAAGAGAGAGACAACAACCAACAACGTAGGAGGGGGAGGATTTGCTGCCTCGTTGCCCAACATTAACCAGGGATGGCGTCCTGACAGGAAAGTAAAGGTAGGAGTGGGTGGAGAAAAAAAACAAGATGGGTGGGCGGCAAACAGGGTCGACACTTGGATCGCGGACCAGACCGGCTGCTGGATCAGGTCGCTATAACGGGGGGGGGGTTCAATTACGTGTAAACGAATCCAAATAAGTGAGACGAGGGGTTCAGGGACGGGTGGCTCCACCCGGCCTGGTTCGGGGGAAAGGGCTGACTATACGGAACGGAGAGGCCGTACACGAAGGAAGTCTACCGGGGTTGCCGAGAAAAAACTTTCCTGATCGGACCGAGGGATTTATCGTTGGCCGAAGCTGCAAAAAACAGCCTAGATCCGGGAAAGGAAAAGAACCAAAGGGGGTTCATCACGAATCCGGCTTTAGAGGCGCTGCTTTCAAGTGAAAACACGAGGTATCTTCCGCGTAAACACAGGTCCGACAAGGGGAAGGGTTTCGTTCGTGAAAACGGCCGATAGCACAAAAAAGAAAAACACGAGCGTGCTAGAAAGCGGAGTCGAGGGTCCAGGAGCTGAGTAAACTACCGGGGAGGAGGTGGACAATCGCAGGGGATATAGGGGGGGGACTGAAGAAAAAATTTACACATGAAAGGGAAGAGGCTTCCTTCCCGGTCAGGCGCTAGAGGAGACATCACAAAAAGAAAAAAAAAAGGACTTACCATGCCCCCTGCTGTATCCTCTAATGGGACCCGAAGGGGGGCGGTCCCCGGATAAGAAAAAAAAAACGGGACGGGGGAATAGAGAGAGAAAATCGCGGGGAAGGACGTGGCAGCGAGAAGATTTCTCTGGGGGCCCTCCCTTCCGAAACCCTTCGGGGACCCTATTGTGGGGGAGGAGAAGCCGAGTAAGAAAAGGCCGCTGTGAGCGCCGGAGAGACCGTCCGTGAGCACAGTCCCGAGAACCGACGATGGTGGAACAGTCATATCACCAGGGTTAAATAACGCCCGACGGAAAAAGGCTTGTGGACGGCCGAGGCATTTCCTGGGAATTCATGTCCTCGACGGCCTGGATGATCACTCAAATTGGGGGGATGGGATGAAGAATGAGGGGATCTCGGGTCCCGCCTTCTCAGGAACTCACCAAGGGAAGGTCAATCCCAAGGGGATGCGGGGAGATGCTTGAGAGGATGCTGGTGTGCGCGCGAGACTTACTGACGGGACCTGACTATCACAGATGGGTGGGGAGCCTGGGGCGACACAAGGCAACTGCTCTCAATATTTCCCCGCCAGTTTAATCTAAGAGTTGGCGCGAATTTTGAAACTGACGAGTAAAATGCAAAGCAGGACATCTATTTCTGCTTGGAAGTTCATCCAGGATAAAGACAGCAAGGAAAAAGAAGGAATGAGGAAAAGGGGAATCCCCCACCTTAGAATTCCATTCCCTTTCTCTTTAAAAGAAGGGAAGCACAGAGTTTTTGTAAATCATTGAAAAAAGAGCCCCGGAAGGTCAAATTGGGAAACGGTGCAAACAGATGCATCTTCCCGTACCCAAAGGGGAAAGGAAGGCCCCTAATGTCGAAACAAAGGTCTTGAAAATTCTTGAAGAAAGTCGGTTGGGACCGTCCTCCGAGGGAAGCTGTTCTCTGATCAGGGGGGGGGTTATCAGAAAGGCAATGGTGGTTGGGGAGAGTTCCGCGAGAAGGGGAGGTCCAGGGGGGGGAAAGGTCACCAGGCGTTTGGGAAGCACTGGGGATACGTGGGGCTGCTAGAAAACCCAGTGGAGTCTCCATCGAGTGGAGAACACTTGGTCATTGATAAGCGCCATCGCAGGAGGGCTGCCCAGAAAAAATCCGGGTCAAACCAGGGATCAACGAAAGGGAAAGAGTTCCAAATCCGAAAAGATCTGCCCTCTGCCGAATGACGCGGGGCCCCGTTGATACGAACGGCCATGGGGGAGGTGGGGGCGTGAAAAAAGAAAGGGCATACGTGGAGGAATGGCTCTGGGAAACTGGGTATAAAAAAATTCGAATGGGGGAAAAGACTCGGAAGGAGACTCCGAGCAAGTGAGAGCCTCTTCGTGGCCGACCTGTCGTGACCTCGTGGGCAGGGACGGTTGGGAAAAAAAGGACATGAAGGCGCTCAAACGCCCGAAAAAAAAAGAAATTACCCTCACCTCCTGGGGGGGGGGCCTAGGGGGGGATCCTCTCCATTCCCTCTCTCACACAATAGGAGATGGGTGAGAGAGAAGTAAGGGAAAAAAAAAATGTAATGAAGGCAGAGAGAGCCTCCAATGGGTGAACGTACCAAGAGTACCACACCTAGAGAATAAAAGGGGCACGATAGGGGAAAAAAGCGAGAAAGGTGGTGGCTAGATCTCGGGAAGTGGTTTTCCAGGAAGCCGCGCTTAAGAAAAGGGCGCGGAATAAAAAGGAGGTAGACCAGGTGGATAATAGCAAACCGCTATCCATGGGGGAAAGTGCTGTCGTCCTCATGGGGCAACGGCATTTAAAAAAAAGGCAGGGAAAAAAGGGAAAAAGAAGGAATTTATGAAAGTTTTGAGAAACGGAATGAGTTTTCCATGGGCCGCCGCGAAAAAGTTGTGCGCGCTAGAAATGAAAAGGGGCCGATCTAAAAAGGGAGGAAGTGCTAAAAGGGGAAAGGGTGGGAGATTACAGTAGTCTGAAAAACGAAGGTCTATGGGGCTCCATCCGCAGTTGAAGTAGGGTGTCGAAGAAATGTCAGAACGTAAAAAAGGAGGATCAAAAGGCTCAAAAAAAAAAGTCGCTGAGTAAGGAAAACCTCCTCGGATAACTAATCGGGCCGAAGAAAGGGACTACTGCGAGGAAAGGGGAATTCCAAAGAGAAGGCCATGCGCGTTAAAAAAAGAGGGCAAAGGAATGGTTCCACGTTCGGGACGCCCATTCAAACTTAAACCGAGTCTTTCGAGCGGGGGCAGAACGAAATTGGGGGGGGGAGGGGATAGGAAACGGTCGGGGGCTCCCAGGAGGCTCCCAAAATCCGGAGCGGTGTGGGTAAGACCTGGATTACTAAAGCCCTCTTGCGATGTACATCGTAAGAGGTGCCAAAAAAAAAAAAGGATAAAGCTGCAATGGAGCGAAAAAAAGGTGGTTGGCAGAAGCCGCCAAAACCTCCGGCTTGAAAAAAGGTCAAGAAAAACTGAAAAAACCCAGAAGGAAGGGTGCCAAGAAATGGGAACGCCCCGTTGTCGTTGAAGCGCTCTCGAAGAGTTCCCTGATCCTATCCGCTATCACGAAGATGGGGGGACTGAAGAAAGCATGAAGTCTTTTCTCGTGAAAAGGGAAGTACTCCCGAAAGAATGCCGGGAGAAATCTCAGAAAAGGGTGGTCGGTTGGTGAGGGAATTGTAGCAAACTTCGGGGGCTGGTACGCGGACTCCCGGGGGGAAAAGGAAAGTCTCCGCTATCAAAGAATAAAAAACCGGGAAGAGAGGCTGCCGCCAGCAAAGCGTTATCCCCTAAGGAGATCAGCACGGCCGGTAAACAAAAAAGATCAGAAAACCATTCAAGCTGGGAGTGTTAAGCACCAGGGAGCTTTTTTAATTCTAGACGTACCGTCCCGGAAGGGGGGAAAGAGAAAGATGTCAAGGACGTGAATGGTGGAAGGGGGACAGACGTCGATAACAAAACTGCCCTGGAATAAAAAGAAAATGTCGTGTGGGACTCCGACCAAACCAGGTCATGAAATCACTGAGCTAAGTCGACTACAAAAGACTTGCTCTGGTGCGACGTCTCCACGAAAGAAGCGAAAACAGGTAGAAGAAGAAGAAATCTTTGGAGGCCAAACGCAGAAAGAAAAACCGCAAGAAAGACGGCCAGAGACTGAGCGAGGGGGGAAAAGTCTCCCAGAGGGTACACGGTCATCAGAAAAGGAAAAGTCAAAAGAGGATGGACGGTGTCAGAATAAAAGTTAAACGGAAAAGGTGGCGCCACCTGCTCGAAAGAACGCGCAACCTTCGAAGTGATGACACCAAAGAAAGCAAGGGGAACCGGCAAGAGATACGGAGGGGAACAGGCCTGGACGAAGGATGAGTCCGGTAAGAAATTTCTGCGTCCTGGTGACCAAGCCTCCCCCACCTCCTTAAGTCCCAGGTCACGTCGAATAAAGGTTTGGCAACGGGAAAAAATCTCAAGAACAAACTGGGACTAGAAGTTCCAAAACCGTCAGCCTAGTAAAGGGACTGAATTAGGTTGGGAGGGAAAAGGCCCTCTCCAAAGGGGACGGGGACCTCTTCAGGGAAGAGAAGTCCAAGATCTGTTGTGGGGAGGACCTGGGGGTTTTCAGGAACATAGTTGTCTCACTAGGGTTCTAATCCGGGGAAAAGAAAAGTTTAGGGGCTATATACGGAAAGGAGGAAGGGTACACCATAAACAGAGGTCCTGTCTGAGCCGACGTTTTCCTCAGCTGAAGACAAGAATGGAAGAGGGGAAAGGAGGAACGTTAGATAAAGAATCCTGAAAAAGATCGTTCGGTCCGGAAAAACCTCTATGGATTCCTCGTTCCCCCAGGAAAGGTGTTATAGATGGTCTTGAAAAAATAGAAGGCTGGGGATGCAGGTATCCACTAGAGGAACGACAGCTTGGAAAGAAGTAGGAATTCTTAGGGCTGTCAGAACTGAGGGGAATCCAATGGGAAAAGAATGATCACAAATGAAAAAACAAGGACACCAACGATTGACCATCCAGAAAGCCAGGAGTTCGGTAGGAGAAAAAAAAACTCGAGGTTCACACAAAAATAACCATAAGGAAAAGGTAGACCGGCATCTAGATGGATTCCCTCCCTTCAAGGAGACCCTTCGTGGGAGGTCTGGAGGGAATAAGAAAAGTCCGATGGTCGCCAGAATCCGTGAGAAAAATAAACCGAACCGAAGAGAGCAGACACTTTTTCCAACGCTAACAGAAGGGAACCTTAGCGGGGAAAGTAGGGATTATCCAAGGTACTGAAAGACTCAACCAAAGGAGCGCAATAGTAGGGCAAAAACGAGTACTAAAGATCTCGGCTGGGGGGGCTACAAGGAACGGAAGAGAGCTGCGGCGGAAAAGGGAGGGAAGTTCCGGTGCGTTTGAAAAAGTAAACGTTAGGGAAAACGTCTTGGTGTGCGAAGGCGTGTACTTCTCCGCAACAGGACACAGCGTTGTCAGAAGCGATGGCGTAGTCATTGACACCAATAAAAAGAACAACCAGACCAGGGAAAATCGTCAGACCTGGGCGAGGGAAAACCTTATCGGGAAAGGAAGACCGCGAGGAGGGCATCCAAAGGGAGAACCCCTCACGAGGGCATTAGACCTGAAGAAGGGCGCCCCGAACGTGGGAAAGTAAGAATATAAATAGCGTTATGAGTAGTCACGACGCATTGGCTTTGACGGGCGCCAGTGGCCAACGAAAAGAGGGAACATGGGAAAAAATTGAGGAGCCGTGGAAAAAGATGGCGTCCCGAGGTATTGTCATTGAAAAAGGTCAAGGAGTCAAAAAAAAGGAAAACTAGAGGGGGACCCAAGAAAAAGAAAAAGGGGGATCGGATCATTGGGATCAGAAACTTTGGACTTAGTCCGGAAGAACCTCCGTCCAAGGGATGGACGACATATCAAGCTCGTTTTTGCAGCACGTCGAGCCGGGGGAGGCTGGACGTAGATACCCCGGTGCATGAGAATTTCAGAAAAGTCCTGGTCTTTCAATCCAGATCGTCATAAACAGGGAGGGCCAAACCAAGAACTCAAGAGAGCCTCATGGGGGAGAGAATTAGACTTTCGAGCTTCGCCAGCAACGAGATTGGCCAATGGCATGAGGGGTAACCTAGGGAATGGCGGGGTTAGCGGCGAAAAGCGATAGGTTGGGAAGCGGTGGACGATAAAGGGTGATCACAGAGAGCACCCAGTAAGAGATAACAGAATCTACCAGAGGCAATGACGTCGAGCTCTGACGAAAGATGGGGAAAGGGGACTCCTTGGACCAGGAAAGGGGGGCGGCGAAAATGAGAAGAATTCACGTAAGATCAGTAAGGGGGGGTATTGGAAGGGCCGCGACGGAGGAACAAAAGATATAAGCTGGAATCAAATGCAGACAGGACGATCTTGAGTATCCTCCAGGAAAACAAGAAAATTTGGTTCCAATGCTAGAAGCGACGGTGTAAAGAGAACGTCCTTGCCTGAGGAAGGAGAGACTGAGAAGTAAACATCCGAGGGAAATCGGGGGCTCGAAGGGAGAAACAACCAGAACATGGCCTTAAGGTAAAAGTTTGCAAAGGAAGGGGGAAAGAGAGCTGGGAGTAACTAGGAAGGGTTCACCGGCAATTTTGGCCTGCCGCCGCTGCCTGCGAGGACGCACATACGATGAAATAAGGGGTGAATCTATTGGATCTTTCGAGAGTAGCAAAGAGAGTGAATGCTAGGAAAAAAAAGCCGGACGCGTTGCTCCAGCCTGAACGGGGGGGGGATAGGGGCGCCCTGAAAAAAAAAGGGATGGTATCCAGACTAACCGAAGAGGCGTCCCGGGAAAAAACCTCAAAAAGAGAGCTGGGAAACCGTAGGGAAGGAGGAATTCACGAGGGAAAGAGACTGAGCAAAGGAAACAATAATGGTAAGAGGGGGGAAACGGGTCAAAGGAACTGCAGGAGTGATCGTTCGTAAGGAGAACGAGAATCGCCTGGCCACGGGGAGAAATCTTGGCTAAACGGGGAAGGCTTGTAGAAAGTTCACGTACGTACTGTCCCGGAATCGTTGGAAGGGGGGGAAAACTCCCAAGGAAGGATTAAGGAGAGTGGCAAAGCATCTCAAGTCTGCCCAAGCGCAGAAGGCTGACCCAACCCAGATGTCGAATAGGGAAGAACGCAGAGAAAAAAATCAAACTAAAAAGAGCGTCCTTTGGAAAGGAGACACATTTTCCTGCGAAATTGGGGATCGGCCCTTGAGCCGACGCGATCACGCGTCTTCGAGGGGGGGGGAAGACCGTCGGAAAACGCAGAAAGGCGTTGGAAAGGACTGAAGTAATCCAAAAATAAAAGCCCCTAGAAGAGGAAATTAGCGGGGGGAAAGGATCAGACTCGGGGAGCGCACAAGAAATAAGAACTGACTGTCGGTCGCGAAACACCTAGGGTCACAAAGGAAGGCGGGGGGATGAAACCTCGGGTGGAAAAAGCTCCCGGTTAGGGGAATCGAGGGCAGGCCCGTTGAAAGGAAGCGGCCGATGGGTAGTTCGTGAAAAGGAAGGTCCAGGGGAGGGCTCAACCGCAAGATGTCAAAGGCAGGGTCAATGGTTGAGAGGGAAGAGAGCGAGGGAAATCGTTCCTAAGGAAAAGGACGAGCATCGGGAGGGAAAAAGAAAGAAGAACTTGGGTAAAGCTCCTGGACAGAAGAATCGATCTCAAAAAAAAAGCCTTGGGTGCTTAGGCAAAAGGAGAAACGAAAGGGAAAGTTTCTGAAGGGGGGGGGGAAAAAAAACCTCGGTACGCGCCCGCTCAATCAGGGGAAAAAAAAAGAAAAAAAAGGCCGTAATTAAAAAAAAGACCAGGGGGGGGTTTCAAGAGCAACTTCGGCAAAAACCAGAGAACGACGATGTCAAAGGGGAAAAATAGAAGAGTCGCCAGGTAAAGAAGAAACTTTGCGAAGAGACATGACGGGGGGAAGGGGGTGCGAAGAACCAGCTAGGAGCGCGTAGTGTATAAAGAGCCGCATCCCATGAAAAAGAAAGGGTAGCAAAAGAGGGAAGTCCCTAAGGAAATCTACAACCCGCCCTCAAAAAATTACTTCCGAAGAGAATCGCAAAAAGGGGGGGAAAGAGGAAAGCAGACAAAAAAAACAAAGGGGTATGAGGGGGAGAAGGGGACCAAAGGGGAAAATGACTAGTAAAAGGGAAAGGGGGTTTGGGGAGAAAGAGAGAAACTGCCGGAATGGAAGGCGAGCCGCCACTTGGGTCAGACTTCGAGGCTACAAAATGTGATGTTGCCGGTGGGAAAAACTCAAAAAGGAGGAGGACTAGGGGTAAAAGGAGCCACCCGTCATGGGAAGGGGAGGAGAAATCTGGAGGGGATTCAGGAAATCGACAGGGCCTACCAGATAGGAAACCCGCGGTGCGGCGCTTCACTGAAGAGAAGGGCCGATGAACACTGAAAAAAAAGATAAGGGGGTTCAGAGAAGGCTTTATAAAGGGGTTGCAAAGAAAAAACTATGGAGACTGTGAAAGACCCAAAAGTTCGACAAGGGGGGGGGGGGATTTAGTGAGAGCACGAACGGGGCTGCGAGAAGGGGGAGGCGGAGATGAAAAAACAGCAGAAAAGAAAGTTTTTAAGAAAAGAAGCTGTCCAAGAGACATGAGGGGGGGCTTCCCAGGGTGCGTCTATCTCAGAAGAACCGAAGGAGAAAAACCCGAGGGCCTGCTGACAGCAAGAACCGGGAACGAGGCTGAGGGAACTTCTACTCGAGAGAGTTACGTCTTTACAAAAAGATAAAAAAGAGAAAACAAAGTCGGGAGTGGACTCTGAGAAAATCTGTGGGGATGAAGGGCGTGCTGAAACAAGGATGCTGCTTCACTTAAAGGAAAAGAAACCGGTGGGGGGAAGAATACGTTAGAAGGAACACAGGGGGACTATTTAGAAAAAAACGTTAAAATAGGAGTGTCGGTGCCAAAAAGTCGGGGGTGGGACTATAGAATTAGAAAAACTCAAAAATCAAAAGATCTATAATTAGTGAAAAAAAAATCAAAACGCGTGAAGGTTCCTGTAAAAAAGGTAGATAGAAAACCGTTCGGGGGGAAAACGTGGCTTGGGGACGAAGAGAGGACCGCTGGGAGGGGTTGTAATTGAAGTGGAAGAAGGAAACCAGTGTTAAAAAAGAGTCTGAGGGAAAGTTCCAACGAAGAGGATAGTGAAAAAAATCAAAACGAGAAAGGGGAAATAATAAGGCAACGGGGCTCTGGGAAAGGAGAAGATGTAAACAAAGAGAATCTTCAGGGAAGAACCAAACAGCGAAAAAAAAAAAGACCGGCGAAAAGACCGGGAGGACCCATCAAGGAGGTCTTAGTCTCACGTACCGCAGGGTGAAAAGTTTTGCCTGAAAACCAAAGACCAACGCAAATCTTGAAAGTTTGCCAAAACAAGGGTCGGACGAAATACCCATTCTGAGGAACTCGCTTGAAACCAGGCGGGCGATTAGGAGGAACCTATGCGAAACCTAACTCCAAGAGAGTCTCTTGGATCAGAAAGAACGGCGGGGGGGAGGCGAAATGGAGAAAGAAAACTCGGAAGAAAATCGGAACTGAGGGTAAAAACAGGGGGGGAAGTCCGGTCGTAGGAGCCGTAAGAGAACGTCCTCCAATCGAGGGAGGAATAGAAAAATGGTAAAGAAAGGAAATCAGGGAGAGGGGGTCTGAAAGAAAAATGCAAGATTCGCAAGAAAACGAAGGTTCAAAGAAACGGGCGAGAGAGGCCGCTGAAAAATCAAAAAAGAGGTAAAAAAAGGAAGAAGGATTCTCTGGATCACTAGAAGGGGGTACTGTCGAACGTTCGAAGGAAGGGTCGAAAAGAGAGTCGAGAGAAAGACCGGAACGGCGGGGAGTCTTCAGAAACAAGTGGAAAAAGCAAAAAAAGTGGGACGGAATGGGCGTCGCTAGAAACTTGGAGAAAGAAATTGAAGCGAGGCAGGCCTTGGGAGCATGTGGAGAAAAAAAAACAAGATCTCCAGTAGACAGAGCTCACAATCAATTGAAAGGATCAAAAAAATTTCCAATGGGGAGAATGAAGAGGGACGGTTATGAAACAAAGGAGTCGCAAAAAGTGGGGTTACCAACCACACTGAACCAGATGTCCACAGGAGAGGTTTAGGAAACGGAAGGGAGAGTTAGGGGGCTAGCGGCACGCCCATTGGAAAAGGAGGGATCCCCCACTGACCCGAGTACCAAACAACAGGGGGAGAAAGTGTAAAAAGAAAACAAATTCCAGATAACTTCAAAAAAGGGTAACGAGCAAGTTGGAAGGGAGTAGGAAAGGATTTCAATCTGAGGGAATCTTTGAAAAGAAAAGGCAGGATGGTGAGAGGGAAGACTTCGGTAGCATAAGAAGTGCGCGATCTCACCTGAGAGGGTGACGCAAAAGGAAGAAGAAGATCAAGAAGGTGCCACAAAAAAAAAAAAGCCCTCCAGGGCAAGAGCTGGAAAGTAGAAAAGGTTCATCACGAGAAGAAAAATGACTCAAAGACCGCCTGCTCTTCAGGGATGACAACCAAAGAAAATCGAAATCTGTGAGGAGATACCGGGAGAGAACTCGGGCAATGCGGTTACAGGACATGGGGCGAATGTTCACAGGGGGGCAAAAAGGACAAAGATCAAGTAGGTTCACCAAATCTTTAAAGAAGGCAGAAGGGGGAAAAACAGTGAGAGAGAAATGAAGGAGGGCGAAGGATTAAGGGGAAAAAGAGACTCCAACGCGTGGGGGGGAACTCAGGGAGGCTATACACGGATGAGGGGGAAAACCAGAGGAATCATGAAAACTCTGGAGGACTCTAGCTATGTATGGCGCCGAACATACAAAAAGACATCGCAAAGGCCAAAAAAGATGTAGTATTAAATGTGGAAGGAAAAAACTCGTCGAGCCAGATTAAGATAGAGTAACAGAAGGGCCACGAGGAGGGGGGGACCCTCATCTCTGACATAGGAAAGTTAAAAGAAGATAAGGAGCTCAGAAGTCAAAAGACAAATAAGACCGTCTCGACGTGGAACCTAACACGAGCCGCGAGGTGAAGGGGAAGAAACCCTTGAGAAAGGAAAAACATGGAATTTACACTACGGATCGGATAAAGAGTCTTGGAAAAACAGGGAGAAAATTAGGGAGGATAGTTTCTGTTGAATACTAAATGGCGGTACAAAATTACGAGGGAAGAGCCGTACTGGTCACCGGTCTGATACTAGAAAGCCACAGGGAAACAAGATTTGGGCAAAAAAGGTTGCCGCCATGAAGAGTGAAAAGCAACGGGATAGTAAAACATAGTTGAGTTTCGACTGCATTGAAAAAAAAAGGAGCTTGGGGAGGGTCAATGAATGTCTCGAGGGACGCCGGAGGGTCTTGGGAAAAATAAGGGAAGGGTATTCCTGGTGGTATTGACCACTAGAGCCAACGGAACCCATCCTCTGCTGTGGAGGAGGGGCCGCAAAGACCCCATTGGGGAAGGAAAGTACTAGGGAACAGAAAAATAAAAGAATAGAGCCAGCAACAGAAGGGCGACCGGAAAACTCGACTAAGCCTAGGAAAATCCTAACTGTGGTAAAAAAAATCGGGGGGCCCGCACGTCTCCAAAATGCAAAGGAAGCATGAGAACATAAGTAAAGGGAGATAAAGGAGGGAGCTGGGCCAAACGAAGGAAAATCAAGGAAAGATCGGGAGGCCATAAGTGTATTTGAAAAAAAGTCGAAAGGAATTCCGTAGAGTCAAAGTAGAATAGGGGGAGAACCTGCAACCAAAGAAAGAGGGTCGAGACACGTCCAAAGAGCCCCTCACATATAGTCCTTTCTTCAAATATAAAACGGGTCAAAAAGACAGGGGGTAGAGGGGGAATTTAAAAAAGACCCAAAAAAAAGGAACCTCTGTAGTATCAGAAGTCATGGAAGGGACATAGGTGAGAACACAAAAGGATATAGGGGCTTGAAGAAAATTCCTTCCCCGGATGACATGACGCCAAGGTGGGGGTGAAAGGTTCTGAAAAACCTGAAACAGGGCTTTAGGCGGGCTAAAAGCTCCCCTGAATCATCAAAGAGGAGTTTCTGTGAAATGAGTCTTAAGGGGGTTCACAAGAAAGAGAAAAAAAAGATAATGAGGGGAAAAAAGGTTTAGTTCAAAAAAGTCAGGGGTAACGGGACTTATTAAAAAATGTGGAACCGGGGATCAAGGCATCCTGACTTTCGATAAAAGTGCGTAATTGGAATGATGAGAAGACAGCGGAAAAGACAGGTAAGCATCAGGAGAGTAGACGATGGCAAGAGAGATTACGCAAACAAGTTCCGACAGGGAAGTTTTCAGTGAGAAAAAGGAAAAGGTGTCGGAGAGGGTCTTCCAGGAGCTACCCTAACGCGGACGCAGTCCGAAGGGTGCGGAAAAGAAAGTGAATCGTGGGGGATTTGAAAACGACTCGGGGCAAGAAGAAACTAAAAAAGGCTTTGAACAGAATAGAGGGGTACCGAACTGAAAAAGAACAAATGAAAGGACTATCAGATCTCTGAAAGAAGACAGAGGTGCATAGATGCTGGAAAGAGATGCCTGGATAACCTGGGATCTAGGGTGGGTGGAGGATCCAGCACGAGGGAGAGAAAATAAATACGCGGAGAAGGGTGCCGTCTGGCAGAATGAAATTGAAAGATAGCCTAAAAAGGAGCGCGTCTACCATAACAGAGGAAACGTTGTCCTAACCCGCTGGGGGGGGGTTTCCCACCTATTGGGGGGTTGTCGTTCGGGGGCGCGGCGGCGGCCGGGAAAGGTTCCCCGGGGCCGTTTCCGGGGGGAAAAGTGGACGCTGTATCGGAAGAAAGCAATTGGAGAATCTGGGAGGTCTAAAAAAGTTCGGAGAGGGACAACGGGCTGGAGCATAAGTTGTAGTGAAAATATGACAGGGTCGAAATACCGGCATCGACCTTTGGGGGCTTCCGGACCTAAGGTCATCCGAGGCCAGGATGTCAGGCTGGAAAAAAAAAATTGAAGATGAGGAAGAATCAGAAAAGGAAAAAGGGAATCTTACAAGAAATGTGGGGTAAAAAGGCTCTAGGGGCATCTGAGAAGGCCTCCAGGTCGAGGAGAAAGGATATCCAAAGAAGGCAAGAGGAAACGCCAAATATGAAGCCCTTTGGGGTTCAAAGAAAGCCGGGGAGGGGACAAAAAACCCGGCAGCAAAACACAGTAACGCTCAAGGAAGATTCCCCGATGGCTACAGGAAGGATCGGGAACTGGAAGGCTTTGGACGGGTCAAGAGAGGCAGGTGGAAGGGGAAAAGAAGATTTGTGAGAATAGAGAACCACGTCAAGGGAGGGTCGGAAGGGTTGGCCAGAAAGTCATATAGGAGGATGCTGCAAAGGCGCCCGGAAAAGGCGAATGGACCCTCGAGTTGGGCAAAAAATTTATTGGTACTCCATAGACTGCCCGGCGTGAGGCAAGGCACACTCGGGAGGCCAAGACGAAGGGGGACTCACGACGGCTATAGTCTGCCTTGGTTAAGGACAAGATGGCACGGAATACCGGCGTAAGATCTTAGCAGGGTAGATATCAAAGTGGAATCTTGTGTTGTCGCCCCTGGAGAAAGGGAACGGGGCGATCGCGTGGGTCGAAACCAAAGGCGCTCGTAAAGAAGGAACCATGGACAATCGAGTATCTCATGAAGAAAGAATCGTGAAGATTCTTGAGTGATAGAGAAATGTTGACAAGCAGCTTGAGGAGAAGAAGTGGAGGCGAGGAAGGAACTAAGTATGCAGGTGCCTCGAAATCTCAGAAAAAACAGGAGGAAAAAGAGAAAAACCCCCTGTGAAGACTAAAAAAGGAAGGAGCCTCAAAGAGACCAATCAAGAAAAAAGAGTCCCCGATAAGAGGCTGCAAGAAAAAGCGAAAGGGGCGAGGAGAAGAAGGGAGGAGGAGAGCTCCCAAGGGAAGGAAGGAGCTGGAAAGAGAGAGGAAACAAAAAGAGATCGTGGGGAAAAGAACTCTCAACATAGAACATGAAGTATAATAACCGAAAAGAGATGGGGCAAGAGGGGAGGAAGCTATAGATTAACTCTGGGTAGCCCCGGAGATGGAACGGCGATGGACCGGCCTCGTTGGGAGGCTGAGAGTTCGAAGAAAGAGTCGAGGAAATCGAGGAATTTCTCAAGAGCTGGTGGAAGGAAATTCATAAGGAAAAAGGGGAATAACCCAAAAAACGGTTGGTCCAAAGGGAATGTCGGGCGCAGGGGTTAGTGAGTGAATCGGGGACCGAAAAAAAGAAACCTTGGGGGGGAGTTTCTTCACACAAAAAGTAACTCTGTCCCGCAGCAAAGGGTCCGTAGGGGGAAAAAATAATCTTCCTAACCTGTTCCTACTAGATGCGCGGCTTCTAGAAAGTGGAAAGAAATTGAAGGCAAAAACGGAGAAAGGTCCAAAAAAAGATCAAAAAATAACGGTCGTTGGCAAATAAACGGGAAGAGAAACTGGCAACTTTCGAAAAAGAAGTAGAACTGCAACATTGGAAGTCAGGGATAAGGACTAAGCGGCCTCGCACTCTAAAAAAGGAAGGTGCCAAGCCCAACATGAGAAGTCCCTGGGGAGAAGGGGGGGAAAGCATCGTCTGGAATTGTGTCAAGAAAAGAATCCGAAAACCCTCTTGTTCAATGAAACGGAGGAAACAAAAGAGGGGAACACCGAAAACCTCAAAAACATTACTAGGAGAAAGAAAACCAAGGGAGGGATCTCAAGAAAGCCTTTTGCAAGCATGTACTCACAGGAGTTCTGGGGAACTATAAAAGAGGAAATCAGGAAAGGGAGATCGGGGGAAATTAGACCGGGCAGAGAACGGGGGGAATACTTAAGTTTAGGGACAGTACACCTGGAACGGACGCCATGGTGGCGGGGCAAAAAATTTCTGAGAGTCCTCCATCTACTCGGGAAGGACGACCCAGATACTCTAAAGGAAATGGAGAGAGGAGTACCCCGGGAGACGTTAATGGACACCTGGACTAATCTCCAGCAGCAGTGCATAGGGAAATTTAAGAAGGGCTGGAGGCTTTCTGAATGGAGGAAGCTTGAGAAAAAGGAGGTTCCGGGGGAACTTGGAAGGGGTTTCTCAAAGGGAGGCGGCGGGAGTAAAATTACCAGGGAGGATCGAAGTAGTCCGTGAAATAGAGGAGAAAGAGTACTTCATAACAGTGGGAGTGAACATTCGGATAAATTCCATAAGAGATAGAAGGATCCAAGATCTCCTGCTCAAAAGAAGAAGAGCTCCACCTTGTCTAAAGTGGATAAGATAATCTGGGGGGGGAAACGTGGGGCGCAGACCTCACGAAGGTGGCTTAAAGGTCATCTAAGGCCGAGAAAATCACCAGGTCAGAATTTACGACGAACTAAAGAAGAATCCGCTAAGATGCCCGCGGAAGGTGCGTAACCTCCCGGAGGCTGAGCAAATCCAAAAGTGCTCAAAGGAGAACACCAAAGCCTGGAGGGGGAAAAAAGGCGGGACTCGTAGATGGAGTCGCAGCTCGATTCCCGGGCCAAAAGACCAACAGGAGGAAAGGTCAAGAAGGGCCGGAGAAAAAAACTTCCCCTCGGAACCGCCTCGTAAAAAAGGGGTAAACGGCAGAGGGGGTTTCAAGGGCCGGAATGGAGGGAAGGGGGATGAAGCCGTGGGGACGACCGGGCCAAGGGTTTGGAAAAGGGAAACAAAAAAATCCCGGAGAAAAGAAAAAAAAAAACCGGGGGAGGGGAAAAGAGAGCGTGCAAGACCCCGTAGGAAAGACTGTCCACTGAAGGGACGTAGGGGAAAAAGCCGGCGGACAGAGGTTAAGCCGCCGTGGAGAAGGACTCAAAGAGGAAGCGCGAAAAGATCAGGGGGTGGGCGGTGAAGGGGGAAGCTGGGGACTGGGGGCGCTAAAGTCAAGGGTTCTCTCTAGGGGTTTCCCGGGGGGCAAATAGGAAAGTTTGAAGTAATTCGAAAAGACATTCACGGCGTTAGGAAGTGGAAATCGGGAAGGCATCGGAGAGGCAACGGTCCGGTACGATGAAAATCTTCTCGCTCAGCGTGGGATTGGGGGGGGTGTCCCAAGAAGTCTTCCCAGAGTCATCCTGGCCGCACAATGAAGGAAAAGTATAAGGAGTTTAGTGTCTTCGGTCGGAAAGGAGCCCAAAAGACATACTGGGGAGTCAGGAAAAGTGAGAAAATTTGGGGGTTGGGGAACTTCAAAAACCGGGGACATAGGGTCGCTAGAGGTAAATCTATCACAGATCTGTGTAAGATACCGGCTTGGAAGAGATTCCACGTCGGAGGACCAGTACCATAGAGGTTGGAGGAAGTGGAGAAGGTCAGACTCGGACCAAAAAGAGGCCCAGGGGAAAAAAATCCCGCCCCCCTGTCCAAGGGGGCTGGAAACGCGAGAAAGTGAAAAAGGGGCCCGGAAAACGCGCAGAAACGCGCGGGGAAATGGGGAGCGCGACGATGGCCTCAAGGGGAGAAAAACACAGTCGGAAAAAAGGTCTTGAGAAGAGCTGAGAGCGTTGATGGGACCAAGCCCGTCAAAGTCTAAGACCAAGATGAGAAGAAAATGAATACACACGAGGCTGTGAACACCGGCGAGGAGAATGGGTCATATCATAGAAGGCAAAAGGGTCTTAAAAAGACCTGAGGGATCTCTGGCAAGGTGAAAGGTAACCCAGGGTCAAGGGAGTAGAAGGAATCAAAGGGGGGCCTGGATTTTAATTAATAAAGGAAACCAGTGGTTAGATCATGGATAAAAAGAAAGAAATAATGAAGGGGGTTGGGGCTGGCCGCCAAAAAAAAGAATCGAAAAATTAATCGTCCGGTCAATCTTCAAATTAGAAAACGTTAATCTCCGGGGGAGAAGGAAATACCATGGAAAAAGACTATAGGGCCTAAGGGACGAAAAAATCCCCCTTGACAATGGGAAAAAAAGAAGGAGAGGGAACCCTGGAAAAAATTAAAGGGAATGGAGAGAGGACTTTGTGAAAAAGAGTTAACATGAGGTTGCACACTCTGCTGAAGAAAGTAAGGGAAAGAGTGGGGAAAACCGAGGGAAATGCAAGGCTTCAAAGGAGGGTTGAAAGAAAAAAAGGCACTAGAGTAAAGTTGGGAGACATAAGAGCTGGGGTTTTTGGACTCTAGAACCCTCAGAAGGACCGGACTTAGGGGGATAAAAATCAGCTCCGAGGGTTTAATCACTGAAAAACGTTTAGGGCTGCAAGGATACAAACCATAGTAGACCTCCAGGGGGGGAGATGTCAAAACGGTTGAGGTGAAGGGCGACCCTCAAACGAGTTCTCGGCCCGGGGTCCTGTCGAGCATCGTGCACCAAAACCCGTAAAAGAAAGCATAAACCTCTCCTTGAATGCTTCATCTTCAACACGGGGGATACAGGGGGGGAGGAAAAGAACAAGGGATTGGTGAAAGGGGGGAGGATGAGAGGGAATCGTTGATCGGGTACGCTTCACTGGGGGAAAATAGATCTGAGGATGTCAAAGAAGCCGCTCGGAAAGCCAAATCTCTCAATGAAACTGAAGGAATGCGGGTAATCTTTTAGAAGTGTGTGGTAAGAGATTGGTCCTGGGGTAAAAGGAAAACGTTGGGGGGGTTCCCTAATCCTGAAGGGGTTTGAGCAGCAGG
>Ga0179593_1538880_pt1 | contig 19258 bp, 32 predicted proteins | sample CZODoug2_1_08_16_FD_185931 | JGI IMG/M metagenome (GOLD analysis project Ga0179593, IMG submission 185931) | Vadose zone soil fungal communities from Angelo Coast Range Reserve, California, USA - CZODoug2_1_08_16fungal (PacBio error correction) | ecosystem: Environmental > Terrestrial > Soil >...
AACACGAAATATGACCGGCGCTGTGGGACGGACGTCGATCGAAAAACAATCTTCTTCGAGGGCAGAGGGGAGAAATTAAATTGCCGCGCACCGACTAGCCGTGGAAAAAAAAAGACATTGACAAGGCGAAAAAAAAATGGGGGCGTGCCAGTGGAGTCGATGGGGCGAGCCGAAGATCCTACAGCGGCATCTTTGTCGAGTCACAAGAGCCGCGGAATGAATAAAATTCCAGGGCTAAAAGAGAAGAAAATAACCGCAATTTGTACTCAAAGCGAGACTTGAAGTTAGAAACTGCCAGGCGCGAATCGGGGAAAGGGGAGGAGCAAGAATCGGCGAAGAGAACAATTACAAATGCCGGGAAGGGGGGACCACCAAGCAGACATATACCATGCGCAGCATCGCATTTGGAAAGCCGACGACAGAGAAAAAGTATGGCGGAGCCAAAAAATCCAGAAAAGTCGCAAAGATGAAGACGACAGAAATTGCCGAAAAAAAAAAAGGGCGCCATGTTCCCTTGACTAGGGACAGCAAGGGGGAGCGCCAATGTTAAAAAACACCCGTCCGGGCGGCCGGAAAGGAACCCCGGAATGTTCGGGACCGGAGGAAGAAAGTTCCGCGAGTAAAAGAAAAAGCTCGAGGGATTAAAGGAAGGGTGCCCGGGCAACTCCCCGAGAGCAACGAAAAAAAAAAAAAAAAATCAGCAGAAGCAACCGGCATGGGGTGCATGAAGAATAGATAAAGAGACAGCTCGAAAGGGGGCGGAGAGGCCCTTCGTCGAAGACCCCGAAAAACAAAAGTGATTAAAAGACATCGCGGCTGAACGGAAAAGGAAGCTCCCTGGGGACAGGCAATGAGAGCGGGTTTCATAGGAAAGGACCCCAAGAAGGTCCCAGTAGGCGGAGAGAAAAAACCTCGGTCCGACAAAAAAAGGGACGATTGAAAAAAAAAAAGAGAAAACGACAGAAACGAATTTTCGCCGAGCGAAGCATGGGGTGGGGGGAAGGCGCTTGTAACACGCAGCTCAGGGGACGGGGCTGGAAAGGGCAAGATCTCCTCAAAAAAGGGCTCGGAGACCCGCGGTCCGGAGAAAAGTGTAGCAAAGGGGGAAGGCGAAAGGGGCAAGCTGTGTTAGACAAAACAGAGCAAGGGCGCTACAAGAACACAGCCCGGACCGACTGGGCGAAAAAAAGGAGATCTTACAAAAAAAAGAGGCAAAGACCGGAAGGCCTGAAAGACGGGGATTCGGGCTCTGCAACGAAAGGAAGAGCGCCGCGTCCTGCTGATCTCCTCGCCCGCCAAAGGGCGAAAAAAGACCTGAATTCAGGGAAGGGAAAAATAGATAGGACGCCGCCACAAGACGACCAAGGGAGGGAAAAACTGGAAAAAAACGCAGGAAATCTAGGAATCGACCCGCGAGCGGTCCCCGGGCAAAAAGGGCACTTTGCAAAAAACCGTCGAAGGGGAAGAACAAAAGGTGCCCGCCCCAGGAAAACAGTACACCCCACCATGGGTGGGGGGGAACGGGGGGAAGGTCCGTTTTGCAAGAGCCTGATCGAACTTCGCAACGGAAAACCGTGTAGACCAAAATCTCGAAGAGTCATGGGCCCTGGAGAGCGGGCGACCAGGGTGGAAGAGTAACCCAAACAGAAAGTCCATTTCGTCAAGGGGCCGCTCACAAGGGAACGGCGGGGGGTTAAAAAACCCTAGGTATGGGGGGGGAAAAAAGAAGGGGAATAGAGTCTGCGCCCGGACCGGTCTGTCGGGAAGCCAGCGCCCCGAGCCAAGCGGAAAAGGAGAAAGAAAAGGCAGAACAGAAAGAAATCGATTCCCCTGTTTAGTAACCTCGGAAAAAAAATGAAAGGAAGGGCCGACATCCGCCACGGGGCGGCCGCATCAACTTGCCAAAGGAAGAAACACTCAGAAAACTCGAGGAAAGAAATCGAAAACAACAACACCGGGGGGGAAAAAAAGGAGATATGGGAATGAAGGGGTTCTGCCCGGTCCCAGAGGTGCGAAGTTTCCGGGGGGGGCTCCCAGGGAAAAATGCGCAACGCAGAGAAAAAAAAGAATCTCGAAGAAAAAAAAAAAATGTCGAAGGGTAGATCGTTGAGGAAGGACGACGGCGAAAGGAAACTAGGGACGAGTTGCACCAAAAGGGGGAAGAGGGAAAGGTCCGCTGCACACGGCAAGACCTTTCAAGGGGACCTAGCGTTCTAGAAAGGGAGGCCCCTCCAAAAGAGGGGGCCAAGAATACCTACTGAGTGTAACCGGGGAAGCCTGGAAAAACCGTTTCATAAGCGAAAGTCAATTGCAAAAAAAAAGGTAAAAGGCTACAGTATTGTTAAGGCCGGGGCACCACCCCTAGGGGAGAGAAGGAGGGGGCCCAGCAGCAAGCGAGAGAAAGGAGATGGTTCCCCGACGAAGGTTCTACGGAAAAGGCCCTTCCTCTGTGGATGAAAACTAAAAACCAACTAAAAGGGGGGTTGGGAAAAAAAAAAACTGGTGGGCAAACCCCAGTGGGGGCTTTAAGTGAAGAAAATTCTTGGCTGCAAGACAGAAAATACCGGGTGGGGACCTCAAGGGTTCGAGGAAGAAAAAATAAGGCGGAAATAGCATCCATGGGGGAGGGCAAATGTCGTCAGACTATGAAAAAGGAGAGGCAAGGATACAGAAAAAGAATAAAGGGGAAGCCCTCGACTGGGCTGAAGAAAGTCCATGTCTCTGAAAGACGTGGCCGAAAAGGAAGATCCCTGGAAAAACCCCTGGGGACAGAGCAAAGGGCAGTTTTGCCGAAACCGAAAAAAAGGAAGCGATGTCGTGTTTCTGGGAAAAAGCCGCTGAGAGGGTGAATGCAAAGAAGTAGAAAACCAGCGAAATCACTACAAGAGGGGGCCCGCAGGGAAAGAACAAAAATACGGAACTTGGCTGGAAGGGAAATCTGGTAAGCATGAAAAACTGGAAAAATGCTGCCAAATTCACTACAAAGGTGTGGGGGGGGATTTCTAGAAGAAAATGCCGCAAGACGAGCAGAAAGGGTTCCTGGGGAAGCAGGAAGGGGGGGGACTGCCTGTTTTCTGGAGAAAAAATACCGAGGAACTTACTGAGCAAAAGTCCTAGAAAAGTCACGGGGACCGCATAAGACAAAAAGCCAAGAAAATAGAACAACAGCACCGAAGAGAGAAAGTATCGGGAGAGGATTATTGGGAGGTCAAGTTGAGAAAATGGAGAGGGTAAAAAGGGAAAAAAATGCCTTAGGGACAGAAGAGGCCGTCCAAGTCACTACTCACGAAGAAAAAAGGTACTGTCTCTTGGGGCCGTACTGTCATTGCGAGTTCTCCAAAGCCAAAAGGGGAAAAATCGCACAGAAGGTGGAAAAAGCCCAAAGAGAGGGTGGAAATCAGGCGGCCCAGCCCGAGCATCCCAACAGAAAGATCGGCAAAGCGACCTGGGGGAAGTGAAGCAACCATGGCAGAGTTTACACGCTGCAGAACAAGGGACCTATGCACCAGGGGGGGGGGAACCTAGAAAAAAAAAAGAAGCCGCCTGGGAAGATAGGAAAAAGGGTACAAGAGACAGGAGTGGGATCGGGGAATCGCCTCTGAAATTAATGGTGCGCCCAAAGGGCGGCCCAGAAATCTGCAGAGCGAAAACTCAAGGAATCGAATGTCTTCGTCGGGGGTCCAATGAGAACTGAAGGGACTCAGAGGGAGGGGGCTAGAGCTTGGAACGGCAAAAGAAAAAAAAAAAAAGGGCCGAGCAGTGGGGGAAAGGATCCTCGACGATAATAAATCGGGGACCAGTGAGACTTGGAAGGCGGCGCGGGGGGAAGAGAGTCTACTTTCAGCCTGGATGAAAACCAAAGGAACCATTGGGCGGGGGCTGTCTCACAAAAAGAATCGCTAAAAAAGGAAAGGACAGGGAACGGAAAAGTAAACGAAAAAACGACCTAGTGTCTCCAAGTCTTGACCGCAGGGGAAGCCGAGCCGCCGACTAGAGGAAACCATATGCAACACCAATCGGCAGGGGGGGGGGTCACGACAGTTTGGAAAAAGGGAAGTGGTTCCTACTGCAAAGTCACGGTCTCCCAGCCTTTACAGGAGGACATTCAAATCAGAGGGGTGGGGGGGGCCGGGATTCAAAAAAGAGCCGACCTCCCAGAACATTTTCGTGATTGATGGGAGGCGAGATAGAAAACAGGGGAGAAAGAAAAGAAGAGGAAAAATCGACGCAAAAAAAACTCCCTCAATGCAGGGAGGGGGAAGAGTCTATCCTCAAAACTCTGCTTCGGGGGAGGCAGAGAAGGGATTCGAAGGAAGAAAAAAAAAGGAGAAAAATAAGGGAGAATGGTCGAAACCTGCAGCCTCCTTATGCGTTTCCTAGTTCAAAAAAAGAGGGAATTCCAAAGGTTCGGAAAGGGGGGGAGGTTGAGCCTGGTACGTTAACGGAACATCCGCCGGACATAGCATTTCGACAAAGGACTTCTAATAAGGAAACCGCCATGTTCAACGTGCAGAGGGGAAGTTAAACAAAGCCGCAGAGGGAATGTGGGAAAAGGTGACGTTAGGAGGAATAACGAATTACCAGACGGGACACGGGGGAAAAAGGGCAACATCTCCATATACGCCAAAAATCTTCCGAAGGAGGAGAGGGAAAAGCCGAAATCGGAGATGGAGAAAAACAAAAGGAAAAAAGGCGATAAAAAGAAAATGGGAACGAACAGACTAAAAAGCAGCAAGACCTTGACGATGGACTTCGGAGGGCAAGAAGTTTCAACAAGAACAGGGGGACAGAAAAATCCCCCCAGTCCTAAGAAATGGAAGCGGGGGGAAAAGAAACCGAGGGAAAGTGCGCTTTATTGGGGGGGGACCGGGACGAGAAGATGCCTATACAAAGACCATGTTCCGAGAAAAAACGCCCCGTTAAAAAGTGAAAATCAGGATGGGATTAAAAAGTCGCCCTGAAAAAAAATGCGCTGTGGGGACGGGAGGGAAAAAGAAAATAGTCCCAGCCAAAGTGGTGGTCGGAAAAATCCTGAAAAGAACTCAACCGGGAGGAAAAGCAAAAGGCCAACGCCAAAAAGGAAAGGCCCGCCCAAACGCCTTGGGGTTAGAAGAGCTCACCCTGGGAGTGACGCCGGCTTACGCAAAAAGGCGTTCATAAAAAAAAAAAGAATAACTAAAAAAATGCATCGACTAACCGCAAACCAAAACGGGGACACCAACGACGGAGGGGGGATCGCTCTCGAAGATACAGAGGGAAAAAAAAAAAGGGGGGGAAGACTGGGGGTAAAAATCCGTAAAGAAAGTCATAGAAGGAGTCACAGGGCAGTCGACAACGGGGAACGCCCGGGGGGTTCACGAGCTGGTGCCGGGCTCTAGGGGAAAGGGAGCTTGAAAAACAAGCCGCCAAAAAAAAAAGACACAGAAGGGGGGTCAAAAAAAAGATGGAAGGAAAAAAACCTCCTTAAGAGGTGCGAATTCTAAAATGGCTTCCAGACGAGGAAAGCGTCCCGAAAAAAAAAAATGGAAGAACCGGGAAGGGAGAAACTGATAAAAAGGATCAGTTCCCCGGGAACAAAATGGAATAAGATATTCGGGTGTCGACGCCATGGGGGGAAAAAAGAAAACGACCCAGCTTGAAAAAAAAGAAAGGGGCGAGGAGAACACGCAAGGGGGGGTCGAACAGTCCAAGGGAGGTGTCAAGCCTTTTAATGAAAGCCCCGCAGACCACACCCTGGTGCCAAAAACCCCAACAGGGGCAAGGAAAGGAACAATTGAAGAAAGGGCATGGAAAAAGGGAAATGCAATCAAGGGGAAACCCCAGCAAAGGGGGCCCATCGTCCGAATGCGCCTGCTGACATGGGGACACGGCAAGGAAAAAGGGGAAGGCACAAAAGCGACAAAGGGGAGGGGGGGACGAGTCCAAGGGAGGGAATAGGAAAGCAAGAAGGGGCCGGGACGAGAGGTTCTCCGTAAACGCAAGGGAGGAGCCTTGCAAAAAATCAAAAGCTCAAAAAAGGAAGAGCAAAGGGAAGCAAAAATCGGGACGGCGGATAGACAAAGAAAGCCGCCCGCTCAAAACCAGCACGGGGAGCTCTTGGAGGAAGCTAAAGCCAATAAAAAAAATGAAAAAAAAGAAAAAGGGGGTAGAAACGAACGCAAAAAAAAGAAGAGCGGCCAACCGTCGGGACGAGGTTAGGCAAAGGGCTGCCGAAATCGCAAGATCGCGGCAAAACGACCACACCAACAAGAGGGGGGGGAACATATCAAAAGGAAAAAAAAGAAAAAAAAGAGGAGAGAAATATTGAGGATCATAGAAAATGGTGTAGCCGGGCGCCGAGAGAATTTGGAGGGAGAAGGACACGAGCAAAGGAAAAGTGAAAAAAGGAACCGGAGATAGGGGTTTTAAAAAAAGAAAAAAAAGGAGAACGATTAGAGGGGACCAGGTGCCGTCTGGGCCGAATGTCCAGCCCCCCCGAGAGGAGTTGCAAATGGAAAAGAGATGCACGGAGAAGTAAAAAAAAGAAGAATCATGGTGGCCGATCATCCGTAGGGGCAAAGAAAGACAAGAAAGAAACCAAAAGACAGGAGAAAGAACAAGGAAAAGGGTTAAGAGCCTTCAGGGGGGACTAATGAACGAAGGAAATTGGGGAAAATCGAAAAGGAGAAGGGGACGAGGAAAAATAAAAAAGGGACAACACGGAGACCGTTCCAATTATCAATCAAGAAGAAGAAAAAGGTAGAAAAAAGGAGGGGCAAAAAAGGAATAAAGAAATGAAGTGTAAGGAAGAGGTAAGAGAAAAGCCACGTGCCAAACCTAAAAGGGGGGTGGGTTAAAATTGGTTCCGTTTCCGGGGGGCAGGGAAACATGGGGTGGTGGGGGGAGGGGAGTCATGATTGAAAAGAAGGAGGGGAGAGAACCCTCGGCGGACGATCCGGATGATGCCTTGCGTGGGGGGGTAAATTGTGAAATGCCGAAAAAAGAAGTGTCAATGAGAAGATAAAGGGACTGTTTGAAATGTTCAAAACACAGCAGGCCTTACAGCAGGTCGACAACGCGCATGGGGGGTAGAGGGTCGAGGGAAAGAAAATTCGAGGAGAGGAGGGGGGGGGGCCAACTTTGAGACAGCGAACTTTCGGGGAAAGGACGTCCAACGGGGAGGGGACGAAAAAAAAAAGGGCTAACGTAAGGGGGACGGGCCCAAGTAAAGCGCAGAGTCGATCTTGGGACCTCCCAAGATCAGAGAGAAAGAAAAAAAAAAAGATTAGTAAAAAAGAACGCTGAAATGGGAAAGCGGTGCGAAGACGTTTGAAAAGGGGGGGGGGATCGAAAAAACAGAGAAGGGAAGAAGGGAAAGTGACAACTCAAGGACTGTGGGGTCGGAAACAATCTCAAATAAAGCTATCCAAGTAAAAATAGAATGAAGAGAACAGGTGGGGGAACCGAACTTAGAACGTGGGACGGAGAAAGAAAACGAACGAAGGCTCGGAAAAGAAAAGGTCCGAAAAACTATGGTCAAAGCGTCTTCGACCCGAAGACAAGGATGAGGCAACAAGACGTCTTTCTAAAAGCGGCATTCGGACAAGTGGCAAGGAACCAGGGGAGGGGCGGGGGATCGGAAAAGGGGCCAGGCATCTCCGCCACCGGTTCTCAAAAGGGGGCCTAGAGAGGAATGAAATTCCGAAAGCAAAAGAATGGGGACGCCCATTGCGCATTAAACGCAGAAATTTTTGGGAAGAAAAAAAAACGGGGGTGAAAAGAGGGGAAGAACAGGCAAATGGAAAAGAAAAAAAAAAAGATATCAAGAAAGAATGTTTTTCAGCAACCTTCACCGAACGAAGGGAAATGTACAAAAGATGGGGGGGGAAGAGAAAGAAAACTGGAGCGAGGAACCTGAACCAGTCCAAATCGTCACGGAACCTCTCCCGTCGCCGTTCGGAATCGGAGTAAAGGCCACGCAAGGAAAGAAAAATGCGAAAACGAAGGAAGAGGGCTGCAAACACCCTTTAAATAGTAAAAGGGGTCTTCCGGGACGACAAGTAGATGCTTGTGGGACAGCGTGCTAAGTATAGGGGAGAGGCTAAAAACGGAGGAGAAGAGGGGGAAGGAAAGATCACTCGAAGAGCCCATCGAATCGGCACCAAGGGCGAAGAATGGGAGCGGGCACGGGGCCGGGGGGCTACTGGTCTGAAAAAAAGAGGAATGGCAAAAAAAAAAAGAAAGGGGGGGGAAAAATTGGAAACGGATATCGAGGGGAACCTACCGAGCAACGAGGTACCGGAGCACGAAAGAGGGGAACGACAATTGCCCGGAGACAAGCAGCGCGGGAAACCACGCTTTTGCTCGGCTTCGGGAGGAAGAAAACCCAAATGCAAGGCCAAAAAGCGAAACGAAAAAAAAAGGAGGTTCGTAAAATGGTTACATTTCTTTAACCGGCGTGTGGGGACGGACGGCATCAGAGGGGGGAAAAAAGGGGGAGAAAAAAAAAAAAACACAAGAGAAAGGGACGACAATCGGAAGGGACCGAAGGAGGAAAAGATCGATTCCCGGGAAAAACAGAAAAACCTTCAGGTGAGGAGAGGAAAAAGGCTGGGATAGAAAAAAAAAAAGGGAAAGGAAAAATATCGCAAGCACGTAACTTCCAAAAGTAACATTGGTCTGGTACAACCCAAGAACCAACACAGGAGACTTTGGGGGCACCCTGCAGAATTGGATAGAGGCTCACCTCTACAGAAAAATCTACCAACGAAATCAAGGGACCGAAAGTTCGAAAAGACAGCAAAGTTTCGTGAGGATTTTCCATCCTGGGGGCTTTGATCGGGAAAGTCCCGAGAGAACTAAAGGAGTGGAGCCAATCCTGGAAAGTGAAAAAAAAGCTTGCACAGGAAACTGGTCTCTCAGGGGGAGCGATTCATGGCGAGGAAAAAAAAATTTGAATTAAGAGGAAAAAGAAGTGAAATGGGCACCAACTCCGAGCTGCAGCATTGACTTCCAAAGAGGTCTATCAGAATAGAAAAACTAGTAAAGGTAAAAAAATAAAGAAAGACACAGAAAGAACCCTAAAATACCTGATCATAATCTCAGTGTTAAAAAAGGGAGAACCCGCAAATGAGGGGAGGGATGAAAGGCAAAGCCAGGGTCGGCAGGGGGCTCCATAGTCCGAAACCGGCTTGGCAAAAAAAAGGAGGACAATGACCTAACTAAAGGAAGATAGACATTGGTCAAGAAAAAGGTCAAAAACTCAGAGTCCGGAAGAGTCGGCAAGGTCAGTACGGAGAGCAATGTTTGCGGGGAGGAAAAAATACCTGGAAAAAAAAAGGACCGAAGAGCCGAAGAAACAAGAATGGGAAAAAACAACCCTTCTGGCAGAAAAAGGCAGAGAGGCGCCCTGGCACAACCCATCTAGTTTTGGAGGAAGTCATTAAAAGAGCCCAAAAAACAAAGGGGGGAGGGAGAGACAAAAACCCTGCGGGCTGGGGAAGAAAAAAAATTCATCCCAATGACGAATGCAACCAGCAAAAAGAAACAAAGAAGAAAAGACCGGGGGAATGGCGCGGGGGGCGGGGGGACTCCCGGCCGTCATAGAACCGTCCTGGTGGGCCGAACAGTGGGAGACATGAAGAGAAGCAAAAAACGTCAATCAGAAAAAAAAAAAAAGGACCAACAGGACAACAAAAAAAACAGAAATGTACCGGAGCTCGAGAGAGAACATGAGATGGGGAAAGGGAAAGGCAGGGGGAGGTGCAAGAGAGGTAGGAAAAGAGCGAAGGGGCCATGGAAAAGAAACGCATTCGGAAAGGATAAAATCAAGCGCCGTGTAAGTACTAGGAGGACCGGTCTCGAAAATGCAGGGAGGGGAGGGAAAACAAATCTCCGGAAAAAAGGCGCCGACACAAGAAGGGAAAAAAAGGGAGGAAAAAGACGAGGCCCGTGCGAGTCGAAGGCGGGAAGGCCAGCCTGAAGGCAGACAAGTCCCACGGAAGCAGGAAAAAGGGAAACCGAACAGGAACCGGAGGGGGAAAAAAAGGGGAGAAAAAAGGGTTCGTGGACTGAGAACTAATTAGCCATTGCCCTCCCACTGGAGAGGGGAAAGGGGAAACAAAAAACGGTATCGAAGATAAAAGAAAAGGGGAAGGAAAATTGGGCAAAGCGTCAAGGCAGGTGAAACCGCATCACTTCCCAAACTGGTTGCCCGCCAAAAAAGGAAAATGACAGGTAGATCGTTGAAAGTAAGAAGGAGACTCCAAAGGGAAAAGAAAACCAAGAAAAAAAGGTTAAGCAGCTCTCTTGCTTAAAAAAACATGGGCCCGGAAGGAACGCACTTTGCGAACACGTGTGCACGCTAAAAAAAAAGTAGTTACCTAGAAAAGGGAAACAAGAGCGCCCTCAGACGACACAGGGGCTCGGCCGCCGGAGGGCCGACGGAAACACCGGTCAGAATCAAAGAAATAAACAGAGATCGCCCGAGAGAAGAAAGGACCAAAACGACTGTGCCCACCGTCAAAAAAGACCCTCTCGGCCATAAAGGGTTCAAACGCAAAAAAAAAGTGAGACAGAGCGCGAACAAAGAAAGAGCGATGAGCTGGGGGGGAAGGAAAACCGATAAGAGGGGAAAGGAGGCCTCAAGGCAGAGGACAAGCACGAAAGGAAAAAGGGCAAAAAAAGGAAATCAAAAAAGGCACACACATCTCAGAAGAGGGGAAACAAAGATCTCTCTTACAAAAAAACAAAACGGGATTAAAATAGGAAGTCATAGAGTCTTAAAAAGAAGTTAGATTTCTAAAAATTACCCCCGAGCCAAAGTGCGCGACTTCACTGCCCCCGCGTTCATCAGGGGTTTTGAAACGTCCATCAATAAAAAGATCTTCGAAAAGGAGAAAAGAAACCAAGAATCGGGCAAACCGGGAGGCCGACGGTCGCTTCCTTTTGGAAGCCTCTGAACGGTCAAGAATGCCTAGCGGTAAAAACGCGAGGACCAAAAGGAAAATCAAAAAACAGGCAAAGTTGGCCAACGAGAACGAAAGAAAACACGAAAAGCAAAGCAGGATCAAGTGCAAAGGGGAAACTGAGGGGGAAAACCCCTCGGGTTGTGAGGGGACGGCTAAATGGGCTGGCCCAAAGGGTACAATCGAAGAGTAGAAGGGTGAAAACGACGGGTGGTCAGGGGGGAAAAACTGAAAAAAAAAGGGGGGGCAAATGGAGTAACAGGGGGGGGCTTCACCATGGTTGATGCAAAGGCCCTTCAAAAAGGCTTTGGGGAAAGGAAATAAGACAATAGGGGAGGGTCAAGAAGGATAGTCAGAAAAAGAATCCTGAGGGTTGCATGCCCCAGACGAGGGCAAATTTGGAAGGCGACGGACGAACGATCGGGGGGGTTTTTTCAAAAAAGGGCAAAGGGAAAAAAAGGGGGGAGCAAAAAAACTGGGGGAGACAAAAGATGATGAGGGGGGGCCAGCTCTGCCCACCCCTTTGAAACTGGCCAAGTAAGCGACAAGGGAGGATTCGCCCAGGGAACGTCAACCAGGGGGTGGCCGACGTCAAGATCCCTATCCGACTACCAAGGGTCGGTGGACCCCAGGGGCGAGAGAAAAACTTGTCTAACTGGTAAACGCGCAATCGTCTATAACAAAGGACCAAGCTAGGTACAAGGAAGGGTAAAGGGAAACGGGGAGAAAAACTGAACCGTAACAATCGCAAAGCCCGCCGAGAAAAGATAGAAAGAAGCTTCCTAAAAGAAAAACCTGAAGAAAGCTCAGGAAAAAACCAACTCTAGCGGAGAAAATCTGTTAAAACGTTCGGGGAGGGGAAGAAATGGCAGGAGCAGAAGATGACAAAATACCAGCCAAAGTGGGGAACACACATACTAGTTGAGTATGACCAAAAACCCCGCTACAGAAGCAGGAAGGAAAGCGAAAGAGGGGCCTTCAGGAAAAACAGAGCAAGGGTCAGGAAAAACGGGGCAAGTTATGAAGTAGACCGGGCACACCACAGGAAGTAAAAAAGGGGCAACGGCTCTCAAAACAATGGGGGGGAGGAGGCAAGGAAAGGACTACGGGTCAAGCCACCAAGCAGGCCGGGTGCTCCAAGGGAAGAAGAAGTGAAGAAAGGGACCAAAGACCGGGGAGGAGGACCAGGGAAGGGGGTGATACTCTAAGCCTCGTAGATAGGGGGGAAGTCCGAGGAAATGGGTAAAAAGGTCTTAAAAACCACCTGGGGAAGGCTGTGGACGGGACGCTATCCAAAACTGGAAAAGGACGGTACACCGCACTGAAACAGGGTGGAAAAAAGAAGGGGACGTTGGCATAGGTACGTCCTGCCAACCGGCGCGCCGAATGCAAAAGAACCTGGGGAAAAAAAAAAAAAAAGAAAGTGCGCAAAAAGCCAAAGAAGGGATCGGGGGGGAATGGCCACAGAGATGTAACTGCGCAGCAGCGGGGGGAGTCACGGGGGAGAGGCCCGGCGAAAAGAAATCGGAGGAGAAGAGAAAAAAATCGATCTGCCACACATTCCTGCCAACGCGGGGGGAAAAAGGGAAAAAAAAAGGGGAAAAAAGATACGGGGGCAAAAAAAAGAGCGAGCCTGCCGTCCGAAAACATTGGCGGTCGTACCTCAGAATGCGAGGGAAAATAAAATTGAAACAGAACTGGAGGGAAAACGGCCTACATGCATGATTGCCCCAAAGGAAGAACAGCTTGGTCGGAAAAAACAAAAGGAAAAAATGGACGCAAAAGAACGCCTGACAATCGTACCAACGATAGAGAGGAGTCGACCTTGGTAACGCACGGCGTGGTCAAAAAGGAGGCGGGGGAGAAGGTAGCGGGGAACTCGAAAAGGCGAAAACGGGTTGCGGGGGGGATCGAAAGCAAAAAAAGGGGGGACAGGAAGGGGGAGTGTCTTTCAAAACTGGATAGACGAAGGACAACAGAAAAAGGGGAATAAGAGCCAAAGAAACAACAGGGTCGGCCTTTTCGTCAGAACTTCATATTTCAAAGGCCAAAAAGACTTCAGGGAATGCCCGGGGGGAAAAACGGCCGGGGAGAAAAGTACGCGAGAAAAAACCGTCAAGACGAACCAAAAAAAAAGGTCTACCTCCTTCCAAAGGCCGATGGAATTCCGAAGGGGAAAGAGGAAGGAGCGGAAAGATCGGAAAAAAAAAATCGGAAACGAGGAAAAGACGAAAAAGTCGCGGCGTACTAAGGGAAAGGTCGCGATTCAGATGATAAGACCCAAAGAATGGTCAGAAAAGACTCAGAGGAGCACACAAAAGGCAGAAAAAAACAAAAGGCCCGACAAAGCAAAAGTAAGTAAATGAAAGGAACGCCCGGTCGAGCAGCAGCCGGGGAAGAAGAAAAAAACCCTACTCGAACAGAACAAGGAAAAAAAACCCTGAAAAAACGGAGGTCGCGAGCTGGGCAAAAGGCGAAAGGAAGATCGCGCCTCCTGGCACAAGACCGAACGATGCTAACAAGAAAAAAAAACTGGAAGGGGAGGCCAGAGGGCCACGCCCTGCGATGTGCAAGGAACTGGCCTCGGGTCGGCCAGCTGATAAAAAGGCACGGACCCCTTCAAAAGAACAAAGTTTGGTGAAGAAGGAAGACAGGGAAAAGGACTCGAAAAGGAGAGGTGCGAGCCGGTGGAAAATCTACCCGGTCTTCGTCAAATTCCTGGAAAAAAGTAGAAAGGGGAGAAACATTGGAAGCGGGGTAAGAAGGGGAAAAAATCAAACAAAGGGGGGTACGGGAATCAACTAACTGCTTCTAGCAAAACACCCGACCGCCTTTCAAAAAATGACTAAGAAAAAAACATGCAAAAAGGGAGAAAGATAAAAGGGAGGAAAGGAATAGCGAAAGGAGCGCCGGAAGGCCATCCAAAATCCTTTAAAGTTTTGCCGGTGAAAGGTATTGCAAGAGGGACGAAAAGCTAGGATTACAAGGAAGAAAAACCAATAAAAATCCACCATGCAGAAAACGGAAAGAGGGGATAGCTTCTGAGATAACGTTGATATGGTATAGAAAATTTTATGCCGCACGTGAAAAGAAGAGGGGGCAATGACTAAGGAAGAAAGGGGGGGGATCGAAAAAAAAAGGCTTAAAAGACAAAAATCGTAGGGCAACCTGGTTCCGGTAACGGAACGATGCTCGGGAGAAAACAGCTCGGGAAAACAACTCAAGAAGGGTTCGCCAAATATGGGACGGAGAAAAACCAGAGGCCTTGGGGACGATCGATAAAGAACTCTTCCCATCTTGACCGCTCGCCCCTGACATGAGACCTCGAAGAAAAAACGCGTGAAAAGAGGGGAGGAGGAATAAAAGAAGGAAGGTCCGCCGCACAAACCTCGGAATCGGTGAACACCCCTCCAGAATCGATCGACCCGCATAAAGGTCGAAAAAAGGGACAAGGGGGGATGTGATGGGGAAAGCTTTGCACGACAAAAGAACAAGAAACAAGGGGACCCGAAAAAAAAACAAACCCCAGGGCGGGGGACCGGGCCCTTTTTTAAAGTCCAAGAGGCATGCAAAAAAGGTCGCCACAGGAACCGTTGGGAAAAAAACTCATAAAAGGGGGAGGGAACAAACTAAAGACGAATGCCGCGAAACAGAAGTGAGGAAAGGGCCGGCCAAACCGACTCGCCGAAAGGGCGGATCTCAGGTACCGTTCACAAGGAAGGCGAAACTGAAGTAAAGACGGGAAGAAACCCTGAGAGAAGGAACCGCTCTGCTAAGGGAGTCGAGCTCGGCCCACAACCGCCAGCGGCCAAAGAGGGGAAGGGTTAAAAAAAAAAGAAAAACGGGGAATGCGAAGCCCAACGAGCGCGAAAGCGGATATGGTATCGAACACAAGGGGGGAGAATTGACAAAACCTCAGCGCGGAACAAAGGGGACCCAGAGGCATGGCGAAGAAAAAAAACCGAGGAAAGGAGAAAAAAAAAAGAAAAAACGACCGCGCGAAGGATTCAAAAACTCAAAAAAAAGATGTGGGAAAGGGATATGTCACAATAACGGGAATGGGGAGGCCAGGAGGCCAGGTGTTTTAAAAAAGAAACCCCTGCCCGACATGCGCCCGACGGTGGCAAAGGCGCCCTGCCAAAGAAAACCCCCGACGGAAGGAGAAAAAGAAAAGAGGCCATCGACATTGGGTCCAAAGTTAGTCAAAACGGCTTTCTGCAAAAGGTCCCACCAAAACCCCCCCAAAAAAGGATGGTAAAACCAGGAGGGAAAAAAGGTCCCGGGGGACGAAAAAAACATTTTAAAGGCTCCGATCGGGCTGAATCTCAAGGAGACGCGAATGTGGGGAAAGACACAGTACCCGAAACGGGTAATTCAGGGACCTTGCCGCCCGAGACGAGAAGGAAAAGGGGGGGAAGGAGAAGAAGGGAGGGAAAAGAAGTAAGGTAACGAGAAACCTGTTGTCCTCCAGATCGAAGCCGAAACCCATGTTGAGTACAAGCGAGGGAAGCAAAAAAAAAACAAGGGGAAGAAGATGCGAAAAAAGAGCGGTGAATCAACAAACTGCAGCCCAACGGCAAACCGAAAATGGGGAAAGGGGGTGTAAAATGGGCGAATGGGAGTGTTCAGGGGGGGACAATGAAAAAAATCTGTGGGCTGCCAGACCTCAAATTGGACAAAAGTGTAGGCCAGATAAGAGAGACGGGGAGGGAGAGGTGGAAAGCCGAAGGACCAGGGAAAACGAGGACAATGGCAGGGGGGGATTCGACTTATCTTAAGTGCAACGTGTTTCAGCGAACAGAAAGGCAAGGAAAAAAGGGTCGCAAAAAGGGGGAGAAAAAATGAAAAACGCGGAGAACAGCTGGCCGAGCTGGCATACCGCCATTCAAAACGACTTTTGGAACCCCAAAGAAAGTAAAAGGGACACCAGACCTGCGTAAAAAGGATCTGGGAACCATTCGGGGGTCGGGGCGAGGGGAGGAGGGAAAAAAAAGGGGGGGGGTCAAATCTGGACCTTAAACATCGCGGACTAAAAGAGAGGGGGGGGGTCGACAAGAACAGAAGAATCTTCCAGTAGGGGCCCGCGACGAAACAAGGAAAAAGGGGTAAGAATGTGGGACTAGGAAACCCATCTCAAGAGAATGCTAAAAAGAGGGGTTTCTGTCTGAAGGGCGTCCCCTTGTGGGACCAGCCGATGGCAGGGAAGGAGGACCTAAAGAAATAAGCACGAACTCAAAAAACACAAAACCCGTACAGGGCTCCTATGCCCACAAAGGATCTTAAAAGACGAGGCGGGGGAACAGGGGAAAAAAACGGTTGTACACCAAAGGCGGCGGCGTTCGCCCATGGGGGTGAAGTCGGTCAGAGCGGACAAGGGGGGGCGGCCGAGGAAAAGGGGAAAGATCGGGAGTTCGTTGGCACCACGTCCTGGTTTGCAGGAAAAAGGCGAAAAATGACGCACAGGACGTTGGGGGGGAAAAACGCCGGTGGGAAGGCAAGAATAAAAATAGAGATTCACAAATGCGAATGTAAAAGCCCGTTCGTCCCGAACGCCCAAGGGGGGGAAGGGAAAAGGACCTAACGAAAAACCCAAAAAAACGGGCGTTGTGAACCCGGCGCCGCAGAAGGAGATCAGGACCGCAGAACAAAGTGCCGTTCGGAAGTGATCGTAGTCCTGCCAAAGGCATCCTCAAAGAAAAAGGAAGGGAAAGGGTGGGGAAAAGGCATGCAGGGGAAAAACCAGAAGACGCGAAAGAATGGAAGGTAGGCGGAACTTTCAAAAACAAAGTCTGAGGGGAAAAAACGTCGGAAAGGGAAATGAGGGGAAAAAGACAAGAAGAATCAAGGCTCGACGACGCCCCTCCAATCCGGCCTCAAACCAAAAAAGGAAGCTGAACGCCGGGATGAGAAAAAATACTTCAAGCGAATGGGGGAAAGAACCATTGGCGGGGTTCTTCTTCGCAATGCATAACAGGAAACACACGAGAAAAAAAAAAAGCATGAAACACGAAAAGAGAGGGCAAAGTCAGGGGAAAAAAGAGCGGAAGGAAGGGAAGAAAAGCGCGAATGCATGGCTGGAAAAAAAAGAAGGCTTCCCAACTCCCATCGGAGAAGTTATTGGATTTGTAGAGGGGGATTAGGAAAAAAAGGTCGTGAGAGATCAGGAGTGCGCCAGGCAATGGGGGATCACCATTCACGGCATTCACGATCCTCAGAGGGGTTGAGGATAGACGAAGACCGGAAGGGTAAGGAGTAGGAGTGGGAGAAATTGCGAGCTCGATTAAAACAACTTATTACATGTGGAAAGAATAGAGATCGTCCCAAACCACTAAACAGCCACTCGAAGGGCATTAACGAAAAAGCTACAGGGGAAAGCCAATAGAAGGCAGGATTCATCTGAAGGGAAAAGAATGCAAGAGTCACCTACGCCCTTCGAACCACTCGAAAAACAGGTCCGACCGAGGTCTAAAAAGTTTCCAGGCGGCGGAAAGGCCGAAAATGAGTGAAAATCGCCCGCAGACTTGGCGTAAAAAAGGTCGGATGCTCTTCTTCACCGCCGTGGGGAGAGGGGGAGGTGTCTCTATGCCAGGAGGACGGGAAGGAAAGAAAAAAAAAAAAGAAGGGTGAGAAAAAAAAACCTACAGGAGGGAGGGAGGCGGCCTCACCAGCGCCTTTGGGGGGGGGGCTCCTGATGAAGGCCTTATCTTCTAAAATCTACGGAAGGGGGAAATTCTGACTGGAAAAAAAAGGCAAAAAAAACCCCGGTTCTAGAAAGCAAAAAAAGGGGGGAAAAAAAACCTGAGGGGCGGAAAAAAACCCCTGGCGCATAACCAGTAATGGCGCCAGGTCGCAGCGCGAACACGGAGGTGTCAGAAAAGAAAACTCGCCAAGAAAGGGGAGGGAAAAGGGCTCGTCGGGGGGGTCCATCGTCCTGAGGATATCACGTCCCAGGTTCCAAAGAAGAGGTTGGCGAGGGGGGGGGAAAAAACGGCCTGGGAGAGAAAAGAAAAGAGGAGAGAAGAGGCATGGCCGACGACAGCCCCAATCACAACGTTCTTGCACGTCCATCAAAAGGCCTCAAACCAGGCGCTGTAGTGGGACATGACCCGAAGGGGCGGGGAAGGAAAGGACTCAAAAAATAAACCGCCTCATCAAACATGGAACGGATGCAACAACGCTCAAGAAAAGAAGGGAAGCCTGGAAAGGAGGTACAAGCGGTCATAACCAGCGAAATCGTTCCCTTCCCGGGGGTGGGGGGTGGAAGGGAAAAGAAAGGGGGAAAGGGAAGAAAAAAAAAACCAAGAGAACCGCAAAGGGCCCAAAACGAAAACAAAGAGGGTTCCTCGACTCGAGATAGAAGGCTTTGAGATGGGAAAAAGGGGGGGAGTAAAAGAAGGGAGGGAGGGGGGACTAAGTCCAGCCAACGAAAAAAGGACCAGACCATAGCGCCGTGTAAAGAGCCTTTGGTTCCGTTCCAGAAGGAAACCGGGGAAAAGAAAACGCTGAAAAAAGGAAAGAAAGGGGACGCAAGGGAGCTTGAAGGTCGACAAAATTTAACTGGTCCTAAGTCCGAGCGTTATCTTCCACCAAGCGGCCCCCGGAAAGAAAGCCATGGGGGGGAAAAAGGGACTGCCGAGCGACAAAGAGAAGGCAGGATAACACGTTGCATGTAGCGGGGGGCCTCTAAACCATGGCCGGCGTGCAGGTGCCACCCTCAAATCTCACAGGCTACAGAGAACCGGGGAGGCAAAAATGAAACCAAAAGACAATAAAAACAAACCCTGGCCCGACCCCAACAGAAAAACCACCATTTTTCGGACGGGCCGTTTTGACGATTCATGCATCATCCGTTTCCAAGAAAAAGGGGCCAAGAAATTCGGGTAAGGAACGCCCAAAGGGAGGAATACAACGAGGTGGACGACCCTAAATAGTAGACTTTCGATGAACAAACCAGGGGCCCGGGAAACAGAGAAAAAAAAAGAGGCCCAGAAGGGACGAAGAAAAAATTCAGCACGAACGGAAAACGTCTACTTAGGAGTCATGGCACCGAAGCCGAAGGGAAGAAAAGAGGGCTCAAAAAGACCTAGCCTGAAACCGGTCGAGTCTCTGCCAACGGAATCGCCAAGGAAACCGAAGAAGGGCCAGCCACGGGCAACGAAATCCTAAGGAAAAAAGAAGCGAAGCCAGGAAGGAACGGGAAGGGTGGTTGGTAACACCCAAAGATCAAGAAGGGCACCGTTTCCGGCAACAATGACTCAGGGGGGGGGGGGGGAAAAAATCGGGCAAAAGGCAGAAAAAAGAGACTAAAAAGA
>Ga0179593_1318891_pt1 | contig 19255 bp, 19 predicted proteins | sample CZODoug2_1_08_16_FD_185931 | JGI IMG/M metagenome (GOLD analysis project Ga0179593, IMG submission 185931) | Vadose zone soil fungal communities from Angelo Coast Range Reserve, California, USA - CZODoug2_1_08_16fungal (PacBio error correction) | ecosystem: Environmental > Terrestrial > Soil >...
GTCAACGGCGGCCAGGAGGAACAGTCCGCTGCATCAGGGAGGAAACAAAATGACTCTAAGTCACAATATGCAGTTGGTAAAGAATTCACGATATCGCGGCTCGAATAACAAATAGGGAGGAGACAGGGCCTCTGAGGAAAGAAATTACTTAAGACGGATGAAAAGGACATAGAGAGGACGGATAAATTTGGTTTAGACTCAAGGTTAGACGAAGAAAGCTCGGAGTACGCAAGCCTTCCAGGGAGGGGTTCTGGAGTCAAGAAAAAAGGGGAACATCGGAGGTTTCGGTAAGAGGAGGGGAAAAGGGCGGTGAAGCGCATTCCATGGTAACGCGAAATGAAGAGACGGGCCGGCGACAGGAAAAAAAAAATTTGGGGAATCAATAAAAAAAAAGAGGAGAGGGGGGGGGGGGAACATTAAATACCAGGGAGGGAACAGCCAAGGGGAAAAGGGAAAAAAATGCTTTAAAGTGTCGTCCACTTTCAGTTAAAAAACAGTCTTTTCCTACTTGGAAAGCAACCTGGGGGCTCGACCAGCGCATGAACCACGAAAGAACTAAAAAAGCAGGGAAGACGGATGGTAGGACAATTGGCGACCTCCGAAAAGAAAAATAAGAGAAGGTTCATTGAACTCGCTTGGAGGTAAACAAACAACTAACTCGAGCCGGACGAAAGAGGAGAGCGAGTCTTCTAATCTCAGAACACGAAGGGAAGAAAAATGATCTTCGGTCGACCCTGTTTGGTAGGAAAGGAAGAGAAGGAGACTCAAAAAAAGTGAAAAGACGCTTAAGACGATCTAAACAAAGCCGTCGGTCGGCAAACACTAGCGCGCAACAGAATATTGCCAACGCAACAGAAAGTCGGAAATAAAAGAGACCGTGCTAAAAGTCAGAAGTAACGGGGGCAGTCGCAGAAGGGGCATGAAGACACCAGAGGGAAGTGGGGGTCAAGGCGGAAACGAAGAACGTGCAAATTCGCCGGAAAAGACAGGGGTACGAAAACAAAGGAGAAAGGGGGTACCTTCTCTGGGCGAAAAAAAGACAGAGGGGGGTTACCAACACGCATACAAGGAAATTGGTGCGCGCTGGAATGGGGACAGCAGGGTCAAGGGAGACTGCAGCATCAGGAAACCGCGGATAAAAAACCCAGCTAAAAAAACCACTGGGGGAACGAGACTGGGTTCACAAGCGTCAACTCGGGAGGACTACGCAAAAAAACAGAGGAAAAACTGTAGCAGTTGGGAAAGTTGCCAGAGATGTTGGTGGGCCGCAAAAAAGATGGCAAACAAGAAGGGAATGAAGACCAAAAAAAGTCAACGCGCAAAGGGTGGAACCGTCACACCCTCTTGGGGGGCGACGGGAAGGCAGGAAAGTTGGCTTGTTTAAACGGGGAAAACGTAATCCGGCCAGCGCCAAGGTCGACCGAGAGAGTCAAGAACTGTAGAATAGAGGGGTGGTACAAATACTCGGAGATGGAAAATCCGCAGCGGGGGATCATTCCTAATTTGAAACACAATAATGACCCTAAAAGGCTTGACCCGGGGAAACGGGTGCTCCGGGAAGCGCGAAGAAATAAAAGGAAAAGAGACTGATAATCCTCCGGTCTAAAAGTTAAGGAGAACATCGTCAGCCGGAATTGCGATCGCACGGTGCCAGTCTCGGGGAGGAAGGTTCCACAAGGCAGAGGACAGTAAAAAAAAATGGAATGACCGCACGGACTTCACAAAAGCTACGGGTGCAGGGATGAAAAGAAAAAACCACTGAGCAAGAGGAAGTTATTACAAACCTGCATCTAAATCACCCCAGTTGACAACCGGGGAATCTGTGGTGTAAGGATGGGGAGTGGTCAAAGGAGAAAAGGGGAAAGGGAGGAAAATAAAAATGCATCTCATGGCCGGGAGTACGACAAATACTGCGCAAAATTCTAAAGACAGGTGGAAACCCAGATGAGAAGGCATTACAAGTACTTCGTAGGGCCGGCGGGCAAAAGTGCCCATCCACGAGGGGGCAAGAAGAGGGGAGGATGAAACACCAGAGAACAAAAGGGGGGCGAGGGAGGGAAACGGGAAACGGGCCAAAGACTAGCGTCGGCGGGGAGGGGCAGGGAGATCGCGGAAAACGACCTCAAGACCAAAAGGCATTAAATAAAAACAACAGAAGATGCGACCCCTAAATAGAATCGGGTTGGAACGGCTGTGAAATGATCTGCTATAACGGGGGGCACCAGAAAGTAGGTCTCCCATAACTGGGGCTCAGAAACGAACAAATCGACATGCTTTGAGAAAAGGACGGTGCCGAACTCTTCGTTAACTAACGGACCGGGTGACGGTCTCTAAAAGGAAGGAATACACAAAGAACGCCATCACGTGAAAATCATCGACGATCCGTCAACCAATTGTAAGACTCGGGGTCCCATGGAGAGGGAACTAAGAGAAGTTAGCGGCAGCCGACACAAGATCAGGGAAACGTAAGAAATAAAAAGACTCTAGCCATGAGCCCTGTACAAACTCAATCCAGGAGAAACAAAAATCGTACTCCAAACTCGCGTGGGGCAGATCTCCTGGACACTCTGAACGAAAGGTAGATGAAAACACACATACTTTAAGAGGTGAGGACGAGACCGGCTGAAGGCCAATGCGGGCGAGTTAAGGCGGGAAGAAGGGTCAGGATAACTACAACTTCTTCCGTCAGACCAATGAATGGAAGAAAAGGACCCAAGAAAGGAAAATAAGGTAGCACCAAGGGGTCGTGGGGGAATTTTAGGGGGTACAACGTGAGGGACCAGGCAAACGGTGAAGTCCCATAAGAGATGGGCTGGAGAATGGTTAAACCAATGCAAAGACAAAGAAGAATGTGTGGTGGACACGCGGGACGGTTCCTGAAACCTCTAGGGCCAAGGAAAAATCAGGGAACAGGCGGATGTTTGAAAATCTCAAAAAAAAACGGAGGAAGGGGAAAAAGATCGCCTCCCACAAACCTTTTGTTTCCTTTGATTCAGTCTTAAGAAGGGTGAGGGGGCAAAATTCCAGAGTGGGGGGGGTCAACAACCAGGGTCTCACTTGGGGTTACCCCAGACCAAGCAGAGGGCCATTTCGGGACGCACAGGGGAGCAGGTCAAGTTGAACCCGGGAAGGCCTCAAAAAAAAAGAAACGGCAATGGGGCGCGGTTGTGAAGGGATTCCGATTTGGATAAAGAGAAGGTTATGCAGACCGGAATAAACCAGCGTCACAAAACGCGCAAACGGTAGGTCGCGGGGCGCAAGAAAAAAAGAACGCTCAACTGCGACTGGGAATCGAAAAGGGAAAACAGTTGGAGATCCGGCAAAACAGCGAAAGACGCGCCAAGTTGGACACAGGAGATGGATAAAGCAGGGCGCGAAAAACACTAATCGGAGGGGGAGAGGGAAAAGAACTGTGGCGAACGTGAATTTTTTCCCACGATACTAAGGTGCTAAGGGAAGGAAATTCTGGCCTAGTGGGGAGTCCATGGAAAACTTTTACCAAAACACATGAGATAAAAGAGAGAGACCTTTCAACGTTAACTTTATGCAGAAAGTCACATGGACTTGTTAATAAAATGAGACTGATCACTACAGAGAAAAAAATTAATTAGCTAAGGTTAAATCTGAGGGGGGGGTGGTTGAGGCAGGGACAGACGCCTGCGGGAGGGCGGTGTGGTCGGGCATTCTAGGAACGAAAAGAAGGGGACTTCGTTTGCAAAACGTGCCGTTCAGCCATGATCCAGGTCCTTAGAGCAAAAAGAGGGGTTCCGCTGGTTTAAACAAGGTGGAAAGAGGCCTGCCTGGGGCGGGGACCCACACTAAATTGGCAGATACACCAAAAGTCAGGGTTGCTAAGGGGAGGGCGAGGCCTACCTGGAGATTTAAATCAAACAACAGGGGGGGGGTATGGCGCGTGTCAAAAAGTGTCAAGTGAGTTAGCGACCACAATCCAAGAAAAGGGAATCGGTGCACCATCACGGGGTCGGCGTCGCTGTCAGGATATTTGGGGGCACGGATTCGAGAAGGGAAGTGGGGTCATGGGAATGGAAGAGGACACCCCGGGTAAGGTGCACCGGCAAGTAAAGTTCACCAGGACTGGAAAGCCGCCGAACCGCTCCAGGGGAAAGGGGGGAAACTTAAACGCTGACAGGGGGTCGACCGTGACCGTGCGTAACACCACTCACAAACACAGGAGAAAGGGGGGGTTGGTTCATGTCCTGAAACCTGGGAGGGGGCTGTCGAAGGGATGGGTCACAGGAACCTAGGGGACAAAAGTTGGTGTGGTCTACCATGGAGTTTGAGTGGGTGGGGGGGAAACAAAAAAAAGAAACAAAAAAACAAAATCGAAGGGGGAAAAAACTTAAAGACAAAGATAAAACACTCAACAAACCACATGAAAAGAAAACACAAAGGAAAGGGGGGGGGGGAAACACCCAACACACCGGACGAAGGTCGGGACTGCTGAAAGGTCAAGAAAGTAAAGAAAGGTGGGGGTGGCTCGGGGAAGGAGGACAAACGGAAAACGAAAAAAATCCTGCCTTCGTGAGGAACAACATAATGTCGTCAAACGAGTGACGGGATGACGCTAGTTCGGCAAACGGGGGCAGGCGAAAAAGCCGAAACAATAGGGGGGAAACCACCGCGGCAAGACTCAAAATACTTCGCTCAGAAGAGGAAAAGGAAAAGACCCCGTAAAACAGCGTGACAAAAAACCGGGGAAAAAGAAAAAAAAACTGGGGATCTTCCCAGGTCATCACACAGATCAAAGGTCCACAAAAGGGAAAAAGGCTAGTCCTTAGCCTACTGGGAGGGACGCACTACGCCTGAAAAGTCAGCCGGGTTTAAAACAACCTGAAAGATGTAGAAAATGTAGCCGGTACGTCTGAAGGGGTGTGGGGGGGTAAAGTAAAAGAAGAGGGGGGGGCGAACATTTCAGTCGTCTAAAGACAACGTCACGGACCACCTAGATTGAATCGCGCGAGGGGAACCGTGTAGAAAAGTCGGGGGAGAGAAAGGCCAGATTCGTATAGAAAGTTAAGCCGACGGAGGGGCGCAGGAGAGCCGAAGAGATCGCTCTACAAGACCGACGACAAGGGACGCCGATCATACTGGTGCAAAAGTGAAAAACAAGGCGATAAGCGGAGATCCTGCGGGAGGAGGAATCGTCTAGCGGGTGTGGCGTGGTCGGCTAGGGTGGGGAGAGACACGCGTTTAAACTATCGTTGTCAGGAAATGACGCCATAACCGTGGAGAAGAGAAGCCTGGGAATTGCCAAGAAGTGGTGAAAAAGAATTCTCTCTATACCAACTCGGCAAAACTTCAGGGGCAATAAGGGGTTAAGAAAAGATGGAGACCACGAAAAATTAGGCTTAAAAAAAGGGGAAAAAAGAAGGATCTGCTGTCAGAAAGGGGGAAATGGAGGTCGGAAGGAGCGGGCGGGAGGCATGAGAGCGACAGAAAAGAAGGAATTCAAGGAACAAATGGCGCCGCTCCGCTTCAAACTTGGCCTGAAAGGACGAAACGCCTCTGTCAAGGGGAAAGGGCGGGGAAGAAACAGGTAATCCCTACTTCAGGGAGGGGAGAGTAAAAAAAAACTGAAAATCATAGTGAAGTAATCCTCTCATGAAATACTAGAAAGTCATCTGGAAGGCTAGGGGGGGGGAAAGGACCCTCTACGAGAAGGGGAGAGATATGACGACGGGTAAGAAAGTCCATTTGAAGTAAGTTTTCTCTAAGGCATAAGGACTGTCCAGGGGGGTCACGCATTAACTAGAGAGGAAACAACACACTATTAGGGAGGTCAAATAGGGGAGATGAAAAAACTGCTGCCCTCGACCAATAACAGGCGAGAACAAAATGACTCGAACCAGGTGGGCGGGGAAGAAATACCGGGACGACAAAGAGTTAGGTGTAGTAGAAGGGACGTTCGGAAAGTGAAGAGTCCTAAGATGAAGAAAAACTTCGGCGGCGCTCATGTTGGGGAGGAGAAGTGCCGCTGAAAAAAATGCTCGTCACCAAAGAAAGGAAAGGGGTGGCTCCTGGAGAAAGCGAGAGATTCGTCCAGCGGTTCAACGGTTAAGAGAACCTCCATGGAGACGATGCCGTGGAAGGGGGGAACACGATTGTCCCCAGACAAAAGGAGGATCTAACTAACCTTTCTAAAAAAAGAGGAAAGCAGATCCGCGAGTGGACAGTTCAGACGGCTTGCAAGAGGGGACTAGAGGTCAGTTGGGAACAAATCAAAGCCTAGGAGGTTCCGAGCTCCTGGGGGGGACATCCGCATGGAAGCCATGAACACTGCGGGAGGGCCTCGCCAGTCAGGGTATTGGGATGAATACAGAATCCACAAGATAGTTAAAAAAAATTGTCGAGTGGTCATGCGAAACCCTCAGCCGACATCAAGGGGAGGAGACGAGAAACGCTAGGTCGTGCTATACCAAGCGCAACATGAAAGGGGAAGAAGGTCTAACCCGGGTGGCGGGAGAAAAGAGATTCAACAGCGTAGACGATTACAATACAGGAGTTCTGCAAAGCAAACGCACAAAACTAGGGTGAAAAAGACGCATAAAAGGAAATGAAGGGTCAAAAAAAAAACGAAAACGGCGAGACAGGAGGGCTTCAGAAAAGTGGGGGGGGTGACGTTGGGAAATCTTAGAAAAAGGAGAGAAGAGACGTTGATAGCCTAAACAAGAAGCCTTTCACGAAAGGAAGAAGGAAAAAAAGGGTGAACTCCAAAGGCTAAGAAAGCGAAAAGGGGGCGAACGAAAGCCAGTTGACAGGGCAGGAAGCACAGACCCTAAAGCTCAGGGGAAGGTTCCTCTAAGTTACAGAGAAGGGAAGGGGGGAGGTTTTGGAATCTCGGCCCAGACCGGATACGAACCAACGGGCGTAAGCTGGTGGTGAACGCGACGTCAAGGCGAATACTAAACTAACAACCGAGCTTGAAAAGGGGGACAGGGGACTAGATGGGTGTGAAAACGGCCCTCAAGGTGGTTACACGCGACGTGACAAGGCCCGCATCGAAGGGAATTAACGCGAAATGAAAAGGGGGGGGGGAACGACACACTTTGTTTTGGGAAAGTAGCAGAGGGGTTAGGTTGATGCCGGGAGCCGGATAACGTCCACACAGAGAAAGGCGAAAGAGACGGAAGAAGTTCGCCCGAGTCTAGGAATGGTAAAAACAAAAACAACTTAAAGCCGGGAGGGGGGGTACAGGGATCATAGCGGCTGAGGAGAAGAAGTCCTAAAAAATGGACAAGCAAGAAAAAAGAAACTTCCTGGACGTTCGCCATAGTCGCGAAACAGAAAGGAACGCTATCTCCTACGGGGGCTGGCGCTGGCAAGCGAAGGAGATGGTAAACGCCTAGCAAAAGTTCCCGGGAAATCTGGCGAAAAAACAAAGTCGCCAGCAAACCGTGAACGGAACTCGGAGCACGTTACAGGAAAGAGAGGGGGAAAATGACAGTCCCAAAAGACACCATTAGCAGAGGAGCAAGTTCATGCCACATATCGAAATGAAAAGACAAAAAAAGAGGGCAGTGAAACACGACTCCTTTGGTACGTGGATGGATGTCGAGTAAAAAGGCGGAAATAGATGAAGGTCCCGTAGGGATGACTTGACGGGGGAGGAAAATCGAGGCAACCGGAGGAATAGAGACTCACCAAAAAGATAATTAAATGAAACTTATTCGGAGGAATAAAAGGAGGGGCGAAAAGCTTCCAAGGGTTGTGAGACAGATCTGGCCTATACCTAGTACATGGGGGAGAAAATGTCTAACAGGGAAAAAGTGGGTGTACAGAGAAAGACGGGAGGAGGTGATGAAATATTCCCAAAAAGCAAACACCATGACCTCAAAAAATACTATCTGGGACCCGTAAAACACGGCCCCAGGAGCTCCCGGAAGTATCTTTTGAAAAATGCGTTAAATATGAAAGGTTTCACCTCAGAAAGGGAGCGACGGGGATCAAATCCTGAATTTTTCTGGGACAAAGGGGAAGTTTGCATAAGCGTGTATAACGTATAAAGGGGAGAGAAAGACCTGCCATGGACAAAAGTTATAAAAACCGGTCTCCGGGGAGGAAGAGGCAAGTCCCCCGGGGCGACAAGTTTTCCCCTGATAGTTGAGGCTCTCATCAGACAGGGAAAAAAGGAAAACACTTGAGCGGGTTAGAAAAGAAGTCGAAATAAAGGAGCAAATGGGCACTCGATCCAGTAGGGGTCGTCGTAATTGGAGAGCCAAAAAACATAGAATCGACAAATACAACAGACGAGGCGAGGGAGGGAGTGAGTTTCTAACAGCCGAGAGGCCCATCAGAGGGAAAATTTAAAGGTACTTGGGGGGGGAAAGAAAAAGAAGGTATTGCTTCCAAACGGAAAAATATGATACCGAGTCAAAAGCGACCAGTATCCAAGGGAAGGGAAAAAAAAAGTCCTTTGCAGGGGCAACGGATTACCCGGAAGCGGGAAGGGCCGAAATTCGGAGAGGGGCTTTGCCGTGGAACATCGGGAAAAAAAGAAGAAGGGGGGTGGAAAGGGGGGACTGTCGGTTAACTTTTCAACCCGCGTAAAAGGGAAGCTCATGGAACCTTCAGAGTGCGATCGGAGAAAACCAAATTATTAGGAGAAAAGGAAAAAGAGGACTCCATTCATTAGGGAAGGTGAGGAGCGTCCTTGGCTAAGGAAGGAAAAACCTATTCTTTGTCACCCACAAAGTCTTTAAAAGGTGGGTGTAAACCAGCCCCTAGAGAACGACATAAAGGGAAAGAAAAAGACGTGAAGCACTTGGAAAACTGCCCCTTCCAACGAAGAAGAACTAGTATGAAGGGAAAAGCGTGTCAAAAAAGACCTTTGGGGGGGAACTGGACAAGAAAGGATGTCTTTAAAAGGAAGAAATCAGCGCAAAACATCAATTGATCGGACTCTGTGACGCCATAGCCAGAAATCAAAAAAAAAGTGGGAATCTGAAAATGGCTAGCAGAGGTAAGAGATCAAAATGGGGAGGACTAAGAAGGACTATGAAAACTCGTTGTTAAGTGGATCCAATTGCGTCTAAAACGAGAGAACTCGGGAGGGGAAGGAGAAAACGTCGGTGAGGGAGCCGCGCGGGGGGCAAGACTGGAGGGAAAGGGGTCTTAAAAAGACTGGAAAGTGAACATAACTTGGAAGCAGTGAGCAATTTGGGGGGGGCATCCTGGGAAGGAGACAAGGAACGGGAAGGGAGAACAATAGGGAATAATGGCAAGTACTGGAAGGCAGACGTGGAAAGTAACGTTGGACGCGCCTCAAGGGGTCTGAGGTGAAACAGGGGCAACCGAAAGAAGGGGACTCATTGTAAAAAACCGATCGCAGGGAAGTGAGCATCGGAAAACCGTGAAGCCGGACTCAGAGGGGCGAGTGTGTCGCTCTGAATATGCAAAAAAGCGAACGTTGTCGGGCAAAAAAGGCCGTTCATTCCATGAGGAAACTCTCAAACTAGGTCGCGATTGAAGAAGTGCACACCAAGGGAAGATGAGCCGTAGAGGCTGAAGGACAGACCGAAAAGGGAACCAGTAATTTAAAAGATTTCGAGATCGGCAAAAGGTGGCGAAGGATTGTAACGCACCGGCAGGAAAAAAGAGAAAAATGGTCAAGGAGTGCAGAAATGGGGGGGACGACTCGTTTTACGGCGGCCAAAAAGGATCCAAGACACAAGCGAGCTGCTCAAACAGAAACAGGCGGTCGAAGACAAATTACCTGAGGGGAAGCAAGGAGAAAAACGCTGCTCAATGAGGGGGTTGGACTTCGTTCACCGGATTGACGGGAGGGAAGAGGAAGGAAGGGGTCACCATTGGGAAGGGAAGGAAGGGGCGAAACAGACTCCATAGGTCTGTAACGAAAAAAGGCAATTCGCCGAGGGACTGAGATGGGGAACGGGAAAAACGAGAGCGAACAGTAGATGAATCTCAGGAGGGGGGAGGGACCTTGACTCGAAGAACGTCCATGCAACAGGGTTTGGAGGAGAGGCAAAAATTCTAAGGGAACTGAAGAAGGAAAAAAAAAAGGACCCAACCTGAAAAAAGCTTGGGGGGAACCAAAAAGGACTCTACCGTTTTCAAGGAAAAAAATAGGACATCTCTCAGAAGGATACCGGCAAAAAAAAAAGAAAAATGAACGGTTCCGTGCTAAAAACAAAAGATTGTGCAAACGGGCAAACCGCTGTAACGCGGAAGACAGACAAGATAAAAGGCAAACCACGGGCCTAATCTTTAAACAAGGGGGCCGGCCATAGAGAACAAAAAAACAACAAAACCGCGGGCCAAAAGGGGACTGGAGATAACCGAGATTAAAGCAGGGACGGACAGAAAAACAGATGAACCCTGGGTCGGAAAGTAGGAGAAAGAAAAAAGCATCAACAGACTGAAAAAAAGGAGAAAAAAAAGATCGCCGGTGAGGCGAGTAAGACGAAGCGAGTGGAATCGAACAAACTCAGTTGGCAGAAAACTGGACTCGGAGAAGTTGGCACTCGAAGTGGAAAAAACGTCCGAGTGCATCCGTCCTTCGGCGAGATGAACAACGCACTTTAACCTGGGGGGGACGAAGGGACGAGCGCTCAGCCGACTTTATCGTTCGCAAAAAGGAAGCAGGGCGTATGCGCGAGGAGGGGGGCCGGAAGGCGGGTGCGCAGGTAGGCAGAAAAGGAGCGGCCAGGAATGTCGAATCTACAGGGGAAGGGAGACCGCCCGATCATCAAGCAGGCCATGGATTCGGAGAGAGAAACTTCGCACTCGCGGCTACGGAAAAAAAGAGTCGGCGTCGGAGCAGTGGAGGAACCGACAAACAAAGGGAAAAAATCGTCCGAGACCTGAAAACCAAACTTTTCAGAAGGAAGAGACCTCAAGGTAACCCAAAAAGGGGGGAAAGGCTCTGGCCCAATTCAGGAAACTCAAAAAAGCAACGTCGAAAAGAGTGGTGAAAAAGAAAAGCGGATACCAGGCCAAACAAGAAAATTTCTAAGACTTCACACAGAGGGGAAGCGAAAAAAAACATGCAAGAAGGAGAGGAGAGGTTGCTCAAAAAAGAAAGGTTAAGGGCGAAAGGGGAAAGAGGAAGTTCGAGGCAGGGAAAGGCGGACCCACTCTGGGAAAACGTGTCAGGGCGAGGACGAAAAAGGAAGGGGGAGGGAACTGCAAGGCTAAAAAAAGAAAATGGAAGAGGGGAAAAAAGGAAGTTCTACTGCCACGCGTCGAGCGTACACCGGACGGATATGAGACATGAGGAATCGAAGCGGTCATCGCTGCCGAACGTAGACGAGGGGGGGACAGATTGGCGACGGTACTCTCAACTGCACTAAACGAACTACGGGGGGAGGGAGGGGAAAGTTTCTGCTAGAGGAAGAAGGGGGCTTCGCGGGAACAAATTGGGGAAAAGTACTAGAACAAACAACGTTGAAAATAAGGGGGAAAACGAGTGGCCCGAAAAGTCAGGGAAAAAGGAACCGACAAAAGACTCGAAATCACTCGGGGGGCGCTTCCTTTGAGGCTAAAAGTCAACGTAAGGGGACAATAGGGAAGGACGAAGAAGGAAGGACGCGGGGAAAGAGGGACTCGGAGCTGAGGGACGGCCGGCATATCTTCAGCGTATCAATGGTGGGCAATCTGAACACCGGGCCGTCTAAGAGCGTCAATAAAGCAGAAAGGGGTGCTTAAAAAAGGAAGTGACAACGGCTAGGTTTAGACTAAGAAGGGAAATGACAGAGAGTCGGCGCCCAGGTGACCAGTTGTTAACCGGAGGCAATGCTCCGTGGAAACAAAAGGGCAACAAAAAAAAGCCCGGGAACATTTTCTCCAGAAGGCCAAGAGGAGCCAGACAGTGTACAGAGATGCCAAGGGTCGGTATCCAGCGGGTTCAAGTGGGGCAAAAATCTTGACCGCGGAAAGGAGGGGGACTGGGCATCTATGGGAAAACTGAAAAAACGAGGAAGGCATCTCCGGCCAGAAGAGACTTCAGCACTTTTCGGGGAAAGGGACAGTCCATTTGCAGAAAGGGGGAGTGGCAGTCAAGAAAAGACGCCGCCGGAGCAAGAGCCAGAGCCACGGAGAGACTCGTGAAGACAGAAGCCCCAAGGGGAAAGGGGAGATAGGCTTTGGAGGGGGGCACCCTGGGGGGGGGCGGCGCTTCGAATTAGAAATCGGGCGATTCAGACCTCCGTCACTCGGCGACCCTAACTCGAAACACAAACTCAAAAAAAAAACTCAGATTGTTAGGAGGAAAGAAAGGTCGAAAGAGAAGCGTACACTTAGTCTTCCGAAGTTGTGAAGGGAAGGGCAGCTGTCGCAGGAAAGCGCGCCCAGAAGAGGACGTGCGGGAGAACCTAAGGGCTATCTGAATGGGGACTCAGAGATTTTGGTGTGGAGGTGAAAAAAAAAAATTAAAATTTGGCGTGAGAAAACGAAACCGCAGCGGGGGCGAAATCGCTCAAAAACGAAGGTCTCTGTGGGGGGTAGCGAATCTGGAAGAGAAAGGGAATTGGGGGAACCCGTCCCAGCCGGACGGAAGAAAAAACGGACAAGCGTTTTAAAGAGCCGTAAGAAAATCAATCGTTCCTGAGAGAACAGGCCCTAGGACCCGGGGGCAGGTTGCCAGCGATTGGGGGTGGGCCGCCGAAAAAGTCCAAGCTCCCAGTGGAAGGAAATAGCGCAGGGGAAGGCGATAATACCAAACAGCACAGAAGAAAAAATTTGTTTGAACACGTGGCAGGAGGTGTTCGTTGAGAAGTGTGGCCTCAATCCGGCCAAGAGCACAAAGAGAAAGAACGTCAAACTGGCGCCGCAAGGAGTGACCAATCTTCTCTGGGAAAAAATGGATCAAAGCAGAGTAGTAAAAAAAAGGGACTTGCAAGGCTCAAGACTACTGCATGGAAAAGAGGGCTCAAACAAAGGAAAAAAAAGACAGTCAAATCATCCTCAAGAAGGACGCATTGAGCGGGATAGACCCGCAAAGGAAACGTGTTGTACGCTCGGCAATTTCACTAAAAGGCAGTGGTCGACCCAATAGGGAACAGAAAGTGAAAATTTCCAAAGGAAAAACTGACGAAAAACAAGAAGGGTGAAAAAGGTATAAACCATTCCGGGAGTCAAAGAAAAACGGCACCTCATCAGAATGCACGCCCGAAATGCATGGGAGAAAAAAAAAACGCCCGGTGGTGTCCGTGTGCGAAGGGTTGGAGGAAAGAAAAGGAGAGCCAGAGGGGAATGAACGCGTTCCAAAAATCGAAGAGGCGGTAAGCGCACCGGGGGAGTCGAGCGCTCCAGAACCTAAAAAAAAAGAATGGGCAAGAAATAAACGGGGAGCGGATGGACCCTCGCAATCGTCCACGGAGGTCAAGAGAAGATCAGCACCGGAGCATTAGTAAAAACCGGGGGGTTTCACCTGAAAAAGTAGGCATCGTGGACATAGTAAAAAGCGACCAAACATCACCCAACTGAGAAAAAAAAGGACACTGAAATCATAAAGAGGGAGGTTTAAAGAGGGAAATAGCTGAGGCATAAGTTTAAAAACCGGGCGAAAAAATCAAAATCACGTGTAGATAATTGCCAAGTACTCTGAGTTCGAATTCCGTGGGAGAGACGAAACCAGAATAAACAAGGGGAGAACAGAAAGGAAAGTTGACCACGAGCAATTGCGAAAAATTGGTTGAAAAAGCACTTAAAAGTTCTCTGATGATCAAGCACGTGCGAAGAGCCCAATAAGTTTGGCAGCGCAAGTGACGCTATCGAGACCTGGGAAGAGAGGAAAGATTCGGTAGCGCGCTTGAAAAAGCAACTCTCCTGCATCGGCGAATCCCAGAATGGAAGGAGTTCGATAACAGGCGCCGACGGGAAATGGAGGCGCGGGAAGGAAAGAAGTCAGAACTAGAAAACTCTCAGGGTAAAAAAAAGGGGAAATCCGCGACCTGGGGAGCGGGAAAAATGCGGGGTGGCAGGGGAATAAAGGGGCATGGGGGAACAAGTCCGCTTGGGAAGAAAAAAAAAAAAGAGCTGTCGGCGGAACGTTTTCCACCCATATGCAAAGAGAAAAAAGGGGGGGGGGAAAAAAGAAAGTGGGTGCAAAAACGCGTACGAAAAAACTGAAAGGCTCAATTGAAAAGCGGAAATTGGATCTAAATCTAACAACAAAAATGGAGGAAATCCACAGCGAACGAAGCCAGAGGGGACATTGCAGTTGGAGGAAAAATGAACAGGAGGGGGGTCAAAAAAATCTTAAAAAAAGGGTGAAAAGGGGGGGGAAACCCAAGCAATCATCTCCTCGGAGTCAAGTCAAAGAGAACGGGGCCCTCACAAAAAAAATAGAAATGCTAGACAAAGGGGGGGCGAAGCCCTGTCGTTAAAGGTGTCCTATTGGGGACGGGAAGTGTTAGTCCCTGAAAGCTGAAAGAACATCAATGGTACCGAGGCGGGAGGCGCGAAATCAGCCAGAAGAGGAAAAATGGGTACTCGTCGGAAACGGAAGGTTACGCGGACTTCAAGCGAAAGAAACGAAAAACTAAGGGGGAAAGAGGTGGATCTGGAGGCGCGAAGGAGGAGAAAAACCATCTATGCAAGCACGTCCGAGAAGTCTATGCCAAAAAAGGGGAAAAAAGTCAGGAGGATCGGGAAGGGAAAAGAGCACATACTGAGGAAGGGGGGCTCAAACGGGGGGGAAGGGTCCTGTCAGGTAAATCCTCAAGCTTTGGAAAAAGAGTCAGGCGTAAGAGCAAGAAACGTGGACGAAGGGAAAAGGGACGCTCATTGGAAGGTAAGAAAGAGAGTGACCGCATGCAAAAACTCAAGGTGCATCTTCTTTGAGGGTCCCGGTCCGCCTAGGCTGTATGGCCACTTGGTGGGGCGAGCCGAACTAACTCAGAAGTACGGACTGCAACCCACTTGCCGGTGAAAAAACAAAATGCAAAACCAGACACGACGAGGGGGGTCACATCCGTAAGAGAGGCCGTCAGGTACCATCCGGAACGGAAAAGAAAAGAATGTGCCATTCGCATGAAAGGGGAAGGGAGAGCGGCTAAACCGTTGGGAGGAGAGAGTGAAAGAAAAAAAATTAGCGGGGGGGGGGGAACAGGGGGGGAGGTGAAAATCTTTTGAGGAGGGCGCTGAAAAAACATAGAAGTCGCTGATCACCGGCAGGAACTAGAGCAGACGCTTATGTAACACGCTCGAGGAACAGGATGGGTGGACTGGACGGGCCTCAACGCAGAGGAAACTTGACGAAGCGCGAGTAGTTTCAAAAAACAGCCGACAGGGCCATTAGGACGGGAAAGGGACGATCAACGTTACCACATTCGCCAGGAAAAAGGGAGACGTGGACAGAGAATGGACCGGAAAAAAGGAAAAAGGCTCGATGGAGGAAAGGCGAAACTACCTACTTGGGAGGAAAGGTAAGGGGCAAAATGTATTGGCAGCTTCCTAGTTCTTAATTCGACGACCAGAAGGATTATAAAGAACAGGAATCGAAAAGAATCAGGTACCAATAAAAGAGAGGGACAATTAGAAATAAGAAGCGCATAAGGCGCGGCCTGGGAACGGAGCCCCGCAGAAACGAAAAGTAAGTTAAGGTCTCCAAACCAATATCTGGACAACCGGCGTTCTCGACGGCATTAATCTAGGAGAAATTCTGGCCTTAAGACCAGAAAGCCTCACAAAGGTCAACCGCCCCTTAACCTCTGTTGCAAAAAACGACGGGGAAGCTCTGAAGGAAAAGCGGGGAAAGACCCGTAGGAACACACATAGTAAGAACATGGGGAGTAAAATCGTGAAGGAAAGACCAGAAAATACTGGCTCTCGTAAAAAGGAAGGAAAGGAAATATGGGCTAACCGGGCCGGTTTCACGGAAGAAGTCGCAACAAAGAAGGATCTAACGAACACTGGAAGGAAGGTGGGGGTCATACTTACACAAAAAGACCAAAAGCGGGGGGAAAAAGCCTGCCAAGTCTAGAGGGGGCCAACTAAAATTACAACAGAAGGGACCCAGAAAGGGGGTAAGGTCGATTAAGGGGGGGGAATTTGTGTTTTCCTTTCAGGGATCAGGGAAATCTGCGTGTCGACTAGTACACGGACTTCTTCTGGAGTGCACAAGGACGAGGGATACACTGGAGAGAAAAACCGACCAAAGTTTAAACGAGCCTCGCTTGGAAATTTTGGGGCGCGCGGAGAAGCGCAGCTGGAGGAAGAAGACTCGGCGGAGAAGAGGGGGGACAGCAACGAGGCAGGGGGGAAAGAACCCTGGGACTATTGACCTGAGAAAAAACGTGGCAAGAAAAAAAAACCTGGTCCGGATATGCCATCCCCGAACGAAGTGGTTGGAGAGAAGGCCCTGACAGAAAAGAGCGAGGGAACAGAAAAGGGGGGGGGGGAAACGCCCCGAAGTACCGATCCCCTCGATGGCAAGATTCGTCGCCTTTCACACTCGCGGATGAGGCTGGCCGAGGGGTATGATCGAGTGTGCTAACTGAACTGGTTGACACGGCGAAAAAGAACTTCATTTGCGGAAAAAAGGGGAGGACAAAAAAGGGATCCGATGGAAAATTGGAAGGGCGAGGACGAACACACCGAGCGCCGGGAAAAAGTGAAGGAAAACTACCTTTATCAATTCTGAAGAAACCCCAAGAGCTTGAACGGCACGGCAAAGGAACAATTTGCGGCAAAAGCGAATGAAGCCGGAAAAAATCAAGGAACCGTCCCCACCCAAAAACCCAACAAAACCCCCAAAAAAAAAAAAACCCCCCCCAACCAAAAAAAAAAAAACCAAACCCCCCAAAAAAAAAAAAAAAGGTCCCACCACCAAAAAAAAAAAAAACCCCACAACCAACAACCCAAAAAAAAAAAACAAAAAACCCCCAAAAAAAAAAAACCCCACACAAAAAAAAAAAAAAAAAAAACCCACAAAAAAACAAACCAACCCCAACCAAAAAAACCACCCCCCCCCCACCCCACCCAAAAAAAAAAAAAAAAAAAAAAAAAACCACAACAACCCCCCCCCCCCCCAAAAAAAAACCCAAAAAAAAAAACCACCCAAAAACCAACCCCCCAAAAAAAAAGAAACCCCAAACACCGAACAACCAACAAAACACCAAAAACCACCCCAAAAACAAAAAAAAACAAAAAAACCCCCCCCCACCCCCAAACCCCCAAAAAAAACCCCACAGTCTCTAAACTTCAAGAGGAAAGGACGGATCCGATTTCACATTACTGTCGCGTTCCGATAGGACTTGATGTCATTTTGGTGGGGAGGCGAGAGACGCTTGTTCTCTTGTACAAGTTGCGACGAGAGAGAACAAACAACACTTAGTATAGATCGTCAAAGCTGCCCCGAAATGTGCTACGAGCACCAAAATCCTAGGGGCGCGGGGAAAAGGGTGGCGGGTCTTCTCAATTAGAAGGAAAGAGGGAAAAGGGACGTTCGATAAAAAATTTCGAGAGGGGAGGACTGAATGAGCTCAAGTCATAGCGGAGGGAGATACAATGGGTAAAAAAATGCGTCGGAAAGCTCTTTCGAAACTCAAGAGGAAGGGATTAAAAAATTCAAGGGACAGGGCAGGGCGCGAAGGCAAAGGGGAATTGGAGAATAAAGGGTCCTGTGCTAACCCGAGCCGTGAAAAAGGGGGGGGATGGGCAAAACAAACTAGCAATCGACACAGGAGGAACTGGGCCCTTGCGGGAAAGCAAGAGAGAGAGGGACTGACGAAAGGCGGAAATCGAAAAGACAGTTGTCGACCAAAAGGAGGGGCCGACGTGGAAAGGCCTGGGTCGAAGTGGGACAGCTAGGACCACGGTTCTTGAAGGGGATGAGGCTTCTAAGTTCTGTAGGCAGTCCTCCGAAAAGGAGTTTCCTTGGCAGAAGTGGTCAGGGAAAGCAAAGAGACAAGCTTAGGAAAAGAGACCATCGATCTAGCCGAGGAAATCAAGAGACATGGCAACTAATTATCTTCGGGTCGCCCTGGGGGAAAGGTCGGCGTCGGTATGAAACAGCTGGGGAAGGGAAAGAGCAGTTACTCGTCCATCGACAACCCGCGGAGGGGAGGCAAAACGTCGGAGGGGGAAAAAGACGAATAATGCCGGTACTCACTAAAAAGAGATCGAGAAAAAAGGGCCTGGAGGAATCAGGTAAAGGAAGGGGAATCCGCCTAAGCAATGCGAGCAACCTAGCGTGACTGGCCGAAAAGAGGAAGACGCCCTGAACGTCTCCTCAGGAAGGGGGGGAGCATAACGAAGCTTCCGGCGATCTTTGAAAAATAGGAAAGGCCGGAACCATCCTTCTCCTACTGTTGAGCGCAGGATGATTTGGAGGGGTCAGCCACGGCCCGCGCGATAACAAACCCGAAAATGAAAGAAGTGGAAGATGACGGTCAGTAAAACGTCAAGAAGAGAGCGAGAAAAAAAATCTGGGGAAAAGAGGAAGGGAAAGGTGTGTCTTGGAACCAACGGGGGGGGGCACGTCCCGAAAAGGGGGAAAAGCAAAGGAAATAACATCTATCTCATTGAAGGGCCCTAAATAAAGAAGGGGAAAAGTCAACCCCAAAACCCCCAAAACCAAAAAAAGAAAAAACATGGTCTCTGGGAAGCAACGAACATTACTGGGGGGCAAGGACAGTCAATGGAATGAAAAAAAGAGAATCCAGATTAGAGGAAAGAACAGAGGGCCGATAGTGAAGCTTCTTAGGTCGAATTTGGAATGTCCATAGGAGGATATCAGCGAGCAAGCAGCAAAGTAAGGCTTTACAAGAAGGTCACATTCCTTTTTCACGAAAAGGAAAAAAGAACAAGAAAAGAACCTAAGTCGCTTACGGGCTTCAAATCAGACCGGCGTTGTAACACAAAGAAAGCCCAGATGGGGAGGAAGGGGCGAAGGGGCTGCCAAAGAAGGAAAGGCAAGACCTGGCCGAAGTAAACAGGTGCCGATGAAAAGGCCAACCATTCCAGAGCAGCAGTGAGAAAAGGGGTCTGAAACACAGGAAAGACGGCTCTAAAAACCCCTTGCATTGAAACTAAGCAATAAGAGTTGTTGACTCGGGGGATGCATGGGGGGGGGCATCCCCTAAGGAAAAATCGATTCAAGAAAAAAATATAAGGGGTAACTCTAGAGTCAAAAACGGGGGGGGAAACACGTCGAGACACGAGCAAATCGAAAGGAGAGTTCAGTCTTAAAGAAAGGAAAAAGTCCTTAGAGAGCCAAGTAGATCGATAAAGACCAGGAGGACATGGGGCGAAGAGACTGGGCCCCGGTACG
>Ga0179593_1434273_pt1 | contig 19255 bp, 22 predicted proteins | sample CZODoug2_1_08_16_FD_185931 | JGI IMG/M metagenome (GOLD analysis project Ga0179593, IMG submission 185931) | Vadose zone soil fungal communities from Angelo Coast Range Reserve, California, USA - CZODoug2_1_08_16fungal (PacBio error correction) | ecosystem: Environmental > Terrestrial > Soil >...
ATCGAAACGCCGTGAGACAATGGGAATCTGGAGAAGAACCGTACTCTGGCAAAAGGTGGAAACCCTGGGATTCGAGATTACTGTATATCATTTGAAAAAAAGACTTCGCTAACAAAGGAGCTGGGGGGAGAGACTCGAGATGCTCCGAGACCGTGGCACGAGATAAGGCGGTAGCTGACAAAGGGCAAGGTCTAATCAAACCAAGCAAGAAAACGTGGGGATTGGTCCGTTCCTGGGGGGAAAGAACCCTGCGCGGAGAAAAAGGAGCACGGAGGAAATGGGAGACTGGAGACGCGGGGCAAGAAGGGCATCTGCAAACCAAAAATCGAGGGGGTTGCACGCCACCAACAGGTAAGTACTAGGAAAAGAGTTCCGAAAAGTCCCATGTTGGTCGGAACGGAAGTGCCAAAGGCATCGGTGGAAAATAAACGGGAGATGGCCACGTGGAAAGGTGACAAGATTAAAGGTCGGGAATTCATGGATATCAAAGCCGATGTCAATGGTGGGAAAGGGGTCATGGAGGGCCAGAAAAAAGCAGGACAAAAGGTCTTTGACGTCGCACTCGTGGTACAGAACCAGCAGGGGGGTGGGGGCGACCGCCAAATGCAGTGAAGGAAGGGAAAAAATGGTTTACGAAAGTAATCGGGGTCAGGGAAAGGGGAAACACGAGCAATAGGACAAGGGGGAACTAATCAAAAGAGGGGTCATAGGAGGATTGAGGAGTGAAAGAGGCGAAATTGTAGAGATGATACGACGGACAGAAAACTCGGACTACCTCCTCCCGAAATTAATGCTTCCAAAGACCACAGAATTTGTGCTGCCTGATAGCTCGAAGTGGGGTAGGAGTGGAAGATCAAGGTATGCATGCTCCGAGAAAACGAGTAATCGATGGGCTCGGTACTGGGGTGAGAAGAATCCTCAAAGAAGGAGGGAACGATTCACTGTTCCAAAATCAAAGAAAAATGACTGTGCATTAGAGGAGGTGAAAATTCAAAAAAGAGGGAAAAGACTCAGTCATCACTAGATCATAAGGCGCGCTGAGGAAAGTTCACGAGAGAGATGGATGGTGTCGGGGAGGGTGCGCGACACTCAAGAGTAACTTCACCTGTGGAGGACCATGCCCTCTTTGGCGTGTTGAGAGAGGACCCGGCATCGTGAACTACTCGTACAAGGGGGGTCTGATGGAGAGCACCAAAGGTAGGGATAACATTGCAGGGGGGCAGCCTAAGAGCTCCAATCGAACCGGGTATCAAAAGACAGACACGGGAAAATGTAAAAGTGGGGACAACAACTTTTTTGATACGAGGAAGCAATCCTCCCATAAAAGGAGAACATCATAGAGATAAAGCCATCCAAGAGAGAAAAGAAAGGGGGGCGTTCACACAGTTTGAGTCACTGCGTAAGCAAGGCAACCACTACTTTGGGAAATGCAGAGGTCTATGCGCAGATGGCAACGCGACGAAGCAAAATCCTTAGGTGAACGCGAGGAGCGTCTACAGAAGGGGGGGGTGGGTAAAGAGGGGGATTTTATTGGTGCTCGAGTGGTCCGAGAAGTAACGAACTTACGGGGACATTAAAAAGGGAAGAAATCACCTGACGAGGGAAAAGGTGGTGATCAGCCGAGATTAAACGGCACCTACCTGCGGATGATTAAAGAAGTACCGGACGTACAAATCCAACACTGACGAAGGAGGGGTGGTTGACAAGACCACACGACTCCAAATATCAAAACTAGAAGCTTGAATGCAAACGTCCTAAACAAGTATCAGGCGAGCTCTCAGAAAAAACAAAAGAGGGGGATACATAATCAGAGAGCGCCTTGATGAACGGGGGGGGAAAGACGGTGTTTCAACAGTAACAAGAAACGTTTGTATTTTCTAGGACAGGGGAGAAAAGCAAGGTAGCAGTGTTATTGTGGGTCACTGGCCACGTACTTTGAAGACTATGCAATTCGCAGGTATTGGAAAGGAGAATCTAAGAAACTATGTGCCCCTCTGGCAGTGATTCGCTCGTCAAAGGCTGGAATTGCAAACTGCATTAGGAAACAAAGAAGAAAACGAGATTCACCACGGGAGTGGGGCGCAGTACGGGGCTTGCCGTACGGAGCATATAGACGAATCTGCGTCATAAGAGCTAGCATGCACAGCCATCTGAGGGCAGATGGGCGTGAAGAAGGTGTGGTGGAGATCGATGGAGGAGGAGATTGCTCAATTGAAGCGATATGAGCTGGGAGAGAGGTGTTGGAGGGGAAAGCTGGAGAGGAACAAGGGGATCAAAAAAGGAGGAAGCGCGTGACCTTGGTGAACATCCGTGGTAACCAAAGTTTTCGATGGGCGCAGTCGGCAGGCGGTTCGAAAAAAGGGAGAGGCGGAGATCAGCGGGAAAACCAGACCTGGAAGGTCGGAGTTACCCTAAGGAAACGGGGAAACTCTTAACAACAAGTCATTTTTGATAAACAGGTGAATGGTGGGACTGGGAGAGGGGAGACCAAACTGCCGGGCGAAAACCATCGCGCGGAATGGAAATCGATCGCTTCTGATCAATCGGCTTAATAGAAGCAAAAGCAGGGGACGGAGGAAAAATTCTTCACCTCAGCGTCCAGGAAAAGGCATTGGGTATTTGTAGGATTGGGAAGTCGGGTAACCAAAAAGAGGACGTCGCAGGAAGACGGATCGTCCAAGAGAAATTAAACTGCTAGAGGGTCGTGGGAGATCGCGGAAGGAAAAACCCCACGATCACAACTTTCCTTGTGTGGAGGGAAGGTGAACGCAAGTGGGGACGGGAAGGTCGGGGAGGAAACAGGCGGAGTGGAGCGCAGGTCTGCTCTTGGGGTCAAAAGGGAGGATAGAAAAGAAAACAAAAAAACTTAGTGGGACACAGCATCACGTAACTCTCTGAGGAGGTGACGTGGAACGAGGCGTATCTGCGGGTACAGGCCCAATTGGCCCGCCCCAGGCCGTCGGACAACCCAGACTAATCTTCTTTGCCTCATAAACGGGATAGTGTGTAGAAAGGGAAGATTCCAGGCTGGGGTGTCTTGCCCAAAGGAGTACGAGAAGAAAAGGAGAAGAGTTTAGCGGCTCGGAGGCTGGCAAAAGGGGACGCTGCTCGTGAAGAAAAGAGGGCAAGCGGGCCTAATTCACCGAGTAAGGAAGGGGACCACGTGACTGAGGGAAACGGCTCGGAAGACAAAGGCATATATCGGAACAAAAGAGAGGGTAAGAACCTGTCGGGAGGAGTAGGGCACAACTCCTCGAGAAGTGATGACAAAAGTTGCAACCAGAACGCAAGTCAACTGGGCAAAGTCAGGGGACGGGAAAAAGCCGGGGAAAGCGCCCCACTAAGGAAACGTATGCGTGACATAATCTGTGGTCCTCGATACCTTGGCGAATCGGGGACGTGAAATCGACCGAAGGAAGGAGGACACGACCGGAAGATGAAAGAACATTGCTTACAGAAGGCAGCTCTTGGCTGTAGCGAAGGGCGCGGTTAAAAATGGACTACCATATCCTGCAAAAGGGGTCCTGAAGGTCAGTGGCACTGAGGGGGCTGCATCGAAAAAGGTACTCTAACAAACGACAGGAGAGAAACATAAACACTTTCTCAATGCGGAAGGTGAAAAAGATGGGTGCGCAAAACTCTTAAAAATACTTGGTTAGACGAAAAAGCACTTTCTGCTTACGAATGGAAAGGTCCGGTATGAGGCCCTCGCCCCTTCGGGTGTCAGAGGAAGGGCTTTGAAAGAGCTGTCAAAACCCTTGTGAAATGATCGCCGGCGGGAGAAGGGAACAATCGGAAGGGGAATCGGTCCGGCGGAAAGAGCATCATTGCACGATAGCGTTAGTCTTGCGTGAAAGGAAACCTGTACTAGTTGAGTGAGGAAAGGCCGAACGGAATTTAGTACGCGGAAAAAACGGGTTCTACTCGTCAGCCAACAAAAAACACTCAGGTAGGAAAAGGAAGGAGAAAAGAGGGGGAACGTCTGTACCGGTATGGCGCGACGAAAGGAAAGGTGTTCAAATCTCTAAACTTTCCAGGAAGGGAAGAACAGTAGTCACGGCGCATGAAAATGCACCTGGTGACCGCCGGACGATAATAATGGTCCCATCAATGAAAAGGGAGAGAGCATGATGTCAGAAGCGGCGCAAGGGGAAAAAGAACAGTTCACTATTAGACGAATAGCTAATTCAGTTAAAGTACGTCGGGGGAGCAAGATACGCATTTGAAAAATGGGGGAAATGAATCTGAAAGTAAGGGGGAAAAGGGGGCGCACTCTAACAAACTGAAAGAGTGTTGGTTCTAATGATAAACGACGAGAAACTTGAATGAGTCGATGAGAACCGACTTAATGTACAATAAGGGGAGGTAGTCTTAGGGGGGGGGCTCAAGGGGGAACCCGAAGTCCTCTGCGAAGTCAAATAGGGAAGAGTGGATAAGGCCTTTATATTTCTGAGGGTCAGAAGTCGGCGCGGAAAAAGGGCCGAAGGGGGAGGGATAATTTGTCCCCCTTGGTTGGATGAAAGGGGGTCCCGTGGGAAACTGCTTTCGTCAAAGAGGGATTGCGGCGGGAAAGCCGGCATAAAACTCTCAGAGGGTTTGGGGACCGAAAAAAAAGGATTCACTAAGAGAGTCCGAAAAGAAGGGGAATTCTCGTTAAGCGTGAAACGCCGGAGGGAAAGCAGTTGTACGGAAAGGATCGCTCAAACCTGAGAGAGGAAAAGGGTTTTATGTCACGGGCAGCTGTGCAAGGGGAAGAGGAGTAGAAGGCGGGTCCAAAAATCTTACTCCTTTGGCGTAGAGAGAAGAACGGAATACGTTGTTGATTCGACCGACAAAAGATCCAAGGATGAGGGAAAAGATGGTCAGTGGGAAGACGGCAATTGGAAAAGGGGTGGAAACGCCCATATACTCCTTCTTGCACAGAAATAGAAGAAGGAGGCGTTTGCGTGGGAGAATGGGTTGAGCTCTAAAATGAACTCAGATTAAAACCGGACAACTAATAAGAATTAATAACAAAAAGAAAGCCACCTACTTTTGGCTGAAATAAAGCGGCAAAATAAATGGTGATAGGCGGTGGGGCGGAAGGAGCAGGGACTATTCGATCCCACGGTCATCGAGAAAGTGACCTAGAAGAGCATAGGACCGAGCTTTGGAAGAGGAACAACTAACATACAAGTTACAATGGGGTGGAAAGGAGGAGCTTGGTTAAAAGACATCCTCAAAAGGTTAAGATGGAAAGAGGAAGACGTATATCCAGAAGTGAGAGATCAAATATTCCTAAGGAGAGTGGAAGGTAGGAGGGGGAGAAAAGCAGCAGGTACAAGTCACCTGTTATGCTACCGAGGAAAAAAGGGAGGGGGAGGGGACTGATATAAGTCACCAGGAAAATAGGTAACGAACGCGGGATGGGGAAATAAAACTCCTCGAAATCGTTAGCATGTTCGACAGCCCGAAGTCGGAAATCCATGTGAAGAAGACAAGGAAAGGGGAAAAAAGCAAACCCAAACGAGAAACAGGTGGGTTTTGAAGCGAGCAATCGGGAAATCAAAAGAGAAAAGAAACAAAATTATCATAGACATCGTAAACCTGCAAGCAACAAAGACAGTCGACACTGAAGACGGATGATAGGCTGTAACGATGTTCCTCATCGCCCTTGAGGGGGAAATTCTCGCTATCTGTGAAAGGGGAAAAAGAGTATGCCCGGAAAGGGGAGGATAGCAGAGAGGGGGGGAAGATGGGGGGAGCGCATCTGGACACTAAGGAGTCCAGGGAACTTAAACGAAAAAGGAATGAAAGGCAGTACCCTGCAACTATGTGCGAAAAGAGGGGGGAAGAGAATGATTAAGATGTGTCACCCATAACCTGCCGGAGGAATGGGATTTGGGGAACTACCAACGAAAACATCGAAACTGCGTACAGGTCGTGGTCAGAGAAAGGCAGACCAAATAACAGCGTCATCGAGAGGAATGGTAAAACCTGGCGAAAAAAGTGAGACTAGATCGAGCTCAACAACAGAAACAAAGGGGGAGGGAGAAGATCTATGGGATAATGTGGGAGGGGGAGGGGAAAATAAAGCAAAGAGTGGATTTGTGAGCAGGGAGAGGAAAAAGAAGGGAGAGTGAGGGCAATCGTTACGTGTCGAATTGAGTGGGGAATCAATATTGACTTCGGAGAAGGGGATGGCCAAAGAATAAGGAAAATATTTTACCCTCGGCAGGGATTAGCTCGAGAAATGTGAGGGCAGAAGTGATATGGAAAACTGCGTAGGAAAAAAAAAAAAGGACAAGCGGGGCCACCAACGTATGGGACAAACGATATAGGAGGAAAAGTAATATAAACTTTTCTCAATCTGCACTCGAGTCAGAGCAAAGAAATTGCAGGTGCGTGGAGGCGTAAGCATGACAAGGGAGGAGGCGATATCTAGGAGGGGAGCGAGTTCAGCAAAAGAGATAGGGGGGACAAGTGGATGAGTCTGTTTTCTGGGAGGGGTGAATAGGAGGTAAACAACGGCTGAGCGATTGGGGGAAGTTTCGGAGGAACAGTTGTAAGGGGCGGTGTATATCTCCGGTAACGGGAGAGGATGAAAAGATTTTCGCATTGAGGGGGGGGAGAAGACGTGAAACCCAGAATTTGGTGAAGAGCTAAAGGGTCTACCGGGGGGGGAAGGATCCGACCTCCCGCCAAAGGGCAGGTGTCGAATAAAGGAAGGTTTAGCTGGACCTTTGAAATTAGAGGGCCACAGAGGGGGGGGGGGGTGGGGTTGGGGGGGGGGGGGGGGGGGGGGGGGTTGCCTCCTAACGAGATCAGCGAAAGGGTCGAGAACTGACTGATATCTCTCGAAAAAGAAGAGAAGTCGGTGCTGTGTCACCGAACTGAATTGTCCACAGTCATCAAGGGAGGGGGGAGAAAGTATTGCAATAATCGGGGGATAAAGGGAGATAGATCTCAAATTATCAGACGTCAAAGGAAGTAGAAGACCGTGGGGCGGATGGCAGCATGGATAAAGACTAGGGGAAAAACAAGCCTAGAAAAAAGGGCGGGGTGGAAGAGAGAATCCCGCAAAAACGTCCGGTTGCTGAATAGGAGGAGGATCAATCAGGGAGAGGTAAGTGGTCCCGGTTGCTTATTTTGGGTCGCAAGAGGAGAGAGAAAATCATCTTCATGGGCAAGAAGAAAAGAGGGGTCTATTTGGGATTCGTTAACTAATGAGTAATAACGGGCAGTGCCAAAAGCAAGGGGGCAGGAAAAAGACGTGCCGACCCCACAACTCTTGGAGTTGACAATATGACTTGTAGGTGGCGAGGTCACTAAAACAAAGAGGGAGCGGGTCGCTTGACAACCCGATGTGAGAAAGAAACGAAAAATGGTTTTGAGCGAGAGTGGCCAGAAAAGGATAGATCTAGTACAACCGGGGACTGGCAAAGTAAGACAGGAAATCAGGAGGGTCAGAGGGATGCACATCTAGGACAGGAAAAAGGCCAGCTACACTTCTCAGTGAAGGGAGGGAAAAATCACAAAAGATTTTAGGCGGAGAGCTAGTAACCTTGGGGTTGGAGGGGAAAAAAGAACAATATATTTTGGCGATAAGGCACGGGAAATGCAATAAAACAGTATCAGGGGGAGGGAACAAAATGCAAAGAAAAAACAAGGTGGAACCGTTACTTGGCTACTAATAGACTTTGGCGACTGTTTATAAATAGACAGTATACAGGGGGGGGGGGGGGAAGAGCACGTCTCAAACATCTGATTCAGGAGTAAAGCACCAGAGGCAGGCTTCTTCAGAGGCCGGTTTCCACGTGTCGCAATATAGGAAGGGGAGAAAGACTACGTGCTGACGGGGGTAAGTGAGGGAAAAAGAGGGGAACCGAAAGTTTATCCGGGGAGGGCTCAGTGGTAACAAAGGGAGATCGGTTGATAAGGATGCGCCCACTCGTGTGAAAGTGAGAGAAAAGATAGAAACTTTCTAAGTTCAGACGGGAGGGCAGAGTAAGGGGCGGGAGAGAATGAGTCTCCAATCGAAGAGGGTTTCAGGGCAAAGGAAAAAGGGAAGCCTCTTTTGTCAGAAAAATAAGGTGAAGGGAGTATACACCAAATGACGTAGAGCGTAAAAAGAGTGCCGATACGCTGCCTTCGGAAACTTGGACGGATGGGAACAGCAGAGGGGTCGACCTTCAGTGGGGGTAGGAAGGGGTGTTAAAGAATAGTGGACCATAGAAGGACGAAAAAAAAAAAGGAGGGAGGAGAGGAGAGGCCATCTTAAATGTACAACCGGTCCTGGAACTGGGGAGAGTACATCTATAGGAAAATTCCGTGAAAAGGGTCCTAATAAAGAAGAACAGGGGGGGGGAAGGAAGGGGGAAGAGAGTCTTCCTCAATGTAAGGAAAGAAGGAAGAAAGCGACACGCTGCAAAAGAAAAGTAGATTCAGAAAAACCACGACAAAGTAGAATAAATCATGAAGCCATTCAAAGGGAAGAGGTACTATAAGTCGACAGGTGAGGAAATGACTCGAAACTGAACAAAGGATTACAGGGGGGAGCGAAGCAATACACCTCCGTGCAAGAAAATGGGGGATAAGAAAAGGCCGGAAAAGTGGGGGGGGTGCTCTGAGAAAAACGACTTCAAACCTCAAAATTCAGTAAAGGGAGTACTGGGTGTGCGCCGTGGTGAACCTCCAAAGTAAGAAAGAAAGAAAAGTTTGGATTAAGCCTGATAGAAGGGTGAGTAGGGATTAGTTAGAGTCAGTATAAACTTGACAGGTAATCGAGAACCGGTCCGTTTTCACCTTGGTGATGGAAGGGACCATTGGGAAAAGGAGGTTAGGGAAAAAAAAGGTGCACATAGGTGATGGACGGAGGGAGGAATGACTGAAAAAGACAAGGGGGTGGGTGCAAAACAAAACAGATGATACGAGATCTCAGGTTAGAAGACGGGGATGCTCTGGCCCGTTACCCAAACGAGAGAAAGAGGTAAGGTACGCCCTTAGGGAAGGCTGGCTGGCCGGAAGCTTCAAAGGGTTGCAATATCGTCATGAGTGAGGAAGAGACTGAATATGGGTTCGAAAACGAGGGAAAGAAACAACCAAACCAACTTGTAAGCGAAGGGACACTAAAACGAAACCCTTTAGGTAGGCAAAGAAAGGGGGCTGGTTACGACGTCAGGTTCTGAACCAGGGGGGAAAGGATACTCACTGATGAAAGAAGGCAATCTGGCGTTGGAAAGTATTCAAAGGGGAGATTCGGGGCGTAGAATCTATAGGGCCTTAACAAGAGAAGAAAAAAACACAATAAAACCCCGAAATTCGAATAACAAATACAAAAACAATGCGCCATGAGCTCAAGAGTTGTGATAGGACGGGGTGCCGATCCCGGGAACTTGAAAATATAAGAACGGTGTACCAACTTTCTCTATCACATTGACGTTGGACGAGAAACAAGTGTAAAAGAAAAGGAAAAGGGAGCAGGGAAGAAGAAAAAGGTAAAGGGAAACGGAATGTTTATACAACAAGATCAGAACACGCGGTACTAGTGGAGCAATATGCCGCTATGGGAAAATCCAAGCTTGGAAAGGGAGAAGAGATTCAAGAACTATGTCAAAGGAGAAAGTCGGGGGTAAGGGGATACAAGGGTCGTGGAGGAGGGGAGACGCACATAACAATGGGAACATTTGGAAAAAAGAATAACGGGGGGCAAATGGGGCTAAAGCAGCTTAACTAACTACTGGAAAGGCTGGGCAAGGGAGGAGAACAGACGCTAAATACTGGTTTTTTCGCGGCGGGACCCGAAGAACAAAAGGAAAACAGGTTCCCGTCCCGTAAAAAGAAAAGGAAGGAGAAAGTGGTGAAATACTAACGGCGAGAAAAAAGGCAATAAAGGAGACCGGAAAATAAGGAAACGGGGAATCCGAAAGAAGAGCCGAAAGTTCACTCCAAACTTTCTCGGGGGAAAACAGCAGGTTGAATGTAATCCCTCGCGGGAAGAGGAGGGGGGAAGGAGAGGAAGAAAGCAAGTACGGCCGGCGAGAGGGGAGTCGTGACGATAAGTGGGAGGCGGGGTGTTTTTCGGATGTACAGTTCAAAAGGGAGAAAGGGCTTCAAGAGTCAGAAAAAGTGAGAGGATAAGTGCCGGAAGAGAACGAGGGGGAAGAAAGACGATTGAAGCGGAGAGAAAACGGAAGGAGTGCAGGGTAATTGTACAAAGGAAAGGAAAGAAGTGTACACATCCCTAAGATAAGTATGGCAGGTGGTCATGGGAAAAAGGAATCAAAATAAAAAGAGAGGGAAGGGAAAAAACAACTTCCTAAACATATAAGGGGATAAAGAATACCAAGAAAAAACAACATAAGGAAAAAACTGAAAGGAGGACACAGAGATCGAATTATAACGTTTAGAGAGTGGGAAAACAGGTGAAATCTGTGCTAAAGTGTTAATTGGGGAGAAGGGGAAAACTCAGAATGAGCAGTGAGGTAGGGGCGAAAACTTTGGTAAGCCGGGCACTGGATTATGGGAACAAAAGATAGGGGCTGGTCACCACTATGTTCCTCCTCTAAGGAATAGGAGACAAGGAAATTTGGGACTCGGACATAGGAGAAAAAAATGTAGCGGGGAAGCGCAGAAAATAAAATCGAAAAAGGGGGAGAAAAAGAAAATAAGAGGCAAGTACTGGATGGTCCGATTGCAAAGCCAATCTTGCTCAGAGGAAAGAGAAGGGAGAGTACAAAACGTCGGGGGGCATCGACGGACAATTAAAAAAAGGGGGGGGGACATCAGATAGGCGTTATTCGAGGGAGAATCATACAAAGAGATAAGGATCACTTGGATAGGGGGGGGGGGTCTTGATCTTAGGGACTAAGATTCAAACAACTGACTGGCGATTTGACGCTTTTCCCTCAATGGGAAGTAGGGGAACGGGGGGGGGGGAAAGAGTAGTTCTCTGAATGAAACAGATTTAGCGTAAAAGAAGAGATAAAACAAAGCCGGCATAGTTAAAGCCGGAAGTATCAACCCCGACAAGTTCATGGGGTCGATAAAGGTTTACCTGATTTATCTGGGGACGAAACCACACAGCAGAACGAAACAAGCTCTAAAGAGAAAATAGAGACGATCGAAGGAGGATCAGGAGGAAAAAAAAAGCCGGAAGAGCTTCGGGCTTCTTTATTTCCCCAGAGAACAGAGGAAAGAATTGGATTGAGGATTTTCAGAAGTCGAAAAAAGAAAGATCGTAAATACCAGAAGAGGAGGCCCAAGGAGGATATGAACGTTGATCGACTCTCTCAGGGGACATCACAGGAGAAAATACTATCCAAAGGTGAGGGGATCAAAGCCCGCCAAAAAACGTAGGGGTTTGAAGGGGCAGGAATAAGTAGTATTCTTAAGGATGAGCTTAGGGGGGTCAGTCCGGAGTCTAAAACGCAAGAGGACCGCTGGGGAACAAAAACGCACAAACCTCCTCTTCAGGGGAGGGGGACAGACACCAAGCTTATCGGGTAGATGGAAAACAAAAATAGGGGGAAGCAAAAAAGTGACCAGGCAATGAGGTTGACAGTGCCGTGAATATTGTCGTAAGCAGGACAAAAAGGGGGTGTCTGGGTCCACCACTATTGTACAAAAGAGGAAATTTTGGTGAGGGGGCCAAGGGAAAAACATGAACGATCTGCTCACGGAACCTGCCACTGAAAGAAAATTGAAGTCGAAGGAAGGGGACCTTTCACTTCACCTCGTCAGGAAAGACAAGAGTAACTTAAAAGAGAACAAAGGTAGAAACGGGAGAGCTAAAAGACACCAACAAATAGTTCCAAGAGAGGGGGAGGGGGGAAACACCGAAAGGTTATATTCAATTGACGAACAGCAAAAAGATGGACCTCTCCGGTTCTAAAGGAAAAGGGGAATGTCCTTGGGGGGGGAAAAGACCAATCAACCATTGGGGAAAAACGTGGGAGAAGACATTTCCAAATTGTGACAGAAATAAAAGATAGGGGAAGGGGGCGCACGAGAACCAACATGAGGAAGCAATCGGTTAAATCTCGTGGATTCTTAGGAATCGGAGGAAAAAGAAAAAAGACGCTAAAAGAAATGATGGGATGAAGGAAGTGTCGTGCTAAAGGAAGCTCAATGTTGAGAGTCAGGTCAGGAAACAAGTTAGATCAATTCATTGCTAGAGGGGAGCGTTTCCTACCACGGCTAGACATGTAGAGGCAAATCGGGATGCTTGGACTCGTGGAGTAATAAGAAGATTTACTGTACTTATAGTTAAAGAGAAGCCAGAATGAAGGGGGTGGAAAAGCTTGGGAAAGAGAGGGTTGCAGCACGGTAGGCCCGCTTTATGGAAAAAGCTAATCTAAGAAAAAAAGCGAAGCAGTGGAAAAAAGGGAGGACAGGACATTTCTTCGGCCCTTTCACAAAGGATGTGGGAAGGAGAGAAGTGCGAGAACGACATTTCAGTTCCGAGGAGTAAAGTTGCATAGGGCCTCGCGAAACAAAAAAAGATTAGAAATAGGGAATAGTCACATTATTTCCAGAGTAGCACTGACGTGCCGTCCCCAGGAGCGCAAGCAGGAAGGGAATAGGGGGGACGAAGAGTCAGAGGAAAAGTGTGACGTGTACGAGGAGACGGACTAAACTACCAAACGGCATAAAGTGAGAGGTGGGAGAAAGGAAACGCTCTGCGGGGACAAAACCTCTTGGGAGAAACATAATGAACCTCAGTGCAAGTAAGAGGCAGGGCAGAAGCCGAGGGTTAGTTCAAAGGTCAGACCAAATGGGACGAAGAAAAAGGGACCATCTCTCAGGCGAAAAAGTTGAACTTTGGTAATGGACGCCGAGACCAGTCGGGCTTCGGAACACCTACTGCAATGAACCGCCAAAGAGGGGGGAAGGTGTCGCAAGTGGAAACCAGAAGACTGCCGAGAAGAAAACTTAACAGTTGGGAAGGGAGTTCGGTGCGCAAACCCGCGGTTAGAGGGAAACAAAACAGGGAAAATATCGGCCCCAGAGTTCCCGTTATAAAAGTTGGTCGATGGGGCAAGTGAATATGGCAAAAAACTGCGTGAAAGACCAGGCTTTGACATTCCGGACTTCGGTACATCAGTTGCGAGAAAGAAAGAGTTGGTGAAAAAAAACAACAGAGAAGAATAGATCCTTGCCGAAAAAGTCACGGGGGTTACAGCCCGTATTCCCCAGAGTGCACTGGAAGGAGTGACAAGAGAAGGGAACAGGTCTGAGATGAGGTATATCATAATTTGTCCCTTCACAGGGTCAGAGAAAAAAGAGGGGGGGGTGGGGGAAAATCGGGGCATGTAAAAGGGAAGGGTCTCAACATCGGGACGAAGGGGGGAGCAGGAACGTAGCGGGGGGTCAGAAAAAAGAAGTTGTGGATCGATACAAGCAAGACGCGACTGCGCGAAAGAGAAGGGGTCTTGGGTACACTCAGGACAGGTGAACTAAAGGGAACGATCAAGGAGGAAAGCGGAAGGAAAGAAAGAAAAGAAATTTGGGCAGGGAAAGATGGGATTGTCCGGGACTACACGACTGTCATCAGGGACGAAAAGGGAGACGAGAAAGCCTGGGATGAAGCCCAAATATTCAAAACATTGCTAAAACGTTTGGCGTGAAGGAGGAGTAAAAAAAGAAAGGGGATTTTTGAAGAAGAAGAAGACTAGAAGACTCACTTGCAGCTATCCAGGAAGGGGGGAATCCTATAGGGAAAGGGAGGAGACCTTGGGCCATTCTTCCAATCCTCACCGAAGAAGGCGGCCATGCAGAGCTTATGGGAGAAAGCGAAACTAACATTCCGCTCTTCAGACTTGGGGGGGAAAAACGGAGAGAAAGAAAAAGGCGCAAAGATCAGGACATAGAGCTTCGTTACTTCGGGGGCGCGAGAATCAAACTTACTGTTTGCTAGAAAAAAGCACACACTGAGAGACATGCAAAATCGTGTGACTACTACTAATGGCTGGGGGGAGGATGAAAAACGACTACAAGAGGGTAGTACAAAGATGAATCCCAGACTCTCTCTAGCTAGGGGGCCCATAAAAGGATTAAAATTTCAAAAAGGCAGACAGGAAAAATGGTTTGGAGAAGTGACGAAGAAAAGCAGAGATCCCAAAGTAGATCCAACAAGGGGGGAGAGAGCGAAGCGAAAATCCATCAGGAGATCAATACATAGCAAGGGACTGCAACAACATTGCTACACAGGTGTCGAAAGAAGGGGAAGTACATTTAGAAAAGAGTGCAGAAACGCTCAATACGACGGGAGAAAAGAGTTCGTATGCTTAAAGCGGAGGGTCGGTCATAGGGATACGGTAGGCCGTTTATGGGAGGAGCGGTGTCCATGAAGCCTTTTCAAAAAGAACGTCCAAAGTTATCGATCTAATAACTTCGATTTGACATATTGGGAAAACCGATATGACGCCTGGACCGTAATGCAAGGGTGACGAGGGTCAAACAAATGGGAAGGATAGGAAAGCAAAAACGGATATGAAGGAGGGGAAATACACGAGAAGGAAAACGTGTTCGAAACGGGAGTATCCTTGGAAAAAAAGAAGGGAGGGGGACACACCAAGGCTCTAGGTCTAAAGAAACGAAGGTGAGGTGGAAAAAGATATAGAGAGACCTTACTGTTAAGGGGGGGGGTCACATTACTGAGTGCGAGGGGGAGTGGAGGAGTAGGTAAAACAAAAAAGGAGAAGAAAACCTCGAAAAAAAAGTGGGCTGAAGGTATGTGCTGAACAGTGTTGCCGGATTGGAAATCCGAGGAAAGGGGGGTCAACATGATGGGGAAAGGAAAAAAGCTGGTGTAGACTAAGTGAAGGGGAGTATTCCACCTCGCCAGGAAGAAAAACGAGGGCGACACGTCACAGCGATTTGGACGGAACTAATGGAGGGACGTCTGCATGGGGAAAAAAGCCAGAAAAGCAGAAGACTTTTGTGGGGGACACGACGAGCGCTCTCTCACGCTACAGAAGGTAGAAGTGGTTCCGAGTGCGAATCGCAGAAAAAGAGCGGAAAAGAAGCTTCGTGGGACAGGAACGCACTGACAGAAGGTGTCTCACAAGGGGCGGCTATGGACGGAGGAAGGTTAAGAACAGACGAGCTTAGAGAGTCTAGGGAGAGGGAAGGAAAGAAACGCCGATGAATGAAACAAAAATGGGAGGATCTCTTTGGGAAAGGGGGGAGACCTTTATTGGAGGGGGGGTCAAGATAAAGGTTCAGGCAAGATAAAAAATGATAACCTCTTTCGAGTGGGCAGTGAGGAAAACCACCTTGGACGTGGGGAGGGGTAGAGCGAATGTAAAGACCAATCGCCAAAGGCAATCATTTTTAAAGGGAAGGAGGGGTAATGTATTACCGGATCTGAGTCTACCCAAAGAACCCATCGCGAGGAAGAAAAAAGAGGAGACAGGAAATCGAAAAACAAAAAAAAAAACATACCAAAGGAGTTAATTAAGGTAGTGAGGCTGAAAGAGATGGAGAAACATCGAATGGCCCAATAAAGGAAAGGGGTGGTTATGGAGGGGAAGAATGGCCCAAAGAGTCTTCTCCTCCCTGAAAAGTGAAGTAAAGGGACTGGATATATTACGGGGGGGGATGATCAGAAGATAAAAGATAAGAGAAAAAAAAGGCCTAGAACCAGGCACGTAGGTGTGATAGATCATGAAACAAAGAAAAACACCCCCACCCCTTGAATAGTCAAATTGGGGAAGGACGAATGCGGGAGGCACTGATGGCAGTGAACCGGGTACTGAATACTGGGAGGGGGCAGGTCCCGATGAAAAATAGGAATTATGCTAGGACTATATACTCGGCAGTTTACGAGGGGTCTGCAAAGAAGGAGGAAGGTGGGACGGACTGCGGAGACAGAAATGTAAAAGCCGGAAGTAGGAAAACCCAATCCGAGGAGGGGGAGAATCAAAATACTGGGGGTTTCGGGCGCGTTCAGCAGAAAAAGCTGGGGGCCTGTACCAAAGGGCGGAAGAAAAAATTAGTAAAAAATTTGGGAGGAATATTAAAAGGAAGAAGCTTGCCAACAATTATCATGCTCTCGTGTAAAAAGGAGGGAAGATCTGATGCTTTCAAGGAACAGGTCCTTGAGGCCGGGGAACGGAGTAAAAATCGTCACGGAAAAAGGAAAAAAGTAAAGTCTCCTGTAATACAGAACAATGGGGGGGGGCCTTTTCAAAAAAGAAAAAAAAACCACACCCAAACAAAAACACAGTGAATTGGCATAATGCAAAAAAACTATGTACAGCAGAAAAAGCATGAACGGAGGAACTCTACTAACCTCCAGGGCAAGAAAAAGGTGTCAGGGGCCAATACGGAACTCTACAAGTGTGACACCAAAAGGTTCTTAGAGTAAAAAGTTGTGGCGAAGAGGTCCGCGAGTCACAAGAAGTGAAAGAGTAGGAGACGACGAGAAACGGTCGCATACACATCCACGCTTTAATACTTGGAGGAGAAAGAAATGCCAAAGGCGCATAATCCGAATAACGGTCGGGAAAGGGCGGGTCTAGAGGGAAGAAATGACGTACTCAAAAAGGGGTCGAGTCGTTCTTCAAAAATTACACAAGGAGAAAAAGATGGGGCAAGTGCGAGGTTGAGAACATAAGGGGAAAAACATGGTCATCTTCAAGAAAGAGAAAAGAGTGCGAAGGTGGGAAGGGAAAATGGGGGGTAAGGGGGGAAGATGAAGTCATGCTAAGGCGAAACGTGAGGTGGGGAAGCCATGGAAGCATCTTTTGCAGGCGACTTGTGAAAGGGTGAGGAAAGGAGGCACGGAAGAAAAGAAAAATCATGAGCGAGAAAGGAGGGAAGGACCTTAAGGGGGGCAACGGAGAGGGGTGTTCAGATCCATGGGCAGAGAGCAATAGTACTCGGGAAGCTCAATACAGTGGTATCTAAAAAAACAACAAAAATGATTATTCAAAAGAAGAAGAGAACTGACAAGAGAAAGGGCAGACGTACTAAAGGTTCTGAAAAAATCAAAACAAATGGAAGTGCAAAAGAATCGGGAGGAGCATCTTAGGGAAAAAACTCTATCGAAAGGAGGGGGAGAGAAGGGGAAAAAGTGGGGGGGGGGGGGGGGGTGAAAACAGCTCAAAGGGACAGAGAAAAAGAGGTGAGTAACAAAAGGCTGAAAAGGTATAAATATGAAAATGAACAAAGAGAAAGATCAGAAGACAGAGTATTTCTACGAAAAACCAGGACTTGAAAAGGGTTGAAAAAAGTAGCTTGAGCAAGCCTGAAATTAGGGGGGAAGGCCACGAGACCAGAGGGGATGGCGAATGAAACACAAGGGGAAAAAGACCTCCAGCAGAAAAAAAAAGGGTATTCGTGAAAAAAGGAGGAGCGATGGAACAAGTCACGGTCAAGTCCTCAATGGTGCAGCGAAACAGTTTAACACTAGACCGCCAAGCTGCACATTGACACGAGCCGGAACACAGGTGTAAGTATAAGTTGAACTCGAGTCTGGGAAAGTCCGTGGTGCAAGACGGCTCTCGTGCTCAAAACGGGAAGTGTATGTGTGTTAAAACCCGAAAAGGATCGAATCGAGGGGCACCGATGAGAATATAAGGGAGGTGTAGGAGTAGAATCATAGGGTGCAGAAAACACCTCATCGAAGCAAAGGGCTGACATTTGATGAAAGCCTGGAAAAGGGCGGAGGGGAAGTGTCCAATGCGGGGCAGCGAAAAGGTGGAAGAAATGGTCATCGAGGAAAAAAATTAAGTTGTCAAATTTTTGGGGGGTGCGTGAAATGTGCCATTTGACCAGGGGTTACTAAAAAGGGAAAGGGAGTGCTAGATCGGCGCAAGTGCAGTCCAAAATATCCTAGGTTGTTAGTACCGAAAAGTCTTACTAGTAGAGACTTTCGACATGAAGGGTAATTCAGACGGGAGGGAAAAGAGATCAAGAATCGGAAATGATCGGTGTAGGCGTAACTGCAATCAACGAAAGTCGACTGAAGTTGTAGAAAAGGCCAGCTGGAATTTGGTCGATAGGGAAGCGCGGAATTGCGGGAAAGGATCATGAATCAAAAAAGGAGAACAGGTCGGCAGTTCTAGGCTACGACATCGTGGGCCAGAACCCGACGAGTGGGGATGTCGAAAGCAATAGAAAAGAGAAGTGCAAAGTGGATGGGTATGGGATAGAAAAGGAATGGGCGCCAATGGACATCCGCCTCTGATACTCCTTGGAGACGAGGAATATGATTTTCTCGGAGGAAAAGGAGGGTCTACTCTCGGGAAGGAAAAAAAAAGAAGGACAAGATCGCGAAAAGTCATAAAACCAAACACATAACGTTTGAAGAAGGGGGGGGGGCCTGAAAAAAAAAAGACAATTGGTTTATTACTGGGGTTGAAGGAGAAAAGGGAGTCAAAACCGAAGAATGATCCAAACGGTCAATAGAGTCCCATGGAAGGGGGAGTAAAAGATAAAGGAACAGGGACGATTGGTGGTAAATTCCTTCAAGGGCCTTCAAAAAGGGTGTATCGAGCAAAAAGACGAGGCTAGGGTGAAAGCGAAAGCCTACTTGGCCTTCGAAGAGGTAAAAAAGAGATCAAGAGCACGGGAAAGTTGAAAACTAGCTTGGCTTCATTAGGGGAAAAGACCATAAGGGAAACACGAACGGGAGGGGAAGAAAAACATTGCCCTGTGTGGGAGGGGGGAGGTAAGGGAACAGTTAATGAGAGGAAAGATGGGTCACGATTCAGACTCAAAGCACGCATAAAGAAAGTGGCTAAGAAAGGGCCTCCGTCGTCAAATAAAAAAGGTACAAAAGCGGACAAACTTAGGGAAAAAAGGGGGGACGGGAGCTCAGCAAGGGGGTTGGAAGCGGACACGAAGAATCACTGGAAATAGGTCTGGAAAATGAATACTGAAAAAGGGGGCCTAAGACTACAGAGTTCTGCCAATCGCACGGGAGAATTCCCACGACTTTTATTGAAGCAAGGATCGGTAAAAGGGGGCGCAGAGGAATAGAAAAAGAATAAAGTCCGGATGAGGAAGGTGGACATAGTGGGTTGATCGATGGCTATTTTGCGGAAGGAGCAAAAAGCTTTCCGGTCAAAGTTGATCGGGACTATACGTACCGAGGGGAAAGGGGGGGGGGATCCAAGCCTAGATGACCGAAAATACGAAAAGGTGAAGGAATTGGACGAAGGGACCGTGTACCAGCAGCTCAAAAAAATGATGGCGTTTTTCGAAGGACTCAAAAATCCACAGCGAAAAAAAGAAGGGGTCACAGAAAACCAGGGAACTGAAAGGA
>Ga0179593_1526670_pt1 | contig 19255 bp, 29 predicted proteins | sample CZODoug2_1_08_16_FD_185931 | JGI IMG/M metagenome (GOLD analysis project Ga0179593, IMG submission 185931) | Vadose zone soil fungal communities from Angelo Coast Range Reserve, California, USA - CZODoug2_1_08_16fungal (PacBio error correction) | ecosystem: Environmental > Terrestrial > Soil >...
ATCAAGAGTCTTGCGGTAGAAGGGGGAACGGGGCGATAGAGCAAGCTTAAAAGGAAATTGGACGCACGCAGAGAAAGCTCAGTGCCGATGTGATCCAAAGCGTTGGCAGTTTCTGAAGACCGTGTATCTTCGTTTTGACAATCTGAACAGCGCGATGGCCCTGAAATCAGTTATCCTGTCCAGAAAAAGCAAAAGTGGCGTGGTTGCGGCCGGGGAGGCTGCGCTGGCTACCGGACGTATGAACGAAAGGACATCCGCCAGGAATGCTGGTCCCTCCTGTCGGGCGACGATCGGTGAAGAACGAAAAAGGGAGGGGATAAGGACTAAAAAGGAGTAAAACATGCCATGCTGTCAGGGAACATTGGGGGAACGAAGTGGAGCAAAAAAAATTTATTGAAGCGGGGCTGTAGGATCTCGGAAGAACGGACTGCGACCACTCGGCCAGAAAGGGCATCCAAAAAAAGGTGGAAAAACCCTCGAGATGAAAAACCCTCTTTCGGCAAGCTCGCAACTACAGAAAGAAACCCCCGATGCCGTTTTGCCATCAACTCTCATCGGGGGTAAGAGCGACGCTTTGAAGAGGAAAAGTCGGCCAAAGAAAAAAGAGAAGGAGGTGGAACATAAGGCGCCGGGGTTCTTTGGTGAAACCTGGCGGATCCACAAAATTGCCAAAAAACACTCTCGAAGGCAGGGAAACCGAGCTCGAAAAAGCCCGTTGAATTCAGCCCGACTCTAAACATGAACGCGTGCTGGACGACAAATCAGGCGGGGGGGAAAAGGGGGGGGGGCTGGCTGGAGACCGGGCGGAGGGGAAGACGAAAAAACTTGCGATAAAAGGCCGAGCAGCACTTCTCGAACCATCCGTAGAAAAGCACTGGGAGGAGGTCAGCAATGGCGGATCCTACAAGGGACGGCATCGAAAGGCAAAGCGGCGTACGGATCATCCGATCTTTTGTCACAAGGCCGAGTCTTGGGGAGAAACTATTGGCGGTCGGAACTCCTGGGATCCATAATAGCAAACAAGGCGGACCCCCAATAGGAAACAGGGGGACGATGCTTAAGCCTCCCCATTTCAGAAAGCAGAAGAACCAGCTTCCTCAGGCCGTCGAAGAAGAATCAAGGGTGTGGGGGGCACGCAGCGAGGTAACGTCTGAAAGGGGACGGGTGCAAACCAAAAGGGCTCTAGGCCCTCGGAAGGAAAGCCGGGGAAATTTTGAACGTAGACGCAGGGATCTGGGACTCGCTGACAACCTTTTGGAAAGCGGACGTCTTAGGGGAAAATGGGGAACTCTTTGTATAGATGGAGAGGTACGTGTTGAGCGGGTACCGGGGAATTAAGGAGAACGGGGACCTCGTCTACGAAAAGGAGGTTCAAGAGGGGAGATACCGTAAAGTCTACAACCTTACCAATGAGAAACACTCGGGCTTGGGGGCTCCTTATGGAGAGGGAAGGGCCTTACGCTGAATAGAAGGCAGAAATCCCTCACCAGAAAGGGGGGGGATGATAATCTTGAAAGAATCCTCTTTATCGAGACCGACTTGGTAGGATCAAGCAAGCTGCGCTCGTCGAATGCTCACACTGGTCCGGCAAAGTGTGTTAGCGGGGTAAAGGGGGGACCGGACGCCTTAGGAGCTTCGCAACACCGGGATCGAAAAAGAACCGGGGAAACCAAAACCTGACAGCGGAAGGGTGGTTCAGGAGAGGCACGGGCAGGCGATCACACCGTTACAAAGTACGCCGACGGGGGCGGGGATCTTCGGGAAAAAAGAATGGTTCCGGCATTGCCAATGAAGAACAAAGAGGCGCCTAGGCAGGAAACTACTATAAGGGAGTCTAATAGGACAGTTCTGGTCAGATGGGAAGCCGGCGATCAGGAAGAAGAAGACAACGAGGGGAACGATTTGTTAGAGATCAACCACAAAGGGGGAGAAAAGAGAGAGATACAAAAGAAAAGTTTGAAGGAGCCAGCTCAAATGACGGCGATGTAGCAAATTATGATCCCTGCGCGCAGGGGGACGAAATATTAAAAAAACGTCTTGGGGGGAGAACGGCGAGGACGGAAAATGCACGTCTTAAGAGCTCGGCACCGGCTTCCCTCAGGACGAGGGAGATCGTTGGAGTAATCAGGGACCAGGGGGGAACATATCTAAGAAGGCCAAGGGTCGGGTGGGATTGTTCGAGTGGGAGCGCGTTCAGACTCCGGGGTCAGGCTCCGGACGCCAAGAAAATCGTCAGATAGGGGGAGACTTCTGAAAAGACGAATTTGAAGGAGTTAAGGACAGCCGCCCGAATGGAGGAGCGACCTCAAACTGCCCTCTCATCCGTCGGGTTCGGCAAGACTGAGGGGGCATCAAGGGCGGAATGTGAAAGGATCTGGATATAAGACAAAAGGTCCCGCGACCGAGATTACCGAAAAACAAACAAACGAATGGCCGTGGCCGCTGGGGAATTGGGAACAAAAAATTGGGAAGAACGGCGCCCATCTTGTGGAATCAGCGTTGACGTACTGTAAGAGGAGGGGCGCCGCTCAAGAGGGGGGAAGGGCGAAAATGTCGGAAACTCGTGACACACCGAGCCATCAGGTCAAACCAAGCGAGCGGAAAAAAAGGGGTTTGACGCCTCTACAAAGGTGAGGGAACCGGCCGGTTCCCGAAAATCGGGGGTAAAAAAGAAAAGCAGATCTTCTTGAAATGGGGGGACTTGCGGTAGATCCAAAGGGAAATAAGAAAGATCGAGCCACAACCGGATTCGTCGAGACGCCGGGGACGAGCGGCTCGAAGACGACAGGTCGGGCGCCCAGGTGAAATGGGTCCGGGGGGTCCGCATTCTGTGGAGGGAGATTGGGGGGAAAACGGAGAACCAGGGGGAGGGACCCAAAGCTGCCGTCTCATCCGCAAGCAAGGGGATTCAAAAAGGAGCGGGATTAGCTGTCCCTGATGGGGCACTTGAGGCTGTCAAGGCATTAAAAAATAGGAAGCCAGATCCGCCATGCCACCTTTATCTGATCAATGCAGAAGTAGAAGGTTGAGCCTCCGGGAGTCTCTTCCTGGTCTCGCGTAGTACCACCGACCGGACTTATCAACAGTTCATCGGTGCAAAAAAAATTGGGGATTCCCGTTGGAGAAGTTGGTCAAATGGCACTCTGAAGGAGGGGGGAACCCTGACGGGGACTTAAAAATTCTGGGGGTAGAGCTCGGATGCGTGCAGTAGTGTCGGGTGCTGCGCAATGGGGAACTGCACCAAAAAAGAAACACGCTCGGTATGCCAACGTCTGACGGAGGGGACCATTCTCAGCTCGGAGCGGGAGGAAGCGCCCACCCCTATGTATATTCTTTGACAACTGAAGGGGTAGAGTCTTGACGAGGGACCAGCGGCGCACGGAGAAAAAGGTTTTTCCAAGACACGCGGAGTACCTGAGGGGGTTTGCATTTGGGCACGCGGACCTACTAGGGAAAGAAGGGGCCTGACAGAAAGGGGCTCTTGACGAAGGGGCGGGAAAAAGGGAAAGCTTGTATCTCCTGAACTCAGGGGAGGAAGTCAGGACAATCGAGTCGTAAACGGGACCGTATCGCCGGCTCCATAATGTATTTAAAGCCGAGCATAATCGAAACGGTCCGCAGAGCGAGATCCTCGAAGAAGATCGCCTCAAACAAAGAAGGAGAACTGGGCCGGGGAATCAATTCGTGACGGCCGCGACGAATTGAAGAAAAAAGAATCATTGTGACATCAGATTTTTCAAACTAAGATCAAGGAAGGCGGGTCAGCCCGAAAGGGAGTCGAAGGAACTCGGCATAGCTTTCAGGAAAGGGAACCACAGCGTAGTACGATGAAAAAGAGGAGGTCCCTCAGAAAGATCAAATATCTTGATATCTCTCTCACAAACTGGGGAGGAAGAGAGGATCCGGTCTGGCTATCGGGGGAGAGCACAATCGCTCTGTGGGAGAAAAAAAAGAAACCAAAAATATGTCCTAGTTTACGGGGGATACACGGAAGTTTTTCTGAAAAGCTCCGAAGGGATTATTCGTTTGAATTGGGACATGGAGACGATTTGCCCTTGGTCGGGAGGAAGAGAACGCGTATAAAAGGGGAGGGGGGGGCAAAGGACGCGGCGAGGGGGATGAAGAGGGAGGGAACGGTTCTTCTAGCGGCAGGAGGAATAAGAGGGGCTTTCCCAGAACCAAGAAAGAGGTGATGCATTCAGGATGGGAGAAAGACCGGCGTGCCAGGCCCAAAAAAAAAGGGGGGGTTGTCCAAAGGGAGGGGGGAAGACTAAAATACAAAATGGATTTCCAGGCAAGGATAATCCTTGAAAAAATGAGAAAAGAGGACCCCAGCAAACGGAACACTTACCGGGACGGCTCTGTGCGAAAAAGGCGGGAGGGCACAGCTACGATCACTAGAGCGAAAAAAGAGTTTGTCATCATCCTCCTAGAGGGCTGTCAAAGAAAGAAAATATTGAAGACGGCGTAAGGGTCGAACGCTCAAGCGAAAAAAAACGTTTTAGGAGGTCAGGTTTTGACACGTGGAAAAAGAGACACAAAGGTGCGAGCTCCACTCTAAGCCCAGATCGACCAAAGCCGTTGCTGACCAGGGAAAAAGTTCCCAAAGGAAAAAAGGTGTCTTGCCAGCCAAAAACGACGGGGAATCCAAACAGGGGTTGCTATAAGGGAAAAGAGGGCTGCAATCTTTTCTTGAAGGGAAGAAAAGGTCTTCCTATAAAAGTAAGAGCAGAAATCTTTAAAACAAAGGGGATAGAAGTATTGGCGCAATAGGCTCAGGAGACATGAGTCTTAGACAGGGGGGGGGCAGAATCAATAAGGAAGGGCAAGGCATGGATATAAAAATACCGATAGGCACAGGGTAGCGGCGTATGATCTAAATGAAGAGAGGGGGTGAAGGAGAGCATTATACCTTAAAAAGGGAAAGGAAATGAACCTTGAGAAGAATTCGGACAAAGAATATTAAAGCCATTGGCAGTGCGGAAAGAACCCGGCTCCGACCTGAGGAAGCTCTTCCAGGCCTAAAGCTTCTCGTAAAGAAAAAATCCCAGGGGGGTGTGGAAAATGCGATCTGGAGATAACTTAGGGGGGAACTTTCTTTTCAAAACCGAAAAATGCCAAAGGGACTGATGGCCCCTCGCCTGGGCCAGTTGGGTAGAAGAAATTTGAGGGGAAAGGACGAGAGGCGCGCAGTACCCCTGGGGAGGAGGCGAAAAAAAAAAAATCACTTGGGAGAGCTTCCCTAAAGGCTTGATAAAAAAATAGCTAACGGTGGGGAAGAGTAGAAAGGAGGGATAAAAAGTATGAGGCCGGCCGGACGACCTTACCTGGTTAAACAACGGCGGGGGGGAACAAGACTTGGAAGCCCTCAGGCCAATCCCTTACCAAGATACAAAGCCTAGGTCACTGCCGTTGGCCGGGGTAATTCCGTATACTGAAGGATGGACTTCGGATAGTAGACTGAGTAACATCCAGCATGGGGTATCTGGAAGTCAGGGAGAGCGGGATGGAGCTACACCTCCGGGAAAGGGGATCTGGAGGAAAAAGCAGGGGGCTCTTCGAAGCAAGGTAATGCTGAAGTAGAGATCCTGCTGAGGATTTGCCGATTGTTCTCAAAACGGGGTACTGGCTGAGCCAAAGGGAGCAAAAATCTCTCAATAAGAGGAAAAAAAACCGTCGCCAGCAAGAAGTAGAGGAGTTTTTGTCCGCAATAAAAGATAACCGATACGAAGGGATACGAGGAGGGAGGGAAAAAGCCGTCCGAGCCTTCCCGTAATTTGGTACGGAATGGGGCCTGGGAGGGACAAGTCTAACGCCAAGACTCTCGCCTCGATCTACTATGGCAAGTAGTTCCAGACCGAAAGGATCCTAATGAGAGCCGAGGATTTCAAGCGAGGAAACATACGATGTTACTTGGTGGGGGAGGAGAGAAGAACAACACTTATGAGGAGAAGAGATAGATACAAATCAAGAGGCTTGTAATTAGCGCCACTTCAGGAAGGTCCGGAAAGGTATCCAACTGAGAGGCGCGGAATCGTCACATACGACGAGAGAAACTCTGTATTTCTATGAGGCACGGATAAATGCCAACGTTAAACAAATGGCGGGGAAGGCGAGGGCTGAGGAAAAAAAACGGCTGGATAGGGGCGTAATCGTTGATCGAAAGGGAGTGCAACACAAAGGAAATAAGAAGACGATGTCCAGACTGGGATTGTTCGGCGGCGGAAAAATGGAATTGTCAAAGGAGAAAGAGGAACGCCCGGCGAAAAATAAGAGGGAACTCATGAGGAGAAAGCCGTAGTCATTAGCGAGACGACATTGCATTTAAAGCGCGCAAAGTCAGAGCTCTCAATCAAAAAAGAAAGAGGAGGGAGAAGACTAGGCACATCGGCAAGGGGAAAATCATCTCCTAGAAATATAGAGGAAGGTCAAAAATAGGAGCAAAAAAAACGATGCCGGCGATGTGAGTAGGGGGAAACAGGGCTCCCATCTTTTCCGCCGGAAGGTTTGAACCATTAGTCAGACCGGGCAAGTCTCACTGGGGCGCGAATGTCGGTACCGTCTTCACCCGTGCGCGCCAAAGGACCAAGATAATCAAGGAGAAGGTTTACGACTCTAGACAAGGGGAAGAGTATTGCCCTCGCAGGAGAAGAATGTGAGGTAAACGGCATCAGAGGAATGGAAACCTCAATCAAAAGGGGTAATGGGGATTTGGAGAAGAAAAAAACTGAATACTGGAGAAACTGCGCCAACAAAAAAATAGGTCTGCGAGAAAGAGAATGATGAAGCTGTTCGTAAAATAGGAATACGGAGAAAGCGTAGGGGGGGGGGGAAGAATTGGTACCTCATGGTTCTTTAGAAAGGAAAGTGGGGGAAAAAAAAAACAGTAAGTGACCTCAAAGAGAGGTCATGTCCGATCAGCCTCTCATCCTTTCGCAAAGTATGAGACTGTCGCCGTGAGGGAAAAGGAAGGTGCCACTGCCTTCCCCTAGGAAGAATAAAAAAAGGCCTGACTTCTAATACTTATGAACACTCCATTAGATCCGGAGGGGGGGGACAATGCCGTGCTATAGGACGGTGGTCTGCACCTCCCTCCTCCATTCTTCCGAAGGAGGACGCACACAGGGTTTAAAAAAAAAAGACAAATAAAAAAAAAAACATATAAGAGAAAAAAAAAAAAAAAGAAAAAAAAAATAAAAAACAAGACAAAAACAAAGATAAAAGATAACAATTGAAAAAAGAAAAAAAAAAAGCACAGAGGCATGCAAAAAAAAAAAAAAAAAAAAAAAAAACAAAAATGTAACAAAAAACTCAAAAAAAAAAAGAAGAAAAAAAAAAGGGCGTAAAACAATAAAAAAAAGAAAAAAAAAAAAAAAAAAAAAAAAAAAAAAAAAAAGAAGAAAAGAAAAGAAAAGAAGAAACTCAAATAAAACCAAGAAAAAAAAAGGAAAAAAACAACAAAAAAAAAACAAAAAAGAGAAAAAAGGAATACATTTCTCTTCGTCACTCGAGGGGGGTCAAGGTAGGCTGAAATCGATTGGGGGGGTGGTGGGGTCCGTGCGATCTTGGGTTTTGGGATAGTCCGGGCTGAGGGGAACCGAGGAGGATGGGGGAGGGTGGGTGGACGCACAGAAAAGAGGGGCCGGGGGGGAGTGAAGGGGGGGGGGGGGGGTGGGGGGTGGGACGAAGGCCGGGGGAAGGGGGAGGGGGCGCCAAATGGGAGGATCTTCCCGAGGGAAGGGGTCGGGAGTATGAGAGGCGGGGGAAGGTCGGGAGAGAGTAGGGGGTAACGAGATGAAGGAGGAATGGGGCTGGAAGAAGGGAAGGTATGAGAAGGAGAGGGGGAGGAAGGGGAGAAGGGAAGGGCTGTATGATGGAGAAGGTGTGGCCACGGAGGGATCAGGCCATGACTGCGGGGTATATTAAGAGTGAGGGGGGGGTTGATGCTGCGGATAGCGGTGGTGGGGTGGGATAATGGATAGGGAGAGGGGGGGCGGGGGGGGTGAGTCTAGAGGTGGGGGGGAGTGGTCGAAGGGGGTGGATAAGAGGGGGGAAAGGGGGGTGGATGGGCGGGGATTGGGGAAGAAGAGGGTGGGGACAAGACTGTGGTCTCTTAACGGTACGTGAAGCGGAGGGGGTTGGGATGATTCGCTAGGGAGGGGGTGGAATGGGGGGGACGTCTCGCGAGTAGCGGGGTTTGACGGGGATTGGGCGGTGGAGGGAGGGATGGGCTAGGCGGCGGACGGGGGGGAGGGTAGAAGTAGGCAGGGGAAGACGGAAAGAGTAATAGATTCCGAGTTACAGTGTCGGGAAGGTTTTGAGGGCTGGTAGGGAGGGTCTAGAGGCGCAAGGGGAGGGGGTGTGCCTGTATCCAGTTAATTTCAGCAAGGAAGAGTAGTAAGAGTAGAGTGAGAATAGGGGGGGGATGGTGTGAACAGTGGTGGTTAGGCTTAAAGGAGGGTTGGAAACATGAGGCGTGCCACGATCCGAATCGTAGGATGGGTTCTGTACAACTAAAGAGCGTGCTGGTCAGGGTTGCGGAGAGTGAGGGTGGGATGCATGGGGGAACGGGGGTAGGGGGGAATGATGAGAGGAAGGGAAAGGGTGTGCGAGATGGAGTGGGATTTAGTGCAGAGAGGGACAATGGTAGGGTATGGGGGTTGCGAGGGAGAGGGAGGAAGGCAGGAGAGTGGGGGCGGACTGGTTCGAGGGGGGGGGGAGGTGCAAGGAAGGGGCTCTTGAATGTCGGGGGGGGGATCAGTCTGGCAGAGGGGGGTTGGGGCGCTGGGGTGGGAGGGAAGGAGGTGGAGGGGGCAGAAAGGGGGTCGAGGGGAAGGGGAGATTGATGGGGGTATAGGAGGGATTGGGGGTGAGGAAGGAGGGGGGGTAGGGGGGAAGGGACATGAGGATGGCATGGGGGGGGTTGAGGTGGGGGGGTGAGGGTTGTGGGTAAAGGGGGGGTGAGGGGGGAAGGAGGTGTAGGCGAGGATTCGATTGAGGTGATCAGGAAAGGAGGCCAGTGGTAACTTCACGTGGACCTGGAAAATACACGCGGATAGGGGGAGGACCCCCTGGAGGGGAGCGAGGTGCGTTGGGGTGAGTACAGAGATGGGGGGGGGTACGGAACCGTAACGCTTGGTGCTCGAAGGATGGGGGCGGTGTGATAATAAAAAGAGCGTGGGTGGCAGGAGCCGGGGGGTGCTCCCAGTCGTGTGTGGGTGGACTTTTCACCCTAGATCGTAGGGTGGGGGAAGTGGGGGTGGAGGGGGATGGGAGTGAATTCCCACCGGGGGGGGATTACCTGGTTGCAGTGCATGTGCGTTAAAGGAAGATGGGGTATAGGGTAGGGGGGGGGCGGGGGGAGGGGAGAGGGAGGGGGGGGGGGGGGAAACGCAAGGGGAGGGTGGGGAGCGGGAGGGGGAGGTTGTGGTTGAGGGAGATGAGGGGGGAGTGGGGGGAGGGAGGGAGGGAGAGTGGATGGAAGGGGAGGAGGGAACAGGAGGGGGAGGAATAAAATATGCGGAAGAGGTCGGGGGGGGGGAGGTGGAAAGGAGGTGTTGTTGATGAAGGGAGGGGCAGCGGGGTGTGGGTAAACTTATGGCCTGGTGGGGGCGTGTAGCAATGGGCGAGTGTCACGCTAGGCGAGATGGGGGAGTGGAGTGGGGGTGGGATATTGGGACGTAGGGGGAGGGGCAAAAGACGGGGGGGCAGACACGTCTAGGGGAGCGTCTGAGGACATGTACCTAATGAAGGGTTAAAGATAGGGGGCCTTAAGGAGGTCAGAAAAGACGAAGGTTATAGCACGCGAGGGCGGGGAGAGTGGGTGTCAGGGATAATGGGGTTTGCAGGCTGTGATCTATGAACGGAGGACGAGGGGATATGGGGGGGTAACGAAGATAAGGAAGAGTCGGGGAGTGGGGCGCGGTAAGCGAAAGCGGTAGGAGTACAGGGGTCGCCGCAAGTGGAAGGCAACGGGGCGGGGGAGGGCGTCTGGGTGGGGTGGAGAGGGGAAGGAGGTCGCCCGTGCTAATGGCGGGTGGTGAAGAGAAGGGGGGGGCGTGGGGGGAGTGGAAAGAAATGGGGGGAACAACGGCAAGGTGGTGGGAAAAGGAATGGTGAGAGGGGAGGGAAGGAGGGGGGGGAAGTAGTAAAGGGCGGGGGAAGGATAGGGGAAAGGGGGCGAGAGGAGGGTAAGGGTGGAGGGGGGTGGATGAGAGAGGAGTAACGGGGTAGGGGAGCAGGGGCGGGCGAGAAAAGAGAGCTGAGGGAGGGGGGATAAGCACGGTTGAGCGGGAAAATAGGAAGCGCTACCTACTAACGCACAGGGGAGGGGAGGAGTGAAGGTGAGTCGGTGACTTCTAAACGTTCGGGGCATTTGGGGGGGGGCGGATGGTTGGGGCGTATACGCCGTGGATCAATGGGGGGTGGGGATCGGACTCTCAGGGCCAGTCAGGGTCTGGTGGGGGCGAAATATGTGGTCTTCGCGTCTCGGGCGTGGTGAGGGTTGCTATATTTAGAGTTTGGGAGGATTCAACGAAAAAACCGTATGGACGAGGCGTTAAGGGGGGAGGCATGAGTGCGTGGGATGGGTAGGTATCATGGGTTCGGGGGAAAAGGAGGGAAAGGGGGAGGTTGGGGGGGGTAAAGGGGAAGGTGAGGGGAGAAGGGGGGGAGGGTATGGGGGGAGGGGCATGGGGGGGGGAGAGGGGGGTGGGGGGTGACCGGGTGTGTAGTTGGCCGGGGGGAGTGGATGGGGGTGCAATCAGCCGTGGGGATCTGGGCAGCGCATGGGCTGGGGGGGAGGAGTTGGGCACAGCGGGCTGGGCAGGTGGGGGGTTAGGGACGCGAGCGGAAGGAGAGTTCAGGGGGGCGGCTAGTGAAGTTCTTTGGCGCAAAGATTATGTAGTAACTGCAGGGCGGGAACCTGAGACGGCGGTCGACATGGTGTTTGGAGGCGAGCAGGGGAGGGCAGGGCAGTTGTGAATCAAGCAGGGGGAACCGGTAGAAGGGGGAGAAGATAGAGGGCAGGGGTATGGTCGAAGGGGACGTTCAAAGCACGCGAAGTGGAAGGGGTGGATAGGAAGGAGGGGGGGGAGGTGGGGAGGGGAGGGACTGTGTCGGTGATGGGACAATGTAGGATTCTTGAAGAGAAAAAAAAAAACCACGGAGGAGGGAAATAATAACATTTCTGGGGACTATAGCAGATCGTGGCCGAGGGATCTTAGGGAAAGAGTCCTAGCTTCTATTGGGAGAAAGCTGGGGGGTAGGAATTTTACCCAATCTTCGTTAGGAAGAGGAAAAGAAGCTCTTTTAATCATTCGGTGCAAAATAGGAGGGAAGAAGAGCGATTGTGAAATCGGTCGGTAGAAAAAATTAGAATTGTTCTTCTTAGGGCGGGGCAGGTAACGTCGCGCGAGGAAAAAAGAAAAGAAAGGGGGGGTCGAGGAGGGAGAAGGAGGACAGATCAAGGATTCTTCAAAAGACCGCTACGGAGAAGAAATAGTGGTAGGCTGATAAAAAGGAGACCTTCTGGAAAAGATGAGCCAGTGAAAAAAGAACTCACCAATATGGAGGAAGGAGGAGTGAACAAGAGTCTAAGTAGAAAAGGAGGTCTGGAACCCAAGAGGGAACGCAAACGAACAGAATCAAAGCAGACCTGCTCCAACCAGCCGGAAACGCGTTCTTGGAAAGCGGGAAACTAGAAAGAGATCTACCCCCAGGAATGGTGGGGGGAAAAAAGAAAATCTGTGTTTCGACTGCAGACAGGATAGGGCTTTATAATTTGGAGGGAGACGCGTCAAGGAGAGAAAGTCGCCAGGTATGGAGGAATCATGGTGGGAACGGGCCCACCCTTGCAGAAAGAACTCCCCCCGCAGCTACTACCAGAAGAAAAAGCAACTGTACTTAATAAAGATCGACCGGTGGAAAAAAAGCCTTCAGAGTGGCTTGCCAGGACTTTGGAAATCAGGGTGTGCTGGACATTACCGAAAAAGGGAAGTCGAAGAAGTAGACAGGTTCGGGGTAGAAAAGTAAAAGAAGAAATAAAAAGTCAGGATAGAAGTAGTGATCAAGATCTAATTCCCGAGTGCGTGACTCATACGGCAAGGGAAAATAGCTTCAAAAGTAGGGGACAAGGGATAAGAACAAGGATCGTAAAAACTAGAGTCGAAATACAATCGAAAGTCTAAAAGGGGGCTTTATCATTTCGGATAGGCGCAAGGGGGAAAAAAAAAGAGGTAACCAGGGAGACGAACCGGGCTCAAGGTGACCGGACTCACGAGAAAGGGGAAAACTCCTAGTCTAGAAAGGAAAAAAGTGGTGGGACTCGTAGAACGGGTAATCTTTAAATTAGGAGGATTCAACATGACACAGTAAAAGGGGGCGCCCGAAAAAATCCTGAGGCCAAGTTAAAGAAGACTATTTTACGTAGGGACGGAACGGGCCGCTGCCAAAAAAGGGGGGGGAGGGGTTCTTCAAAAAAGAGGGGCTCTGCCAGGGACTGGGGGTATACACTTATGTTGCAGAAAAGGACTTGGGTGCAGCAGGGAAACCTAATGCCGCATAAGGGCGGTTGTCAAGAAAGGCGCTCACGTAAGGGGTTGAAACGGATTCGGAAAAAAGGGGTGCTCCGTCCTCGGACAGCTGAATTCTCAGACCGAGGGGGGGAAGGCAATCGTTTTGGGAGGTGAAGATCGGAAGGAAGTCTCGTCAATATTCTGGCTCGAAAGAAAGGGGAACGCAATTGTAATGCATGCCTCAGTGTCGTGAAAAAGGGGAAGAGGGGATACATAAGGGAAGAGATCGCGACGAATTTGAGCGCAAACTGCCATGCCGGCTGCAGAGAATAGAATCACAGGCCGGGGTAACTAAGAGACGGAAGGGGTCTTGCCTATTATGGGAGAAGGGGGTAGCCTTCTGGGAGGGAGCAACAAAGGGAGTGAGAAAAAAAGAACTGGCAAGCAGAGAAAAAGCCCACGACTTACACAATATATTGAACGGGTTTGGTCAATATCAAAGGCTATTACGAAGTATCTAAAAAGGCGGAGGAAACGGGAGTCGGAAACGAAGGGGTGGGCCTTGTTTGATACAAGGCTCGAATGCTAACTCAAGTCTTCGCCAGAAGGAGAATCAATTTCAAGACACGGTCACCGAGCAAAAAGGGCTGCTCCTGGGGTCAAGGGGACGCCAGACGTCATATAAAGGCGTCCATACAAAGATTACGGAATAAAAGAACACAACACGGAGAGAAAAGAAGAAGACGTCAAGCTCTTGTCATAGCGAAGCTGACTCGCGGAAAGGGGTAACAAACCAGGAGGGGCGGAGACTCCTTCTACTAGGAGAAATAGTTAAGAGCTTGGTTCTCCTGCGTTTGTGAACAAGGGGAGGCTGCCGTGCTGACAATCGAGGTAGAAATAGGTAGTCAGAGGTCGTATAGATGCAAAAACGCCTAGAAAGAAATTTCATTAAAGGGGGTGAGAGAGTGGAGGTCGCAGGTAGCGAACGTGTGTTTCAAGGCTCTAAGAATACATAATCGCAAGGGAATTCCTCTTAGTAACCCGTGGCCGTTAATTGGGGGGAAAAAAAAAAAAATCTGCGAGAACTGGAAGGAACAGGCGCCTACAAGGGCTTCGGGTATCTCAGATACCACTTAATGTAATATCCATCCCTGGAGCAGTCGGCGATCATCGCCGATCTAGGCAAAAGGGGGGGGAGAAGGGGAGATTAAAGTCAAGGCAAAAAAAAAAAAATGCCTGTGCTACGATTATTGGGGAGAATGGGTCGGGAAGAACTTCACCAGGCGTTAAACCCGCCTTTTGAAAAATACAGGATGGTGAAGAAAAAAAAATCGGCCGGGAATCGGGGGGTATGAGAGGTTTCGTCACTCAGGGAAGATCTGACATTTCATCCAGGAATCTAGGGGGAAGCTGTGTTGCGCTCTAAAGGGTAAGACAAGAGATCGCCAAAGCGGGGAAAGGGCTTTAAAACTGGGGGGCAAGAAAAAGAGAGCATCCTAAGGGCTGGGAGTTGGCAGAGGTCAGTATACTTTATTTCTCTACGCATAGAAAAGAAAAGTGATTGGGTTGAGGAGGAAAAGGAGGCCGGAAGACTTGTAGAGAAGGCGGCGGGCAGGGAGGCGCTGTTCGTAAAAGCTGAACTTTCAATGGTTTTAACTGGTTCCTCAGTTCGGGACCGAGTGTGCCCGGATAAAGAAAGTTACTCGCAAGGGAAAAGAGGCGAGAGAAAGTCAGAGAGGGCACGGTGCAGGCCACAATACATGGATAAGAGAAAAAAAAAAGTTCCATTGCTATTGGGAAGGCCTTCCAAAACCCTGCGTCAAGCATAGAAGCCTGGCACTTCTATCTTCGGGGCGAAAAGAAAGAGAGATGGGTCGAAGGGGCTTGGACTGCATAGGGAAGGGGTTTCTACTCGCCTTTCAAAGTAGGACACAAAAAGGAATCGGAGCAATCAACGTACGCAAACAAACTGTGATTCCCAACCGCGTGGATTGCAAAGACAGGAAAGGCCGGTTAGAAGGGATGTACCAAGGGATTTTGAGGAGGGAAAGAGGTCCGGGGCGCGGGGTCTCTGTCTCAAGGGGGGTGGTCGCTTACCCATGAAAAAAAAACTGCGAGGTGAAGGGGAAAGATGACAGGGGCAAGGAAGTCTAAAATACTCTCGTGGGAGAAAAGAAGCGAAACCTATGATATAGTCTAGGCCCAACATCTGGGTCGAGCTTCGGATAAGGGAAAGGGACCGAACGAGAGGCGAGCGCATGGGGCGCACAGAGACGAAGGCTCCGTGGTTAAGGGCTTGGCACGTTTCGCAGTCAAACACAGGAAGGAAAAAGAAACCTTCGTGGAGGAAATAACCGGGTTGAGGTTCGAAAAAAAAATCGAAAAATTTCACCTTGAAAAGGCATGTCTTCAACGCCGGGGCACGTCAGCTACGAATGCCCAAAAAGTAAAGGAAAGCTCTCTCCTTGAGAGGGGACGCCTATCCTCCGATACGCAGGAAGAGAGCACTCGAAAAAGAATCAAATTTCCGGCAAACCCGCATCGAACCGCAATTCTACTTCAGCACGAGAGGGCGCTCTGTGAAAGCAGGGGGGTCACAATAGCCACTTCGTAAGCGGGCCAGGGAAGAGATAGTCCGTATTATGATTATCTCTTCGAAAACGCGGGGAGCACATCTGTATCTCTTAAAGTATCGCCAGGCTTACTCCGCCAAGAGAAGATATCTCTAGAAAAAAAAAAGGTAGGGAGGGAAAAGATATGGGGTCAAGATTCAGTGGAAGAGTATCTGTAGGAGTTCAGGGTATACTAGACGATATTGCCAAGGCAGCTGGGTTCAGAGGCCGCAAAAGACGTTATATCAGAGGAAGAAAGGCGGTTGAAAAGGTTTATACTTGAGTTGGCAAAAATAGGAAGGGGGTACAGTCTGAGGGAAGAAGAAACTTATCTGCCAAGTCGAAGTGATCGAAAAGTATATGCTTTTTTGGGGGCGTCGGAGAGATGAGGAAGGCTAGAAAATTGGTACTAGTCGGATAGGGGGAGGGATCCACAAGGGAACTTCAAGAATAGTAATTCGACGATAGAGGATTGAGAAAAAACGGAAAATCCGAAAGAACGCATCAGCTTCCATCTTACATTTTTCAGCTAACTGATCAAAATGTCGAAAGGAAAAGGGAATTAAGGGGTAAGGAGAAAAAAACGCGGAAAACAAATACCCTTATCTACGGAATGGGGCTAAAAGCAAGGCTCAGCAGTTATTTTAGAAACGCCGTACTATAAACGGAGTAAGCGGGGGGACCAAAGGCATTGGGCCAAAAGAGGAAAGAGGGAAAGTTTTGCTTAAACGCGAAAAAAAAGGAGGTTTCTGGAAATTGGGAAGGGTCGCCCTGGATCAACGCAGTGGGGATTGTCGCAATGGGAAAAGGGCATTATACAACCATTGAGGAAGGACCGACAACGCTGAGAGAATTCCAAGCTACATCCGTTCTTTCATCCCGGGGGATCGAAGTGGACAAGCCTCCCGTAGGTGGGGAAGCAACAACTGATACCGTGTAAAAGGAAAATGGGGGTGCATGAAGGAAAATGTCCCGCGGGCAGACCGAAAAAGGGAGGGAAAATCAGAGAGAACGTAAGCTACCCCATAAAGAAGTAGAAGGAAAAAAGGAGAAAAGAGTGAGAAACTGACATGGCGGGATGCTTACTTACGTCATGATCAATAAAGGGCAAAGCGAGAAGTCCTAGAGGGGGGGGAAGAACTTATAGAGGAAAGAAGAGTCAACATTCCCTAGGTTGGTGCTAAAGACTAACGTTTCAAACTCTTCCCGTCCGCAATGCGAAACCTATGGAAAAGAGACTCACGAAAGGGAGAAGACAAAATCAGCTTCGGCGCGTAAAGAACAGGCTCATGATAGGGGAGAAAGACCGGGGGGTGGGGTGCGTTACTGGGCTCATCGTAGGGTGGAAGTAGGATATGAGACAAACCAAGAAGGTGGAAAGTCCCGAGGAAGATTAAAGGAACCTAAATGAAAACGAGGTTCAAGGTCGACTGACCGTTCAAATCTTAAAAAAAAGTGGTTAGCAACCCATCTTAGTCGCTCGGGGATGGTGGAAAATTATTTAAGCAAGGGTTTAACCGAAAGAAGTTCGCTAGACAAACTATTATCTTCTACCTCGACGAGTGAAGGGGGGGACGGGAGGGGCGGACACAAGATGGTCGAAGTAGAGAAACTGAAAGAAAAAGCCTCGACGCTTTTTGGGGAGACGGATATCTGAAGGGGGGGGGGATATCTTGGAGAAATTCTCGGGGGAGAGGAATCGGGAAGAGAACCTCAAGTGGTTGCTCGCGGACGATACCCCGGGTCTGACCGCCATGGGAGGCAGCCTCATGCCTCAGGGGATTCAGAATTCTCCTTATTTCAAAAAGGTGAATCTTGGGCTGGAGGGGAAGATGGTGGAACCAAGGGCGTCTTCGTATCGAGGCAACGCGTCCGGAAAGAGAAAAACTCTAAAAAAGAAAAACGACTAATCTTCGCGTCTTATGGGAACGGTTGAAAAAAGAACTATTTAAAAAAAGGATACTGACTCGAGATAGCCGGATTCTCCCGAATTGGGTCGGTCATTGGGAGAGAAGGCAAACAAAAAAAGTCTCCTAGGCTTATTCTACGGGGGTCCATCCGCAGCAACATCTGATGTGGTCAAAGGGCAGCCGTCATCTGCAATAAAAGGGTGAAATAGGGGCTATTTTATCTCAGGGAAAAAAAAGGGGGATAACAAGAGAAGGATAAAAAAGAAAAGACAGGTCAAAGCGCTTTGAAAGGCGCAGACTTAAGAGGAAGGCGAGGAACCAAAACAAAACCTGACGCGCGGGCTTGAAACTCCGTCAAGGGGTGAGAAGAGCGCCGAAAGGTTCTCGGAGGGGAAGGAGATGGCCTGAAAAGAGGTGGTAGCACTTCCCAGAATAGACCAACACATCAAACGGTAGATAGGGGATATGGGAGAGCCGTGATAGTGCCAAAAAGTTCCCGAAAAGCAGGGGGCGTTGGTCGAGAAAGGAGAGAAAAGGGGGGTAGACCCAGGGGTGTGCGCAGAGAAGGAAGGACCCCGGCGAAACCTATCTAAAAGGATAAGACAGTAAGACCGTTCCGGGTGAAGGAACCATGACGACCCGGCAGGAAGAGCACTACTCGAGAAAGAAGACCGGGATCGTATTAGAAAAATGATCCAGGGGGCGTCTTTTACGGCAAAAGATTCAAGAAGAAGATAGAATAATCATAATAACCTCAGGCGCACAAAAAGGGGTGCTCGGGGGAGGGGATCATTTGGGGAAAGGCATGGGAGGGAAAAGGGGAAGACCTCTTGCAATCCGAAGTTTAACAGGGGTTGACGTCGACCGAGGTCCCTCTCATCAGGTGTTAAGCTAGAATGTTTACCTGGCACTCTTCCGAAGAAGCACAAGACTGCGCGGGGAGGGGGGGTGAAGCCTCTATAAAATGGAGCGAGCCAAGAGAGGTTCTCAATCAAATTTTATGTGAGGTAAACTGGGAAGAAAAGAGGCTGGTAATGGGCTGGGTCAGGGTATCCTAACGGGGTTTCTCGCGTTAGTCTGATAGAATAGGAGCCCCAAAGGGTTGACTGAGGAACGCGCTGGGGGAGAGGGGCAATTCCTTCGGAAACTGGTGAGTGAACCTTTCCTGGTCCTTGTGCTTGTAGGGAATATGGCAGAGGGTTCCCTTAAAAATGAGTTCGCACAGAGCTTTCATGGAATCATCCGCTCTAAAAAAAAAAAAAAAAAAAAATCATTTCTCCCGTCTGTGAAGGGGGCCTTAATGAGTCTTCAGCCGTCCCTCCTCATATCCGAACGAGTGACTGAGATCGGATAGATGAAAGAAATTAGCCAGAGGGGGGGAGGGAACGGCTTCTAGAAGGCTGTGCCGATAAAAAGCCGCTGAAGGGGAAGCACTGAATAGGGGGGGGCCAACAGGGAAAAATATGCCACGAATGGATGCGTCCAAAACACGATAGGTTTTTGCCCGTGGGTCGGACTCCGCAAACTGCTTCTAGCTCGTAGAGAGGAAAAGAGTCAGGGTTCTGATGGGGGGGCTCTCTGGTGCCCCTGGAAATCAAACCGAAAGCCCTCGAACTCGAAAGGGGAAAAGATCAACTTCGGGGCCGAGGGAGAGACGGGAAGATCCACCACTGGAGGGAACAGGCCTTTGGTCAGAGCTTATCGTAGCGAGGGAGGTCCCTAAACGAGGGGCTGCCATCGGGGGGGTGTTGGCGGCAAAAAACGGCTGTTTTGTGCTTTTGCAAATTTCGCAGGAAGAGCCTACGAAGAGAAAAAGGGAGTAAATTTCAACGTTTCGATAAACGAGGGAGGAACCAATGAAAAAGAAAAGTTAAAGCAGTCCTGAGGGGAAACCAAGGGGACGTCAGAGACGATGCAAATATCGTCCGCGCTAAAAGGCGGGAAATGATTTCACAAAGAAAAGGCCCACGGTCCGCGAGAGGCCTGTCGAAGAGCCGAAACACACCAAGCTTCTCGCGAGTCAACTTGCAGATCAAAGACCGAGGGGAGCTTTTCCAGATTTTTTGAACAAAAGGGAAAAGACCGGAAATCGGTCGGGACAAGTCTGCCTAAATAAGAGGGAGGGAGGTCGTAAAAAGACGATATAGGCCTGGTGAGACAAACGATCGCTCGGGGGCGATGAATAGGAGACAACCCGGATAAAAAAAAAAAGGATCTG
>Ga0179593_1683451_pt1 | contig 19253 bp, 27 predicted proteins | sample CZODoug2_1_08_16_FD_185931 | JGI IMG/M metagenome (GOLD analysis project Ga0179593, IMG submission 185931) | Vadose zone soil fungal communities from Angelo Coast Range Reserve, California, USA - CZODoug2_1_08_16fungal (PacBio error correction) | ecosystem: Environmental > Terrestrial > Soil >...
GGGGGGGGGGATGGGTACAGGCCTTTATTTTACAGAAGTGGCGGAACTGTTTCCTTAACTGGAAAAGGGGCCCTTCCCAGAGGAACCCACCAAGACGTCGAAAAGATCCAAGCGAAGAACATTCTCAAGATGCAAATGTAAGTGGGTGCGACCCTTCAAAGGGTCTTTCGATACGGTGGAGCGCAGTCGACTGAGATTGGGGGGGCGTGAAGTCGGCGTTGTTGTGGGGAGGAGGGAGGGGGAAGCCCAAATAAGATTTTCTCTCGCTTGATGACATGGGGAGGTACGAAGAAACGAAGATCTTGTCGCGAAGAGAGGAACAAGGGCGACCCCAGAAGAAAGGCTTCCGTCGATCAGGACGGGGAGGGAAAAATCGTTCTCAGAGAGGCTCCCTGGAAAGCGGGATACAAGGAGCGGGCCAAACGGGTGTGTGCAGAAATATGAATAGACGAAAAGGGGCTGTTCAGACAATGGGGGAGGGGGAGCGCAGGGGGGCAGGGGGGGGAGATTGGGGGGGCTTGCTTCTGGTGGAAGGAAGAAACGAGCATTTCGCTTAAGGCCCTTCGCGGCGAGTTGGGTTGTCCAGGTCGAAGGGAGAAAATACCGGGAGGACAAGTAAAAATCTGACTAGGACAAGCTTTTGGGATGGTCGTGTCGAATGCCCAAAGAACAGTGGCCTTGATGAGAAAGTAAAACTGACCTTCTCGGAGTTAGTAACCTCGGGAGCAGGTCAACAGAGGGCCATCAGGGGGGGACGGCATCCGAAAAACAGCCTTTGTGCTTCGCGCGGACGGTCCATGAGAGACAGAAATTGTAACTAACCGGCTAGTTAAAAGTGAGACTCTAAGTCCGAGGAAGCCTAAAAAAAAGAGAATCCGGAGGGCCTGGGCCCGTCTTGAGGGTAATGCCCAGGGTCTAGGCGGCACCAGTTTTCCTTAAGCGGACTCCTCAATATTCCCTGGGGGGGAACTCCAAAAGATTCTTTGCCCACGCCCCATGGACTTTGAAAGGAGTCGGCGTATCCGCGGGGGGGCGCGCAGTTCGGAAAGGGGGGTTGTTCTTTGCGCATGGGGGCAGTATCACCAGCGATGAACATAGGCTGACGGGGCGGCAAAATTGGGGTTCCTTCCGATTTGGGTTGCAAAAAATTCGTTTTAATGGTGGTTTGAAGGAAAGCAAGAGAGGGGGAAAGGGTTCAAAATTGAGGTGGGGCCCACGTCGCGCCAGGACCATAGCTATCGCGAAGCACCGGGAGAGCGACTACCGGCGCTTTGATTGGGACGCAAAGGCTAAGATGTGGGGGCAGGGATGCCGTAATTTTGTGAGACGCGAAAACCCAGGAAAGAGTAAATTACTCCTCAGGGTTAAAAGGTTTCCGGGGGCCAGGGGGAACAATGGTTCGAAAGAAAGTTCAAAGGGAGGGTCGGGTTGTAGAAAGGGGGAGTTGAAGGTGGTGGGGGCTGGAGGCGTGAAGTCGGAGTCCTCCTTCTTCAAGTTATCCTCCCGGGGGGAAGAAAAAAAAGAACGAAAAGGAGAAGGGTGAAAGGCAAGAAAACGTTTTCGAGGTCGAACGTTGGAAGGGAACGCATGGGGATGGAGTCAACGTACGACGTGCAAGCCTGAAATTAGCGAACGTCCGGGGAGGAATTGCTGGGGGGCTGCGGGGGGGCCGGACAACGTCGCCTCAGTTAATCCCGTTGAAAAAAACAGGTGAATGATCAATAATCAATCCTCTTATCGGGGGGGGGGGCATGGGGGGGGGGGGGGACTGTGCCGCCACAGTTGAGGGAGAAAAAATCACAAGGGTTCTTGGGGGGTCGGGATGAAGCACGTTTCGGCAGGACCAGGGATGATATGAGCGTAAGGGGGGGGATCAGGAGGTGTTGGGAACAAGTTCGATGACTTTGATCAGTCCAAAAAGGTCCCCGGGAATTGGGGGGCATTATCGGTCGGGTCTGGCGCGGGCGTATGCGGACCGGGGTCGGGAGACAAGAAAATCAGGGGAGGCGTATGCGGGACCTTTTAACCGGGAAAAGTTGTCGGCTTCCAGATACGTTAATCTCTCTCAAAGTGGAGGGGGGGGGGGATTTGGGGGGCAGAAGTATACAAACGTGACACGAATAAAAACGGGGGAAAAAGGGTTGGGGGAATGGGGCTTTCTCCGAATACGAACGAAACCAGACGAGACCGGAGGCTGTCTCCTTAAACGTTAAACGCATACCTCACAAAGAACAGATACTGCCACGAATAAAAAAAGAGGGGTTTTCTAAGAAAAGTCATCGCCATTGGCACAGCGACCCCGGCATCTCGCCAAAGTGGGCAGGAAAAAAGGATTAGAAGGTCTCATCGAGGAAGGGGTTGTGATTCCCCGCTTTTGCCAAAAGGAAAAAATCAAGGACAGGAAAACAAAGGGAAAGGAGTTGATCTTCACCGGGCGGGTAGCTCCAGGGCGGGGGCCCATGAAGCCCGGACTTTCCTGCTAGGATGAACTGACGGAGAAAACGACGTACTTAAAAATGAGTCCCATGCTGTGATCCGAAATGAAAAAAGAGAAGGTTGATGGGATGTCCACAATTGAAGAGGTCCTGCCTCGTGGGGTTCACCTAGGGGGAGAGAATGAGAAATCCGCGAATTCATCCCAAGACGCCCAGCACACACCGCAGAAAAAAGAAAGAAAGCAGAAATACCAAAGGCTTGCGACCAACCGCTCCGCATTGACATGACTCACAGCACCATCGTTCCGGAAAGAAGAAAGGCCAATTCCCGAGCACCAGTTTCATTTAACGGCATGATACTCCAAGGGGAAAAATTGCATCCGCAAAAATCTCGAGCAAAACAAAGCGCCGGTATAAGGACCCGGCTTCTGAGGAGGCTAGGCTTACAGACTGGCAGATACGGCGTGGGGGAACCAAAAGACAAACCGCCCGCCACGAATGGCGGGGGAAAAAAGGGGGGGACCAAAGGAACAGGAATGAATGCTTCACACTCAGCGGCAGTCAAACCTACCACCAACGGGGGAAAGCCTCCAAGAATCAAGTTCAGATGGGTCAATACTAAGGCAAAAAAACTCCAAAAAAGAGTTCCTAACTTCAACGCCGCCGCCGGAAGAAGGAATCAATTCAAGTCCGCTACTGAGGGGTTCAACACTTCCCTGTTGGGGAGGGGGAAGCACTTCACACTCCGCAGAATATAAAAGGGGTCACCAAAAAAGACAAAAGTGGCCGCGTTACGGCGGAAGACTGGCTTAAAAAAAGGGACCTTGCCAGGAACTGGAGGGAAGGGGAACCCGAGTCCTCCTGAAACGCAAAGGGAAGCAGGTCGTTCCATTGGGGGGATTAGGGCTCGTACTATGAAAACGTGGAACCGAGCCGCGCACACCAGTAGTGAGGACCCGGCAAGGACGAGGGAAGGACGTGAAGGGGGGCTACAAACTAAAAAGGTCATTCATTGATTAAGCATCAAAGGCAAGTGCTGGTCATGGGGAAGACACCATCACACCAAGCTTTTCAAGTCGACCCCGGGGGGGGGGGGGGGGCAAACCGGGGTAAGACCCGGGGGTGTAGCAGACCCAAAGGAAAAAAAACAAAGATCCGCGACTGAAGTCATCTTTAAGCTAAGTTCAAAGCTCCCGAAAAATCGCCAAAGCAACTGCAGGACCATTAAAAGGGCTGTAACATACTCACTTTGAAGTGAAGACAAGCGCAAAAAAAAAAAATCAGGAGTATCCGTCAAGGACCCATCTTGCGACGATGTTCACCCCGGAAACGGCAAAAACGTCCTTTCGGGGGGGGGGTCTGAAAGTTTTGAAGAAGCGGGAAGGCGCGACACAAATCAGAGGAGACAAAAATGAAAAGAAGACAAGGGGGAAGAGTGCCGAAATCGGAAAATGGGGCGACAAATCCAGGCCGCCGGAGCCAACAGTCACCAACGCCGTTCACGCCCACATTCTTTAAAAACGAAGGGCAGCAGAGAGAAACCAGAGAAGAACTGCAGAAAAGGAAAGAAAAGGTACACTTTTGGGAAAAAACGATTCAGGGTTTCTTCTCTGGGTGAGGACGGGATCTAGAAGAGGGGTGAATGGGACAGGGAATTGGGGGGAGTAGGAAACAGCAACAGTTCTAAACAAACTTTCTAGGGGAACCGGCCGGGGTAAAAGAACCCCTGAGACCAGATCTAACAAAGGAGGAGAAAAGTTAGGGTTTCTGGACAGCCTTGGGAAAACTTGACGGGCCGAAGGTCCTGTTTCACAGTTCCCGTCCCGAGGACGGAAAAGGAACAATCGTATACCTTCCGCTCACAAGCGGAAAAATCTTCGAACCGACGGGAGGCAAAAATGTAAGTTGGGGGGGAAAAAAAAATCATGGGATTGGTCGTTCAACTTTGGGGGAGATCTGCTTAGCTAACTAGTGTGCGTGAATGTGTCGCGTTGGTGCACGTGGGAGAAGGCTGGGATGGTCCAAAAAGTATTCCGAAAAGGCCTCGAGACGTTCTCGGGGATGGACGACGTCAGAAAAATCTTGGGGTAAGAAACTTTCCTACACAAGATACTCGGCATTGTGCCGTCAGAGAAAAGAGGTGGATGTGAGACGAGTAATTTTGCGCGGTGACCGGAATACAGGAGTAAGGGTCAAGACCGGGGTGGGCAGAATGAAGGCATGCGCCATTTATAGTCTGTTCGAACATTGATTGGGGGGATCGTGGAGCATGGCGAGAGGGATGCTGTTGATATCGACGTCATGGGAGGAAAAAAACGGGATTCTCAAGTTGGGGGCCAATTGGGGGACTGGGCTGGCTCACTACCGTTTACCAAGGGCCATTGACAATCGGGATGGGGGTTGAAAAGGAAACCATTAACGGGATTGGGGGGTCATATGAAACCTTCGCGAGTATTGAAAAAACGGAAAGAAAGAAGAAAAGAAGGGGGGCCGGCATCCCAGTCCTTGGTTGGGTCAGGCGCTTAGTCGGAATAGAGAAAATACATGGAACTAACCTCAAGAAGGCCCTTTGAGGCGAAAGGGAAATTGGTTCAGCAGGTTCCAGCGTAGAATCTCTTTTATGAGGCGAGGAAGACAGGGAGCGCCGTAACCGAACCAGGTGGAGGTATAGGAAGAACTACTACAATATCCTGTCCGGGTGAAGTTGCGGGGGGAAACAAAGGGGGGGGGACCAACCCCTATCTGACTTGAAAAGATCTGCGTAGACGGAAGGGAGACGCGCAGGCGCGTTGTTTGCCGTGGGGGGGGGGGCGGGGCATTGCATTTGAAAACAGCTAGGAGAGGAATGGCAGGCGGCGTGGGTAAAAGGGGAGTCCTGGAGAAAGAAGTTTAAGAAAGAGTGGGGAACTCGGGGGGGATGGGGGGTTTTGGGGCCAGTATGGGCCGCCAAAGAAAGCTTGGCGGGGGCTGGGGCGATTGTCTTTGGAAAAAAAGCGGAGGAGGAGGAGAAAAAGCCTGTAAACTACCTGCTCTTTGAGTTTGGCGCATGTTCGACGAGGTCTTTGGCGGAGGGAAGACAATGTTGGTACCTTGAGGGAAACGCGGGACGAAAAAAGGGGCCGTCAGGGAACTGCCGAGGCAGTGAAAGTGGGAGAACGGCCCAGCCGGGGAAGTTAGATTTCAATTCTGTTCGTGGGGGCGATCAGAGGACAAGAAAAGGGTATAGTGACGTGTGCTGTTGAGGTTAGGCAGTTGCTGGTCAGCGGGACCCGATCAAAATTCCTTCTCAGGATCTACGAGGCCACACGCTGGCACCTATTATATATTATGGCATGCAAAAAAAAAGGGGGGCGCTTTCGAAGGGTTCGGGAAAGCAGGGGGAAAAAAAAGAAAGGAAAGGAAAAGGGGAGATTGAAAACAGGAACTTTCGCGGTCTGTTGCTGAAGTCCGAGTGACCAGCCACAATCGAAGAATGATCAAGTTCCCCTTCTAAGGGGAGACGAAGGAGGGGGGTAGGAGTTCATGTGGAGGGTTGGACGGGAGGTTCAGAAACAGTTTGAGGAGAAAAAATACCACAAGGGATTAGTGAGGTCGATGAGAAACGGGATTCGGGTAAGAGGGTTGAGAAGGTCAGATTGCCGAGCAGGTTAGAGGGAGGGTGGTAGGGAGGGAGATGACGTCCGGAGAAAAACTTCAAAAAAAAAAGGGATTTATCCCCTGTCTTCACTGTTTGGATATATGTCGTGGGGCTGCGGCGCGGGGGGGGGGTTTCGGGGGACCCGCGCAGAAAAATCTTCTGGTGAACTTATGAGCGACAAAGGAACCACGGGAAAAGGGGTGAAATGTGTCATTAGAGGATCCCGGGGATCGATATCTATCACCCAACAAACGTAAAGGATAAAGGGGAGCTAAAATTTAAAGGACCATAAACTTTCAAGGTTGACCACGGGAAGGAAAGCCTGAGATGCAAAGGAGGCCTTGGTCTCCTTCAAAAACCAAAGGGGGGGGGAGACAACCTCAACAGCAACGACAGATACTCCCAAAGAAATGGAAGTTGGGAAAGAACGGAAAAGAGCTCCAACCAACCCGCCCCGAGAAGCCCCGGCGCAGCCGGAAAAGAAAGGAGAAAACAGTGTCTCCATCGAAAAAGAAAACTTGTTGATCTCCTAAAGGTTGGTGCCTCAACCGCCGTCCAACAACTAAATGACACGTATAGGAACAAAAGCTGGCGTGATAGGGAAGGTCGAAGGCGGCCCGATCGGGGAGACACCATCTTACCAAGTCAAGCAACCGCCTCTAAGTTACGTACGCGCGTTTAAAGTCAATGCTGTCCCCCTGCTGTAAAAAAGAAAATTCGAACCGGCAAAGTAGTGCGGTCCAAAAACGGGGAGAGAGAAAAGAGGTTTGGTGGGTCACCGATTGAAGATAATAATTATAGACGCCGCGACTTCAGAAATCCGCAGGAAAAACACCAACGGCCCGTCCCGAACGAAGCTCACTGCAAAAAAAAAAAACTCAGACTGAGGAGACAAAAGCCCTCATTGAAAATTCTTCCGAAGCATGGAAGGGCCGCAATCTACGGGGGACAACTTGAACAAAAAAGACTCGGGCGTGTGATACTTTCATCTTCGGCAAAAGGGGGGACCGGGATGAAAAAGCAAAAATACCTACGAGCAAATGAGTCAAAGGTAGTAGACCCAGGCTGCGAATGCGCCGATAGGAGAGCTGCGCAGACGTAGGGCAAAACCGAAAAAAAAACCGCCGCACTAAGGTGTTCTGGGCGGCAAGACTAAACACACCCGGTACCACGGATTTAAAAGGGTCCACTAAAAAAATCAGAGGGAACATGCGAAAATCAACAAAAACGCCGCCGCTGTTCAAGAGGGAATAGGCCCACACAACTCCACAACTGGGAACCGAAATGCGGAGAAGGAGCATAGGACGCCGATCCTGGCCTCTAAGGGGGGGGGGGCGTGGGAAAGAATCCTTGTGTTGAGGCGGCAACTTCATCCAGGATCCAAACTAAACGAAAGGAAAAGAGTGACTGAAAAGACCTGGCTGAGCGCCTCCTGCCAAAAGGGAAAAAAGGTATCAAATGGAAATAGGTCCTCGAAGAACGCACCGCAAAGGGCCCGGTTTCGTCATTATGGATTAGCTCGAGAAAATTACCCGTAGAAGCCGAGGGGCCGAACCAGGACTGGGGGGATGCCGGAAAGGAGGGGGAAAAAACGCAGGACAAGGGGTGTACTAACTTACTAAGAGGGAGTCATGGTCATGGCCAAGAGGGGGGGTCATGGGTAATGAACCACGACTCAGCAAAAGGGGACAGACGACTATGGGACTTGGGAAGGGTGAAAAAAAAACCGGCGACATCTTTGGGGGGGGGGGGGACCCCAACTCTCCTCGACGCCGCAGCGCCATGCGCCGCGCTATTCCCCAGCAGACCTAAAAAAGAGCAAAAACTGGCGCACACAATTAATCATGGGGGGAACAGCCTCACGCGCATGAAGCCAAAGACCGGGAAGCTTCGATATGAGCCTTCACCATGGCTCACCAATCTCGGGAAGAATTGCCGGAGCCAACTACGATCGCCGGCAAGCCCGCGTAGTCCTGTGTGTGATGAAAGGTCGCCGTCCGCGGAGAAAAGAAAGTGAAGGTAACCCAAGGGAAAACTCAGAGAGGGACGAAATCGGAATCCGTTGGCGACCATCAAGACGCCGGGCCACCTCACCAACGGCACGCCACAATTCGTTTGAGATAGAGAGATGCGATCAACGAAGAAAGATGTCACGAGGGCCGCAAACCCAAGCAAAGCCAGAGAAAAAGCGGGTTCTTGAACGTTGCGTGATGACGGGTATCATCGGAATGGGTCGTCCTGAGGGGAGTAGGAACAGGATCCAACGTTCGCGGAATCAAGGCTTTCAAACCCCCTGAAGAAAGCAGATCGAACAACAAAAAACTGGGGAGGAAGGAGGAGAGAAGGGGGAGGACAGGTTCTGAGAAAAGGCTCTGGGGGGTCGAACTTTTCCTGTTTCATACAATTCGACCGGGAAAAGAAGGGGACCCACTGCGATCACACGCAAAAAAGCCTTCGTCACAAGGCTGGATCAAAAGTGGAGTTTGGGGGGCGAAAGGAAGTGAGGCTGACACCCGTCGAGTCGCAGGAACGAATTGTGGAGGAATTTCGGCGTTGGTCACGGTGAAGCTGGATGGGTCACGGGAACTATTTCAGGGGGGGGTCGGCCGAAGCTCGGTCGCTGACATGGGATTGGAAAAAAGAAGAATCTTAAAAGAGAAGGAACAGGTGCAGAACCCCAGAAAGACTCGGGTTGACGTCCCGATCGGAGTGGTGGGGGGAAATCGTGCGAAAGTGGGCGAAAAAAGGAGAGAAAGGTCCTGCCTACCTGGGGGTGCAGATGGGGGGGTCTTCATAGCCAAGGGTGCAGTAATTGGGTGTCGGTGGAACCATGGTCGATTGTTTCGGGGGGGGTGAGATATCTGGGCATGGAGCCTTGAGAAGGGGGGAGAGGGAGTAGTGGGGTTTGTTCCAAGAGGACCCGCCGGTGGTCTGCCACTAAGGGTCGTAAACAAAAAGGGGGCACCCAGGAAATCGATGACAGCATGGTTGTGATTTTTTCGAATTCCAAAGGAAAAAAGCAGGGGGGAGGAGGGAATAAAAACTGAAACCTGAAAAGGGCACGTACCATCGACTGGAAACTTCGAAATCGCCCTTTGCCGGTAAAAGAGGGCTGAAACGAGTCTGGGGGTCCATGTGTAATATGAGAGCTAAGACATAGGAAAAACGAACCGGCTAACGGTCGGTTCTTCTCGAGGAAAATCGGGGAAGGCTATAAATCGTGCCCCGTAGGAAAGAGGAAAAAGGGGTCTTACAAAAACAAATCACCCATGTGGGTAGCGCCGGAAATCGAACAGGTCCACAGAGGAGGAAGTGGCAGGGGGGCCGCAACCACATGAATTTCGTGCAACCACTCCCAAGTATCAAAACCAGGGAGGAAAGGGAAAGGGAAGGGAAATCAGGCGGAGGGGGCGCATTTCAAAGCGGGTGTTGGAAGGAATGGGGACAGTAAATTCGACCCAGCAGAAACTCAATCGGGAAGGCTGCGGAAGTTTGGGCTAAGGGTAAGGTTGATAGGGGGGAAAAAGGAAATAGAAGGGGGGACCGAGGGGTTTCGTATTTGGGAGCCCAGGAAAAAGGAGGGAGCTCTTGTAGGTGGGGCCCACGCCGTCGCGAAAAAAAATCGTAGCTTCGGAAGAAGCCGAAGTATACGGACTAAGGCAAAAAGGGGAGGGGGGGGGGGAGGTAAAATCCAAAGGGGGGGCTGGGGGGGACGTCAATGGGGGGGGGAACCTTGAGTCGCGTACCAAATGCCTTCGGAGGAGAAACCGAGTGCTCGTTTTAAGGGAGGGCCGCCAGAAAAGGTTCGTCGAGACAGATAAAGGAGGGAAGTGGTGGGGTGGCACGGAATTATATCAGAGGGGGAGGCGGTGGGGGCTTTCGGCTGGATGAATGTAGCGGGGGGATACATGGCTTAGATGATAAAAGCCCTATTTAACAAAGAAAAAGGAGTGAAATAAAGTTTTCTGAAAGGGGAAAACGTTGAAGTGTGAGAACGGGGAACACATTATTCAACGGAAAAGTCAGGTGGGAGGAAAGTCAGAGGAGCAATATTGAGGAGTACCCTATGTTAAGCGAAAAAAGAACTGGATCTGGGGCTCATTGAAGACACAGAGAGAGAATTTTGGAAGGAAGGGCAGAGTGTTGACGGGGGGCAGGGTGCGGCAACGGGGATCAGGTCGGAGGGGGGGGATGGAAAACGAGGTAACGGAAATGGGCTGAGAGCAACGTCGGGGAAAGGGGGGCTAAGGTTTAATCTATGACTTTATCAAAAACTTCCAAAAAGGCTTTATCGGCAGGAGTATCTAGGGTCCGGTTTCTGGCGCTGTGGCGGTCAAAGGGGGGAACGAAGATAACCATGAGAAGGTGGCATCGATGTGGGAAAAAACTAAAGGGAAACAAGGGAAATGGGATGTGTATTATAGGACTCCCGGGGTATATTCGACAACTCCGCAAACATTCAACAGGGAGGAAGAGATCGATTGAAAAAGTAGAAACAAGGGAAAGAAAGAATAAAAGAACTTTCCGGGGGGCCCAAAGAAGCGCGAACCATAATGGCAAAACCTTCGCCGGGAACTTCGAACCCCGTCCGGAGCCCGCGAACGACAGATACGGAAAAAAAATGCCCGGTATAAAGCCAAAGGGGGTTTTCTCCATCAAGAGGGAAGGGAATACCAACCCACCAATAAAAGAACCATAACAGGGAAGGGAAGGGAAGGGGATTTTTTTTGTTTCAAGCAAAATGAGAAGCGAAGGAAAGTGCGAAGCAAACTGTTGCAAACACGCAAGTAAAAAAAACTCCACCTGCCCAGTAGCAGAAAAAAAAGAGGGATCGAGCAAGAGCGAGCTCCGAGCGCGGTCACCATCGACAAGCTCAGCACAGTGCCTCTCCTAATTTCAAGCGTCGCGACGTGGAAAAAAAAATCATGCTTGGGAAACTGACACCGGGTGAATCAGAAGGGAAACCCGCTAAAAAGTTTCTTGCGGTCCAGAATGTATATCAGGGTCAAAGAAAAATGTGGAAAGAGGGAGAAAATAAGAAGAAAAGGAAAAAGGAGAAGGAAGACGCACCGCAGAACACACACCAACGGAAAACCTGAAAGACTGCTCCTCAACTACGGCGAACTCAGGGATCAAAACCATGGGGGGCACCATCGGAAGGAAGCGGACCAAGGAAAAGGAGCCTGAGGACGGACAAAAAACAAAAAAAAAAAAAACAACAAAAAAAAAAAAAAATAAAAAAACAAAAAAACCAAAAAAAAAAAAAAAAAAAAAAAAAAAAACCACACACAAACAAAACCCAAAAAAAAACAACAAACAAACAGGGTAGGTAAATACGCCCTGGGGGAGAAGGGGGGCGGGAACGAACAAGTGACAAAACATTGACTGAATAAAAACATCAGGCGAAAAAAAAAACTTGGAAGAATCACGTCTGGCTCTTAGGATCAAGCAAAACAAAAACAAAAAAAATCGACTGGGGGAAGGAAAACGCCCCGCCCGCAACAAGATTTCTGGGGAAAAATAAAAACACCACCAAAAGGTACCCAAAAACTCATCGAAAAACCTCAGGGAGAAAAAAAGGTGGACGTCCGCAGCCTGCCCGCCGAGAGTTCTAGAGAGGGGGGTCCAATCTGCACCACGCCAAGGAAACAACCGCTTTCCTAACGAGCGCAGTAAGGGATACGACAATCAAGCCGAACTGGGATTTGGGCAAAGGGAAAAGAAAAAAAAAACTGCACTCTGACTAGGGAAGGAGAAGTTGAGGCGCGACGCCAGGGGGGGGGGTGCCATCGTCGTAAAGCCGGGGGGGGGAATTACTACCGGCCGCAAAAGGAAAAAACTGAAAAAAGATGGGGACCTCTAATAAAAGGGCCCGCAAATGGACAAGAGAAAGGTTCCAGGGGATTACTGACTTTACACCTTTAACAGCGGCCTCACAAAAAAGGAAAGTATTCCTGAGGGGTCTTGCAAAAAATGCGAAAAAACTCCAAAAAGGGCAGTCCCATGGGATTCCATCATCAAATTCCACAATGGTCAAGGGGGGGGAATTCGACCACGACATCAAAAGGAAGAGAGAAAGGGGGGGGGGGGAAGACCGATTATCAAAACTTCGACATCTTGTAAAAAACCACGAGACCAGACGACAGTCGTCAGAAAGCGATATCTTCCCCAGTCCCCGAAAAAAGAAGCATGGGAAATGAGCACCAATAGAAGCAATTGTCTTAAACCAGATTGGCGAAGAAAGCAAATGCTGGGGGGGAACCACCCCGGTGAAGGACAAAAGGGGGATAGGGGGGAAGAAAAAAAATGGGGCGCCCAATAGATGCTCGAATACCCTACAAGCACGAGAGCGAAGGAGAACCCTCTTCTGGGGGACTGTGTGAAGGAAAGGTGAACTTCTTATTAGAGAAAAGTATAAGAGGAAGGGAAAGTCCCCGGAAGAAATCTCAAGACTAATCTTATCCGGGGGGCGACCATCCAGGAAGAAGGAGGGAACACCAAAAAGCGACATTAAATTTAAGGTCTCCTCAGCGAGAGGAATCAACAAGAATCGAAAAACGGAAAAACTGGGTAACGAACCCACTTACATAGGGGAAGAAAAAAGAAGGGTGGAAGAAAGTGTATTGCAGAGTTGGGAGGACCGTATCTAGCCCTTGGCAGTTGCCGGAACTCGGGGACGGAATTACGTTATGAAATAGGTCTTGGAAAAAATCAAGAAAAAGAAAAAACCCCCTGAAGAAAAAGAGAGCACAAAAACACAAAAAAGGAGAAATTGAGAAAGAGAAAAAAAAGGGGGTAGGGGTTCTGGACAGCCTTTGAGTTAACGCCGAAAGGTGTCGCAATGGGGAAGGGCCAATAAACGAGAGAAAAAAACTGCCAGATAGATAGGAATCACAAGCTGAATAGCTTCAGGGTAGTCGGGAAAAGGGTAAGGGGTGTGGGCCCTTCAGTGACTTTCGGCGAAGTAAAGGGTCGAGCGGAGAAGAGGAAACGAAAAGGGGGATGAATTCGGCGTTGGTGAAGGGGTGTCGACGGCAGGACCGGATTTGAACAAAGAGGACGAGGGGGAGGACTCGCGGGGGGGGAGGGACGAAAAAGATCTTGTCGCGAAGACGCGAACCTTTCGACCCCCGAACGGACGCAATGCGGCAGTAGTGGATTGTAAGGGTGAGAAAAAATCGTGGGGGAGAAAGAGATGGGGGGGCGCCCTGGAACGGAAAAAGGAGGGAGACTGAACCGTTTTTTTCAAATAAGCTCATGGCGCCAAGTAGAGGGGGGGGGAGAAAATTGATTAATGAAGTTGGCCAGGGGAAAGTTTTGACGATGCTGGTGGAGAAGGGGCGGGGAAGACGGCCGGCAGCGGAAGTTGTTGTTCCAATGGGGGAGGAAGGGTCCTCGGAAAAAACGGGAGAAACCATTCGTCCATACCTTGGTGTGATGTCACCGGGGTGAGGGGGTCCCCAAGGAAAAAAAAAGCATGGCAAGGAGAAGAAGGAAAAACAACGGCTGAAGCGGGGTACATCGACGGCGTCGAACGGCAGGGGCAGAGGTCCGGGGGGGGGACGGAACAAGGTGAAGTTGGGTCCGCGCGATTCGTGGGGTTCCCGGTGTAAAGTGAAGAACTATCCATAAATGGAACGAAAAGAAGGAATGAGGGGCGATTAGGAAAAGGTCAGGAAGGGAAAAGGGGGTAAGACTAATAAGGAAGTCGGACCGAAGAGGATTTAAGACCGGGGAGAAAAAACAGGGGAGGCAAAGAAACTCGACTGTCATAACCTGCGGAGTGAAAAAAAGTTGCCAAAAAAATGGAAGCACAATATCGGACTGAAGGAGGGGTATCCTGCGGCCGGGCGGCAGTCAGTTGCGGAAGCTGTGTTCGGGGGAATGGGAAGAAAATAGAAAAAAAAGAAGCCGGTCAGGGCTGAGGACGTTGCGGCAAAGGTTGGGAATGGCCGATAGTGGGGAAGAAGGGGACAAGTTGTACCGAAGGGTTGTGGTTGCGGGGGGACCAAAAAAACGTGTAGGGTAGGGAAGGTGGGCCGCTTGTTCGGTGCCCAAGAAAGGGCGCTCCAGGAAAGATAGGAGAAGCAATCCCAGAGACTACCCTGGGGGGAATGTGCGCATGTGGGAAAAGGACGAGGGGGGTCTTTGAGGATAAAACCAAGGGGGAGGGACGAAGACCAAGTCTAAATTACGCGAAGAGGTGCTCAGGTGAAGGGGGGGGAAGGTTTAGAAAAAAGAAAGGTGAAAAGTCTATGGAGTCAAGGACGGGAAGGAGGGTGGGTATAAGGTACGGAAAGGAGATCGGGGCGGAGGGTTTGGGGTGGCGGCATTTTCGGAAGTAGAAGGCCCGGACGTCGCTTTCCTCCCTACCATTAAAAGATGGAAAGAGGGAATTGAGTTGAACAAAGAAAACGTGGGGACGTTTCAAAAACAAAACCCGACCGGGTCGAAAGGGGTTCGAGAAAAAAGTGTTACCATCATGAGAAAGAGGAGGAATCCTGGGGAGAGGGTATCAAGGGAAAACGTCCGTGTCTGATTGCGCGGCCGATGGGGGAATCTAGGAGGGGAAAGGGAAAAAACTGCTCATTTGCTCCTAAGAGATGTGTGTAAGCGAAACGGTATGTGGGGGGGGGGGGGGGAATTGGGAAAAAAAGGTTGGAAAAAAAAGGGGGAATCACAAGTCTTCAGGGGGGTCGATGAGAAGGGCGGGGTCCAGCGGGTCATGGATGGAAGAAGGGGGGACCGGAGCGGGCTTTGTGAAACATGGGAAGCGTGATAAGGAAACAGGAAGAGGCATTCGTTTGGGCAGTAAAATCTGTTCGGGAGGCAGGTGGTATGCGGGAGGGGGTAGAAGGAGACAGCGAAAGGTTTCCGTCGGTGGGGCGTAAGGCAAGGGGTGGCAAAGGGGGGGTAAGCTTACGGGGGGTCTAGAGAAAACAAACAAGGAGGAGGAGGTAAAGGGAGTGTCTAACAGGAAGAAACAAAGGGGCAGGAATAAATCCCCATAAAAGTTCAACCAGGGGATCGTCGGAAAATTAACTCAAGCACCTTAGACTTGTTCAGAATTCGACCCCTGGGAAACAGAAGAAAGAGACCAAGCCCGAGGGCTCAACCTGCCAGAAAAAGCAATGTAAGTTGTGAGAAGGCAAAGGGTAAATCAGTGTAAGAAACCCGAAAGAGAAAACATCCCAGGAAAGTCTTCACATCAAAGCATCTAAATTCAAGAAGAAGGTGATTCTCCTCACACGGGGTTGACGCAACCCAGCCAACACTAAAAAGGGGAAAGGGGGGGGAAAGGAATGGGGAGTTATCTTCACAAGACACTCGAAGGGAGAACAGAGGGGACGTAGCGCGTCAAAACATCTGTAAAGCAGAAAAAAAAAAAGTTCCTGAAGACAGAAACTTCCTTCTCAAAAGTTGACTTCATGCGGAAAGGAGTTCTCGAAAACAGGGAGAAAAACGTGGGCTGGGCGGTCGCAGAGTATACATAGGGAAGGAAAGAGGGTACTGTTGAACCTAGGAGGATAATAAGAATGATAAGCCGCATGAAAGAAAACGAACACCACCGCCGCCATAGCTCCTGCTCAAGGCGTGCGAAAGCCAGGGGAAAATGGGCTTCTCGACAATTGGGCAAAAAAAGAGGGGCAAAAAATGAGCAAGCACTGAGCACAGAGTCGGCGGAAGAGAGAAAAGACAAAGGGAAAAAATGACGGCAGCAGAAAGCCTCGTAGCAATGGACAAGAAAAAAGGAAGGGATGAACGGGAGGAGCCCTCAGATAGCTACGAATGAAGACGGCTTGGCCCAGACAAGACCAAAAAACCGGGGGGGGAAAAAAAGCCTCACTAAAGTACAAAAAAAAAAAGGGTCAAGAATTCTTCATTCTGCAAATCATCGCAGTCAAAAGGCCTTGCAAAACCGGAAATGAAAAGGGTTCTATCGAGGCAGATACGGCACAAAGAGCAAAAGGAAGAACTGGGAACGCAGCCGATACGCCGATACTTCAAGGAAGAGAGGGGAGGGGACAAAAGCGGGGGGGTTGGGAGGCAACTGACTCAAGGGAAGAAGACAACGGTATTTTGAAGGGGAAACCCGTTAGAAAAAACTGGAGGGGAAAACGCCCAGCACTTCGGAGAACCTGGACCCGAGGCTCCTCGAAAAGAGAAGAAAGAAAGAACAGATCATTTTCGTTCATTGGTTGCGATGAAGGTATGGGAAAATAAAGCAGAGAAGCACCAAGGAGGGGCAGATGGAAAGGACGCTTCGATTGGGGAAAGCCTCCGCGAAAGGTCATGTAGATCAAAAGAAATCAGGCTGGTCAGGAACGAGAAAAAACTTTTCATCAAACGACTAATGGGGACCTTGTATCCGGGAACTAGTTGAGCCAGACAAAGGCTACATAATTGGTAAAATCCGACAAAAATACATAGAGGGGACTCTCGATATCGTTCCAGGCATCCAGACAAGAAGGGGAGGAAAATTAATGGGTAGGGAAAACCTAATTGGCGGGAAAAATTGATGCAAAAAAAGGGGGGTCGGGGAGGCGGGGAAAGATGTATGAGCACAGGGAGAAAAGATTGGGGAAAAATAAAAATCAAAAAGAGAGCGACTGCAGCCCGAGACTTCTGGGGTCTGAAGGTTCATCGATCTTCGAATAGAAAGTGATGGGACGGGGGATCCATCAGCGAAACCGAGCGAGGAAAAAGACGGATCCAGGGGGCGACATCGACAGTAACAAAGATACCAACGCGACAGGCATTCGAAGAAGACAAAAAAAAGACTCGAAAGAAGGGACAAACCGGCGCACCCAACTTAAAATTTGCTCCAGGGTAAGAGGAGGAAGGGGCGGAGAGACGGAAGGTGGGGGGGTCCCAGCCTCTGGACGGAAATGGGAGTAGTAAACTGAAAAAGGGAGGGAAAAAAGGGTTCGTAAAAATGGGAAAGAAAAAATTAATAATAGGAAGAAACCAAAATGGGGAAGGGGGGAGGAAAGAGATAGTTGTCTTCAGGGGTGGCATGCCGGGGGGGAAAAAAAAAGGTGGGGGGGAAGAAGAGGTGGTGTAACTGTTCTTTGCCGAACGCAATTCAAACGGGAAAGAGAAGGACTAATGCATATGTACCGGATAAAGACAGAGTAAGAACAGGAGGTCTGGTAGGTTGGGTGTAAAAAACAGGTCAGTGACAGTTTCTTACTTCCGTGGTGAAAGATCTAAAGAAAGGGGGGGGAGGGAAGGGGGTCGCGTGGTGATCTGGGCTACTGTCGGGGGAATGTGTAATTGTCACGTCAACCCCGGATAAGGTATTCGGGGGGAAAAGGTGGGAGGTGTACATTTTGATGTGGAAGGGCAGAAACTAGATCTTGCGCGAGAGACGACTCTTTGGGGAAAAAAAGAAGGAGAGGGATGGGGAAGCGCTCTCTTATTTTCAGACCGGTCTTGAGAAAAAAAAGAGTCGCATATATTTTCGGCAACAGGTTAACTTAAGGAGAGACGTTGCCGGAGGGGGGAAGAATTTGTCTCATGCGCCAAGGAAAGGAGGTTCAGAGAAAGGGAGGAAGTAAATTTCGATTTGGCGGGATGCGGGGGGAAGCGTTTGGCAGGAAGAGAGTCGTCGGGAGGGAGAAGGGGGGGGGGGGGTTGGGTGGTCGCCTGGGGGCAGAATACCTTGTCTGTTACCCCGCCATTCGGAGGAGGACAAGCTTGGGTGGGGGGAGAGGAAAAACCATAGCAGCCATTTTAAAGGGTATTATTGAATCCATGACCGTCCCGTCAGAGGGAAGGAGTTCGGAACCAAGAGAAGGGTCGAAAAAATCGACTTTTAAAAGTGCAGAAAAGGAGGGGGGAGCCGAGGAGTTGACATTGGCTAAGTGAAGAGAAATCACATAAATGGAAAAAAGGAAAAGTCCCAGGAAAAAGATTCTCAGAAAAGCCTCGGGTCCAGTCGTATAGATTCCCAGGATGTCCCAGGAGGAAAAAAATGAAAGTTCGGAAAGGATTGAACTCGGAAAAAAGTTTCGGAGAGGGGAAGGGGAAAATAAGGGATTCCTCGTTGGGCAAGCACCTCAACCCAGTATTCGTTGCCCCACGAAAAGAGGACTGGGAAGGGGGAACTAGATACTCTTCTGTAACTCATTGGGGAAAAAGGTCGTTGTGGGGTGGGGAGGGGCTTGCAGGGGGAGCCCAGCGAGAAAGCAGCGGTGCGGCAAGGTAAGTTTGACGATGAGTTTGGACATAAGTGCGCAGGAAAAGGGGGGAAAAACGGTTGGTTGGTTTCGGCTGTGTCACGAAAGAAAAGTTGTGCTGGGAGGGGGGGGGGGACGAAGGGAAAGGCAAAAAAGAACGGAAGCGAAGCATCCTCCTTGATAGCACTACCGTCAGGGAAGGTTGCTGAAAGGGACGAGAGAGAGGTGGAGGAAGGGAAAGCGGTTGGAAAGTGGGAGTAGGCTGGAAGGAAAAGATGCCTTCGTAAGTAAAGAAGGACAGTGAAGGGAAGGCCAAGAAGGGGGACAGGGGTTCGTCGAGAAGCATTTCAAATGAGGGGAGTCGTGTGGAACCTAAGGAGGGAGAGGGGAAGGTGAAATGTTTTGCTGGGAGGCGTGGCTGTGAAGTCGCGGGAGGGGTCACTGGATTCAGGATCAGGACTCCGAGGGAAAAGGAAAAAGAGGCCGACCTAGATAGAGGAGGAACGCAAAAAAAAGGGGGAGACCCGGACGGGGAGGGAAACATCAGGGGACATCGGGGGCAAACGTCGCTAACGGAAGTTGAGGAAAAAAAAATGAATCAGCTGATGGATGGAGGAAGAAGGGGACGAAGGAAGAGGAAGCCTGGGGCCACTTTCTCATGTGAACACTCAAGAAGAGATTTGGGGGAGAAAACGTGGAGTTGTAAGGAGTTTGGCTGCAAGGAAGATATCACAATGTCTGAGGGAAAATTTGAAGAACGTCGAATGTAAGGGGCTGTCAGGAGGGAGGGGGGGTGGGGAAATGTCCGGATCCTGGGCTGGTGGGTATGAAAAATGGGGAAGGGGTACCACGGAACGGCTTTACAACGGTCATTTGGTGGTATAGTTCGGTGGGATGGAGCATAGGATGGAGGGAAAGTTGTTGAACAGAAGTGCAGTCGGGGGCGTATCTGCTAACAGGGAACCAACGGGAGGTGATTAGCTGAAACTTGAGAAAATA
>Ga0179593_1673319_pt1 | contig 19250 bp, 22 predicted proteins | sample CZODoug2_1_08_16_FD_185931 | JGI IMG/M metagenome (GOLD analysis project Ga0179593, IMG submission 185931) | Vadose zone soil fungal communities from Angelo Coast Range Reserve, California, USA - CZODoug2_1_08_16fungal (PacBio error correction) | ecosystem: Environmental > Terrestrial > Soil >...
GATTTTTTTGCCTGGGGGAAATCGAAGTTCATCGCCAGGACACCGAGGGAGGCGCTCGATAATGCCGGCGACGTCCGAAAAAAGGGGAAAAGCTTTGGAAGGAAGAATCGCGGATGTTCTTGGTGCGAAAAAGGAGAACCCATAGGGCAAAAAATCGCTGCACCTGTATGCTTAGAAATCGCGGCGAAAAGAAATGATCGAGGGCGGAAGAGGATGAGTCTTGCTCCAGGAGAGGGGAATTGCACCGGATAAAGAGAAGCTTCGCTCTGGAATGGGGAGGGAGATGGTCTAAGAATCAAGGATGGTAGACATGGGAAAAAAGGGAAAAGTACAGTTCTTCTCCAGAAAAAAGAGAGGGAGAAAGGGGAGAAAAAGAAAATAACTCTCCGCAGTTTAAGGCCTGAAGGGAAATGGGGGATTCTAAACGGCCTAAAAATAACGCTTTCTCATTTGTGACCCGAGAAAAAAGTAATTCAAAGGAAAAGCATAATAAATAAAGAACTTCCCTACATCGGGAAAGACGATCGAAGCTCGGGAAAATTCGTCGTCAGGAATCGATAAAAAACGAGGGTGGCCATGCTTTCGCATTGCGGGACCTTTTACTAGTGGACGAGGAAGTTGCTTGTACGGAGTCGCTCTTCATACCAAGGATGGCAAGAAGAGACTGTTACGCGGATCGAGGAAAGAGTCCGTAAGGAAAAAAACTAATGGGCGGAACGGGGAAAGAGCTTATCTCTCTCACCACAAACGATTGAGTGAAAGGGGACGGAAATGTCGTCGCCTCTTCCCGGACCTGCTTCAGAAAGGGCGGACATCTTTCACAAGAAAAGCCTTCGGCTTGGTGGCAATAAGGGCAGCGACTGAGCCCACGAGTTAAAGAAAGAAAGGCTTGCACTGTCCATTCCAATCGGGGGGGAGGAAGCTTGTGCCAAAGAAGGTGATAGCAAACTGACCGACCGAGAAGCCTTCCGTGATGGAGGAGAGGAATACTTCCGATTCGGGGGCTAGATTATGTAGAAAACCTTTTCGAGAGGGGTGTTCGCCGGTACAGGGGAAGAATTGTTTAGCAAAAAGGAAAGCTACCCACTTCCTTCAGGAGGAAACCTGTCTTAGAGAGGTGGGGGGGGGAAAATCACTAAACCTCGGAGGGGTTCCTTGGAAAATGTTCATGTCGAAAGGAGCCCGTTATTTGGTTTTGCTGAAGTCTTAGACAAGCCACGCAGAAGGGAGAGAGGAGCGTTTCATTATCTTAAAAATCCCAGGTGCCCATCCTTTCGCGAAAAGGTGCATGAAACTTCGACAGCCAGGCGCTCCTGATGCAGCGAGGGGGGAAAAGTTGGTGCTCATTTCGCGCGGAGACCATCCGCTACAGCGATCAAAAGAGGGAAACCACCCGAAGGGGGGGAGAGCTCAACTGCGCGGAGCAGAAGCGAATCTGGGTCAGGGGGCAAGCTCTTACCGGGTGGGAGAAGGGAGAACGAGTGTCAAACGTCATAGTAGATAGGGTGTCACCTGAACCAATCCGCTGAGGCTAAAGTTCAATAATCAGGGGCGAAATACTTTCGTCTGACATCAGAGTTCCAAAATAGGAAAGTCCTTTCAGAAGCGGGGAGGGGGGTCGGGGGATGGTCCGACAAACAAAAGAAAAGAAACAAGAACTCATTCCACCGAGAAACAGGAGGGAGTGTTTAACCCGTCGATTTTGGGGGACACCCCAGCCTTTGGAAGGGGGGCATGCCAGGCAAAAGCTACACCAAGAATCGGAGAAATGCATTGAAAGGTCGAGCACAAACCTTCAGAGAAGGAAATGAGATCTGAGAAAAAGAAAGAGGTGGTCACAGGAGGAATAGATTAATAATCTTTGGGGCAGAACTGACCTTTCTCGAAAATGCGGCGGCTTAGGGGGAGGCAAAAAAAACCCACAAAAGAAAAAATAAGTACTCTGTCGGGGGGAAGGGAGAACCTCAAGCGGCTGAGACAGAGAAAGGGTAGGTCGTGGTCGTCAGGCGCAGAAGAGCACTAAGCGATAGGTGGAAAAGGGGATATATGAAAGATCTCAATTCTTTGGCAAGGAAGGAAGCGAGGGGGGGGAGTTGCAAGGAACCTTCGCTTTTTCCCAGCGAAAGAAAAAGTCTCATTCAAAATAAATGAGGGAAAAAGGTTCCAAGTCCTGAGAAAATCATCTCCTGGGGCGATAAGGTCGCAAAAAAGGTAGCGGCATGAAGCTGGACGCCGACTTCAGAGGGGGGGTCAAGTTCATACTTGCCGTTGAGAGGGGCAAAGGAGAGGGCGCAAAAGCTTCCTAGGCGAAAGGACAACACATGGGGCCCAACAGACGGGAAAAAAAAGTGCTAAATTGCGGAGGCAAAGACCAAACAGCACGTCCCCGTCGCGTGAAATTGAAGAAGGAGCTCAAGGAAGAAAAAAGAATCCGCGCGTTCGCGAAAAAAAAAAGAGCACTTCCATGCGCTCAAGAAGAAAAAAGGAACCTCTAGAGGGGAAAAACTTCTAGCTACCTCTCGAAAGAAGAAAAAGAAAAGCAACCGAGAGTAAAGGGGATCAGGAGGAAAAAAAAAAAGGGAGTTACTTGCTGCCAAGGAGGAGGGAGGGAAGGATAGCCAATTGAAAAAGGCGGCCCGTCTGGAAGGAAAAAATGTTGGGAAAAAAAGAAGGGGGAAGGATGTCGCAAAGGGACCATTGCGCTCACCGGATTGAACCAAGACGGGGGCGAATCGAAAGAAACCTCTTCGCCGAAAAAAAAAGGAATTAAAGCCAAGGAGCGAGAATGCTAAAGTGGAATTCCTCGTCTGTAAATGGGAAAGGAACTTGCGAAGGAAAAAAAGGCCGCTGGTAAAAAAGCGCAAGAAGATTCAAACTCGCAGGAAGGAAAAATCTTGCAAAAAAAAGGGGCGATGCCTGCTTGTCAGAAACACCCATCTACGATACGTGCAGCCTGAGAGGGAATGGAGGGCCCTGCTGCGCTGTAACACGACAGAAGGGGGGGAAAGGTCTCCAGGTGGAAATCAAGAAGAAATAATCGCCAGTTTGGGGGGGGAAGGTGCACGCTTGACCTCCTCCAAAAAAGAGACAGTACCAGTCAAGGTCAATAGTGGAAAAGGGGAGGGGATAGTTCAGACGAAGGAAAAGACTACTTTTTACCCTCGGGGGAGTAAGGATTGCGCCCAGAAGTCTCTCGTTGACGGAAGGGGGGAAAAAATTTATCCAGAGAAAGAGGAGCTGCAGGAAGCGAGCTTTTTATCTAGGGGGGGGGGGGTCTTGGCTCTTGCCAGGAGAGGTATTAAAATGCGTAAGGGGAGTCAAAGAAAAAAAAATAGCGTCTCTATCTTCAAAGGATTTTCGCCGAGAAGACGGGTGAAGGGCTTCGTGGATGGAAATGTCGAGACAATTGAAAAGAAAAAAAAGAAAAAGGGGGGTCTCGGGGGGGGGATCTGCTCCAAGGGGTATCTTTGGCAAGGAAGAGGGTACCTGAGGGGGACGGGGGTCGTAATTTGAGGGAAAAGTCAAGCCAAAAAAAAAACGCTTCTCATGGGGAGAACTCTGTGGGAGAAGTCCAGGACGCTACTAGATAAAGAGAGGCTTGGGAAAAGGGGGAGATTTTGGGGGGGGAAGACCACCCTGTAGCACCGGGAACGACCAAAATGAGAGGACTCTAAATGTTGTCGTGAAGGAGGAAGATCGCACAATACAGGCTTTTTCATCGCTCGAATAAGACTGGTTCGGGGGAAGGGAGGGAATCCACAAGGAAGCTCTGACCAAAGATGGGGGGGGAAGGCCCTGGCAGGGGAGCTTTGGGGGGAGAGAAAGGGCAGGGTCAAATTAGTGAAAAGAAGGGGGGGAGGCATGAGAGAGGCACTATTAGAGAAAAAAAGTTAAAACAGAAAAAAGGAAGCTCTGCTTCCAGGAGAATGCGGAATCTAGGAGGGAAGCCCATTTAGCGAAGGCATTGGGAAGAGAAAGCCGAGGAAAAGGGGTTCTAACTGGTTCTTCACAAAGAGAAAAGGGGGGAAGGTGAATAAGGTTGGGAAAATACCAAGGAAGAAAAAACAATCTCTTTCTCAATTTGTGAAGAGGGAAAACGCGATAAGGAGAAACATAATCTATCCTGCAAGCGGAAGACGTAAGAAAAAAAAAAGAAAGGAGATTCGGGAGAAAGTATATTTAAACTTTCAGACGGTTCAAAGCTGAGGGGCAGGTTGCATAGAAAGCCCAAAAAGAGGAGCCCTTTACTATTTGAAAAGGGGCTGGTAACGGGCACGGAGTCACAGTGGGTGGAGGTGCAGAGGGAGAGGGAGAGGTAGAAGAAAATTAGGTGCCATACAGAACGGCGACTTACTCGAGGGGGAAAAGGGTAGGTTCCTCTATGAGGGGGGCACTTTTACGGTGTCTAAAGTAGGAGAGAGAGAAGACAGACAAAGGAAAACTCTGGGGGGAAAATGTCGTTCGGAGGCGCAAGGAAAGGGGAAGGCATACGAAGTCACAAGAAAGAGTCCTCTCTCCGAAGAATAAAAGACGGGTGTAATACAGGGAGAAATCCGGTAAAAAGAAAAAAAAGATCACTAGGAGGAGGCATCTTTCCTTTATAGAGAAAGAAGATAAGGGGAAAGGGCCTCGAAAGTCCTGCACTACAGAGATGAGAGCCCGAGAAGGAGGGAAGATCTTCTCAAGGAGATTTCGGAAGACCTGATTATTACCAAACGTGAAATCGGAGTGGAATTTCTCCTTGAAGTCGGAGGGGAGTAATTTTTATGAAAGGGACCCAAAGGCCGGGGAAAACCTTAGAGGCTTGGGAGGAAGCCTTTTATCCCGGGGGAGGAAGGGGGAGAAATTGACGTAGCTACATAAAAATGGGAGTTCAGAAAAAAAACTCAATCGGAGGTGGGTATGAAACAAGCGTTCAGGGGGAAAGGGGCTCATCTAATCTGGGGACGACTGAAGAAAGAAATCGCGAAAAAAAAAAAGAAAGATCATTTGCTCAGAACGGGGGGATATGCAGAAATGCCCTCCGGAAAAGAAGGGGACGGAAGGGGAGGCTCGCTGGGAAAATGGTCTCCCCAGACAAAAGAAAAAAAGAGGAGACTATTGAAAAAGGGGGAGGACTTGTGATATAAGAGAAACGGGGAGGAGGAGTGGAGGGAAAGGGCTTTACCTTTTTCGGAAGGGGAAATGTAAGGGGTAATCTCTCTCAAGGGAAGGACTAGGGGGGGGGGTCTAAAACCAGGAAGATCAAATTACTCGAGGAGGCTGGTCTCTAAGGAGATAATAGAGGATAAACTTTAAGGCTGGGTAGGGACGTTCCAAACTATACTAAGGAACCCGGGCCTAAAAGGCTTCTTTTTGGCTAGAAACCCGGAGAGGCCTCCCAGAAACAAAGACGGGAGACTGGCCACATGGAAAAGAAAACTCTCTCGACAAGGCGTGTGTGATCGATGAAAAGACAGGGTTGGAAAATCAAAGAAGGAGAAAGGGAACTTATATGTGGCATTGTCCAGAGGAGATCACAGCGCGGGGAAAGATCCTTCATAGGGAGGTTGGGGAAAAATTCCGGGACTTAATGGGGAAAGGCGAAAGAAAAGAGAAAACGCGTGTCCCCGTCGTTCACTGGGGCAGTTGAAGAGTGACAAGGACGAAGAACTTCTTGCAACAAAAAGGGGGGGGAAAACCCTCCTTCAACGGTCCGAAGGAAGGATGCTGAGGAAAAAGCGGAAGACTTTTCCTTCAAAAGGGGAAGACCGAGAAAAGAGAGGATAATGGGCAGGGGAGGAAGGCAGGCATCGCCTCTCTAAGAAAGGTGGATTCCTGGTAGAGGATGCAGGCCGGCTCTTCCCAAGGGACACCGACTAAAAAATAGGAAGGGTCAGATAAAGGGAAAAAAGAAAGGCGCTCTTTGGGAAGGAAAAGGCAGGAAGAGGTCTATAATCTCTGTCATCATGTCGCAGCGAGAGAACCAATAGGACAAGGTGGGAGGGGTGAAAAAATTGCCGTTAAGAGAGAGCGATGCGCCCGCGGCAGGAAGAGAAGGAAGCGCAGGGTTGCAACAAAAATTTCTAATTTTCCAGAAAAAAAGGAAGACTATCGAGGTGCAAAAAAAACCGGCCTCCTTGAGCAAAAGGGAGAAAGAAGGCACGTGACCCCATGTCAAGAAAAAAAGAGGAATTTCCCTGCAAGCGAGGAGAATCGCTCGGTTCCTAGAAGAAAAAAAAGGATGTCATCTCAAAAAGAAAAATGAGGGGGGATGGGGGAGCGTCTCGGGACAGGAAAAAAAAAGGAGAAGGGAGGGGAGAGAAAGGATATTCCTTCCTCGCTGAGAGAGGGGGAAGGCTATCAAGGGAAAAGAAAGGAAAGGAAATCCTGAAGATAATATTGGAAACGAGGAAAAAAAGACGTCTGCCCAGAAGGGGGGAGAGGAGAAATTTTTGTTTTCAACATCTCTTCGAAAAACTTACCATTGAGGGCGAAATAAAGAAAAGAACTTGACCAATACGAAAAGGCTTAACCTATTTATGAGAAAACCTGAGGCGCTAAAGTAATAGAAAAAAAAAGAGATGCTGCAAAGAGCGCCGAATTTTAATGCAAAAGAAGACTGCGAGAGAAAGGTGAAAAAAACTCTCCTGTAATCACGTCCAAAGGAAGGGAAAGTCTCCATCAATTGAAAGGGGAAAGCTACCATAACTATAAACAAAGAAAAGGCGTTCATCATTCTCCTTCTCGCCTGGAAGGTAAACTACCCGCAAAAGAAAGGGAGAGGGATTGAGTTTATTCCTCAGAAAAAAGGTACCGTACGTGTTGGGGAGGGGGAGACGAGCAGGGGACCCTTCATCCCGTACGGATCTATTCAAAAAGATGAAGATGAAAGCCTTCCCAAGAGGGGGGAAAGTTCTAATCGGAAAAAGAAGAGGAGGGTGACGGAAGGGGGTCAGGATAGGAGAACAGCAAGGGCAACGTCTCGGCCGAAGGATGAGGGGGGGGGGGGAGCGGTGATCTATGATTTGGGGAAAAAAAATCTCAGGTAAAAAGGCTGCTCCGTGCAAAAAAAGGTGCAAGAGGCAAAGAAAACTCTCGTGAAGGGAAGGCATTCACAATCCTGCGTTCTCTTGGAAAATTGAAGAAAAGAGCGCTTCTGAAATAAAAGATCTGAAGGGGGAACCGATGGAAGAAGAGGTACCCGTACGCTGATTTCGACGAATCTTCCGCGAAGAAAGAGCGCTCATTTTGAGCTAAGGGAAGGAAGAAGGAAAGCGCGACAGGCTGCATCACGGAAAGTTGTGCCCAGAGAAACCGTGAAGAAAAAAAAAAGATAAGGAAGGAGACGTGGGGGGCAACAGAAGGAGCGGTGCGTTACCGTCCCCTGGTTAAAAGAAAGAGCGAATGCATCCGAAAGACCGAGGAAGGGAAGGTGAGCTGCCGAGAGGGAACACAATGAAAGGGACGGGAGGGACGGGAGAGAGGAACCCTATTCTATAAACGGATCATTAACGAAGAGAGCCTGTTGGGAAAAAGGCAGTGCGACAGCAGCATAGAGTGGTATTACTCAAATAGAGGAGTTCCAGGAAAAAACTTCGGGAGTGAATCCTGTCGGAAAAAAGAGCTCGAAGACGGACGGAGGTTGGGAAAAGAGCTTTACTACAGGAAACCCTTTCTCAATTTGGGAAAGAAGGGGAACCAGAGCAGGGAGGGAGACATAATCTATCCTGAAAAAGAAAGGTATGAATCCAAAGAGATCGGCGAAAAAGAAGAGGCAAGAAGATAGGAAAGGCGAAGGAATGCTTTCGAGGGGAAGGGGGGGAAGAGACCGACAGCTGCAATCCTTTTCAGGGAAAGAGTTGCTTTGTACCTACCGGGGGGGGAGAAGGTCTCCTCGTAAAAGGAACCCTAGGAGAAGGAAAAAAAAGGAAGAGTCTCTATTTCTAGAAAGTTAGCCGACGAAGAAAAAACTTATGAGGAGTAAGAGGGGAGAGAAGAGGGGAAATGTCTTCTCCCTAAGAAATTCTAAGATTAGCGACAATAAAAGCGATCGCCTTCATAGCCAAGAAAGGGCTTTACGGAGAAAACAACGTAAGGGGAAGAAAAGGGAAAAAAGGGCTTTGCAGCTGTCCGGATAGAGAGATCATGGCCAAAACAAAAAAAAAAAACGTTGATAGCTATCTAGGATAAGGTAAGGCCAAGGCGAGGCCTAGGAAGTCGGGCCACTGGGGGATTTATGGAAAAAGAAGGGCGCTAGCTGCGGGGGAGTGCGAAGAGTAAAAGGGGGGGGAAGAATTGGGTAACACAGAGAATCAGGGGAAACCACTTCAGAGAAAGGGGGGGCAAAAGGAGCTGAGGGGGGAAAAACGCCCGTGAGGATTGAAGGAAAAGGAAAGTGGTGAAAAAGGACGGGATGCTACATTGTATCAGCCAAAGCTAGGGAAAGGAACAAAGCAGCGAGCGAGAAGGGGTCTGCACTTTTCAATCTGTGACCGGAAAGGAATCTCTAATCGGGGGGAAGAGGGGGACACTCGGGAGGCGCAGGAAGTTCGATCTCTATGGGGATGCAAGGAGCTTGCTATTGCGCAAAAAATGGACAAAAGCATGGAAAATGGGGACGTATCTCCACCGAAAGTAAAAGGCGAGAGGAGTAGTAGGAGGGGGGGAAAACAACGTGTGGGGCCAGGAGGAGGAGGGCCGAAAGTTTCAAAAACGGTGCAGTCGCGCGGAGTGCCGTGTGCATACGAAAAAAAAACTCTCGATTAGCGGAGGAAAAACGCTGCGAAGAAAAGGGGGGGACTTGAGAAGAGGGCCCAAAAGATAGAAAATCCAAAAACGATAAAAGGTGGAGCGACGTACAATGGTGTTGTTGGGCCGGGGGTTTGGTGTCGGGGCCCAAAACCCTCCTACAAAAAAAGAAACAATACACGAAGAAGAGGTTGTAAGACGAAATCATCCACCGGGAAAAATTAGAAGCCCCTGTCGAAAGGGGTAAGAGACGTTGCACTTCATCCGTTGAGAAAGCTCCAAAATCAGCGGAACAAGAAAAACCAAGATCCTTCATTCCGAAAGGGGTCGAAATTCGAGGAAAACCAGAATTAAAAAAGAAAGACGCAGTATCGTCAGAGGTTACAATGGGGAAAGAGGGAACGAGGGAAGGTGAAAGAGTGACACTGAAAGAGTGGTCCAGAGAGGAAAAAAAAACTCCACTCAAGGCAAGGCGAGAATTCCGCTGTTCTTGAGAAAAGAAACTCAAGAGAAAGGCCCTCTTCGGGTCTAAAAAAAAAGAACGTCCGCAAAAAAAGGGTAAGAGGAGATGACCAGCTGAAGAAAAGAAGGGCAGTAGTTGGCAGATTTGAGCGCTTGAGCCGGAAAGTGCCCCGCGCTTTTTTCCCAAAAAGACTCAGCTAAAAAAAAGGAAGTCATCAACTCTTGGCAGGAAAGACGCCTTGTCGTCGTGCGATAGGATGCATGCAGCGGGGAAGAAAATGAAAATGCTGACAATTGCGCTCGCGGTCAGGAGGGGGAGCAATGGGCCAAGCGAGGCGCGAAAAACCGCTTCCGAGCAGAAAAAAGAGGGACGAATGAGTCGCAGACCCCGAAAAAAGACACTTGCGTAAATTGGCGAAGAAAAATCACGGCCCTAGGGAAAAGGTACCAGGTAAGCAGTGTAGAAGTAAGCCGTCAATTTCCAAAATCTTCCGACTAAGATCCCTTTCCGCGGAAAAGAAGGTCGGGAAAGAAACAGGAGGAGGATGAAAGAGAGATGAAGAGCTCGACGAAATTCGAAAAAAAAGCCCAGGCCAGAAGAGGAGTCTCTGCTGACCGGAAGAGAACGCCGTTGGGTGAGGGACTGCAGGAAGAGTGTCGAAGAAGAAAAGATCCCTCACTGGCGAATAAGGAAAGAGGGTTGGGTGCGTGACTAATGAGAAGGGAACATCGGCTGTCCGCAAAGGGAGAAAAAGAACAATTGCGCCAAACGGCAAGTAGAAGCTTTACCTAATACTTCAATAGAAGCATGGCATTGCAAGGAAAAGAATGCAAACGAACCTTAGGGCGCTATTATCGAAAAAAAGAAAGCGCGGACTGGGAAAGGGATTTAGGAAAAAAAGCGTCGCGGTAGAGAGGGGGAATCTCGCCTTGGAAAGCTCTCCAGGCCGACAAATCAGGGGGAAAAAACAGGGCCACGAGAGTCGATGCATGCTGGGAGACCTGCTACGAAGAAGGGGAGACCTGAGAAACCTGGAACGAAACAAACATAAAGGAGAAAAGAGGACGCTTGTATTTTTCTTCAAGAAAAAGGGCGTCCCGTGGAAGGGGAGTTCACGCTTGCAATTAATCAGAAAAAATCAAGACGAGGGGGGTCAGAGACAGCCCCTTCATGTGAGAAGGTGACCCTCTTTCTGAAGAAGGACGCAGCGTCCTCATTAAGGGGAGGGGACACTGCGAGAAAGTTCTAACACCGGGGGGGAGCCGGAATTCAGGACGGGAGGGTGCGAGGGGGGAAAAATCTCATTTACCTCAACGGAAATCTACGGGGAAAAAGGGAAGGAAGCTTTTCTCGAGAGGGAGCTGGGCACAGAAGAATTCTTGTCGGGGGGGGTAGGTTTTCTATAAGACTACGCTCTTCAAAGAGGCGGGGGTTATCTTCTCCTAAGGGAGACTGCAGCGTCCAGAAAAGGGACGGGAACTCTTATGGAGTCAGTAAAAAAAGGCCAGGATCCTCGCGCTCATTTAAAACCGGGGGGGAGGAGCAACTCCAAATAGGAGGCAAGGAGATTTTGTGGAACAGAAAAGTCTCCTTAAACCGACACCAGGGGGGATACGAAACTTCCGAAGACTGTCGTGGGAAAAACTTCCGAAAGCCTTGTCAAGGGAGGGGTAAGGGGGGAAGGGCGAAATGCACCACCAAAAGAAAGCTCTCCTCGTGAGCGCAAGCCGCGGCGAATTGCAGGCAAATGGATGGGGGGATTAAAAAATCTGATCGGGCGGCACCTAGGGGACAGGATAAAAAAGAACTGCCGCCGAAGAGCTCTCTCTTACGTGCGGGCGATGGGAACTTAAAATGCAGGGGGAGAGGTAGCTCCTCATGGCGTCAAAAGGCCCATCGACAACTTCTGGAGGGCTACGGGAGAAACTCTGAAAACAGGAAAGGGGGGCCCGTCCCGAGCGGGAGGGGAAGAAACAGTTCTAAAATACGCTTTCAAGAACAACGAGTCAAAAAGAGCAGAAATCGGAAAAGATACGGGAAGGGAACAGACAAGCGATCGAAGGCATCGGAAAAAAATGGCGCTTCATCGGCAAGGAGAAGGCTATCAACGAGAAAACACGGGTGGAGGAGGGAAATAATAAGTACAGAGAAAGCAGTGGGAGGACTAGGCCCGTACGTTTTCTGGAAAGGACAAAAGGCATCTTCACGAACGGATGGAAAGAGGACGCAAGCGGAGATGCCTATAAGAGGAAAGAAATTGGCGCCATTTAGCAAGAGGTCTAGAACCGGACTAAGGAAAATCATAGGGCACTGGAGGGGAACCATTCAAAAAGGTCTACTCATAGCGGACGAAGTCAGCTATCCTCCTACAGATCCTAAGGTTGCCATAAGGGGAAAAGATTTACCAACAGCGTCCGAGGGAGAAAGACATTAAACTCTGGAGAGAGATTCCACCTGCATCGAGGTGGCAACCTTTCTAGGGGGGAGGGGGATTAAGTACCGAAAGAAGTTTTGAGAGGAGTCTCATACTGAAAGGGAGGGACGCTTGCCCATGTCTTCTCCCGATTTAGAGAATAGGTTTCGGCAGGGGGAAACAAAAAAGGGGAATAAGTGGGGGAGCAACTATGTAGGCCGTCCGTCCAGGCAAGGGAGGGAGGAGAGAGTGTATTTTTGAGAAGGCCTAGACGGGGAGAAGAAGCCAATGACGACTAAATGGTCTACCAAGCAGCCCAGGAGGCTAGACCAAGGAGAAGAGCAATCGGCCGCGAGAATCTGCGTAAAATCCTGGCCTCGAGAAAGAGCTCGAAAAAGAATCGTGCGAAATCGACATTGTGGCGGAAATTCTAAGGAAAAAAAAATGAACTGGCACTATAAAGAGAGGTCCGAGGGTTCTCGCTTGCGAAATGGCGCAAAACATCCGCGACATCTGAGAAAGGGGGATCTAATTCTGGGGAAGAAACAGACGTCGCACCCTGCATTCTCGAGAGAAGTCGGGTACAGATATTTCAAAAGAGACGAAGGGTCAACGTACAAAAGGGAAGACTTCCGTGCAATACAAACCCGGCCCTAAAAAAGGTTCGAAGAGTTGAAAAAAAATTCCGAAAATCAGCGAAAAAATGTCGGCTTACATCGAAAGGGACCTTGAAAAGGAACCGAGCTCTTTCAGAAAAAAGGTCAAGGGGGCTCGACAAAGGAAAAAGAAATAGAGAAATCTGGCCACAGAAGAACGGCGTGTACGTTTTGCTGAATTTTTAAGCGAAAAGAAGCCAGAAAGTACCTGAGATGGCAGGGGGGGGAAACAGCAAAAAGGAAACCACCAAAAGCCCTTCGACATCGAACGGTGTTAGCCTAAGAGGCACAAACCTTCGTCAGGCCAGGAGGACTCAAAGAGATCCATAAAAAAAGGGCGGGGGTCGTTACACTGAAAATTTAACGGGGGGATGGACACTGACCTTACGGGAAGAGAAAAACTTTCTCTGAAAAAAAAAGACCGCTTCTTCGGGCGGAGGAAACTAAAGAGGCGATGACATTTCTCTTTTCGATACAGGCCCGAGGAAAATGCTGCACGTAAGTAGATGGGGCTGGTAAAAAAAAAAAGGAGGACCAAAAAAGAGGAAGGGCTAGAGGCGTCCTGTCGAAGCGCTGAAAAAGGCCTTGAAATTGTCCCACGGCCGCGGGACCCATAGGACCTAGGCGAAGGATCGGAATTAGAGGGAATACAGAAAGAAGGCGCTCTTTGCCAGAAGAGAAGCGACTGTCAGGGAAAATGATACTTCCCCTCAGTTTAGGACAGGCCATTCAAATGAGGGATCCAAGGCACGTATGGGGTTGAGCGCAAGGACAAATCGATTCGGAAAAGCGCTGTGCAACAAAATGGGAAAGGAAGTACGCAAAAACCACATACGTTCTAACAGAATGTGAGGAGGGAGGAAGCAAACAAGTCCCCGGCGACAAAGGTCATCATTGATCTCAACATGCAGAAAAAAGCAGCGCCAGGATAATCCTTTCTCGAGGGCTATAATTTCGGACGCTCATTAAATCTCAAAAAAGATTAAAAGAGGGAGGATGAAAACAGGCTAGAACCGTGCGCGGAAAGGAGGCCGCTGCTCTAACTGAAGAAAGGATTCAAGGAGAGAAATTATAAGAAAAGGCCTCCTGTGACTGAGGAAAGAGGCGGGCGTCGCCTTCTCTGAAAAAAGCTTCGGCGTCTGGTGGCGAAAGTAGACCATTTGGTTGGCCCAGAGGAGAAATCTCAAGAAAGCTCAACGACAGGGTATGAACCAATACACTAAGCAAAACGAAAGAAAGTCAATTACCATTGTGCATTTGCAAAAAAAGACGAAACTAGAAGATATCTGCAAGGAGCGGCCGAAAACAAGAAGGAGGTATGACGATCATCTTAAGAAAGTCTGCGTTCCGCTGAAAAAAAAAAGCGTCCGCAGGATGGGCCAGAGTGCAATAGTCGGCGGAGGGGTGCTGTCTCTCACGAAAAGCCCATCTAACGATACAAGAAGGAACTGAAAGCTCCTCTAGAACAGAACCAAAAAACAAAGAAAGGGGAGACGCAAAGAAAAGGAAGGCCCCGAATACGAGGGAGTAAAAAGTTACGGATGTGGGTTTTTGGGAGGGGATTTAATCAGCCCCGACTGCCCGATCACCGAATACCGTTAGAAAGCCGTCAACTGAGACCCAGTGCAAGCCTTGTCTTGCTTTTCTGCAGCAGTCTCATCTCGATTTGAAAAAAAAGGAAAAGGTAAAAACATTTCGTCTTGTGGGTCGAGCTGGGAATTCGATGATTGGGCAACGCTCAGTTACTTCAAACGCTGACGGCAAACTTCGTAAAAAGAGAAAACTCTAAAGGCTTCTCGTAGCGTATAGGGGGAAGGTCTCGCTTTCACAATGTCTTGGCCGAGGGGAAGGTGGAACCGACAGGATGGAAGAGAGAGGGTCGGTGCAAAACTATGCACCGAAGGGACTACCTAAAAGGGGGGAGGGGTAGAGCGAAAGCCCTAGCCTAAAAAAGGTTTCGCTTGATGCCAAAAATATAAAACGAGGAGCGAATTGAGTTCTTAAGATTGGGCCCGGTTTCTCGGGCCGTGAACCGCTATGAATGCCTTTAAACGGCCCCCTTAGGGCTCTGCCGGCGCGATGGGGGGTGCGCCATCGTCAACGGAAAAACCCCCATAGAACGACCCTCGATGAAGTCGGCAGTGAGAAAGAACGCTGAGTAAAAGGAGTCGTTTTCGCGAGTCTTGATGGCGAACCGATTGGTAGTGAGGCCCGATCATGAAAAAGTCATCCGAAGGGGGGGGGATGAGAAGATCAGAAGGGGTGCTTGGTAGACATTAAGAAGGGGTCCATGACTAGAGACAACTGGGGGCATAAACGGGTCTTAATCAAGATCATGAAGCAGGTTGAAAAAGGGGTTTGTTCCTATCGTGCGTGCTAAAAAAAATTCTGAAAAAATTTTTTTGACCAAAAAAAAGGAAGGAAAAAAACGCTGATAGCGAAATCGGGAGCATGAAAGTTCAAAAAAAAGAGGAAGAAAGGGCTCGTGCGGAAGCAGGCACGGGGGGAGGGGGCACATAAAAAGCGAGAAGGAAGGGCCCAGGTTGGCCATCGGGAAGTTTCCAAAGAGGAAAAAGCCAAGCCTTTGAAAAAGGAAGACAACCGTCTGGGGTCGAAGGGAGGGATTCAACAAAATGATGCCAGCCGCTGCTCGAGAACCTGAGATTCAAAAAAGGCTTGTAGAAAAAAGGTGGCTCACGAGCTGCATCTCTTATAGAAAAAAAAGGGAGCTTGCAAAGAGGAAAAGGAATCGGGATTTCGAAATGGAGGTAGTCCAAAAAAGGCGACGTACTCTCCAGGAAGCTTACCCTGCGGAAGGGACTCCTTTGGGGACCGAACAGGAAGAAACTTAAGTAAAAAGAATGAAAGGAGGGGGGGGGAATATATTCCACCTGCCATGGGAAAGGGACTCGAAGTCGTTAAACTGGGGGGAAGAGAAGCGGTCATTTTCAGAAAAAAATTACTCATACGGGAGGGACTGCTTTACAGAAGCGCGTTGGAAATTAGGGGGTCGAAGGAAACAGAAAAGCGTATTTTGAAGACGTTGTGGTGGGGGTGGTTGGGGGCAAATTAGGAAGGAAACTTGAAAAAGTTGTGGGTGAAAGCAAAGTGGACCTCCCTCAGGTGGGGGCCAATGACGGACCAGTGGAAGGTCCAAGCAGCCCATGCTGAAACAAAAGCGAGAGGCAGGAAAAAAGCATTATCCGCCTCGAATCAAAAAGGGGAAGGGAGAGCCCGCCGCATCAAGAAAGGGTTCTTAAATTCTAAGAAGAGGAGAGATCACTGCACGAAAAAAAGTATATCGATGGGATGGCAAGTCTTTCTATGTCGCACCAGAACAGCAGAAGTGCGATTACAAAGCTTTTCAATCTCAAAAAGGTACCGCCGTTCATGGCGGTTGTCAGCGATGAACTCAGGAAGCGCCGAAAAAAGGGACATCGCGCTTCTATGGCATCGCAAAAACGAGAAAAAATGAAAAATCGTCGATGCTCGGGAGGGAACGGTAGAGCGAGGGAAAGACAGTCTTACGTACCCTTGAAAAAGAGGTCGGACAAGAAGAGAAAAGCAGATCAACAAGACCGGGACGCGCTGAGGTCCAAGGAAAGGAAGACCTCAGGATGGGTGAAAGCGAGTCCCCCTAGAAGCAAAAGCTTTTCTTGTTGAAAAAAATCGATTTTGAAGGAAAGTAGTAAGGAAGGGTAGATCCACAGCGCGCCACCAAGAAAAAAGATAATTGCCTTCCGAAAAGGGAACACCTTCCGGAAAGAGGAGAAAGAGCGCGCGCAAGACCAGTATCGCTCAGGTCTGAAAGGGGGAGGGACAGAGAAAAAATGACCTGTACGGGAGAGGCAAGCGAGACCTTGCAATCGTGAAGCCAAAAAAAAAAGTCCGCTGTCTCGGAGGGGAGCAGACGTCGAGACGGTTCTCGCGCAAAGCACGCTCCTTCTCACGTACGTAGAATGGGAAGTTAAGGTAGAGATACCAGCATGGAAAATTTTGGCAAGAAATCGGGGGGCCTTCGAAGCTCGCCTTGAGACGAGAGTGGCGAAGAAAGAAGTCTCATTTTCCTTAAGAACAGGCAATTCAATAAGGAGGGGAGGGGGTCAAAGCATATAGCGCCTGGGGAGGGGCGGGCATGGAAGGAGATCAAGACCCGACGTAGCTGAGGGGGTCAGGTTCATACTTAAAATCACGAAAAGGGTCTAACGTCTACATCAGGAAGGAGAATGGTTTAACAAAATTTAGGAGGGAAGAGACGTCGAAGGAATTCTCGCAATCGCGAAAAGGAAAGAAGACATCAATTAAAAATACAAGGGCATAATTGTAAAAGCCATGCAAGAAAGGAAGGGCCGGACTAATCCTTGGAGAAATGTCCGAAGAGGGGGGAGGTCGAGAAAGCCTCATTAAAGAGAGAAAGAAAGTAGAGAATAGAGGAGGAAGACTGAAAAGAAAACGCTCTAACGATAGTCCGGAAAGCGCTTCTCTGCCTGGGAAAAGAACAGAGATCAATTACCTTGAAAGACAGCGTAACTCAAAGTCTGGAGGTACTCAAGGTCGAGAAAGGAAAAAAAAGGAATGGGGGGGGCGACGAATTCGAGGGGGGGCCTGGTCCAACGCGGAAGCAAAGAGGCCCATCGAGGGACCATGAAACATGGACAAATAGGAGAAGGAGGAAACTTAGAAGGCGCTCTGCAAGGGCCAAAGGAAAGGAGAAAGATTAGATCACGCCTCAAGGCCTCTATGCTGAAAAAAAATGGACGATCTGAAAAAGGAGAGGTCTCGGGAAAAAAGCTTCCTTCCTGCAGAGCGGAAAGACAAAATCTTGGCCAACGACTTTGCTAGCGAGATATACCTAACTAAAAATCTACTAAAAGGCCGCGCCTGATCGCCTGCACAGACCTTACGAAAGAAAAATGGAGGACCAGCACGAGACAGCAGATGGAAGGGCTTCACAGGGAAAGCCAATACTTGCCATAAAAACAAACCCTCAGAAAGAAGTCCAGGCGCGTTCTGAGGGAGAACTGGTCTTAAAAAAAAAAAAAGCAGCGTTCAGGAAAGAGTTGACGGAAGGGGGGGAGAGAAAAGTAAAACCGGTCGGAAGAAACCTGAAGTATCTTGGGGAAAAGCGGGGACGGATGATTTTTGTGAATCTCATTACCAGGAAAAAAAGGGAAGGCAAACGTCTAGAAGATGCAGAGGAAAGCTTCCTAGGGGGGGGAAGGAGGGGGCGCTTTTCACAAGAAGTGTCTTACGGAGGGGGAAAAAAACATTGAACACGACGAAAGAGTCAAGATATGTGGGGAAGTTTTACTTACGCGAAGGAAATCCAGCGTCCAGAGAAAAGAAAAAACTCTCTCTCATGTGGGAGAGAGACACCGACTTAGGCCAAAGAATCGCGGCAAAGTGAAACCTTTCTTCTGAGGGGTCCACCTTTAAGCCCCCAACAAGGAATTCGCTCGAAAATTCTACTTACACGCAAAAGATCCGACAAAGGCGCTCGCTTTCCTGAGGGATGAGGGGCGCCCTCGAAAGTAAAAATGCAGAAAACCGACGGCAAAATTGGAAGAGGAAAAAGCTTCTAATTCAGCAAAAAGAGAGGAGCGGATTCTTGATTCGAACCGATGAGGGAGGGGGACATTACATTAAGAGACGCCGAAGAGAGCGAAAGGATTGCTATGGTCTAGGGCAGATTGTTCTGCTGGGGTCCCTTTAGCGAAAAGGGAAGTGGCTTTCAAAGGAAATTGGGGAAAAGTGTCAAACAAGGTTGAAATTTGCCGGAAAGGAAGGGGGGGTCCGATCGTGCTTGATAAAAGGCAAAATACTCTGGAGAGGGGGGGGGGAAAAAAAGATTTCAACCTACTCTCTATCGAAATAGGGGAAAAAACAGATCGAAGTAAGAGATCATAAGGCAGCGCTCTGGCGGCAGTAGAAGAGAGAGAAAAGGGGAGGGGAGGCCCGTTGGCCAATGCTTTCGAAAAAAAATGCAAGCCTTTTACGAAGGGGGTGATAGCCCCGGGTGGATTGGTTACCACTCGTCCATCTTCGACAAAGGTATTGAAAAAATCGGAGTAGTACGCTGTATAGGGAGAAAGATGCCTACATTAAAACAGGAAATAGGCGCAATCGCTTATAAAAGGCATCAACAACAACAACGGAGGCGGGCGATAGGTTCCGCCCATCGCTTCAATCAGAGAACGATTAGAAAGGGATCCCCCCCAAAAGCTCGCCTGCGGCTGGGAAAAAGGACTTCGAAACCGAGGTAAAGCAAAGTCCGGGCCTAGGAAAAACAAAATTGACAGGCACGGGGAGGGATCTAAAGAATTGGCAAAAGTGGCCTCTGAAAGTCTTTGGTCTACCGTAAGAGTCGCCCGAGCATGGGCTACAACGACGAGTCGGCGAGGGGAAGGGAGGGAGAACCTATTTCGCTAGCGCTTGGAAGAGAAAGGGTAAAAGCGTATTTGAAAAGGGGGAGACCAAGAATCGGCCCAACTGAAATTGAAAACGCTTGATAAGGGTAGGAGTTGTCTCAGGATTCCTTGGAAAGGCATGGTCTCCAGAAGCCATTCTGATTCTGAGGAACCATCTGAAGAGGAGGAGGCAGAGGGGGGGACCGATCTAATCGGTGCCGAAGCCGCATCAAAGAAGCGACCATTGGTCAGAAGGAAGAAGAGATTCGTAGAGAAGGGGCAGCGTCGGAGATATTGGGGGAAAAGAGAAGGTGCGATGGCCGCAAAAAGAGCCCGACGACAGCGAGCTATGGACTGTGCGATCAGAAAAAACGACGGGTCATTATCTATCGCAAAGGGGTATGTAAAAATGACAGAGGGACGAAATGTCAACGTGCAAAGCGTCTAGTTCGGCAACCGCTTAGATCAAATGAGCGCGAAAAAGGGATTTGCTGAAGCTGGAACGAAGCGGAAGAAAGGGACGGCGAAAAAAAAAATACCCTTTGGGGCGATCAAAAAAACGGAAGCTCTTACAAAAAGAA
>Ga0179593_1651022_pt1 | contig 19247 bp, 19 predicted proteins | sample CZODoug2_1_08_16_FD_185931 | JGI IMG/M metagenome (GOLD analysis project Ga0179593, IMG submission 185931) | Vadose zone soil fungal communities from Angelo Coast Range Reserve, California, USA - CZODoug2_1_08_16fungal (PacBio error correction) | ecosystem: Environmental > Terrestrial > Soil >...
ATGACGAAGCAGTCACGTAGACGACATCTATTTCTGTATAAACGGGGACTACACAGGAGGAAAGTATATAACGCTTGAATCAATCAAATGTACAAAGGAGAAAATCCATTTAGCCAAAAAGTACGTTCGAAAGGTTCACCTATATGTTTATAGGGAATTTGTCGAGGAATGAAGGTTTAGATCTATCGTCTATGGGACTTATACCATCAGCTGGGGGAGATTGCTCGGAAAGCAACGCCGCCAGATGTGGCGGGGTCGGTTCTCTTCAAGGACTAAATCTATCAAGCCCTCACTCGCAAGGCTGCGAAAAAGTGGCACCTGGGTTGTATCCGTGTAAGGGGCAAGATTCGCTTGGCCCTGGGAATGGGGACAACTGTGCGCAGCCTGTGGGGGATTTAGAAACGCAGTTATGCTGATCCTCAATGATGGATCTAGAAGGGCTTAAACTACCTACTGGTAATCCAGATAGTCGTCCAATCGTTATTCCATAATAATTACAGTGGAAGAGTTAATAGCAGCGGGCTTTCGAAGGGGCTAGAACATTAATCGCTGAGTACAAGGCGGATTCACCCTGGAAGGTCCGGAAGCCGCAAAAACACTGGAAAGAGAAGCTTGAGAAAGCCAGTATGGTTGGGAGTGGGGTCTCCAGCGTAAGATCACCGAAAGTCACAAGAGACGTCTTGGGCAGAGGGCTACGAAGAAAGATTGAAAAGGTGGGGAAAGGGGAAAGACTTCATGTCCAGCGAGGGAAAAGGGGCCCCTCGTGAGATGGGGAGAGGCACTCAAGAGGGTGGAAGGGGAAAGGTGCTAAATGGGAATTAGAAGGCTCACACCGCCCCCGGTGGAGGGCGTACTTTGAGGGACGCTTAGACCGGTGACCGGGGAGCGTGAAGGGAGCAAGGGGGAGAGGGATTCATGGTCCTCCAAGAGTCGCCGGAACGACGATTCAAGGAAAAGACAATCGGTCTCGACCAGGGTAGCGTTGAAAGCACCCTAAAACGGGCCGGGGAAATGGGAGTCGGCACCGTCTGGGTTGGACCTCAGAAAGACGGTGTTTATGGGCAAGTCGACCCAGATATGGTGGTGGGGAAGTCCCGGGTAGAGGAAAAGTCGAAGGGGGAACGGCTGCTGGGCACATTCAGGGGGCGAAAATGGCGGGAACGGAGGAAGAGGTGGGACATGCAGGAAAGGAAATAACAGGACGGTCACCGGGAGACCGTCAGGAAGACCGCATTTCCTTGGAATAAGAGGGACATGGCTCTGGGGTATTAAGGCACATTCGCTAATGCAAGAATCAAAGGGGAAAGTCAAAAACTGCTGAGAAGAGGGGAGATATCGAGTTTTTTCTAGCAAAAGGACGAAAAAGCTAAACTGGCCGAGCATCAAATCCGAATGTTCGAAATGACTTATCTTAACAAAGGAAAAACAACGTAGGCTGTCGGAGAAAAAAAATCAGAAAGCAAGGAGTACCCGACCTTCCGAGAAAGCGTGCGGGGGGGGTTACAAGGCGCATGGGGAACTCACTATCCCAATCACCGAGAAAGGTGACGAGGATACGAAGTAAAATCGAAAAAGCGGCAAAAAAGCGGGAGATCAAGGGCGGAATGTCTCGAAATTTAGCACCCGTCAAAGGGAACCCAGTTCGTCAACTGGGGGTCCGGGGAAGTTTACTATTCTCCTTTGATCTTTGTCCTCTCAACCTGGGCCAATATTGGTTGGTTATAGGCGCTTAGGTCGGTGCCCACTACGAAGAGGAATCTTGCCCCTTTTGGAAAGGAGGGAGGGACTGGAGCTGGATACCAGCAATAAGTCCAATGGAGGGGAAGAGGGGGTAGAGCATCTGTAGAGGCTTTCAAAAAGGAAAACCCAATGCACGCAAAGCCGCTGAGGGACCTTGAACGTTTTTCATTTCAAAGGATAAGGGGGGTAGGTTTGTCAGCTAGTAAGAGCTCGCATTCACAAAGTCGTTGCCGCTGCGGGGGAGCATTTTTCGTTCACGGTTTGGCGGAGGAATTTCGCGATCGCCGCTAGGAAAAAAGAGGGGGGGGGGCTTGCACAAAAGGATTGAATACAACTTGCGTAGGGCACGTTGGTACTAACAAGTAATACACAGGAGAGAAAAGCTTTTGCGAGTCAGCAATGTCGGGGAGGGGAGTTGGATGGCAATAGAAAGGCAGTTCTGACGTTTAAAAAAGGGACAGCCACCTCTAGAAGAGGGGGATGAATTCATCTCCTATGGGGGGAAAGAACAGCCTACTCTCAAACGTAACGCCTGCTCTATCAAAACAAAGGGGGAAGAGAGAGATCATTCATTTCGAAGAAAGAATAGTAATCGTAGAGCTTGTATGCTTACACAAGATGATATTAATTATCAAGGTGTCTTTGGGTAAAGCCTTTGGTAAGACTGCAAACAGGAGGTCTCCAGGGGGGGAAAACGTGACTGACATAAGGAACTTGCTGAAAAAGGAAAAGGTCAAAGCGGGCATATCCTTATTTCTTAAGGGGGGAAAGGACATGATAAACATGTTTTCTCTTCAAAGAGAAAAAATAAGGAAAGAAAAGATTGTTACAAAAAGGGAACTCGTGAGAGACGGAAGAAGACCCCGTGACAGAGATCTGGTAAAGAGCAGAGAGGAAAAAGGGGAGGGGGGTAAACGCAAACTCCTCCGGCGAAAACTAAAAAAAGGTCAACGAACCGGGGGGACAAAAAAGTGCCTTTTTGAAGGCCGGTCGAGGGGGATTAATTTTGCTGGGAAGGGAAGTATGGAGCTCTCACAGCTTATAAGTAAAAAGAGGGAACTAACGAGATTGTCCATTCCGTGGAAAGGGTTAGGAAAGTAGTCATTTCTGGGAAGCCATTATGTAGGGAAAGGGTCTAGAGAAAAGAGAGGGTATGGGGCAACGGGAGCCTTGGAAAGGCTACAGATAAAAAATTAGTTACATTCAAAGAAAAAGGTGTTAAACCATCCAAAGGGGAATAAGGCCTGAACCAGAACATGGGAAACGACCTGTTTTCACACGAAGATTGCTTTTTGGTTGATAAGACACTGGAAGGCTCATGCAATTGAAGGTTGGTGCCGAACCTTCGTAGAGGGTGGCGGGCCGTACTCGTTGGGATTGGAATGTATCAGGTAGTGGAGGAGGGAGAGCCCTGAGGTGGGGGAACGACGGAGAGGGAGCTCTAGAATGCTCAGAGGAGCTTCATGGGGGGATGAGGGTTTACCTTCAGGGAGAGATGGTATGAAGGGAGTGTTCAGGAAGGAGAAAAAATTGGGAGAGCTACGTTTAGGGACTGGAGTAAGGAGTTGAAAAAAAAAAAGCGTACGTCGATATTAGAAGGAGAGAAGAGGTCCGGAAGGGATCTTGACGTTTCCAAGAGGGGGTCGGAAAACTATCATGTATTGGCCTAGGAAAAGAGGAAGTGGCAGGACTGAATACACCATATCCACTGGGAAGAAGTAATGCCATGAAACGGCGGGAAGAGACGAGTGACCGCCGTGGGAAGTCAACGTTCTTCTTCCTAAGGGGAGGGACAAGTCTCGCGAGATCATCAAAAGGGGAGAAAACAAAACACCCGGTCACCATCAGGCAAAAGTCTATGGCTGGACTGCAAGGCCAAAAAGAATCTGCATAAAGAAAAATGGGAGGGACGCATAACTCCCGTCGGAAGGTAAGGGAAGGTTCTTCATATCGCGGGGCAGGAAGGAGGTGGCTAAGAACGTCTGTTGCTGTCCAAAAGGGGGAGAAATGGGGATTGGCGCATCAGAGGGGGGTCCGAAGGGGTCCGGCTCGCAGGGAAGGGGAGAGGACCCATTCACTCATCTCCAAGGAAAATCCAGTCCCGTGAGCAGAGGGACTTTATGAAAAAGGAGCCCAGAACGAGAAGAAAGGGGCAGTTGAGCCGATAGGGAAAGACAAGCCGATGATACCCAAGGGAAAAAAAAAGACCTAAAGAGCGACCGAGGGGGAAAAAGGGGGAAATAGAACCTTACAAGAAAAGGGTTAATAAAAAGTATACAATCCCGGTGTGAGATTGAAGGATGGTCGCTCCCAACTCCCTCGGGGGGGGGGGAGTGATCGGTTGGAAGAAAGAACGGAGGGGAGCCTACTAACGAAACTCATCTTTCCTCGAGATGAGGCAGAGCTTCGTCTCCAAGGGGGGTCGGAAAAGAATGGAACACCGGGGAAAGGGTAGGAGAACGGGATCTCATTTTTTTAAGCTAATCCCGCTAGTACAAGGGTTTGATGCACGATTAAAGGGTTTGGGGAGAGGACTCCAGAGAAAAGAACAGGAGCAGGGGGGGGATCCTCATAGGTATAGAAGAGGGAACGCAGTGACTGCACAAAAAAGGGGGTCAAGAAAAAATGGAGTCAGCATCGTATGGAGACAAAGGAGGAAGACACCCTTCCAGGCAAGACGCTGGGTCACGGACAAGCAGAAAACGCAGGAAAAGTTGGGGGCAGCATTGGGGCGTCGTAAGGGGGTTGATCGGGATTTCGACAAGTAAAAGAGAAAACCGTCAACCACTGGGACGGGGAGGGTGAGAGGATGCGAGATAAAGCAGGTTATAAGAGAGATTCATCTATAAAAAGCGGGAAAGACCGAGCCCTCAAGCCGGGAAAGAAAGAGGGGTGGAAAGGGGGGGAAGTTGCGCTAATAATTGCTAAACCGTTTGTAATGGGGGGGATTGATGTGCATTCCGAATCGTGAAGGAGCTTACAGATAACGGAATTCGAATGATCTGGAGAACTGAACGAGAACGGGAAAATATGTAAAAAAAAAAAAAAAGAGGAGGAGTAAGATAGGAATGGTAAGGGCTAGGGGAAGGATTTCAATCGAAAGAGGGAGAGGTGAAAGTTACACTGCACGTCTGGGAGGGAATCTGGACCGCTGCACATAAATAAGAGGGAAAATGCGAAAAATTCGGGGAGAACCTGCTTCAAGCCCAAGTACTCAGTAGATGACGGGGTTTACAAAAACAAAGGGAAAAATCTAAGAATTTTTTATAATTCTGGGGGGGTCTCCATTGAGGGAAAAGAAGCCTGGCGGGTGAAGAAAGTAAATTCGAAACTCACGCCAAAAATGTCACTTATTTTCTATAACTGCGTCAAATCGATCATGAAGAAACGCGCAACTTCTGCGAGCCACAGGAACATGTGCTGATCTCTGTACTTGTTTGCAACCTCGACTGGGGGGGGGGAAAGTGTTGGGTCGCTCGATGGTGAATGTATCGATGATGATAAAAAGGGGGACTCATATTCATTGATTTAGAAGGGAAAAGTGATGTCGTCAACCTAGGCGCATACTGAATTGCAAAAATAGGTGGGGAACTATGGCTTTACCAAATAAAAATTACATTGGGATCGGGAGGGGGGCAACAAATAGAGAAAAATCTTCAGAGAATTGGATAGAGGGATTTGAAGGAGATAATATTAAATAAGTGGAGGCATCAACAGCCTTTACTATCCAAGAAAGAGGTACGGAAGATGGGGGAGTGGGGGAGTACCCCGTCCGTGATGGGTCACTCTGGGGGTAAAGTCACCAGCGGGCTGGGCTGAGACAATTATACCGCTAGGGAAAAATAGTGGGAGAAAGAAATAGGGAATCGAGGAGATGACCCCCTGCTGGGATTCTTCAGGACACTAAAGAAAAAACATGGGGATGTGGGGACTGTCTGCATAATGGCTAAAGAAGTGCTAGGGGGGGTTGGAGATAGGAGGTGGGAGGGGTAGATTAAAGTGTGAAATTTGAAGGGGCCTTCTAGCATGAGTAATGGAATAACGGGGGAACGGAACGCGAAGAGTGCAATAAGAGGGACAAAGAACAAATAGACAAGGGATTGGATCACCACTCACAATGCACGCCAGCGGAACGCCGCATCACGAACCTCTGGTTCTCAAGGGGGAAATGTGATTGACCAGAATTCGGAGCGCAGAGATGTGGCGTGCATGGGGTAACAGAAACTGCAGATGACCTTTGGGAAGGCCCTTGGAGTGCGAAAGGGGATTACGCTGAAACGGTCTTGGTACTCTGCAAGGATGTGACTGCAGCATGGAGAGAGTACGCAGTCCCCGCCGTTTCTTTTGGGAGACTTAATCTGACCAGTGGTCGGTGATTATCTAAAATCGGAGAAACTTCAGCTTGCCCAAACCGGTAAACGTGAATAGGAGAAAGGGATCAGGAAACGCATATATAAAGGGCTAATAGTGTGTATATGGACTTTCCTTAGAAGGCTATTAAAGGGCGAGCCTCGATGCAAGCCTGGGGGGGAATTGCACATGAAGCTTAGTCCCTCGTAGGGATTCTCGTAAGGGGCAACAAAACAGATTAAGGAGAAAAAAGTCCGATGAATTCTCTCAGGCTGAAGTTGAAGTCGGGGGGAACTCGACGGTATCAATCCAAAATGCGGCCTGCAATTAACCGTAGGAGATCTAAACTCGTCGGTAAAGGCTGGAAAAAAAACCAAGAGGCGAATGGCATTTAGGGCACCGAGAAAAAGTAGAATTAGGGTTATAGGGCAACGTTCACGCAGAAAAAGTAAAATGGGACTTGGCAGGGATATTCAACCTTTGGGGAGGGGGGAAGGCTCACCTCGATTGAAGGGGGTTCCCGTAATTGGTTAGGAGAGTGCACGGCGAGGAACTTGGGCCCCCGACAAGATTCTTTTATAAAATTTGGACTACTAATTAACGGTAAAGACCGGGAAACATGCAAACATGAAATGGCAGAGGAAGGGCTAGAGTAGTATCAGCTGAAATTTAAAAAAAGGGAAGAGATAATCCACCATTACAAAGCAAGAGCCGGCTGCTAGGAGACAGTTTAGCCAACGGTCAAAAGAATTCTTATTCCTTGTTGTGTGGGGAGGGGTTGCTAATCGCCTTCCGGGGAAAACAAAGAGGAGAAAGGGGTTCTCTAGTCGTCAGAGGAGGCGCAGTGATTACGGGGGGGTCGACTGAGTCGAACTGGTCACAAGTCGATTGGGAAAAGGGATGAAAGGGACATTTTACTACAACTGTGGTAGAGAAAGAATATATGAAAGAGGTGGGGAGAAAGAGATTAGGAAGGTCAATGGGTACGATAAGTCGAAGCTGAATCTGAACTAAAACGATTGGAACCACCGAAATGGACTGAATTCTCTCCGAGAGGTAAGAACGATCGGCACGACTCCGAAATCCTGATTCTCTCAAAAAAGGAAAGAGAGAGGTTTAGGCGGGAAGTCGTATCGGAGAGCTTTTGGTATTTATCACAAAGAGAAATTCAGCGTTGGAGGGGGGTTAAATAGCCGTTTTAATCAGAAGGGGGAGCTTAGGGGGGGTTACCCGGGGACCCTTGCCCTGACAACGAATCGGGGCCCGTGGAAAGCGGGGATATCCATTGCCCTTGTTAAGGAGGAGCAACGTTTTCTTCAACTGGGAAGTAACAAAAGGAAGGGGACCCGTCGCGGTCGACTCGAAGAGAGAAAAAAGACTCGAACAGGACAGAGAAACCGCGTTCAGAAGGCTTCCGGATTGTGGAAATACCGAGTCGGACAACTTAATCTAGGACAGCACATTAGGACTAAGAAATTAGGTGAAAAAAGAAACCGGCTACCCCCGTGGAGAAGCAGCCAGGATCAGGGGGTTTGTCATTTTGGCTGTTGAGCTTTGAATTTTGCACAGCTCTACAGATGCTACTAAAAACCAACCTCTTTAAACGAGGCTAATGTTAACCGTGGCAGGGGTGGGGAGTGTAAGATTCCATAGTAGGGAAACAGAGCGGTGGGGATACGAGACTTGTGGATGGAGGCAAAGGTGGACTTGGGTGTCTTGGGAAGAGATAAAAATGGAACGGACAAGACGGAAGGAGTTAAAAAAACAGATCCAAAAGAAAGGACCACAAAAAGAAACGCAACCGTGCAGTTTTCTAAGGCGGTGACCGTAGTTGCTTGGGGAGTAAACAAAGAGTACTTTCTCCTCAAGACAAGGAGATCAAAGGGTGTTTGCCGACGGCTTTAGAGGAAGGGTCTCCGTGGCCATTGAAAAGAAGGGGAGGCTTTTATTGGGAATAGGGAAATACCGCGAGGTGAAAATATATCACAGCGCGAGAGGAGAGGTATCAAGCTTCTGAGGGGGGGGTGTTGGGTGCAGGGACCATTAAAGCCTACTTGGTGAGATGAATGAAGGCAGTTCAATTCGGGGAAGCGCAGAGGGGGAATCTGGCTTTAATACTGTAGGGTGCTAGAAAACATAGATAGGCGGAAACTCTTTCCGGCAGATGGGGGAACCTTGATACAACCGATCAGGGGATGGGCCTTCTGCAGGACGATTCTTCGCTTGACATCCAGACCTGGGAAGGCAGTATAACTGAGAACAGGTCGGTTCACGCTTGACGCGAGCACGGGGAAAAGGACGTCAGTTCGTAATGTCTCAGAGGAGGGCCGTCGGCGCTCGCAGATTGGGGGCAAAACTAGGAATGATAAAAGCATGGGGCATGCGAGGCTATACATGGAGCAAGAAAAAGATGGGAAAACAAGAATTGCTAAGAAACCAGACCATCAAACAGCTAGAAAGGATGGAAAAGAGGGGTTCTGGGCAGAATCGAGGAGAGGGGACAGAAGTTGTCTGCAGGACGGCAGGGGGTCCAACTAATACATAAGAAAATCTTGCAGCATTCTGCTTGCCTCCGTTCCGGAAGCCAAGGGGGGTGTGTCCGAAACACTCAAAAAGCTTCGAGACGGCATCCATGAGAAGCAAACTGTTCACGGAATCAGAGGCCGGTAACAAATCACACGTAGCGCCACTTGAAGAAAGGTTGGGAAGATTCCTTGAAAAGAAAACGCGACTAAATGGAGGGGAAAGGTAGGCAGAAACAGTCCTAAATGAGTCCGCCCGGTAATTCGGGGGCAGACAAAAGTACATGAGGCATCCACTAAGTCAAAAAAAAAATAGGCGGTGGAAGTATGCTCAGAAACTAAGTGCGGGGCGGGGGGGGGTGTACATAAAGGAAATGGCTACATCCACGCCCGAGCTCAAAAAGTCGCTTTGAAGTCCTATGATGCATCTGAGTCGAAAAAAAGGATTGCTTTCTCCCGGGGTTACTAACGAGTCTCAGCTGAAGGGGGGCTCGCTATCGAAGTGGGAGATGTCTATCCCCTGAAGTATATTTTTTTAGAAGAACGCTAAAGAGGGTAGTTGTAGGAAGAGTGCCTAAATATTCTTCCATAGGAAAGCGGGGGGCTGTATACTACATCATTTAAAGATACAAGAGGGGGATCACTCCTCACAGGCGAAGTCGCCAAGGGGGACACCATTCGAGGGGCAAAGCCGCCTCGGTTAGTTAGGAAAAAGTAGAAGAAAAACGCATGCTTGGGTAGAGGGGGGAAGAAACATGAAAAGAGTGAGTTATGGATGATCTGGTAAGAACAAAGAAGGGACAAACAGCCTAACCGTCTCCAAAAGATGAGGTTTCTATTCCGTCCGATGAACCTTCATTAGAGAAATCGATGGCATGGACTGCAGTCAAAGCTGACTAGAAACCTAGCCATAGAGAGAGTCCTTTTTGGCATCAGGATAATAAGGGGGCCTACCCGGATGTGGAAAAAATGTGTTTGATATTCATGGGATGAGGGGGACATTATTCCCTTCTGTGGAAAAAAGGGAGCCCTCGCAGGAGGGTTACAACCTGCTCTCGAATAACTCTCACACTTAGGGAGAAGGAGTGGATCCGTTCCGAACTTATCGAACCGATCAGGGAGGGGTCCTTTGCTCATCACCTAAGACTAAAGGAAGAAAAAAAATCTTCAGGCATAGGGAAAAAGCAAGGGTTTGTACCCCCAATTCTTCAAAAAGACAATATTATCCTTCTTCAAAATGGGGGGGATAAAGGTGGGCCTTTAGTAATCCGCTTCGTCGCAGCGAGAGTCGATATCCTTATATCCATCATCAAAAAAACGGGTGGTCTCTTACTCGGAGGGGCGAAGTGTGACGCGGGAAAGTTTCGGTAAAGGGACAGAGGGGATTCGAAAGCCCTCAACGAGCCACTGCTGCGAATCCGAGGTTGATAGCCTGCGTCATGCGCGGGTATAAGGCCCTCTCAAAGTAGTTCGGCTGACCTTGGGGGGGATGTGTCAACGGGAACGAGGAAAAGGGGGAGGTTAGCAGCGCGATTATTGCTTGAAGTATTCGGAGACCGAAAAAAAAAAGAAAATTCGGATCAGATAGGGGGAAACCGGGTCGTTAGTTCCCAGAAAAAGTTTGCCGGTCCACAATCGCGGGTCGAAGGACGTACAAGGGGAGGGGAAAAGCAAAGGGCGAGAAAAAAGCGAGGTACACTGAAGTGGTCAGAAAGGGGGGTAGTAGCGATCGTTGGACACCCTACTAAACCGCCGGGAAGAACTGGCCTTCCAGCGGGATGGTATAGTAGGTGGAAGGGAACCTTCCTTTTGGGGCGAAAGACATCTCACTTTGGAGGAACATGATCCCTATAAATGCAGGGGATATGGGGGGGGGAAACCTCATTTCCTCTCGCTGAGAAAATAAAGGAGGGTATGGCGGTCTTCACTCCGAAAAGTGAGGGGGTCTTTTGCCGCAAGAAGCTCAAGCAAACGGGGGGAAAGTTGGGGAGGCGAAAAGTGAAGGAAACAGCCGACAACACAAAAAAAGAAAAAAAAAAAAAAAAACAAAGGCACTCCGGTGGTGATCAAACCGAGGAGGGAAGGGAGAGATTATGCTTTCCTAAGGGTGGCGGCGAAGGAACCTTGACACAACTAAAGAGCCAATCACAATGTCTCGAACAGAGTGGTACATAACCACGCGCACAAGGGGAGAAGAAGGTCGCGGGGCGATCACCGCCCTGTCTGGGGGGGGGAATCAATGCTCGCGATTGGGGTTAAAATAATTCTTTAGACGGAGGAGTAGGGGCATTCCCGGTCTCGGCGCCGAAGGGATCTGCCCTTAGGGGGCCGGGTGGAGGAGATAAAATGCTTTCGAAGGGAGGGGGAAAGAAAGGGGCAGGAGGGACTAACTGGAAGGACCGAAGCGTCTTAGGAGGGGGAACCGATGGTTCCTTGGTTACTTATGGGGGGCTCTTTTGATTAACTGAAGAATCGCCCATTCGCAGGGGGCAGAAGGAAACAGGAAGGGGGAAGAGACATAAGTGAACGTCAAAGGAGAGTCCTGAATAGGGCGGGCATAATAAGTCGAGGTCGAAGATAGGTAGAGCATGAGACGTAACGCCTGATGCCGGGAGGTTTCGGAAAAGTAAATGGATTGAGGTCCAAAGGAGTGCTTAGCGACGGCAAAAGCAAAAGATTCGTATGATAATCACACAGGGCGCGAGCCTCGTTATTGAATATTCTTACCCTCCGCCAGGGATCTCATACACTCAATCACGACACCGCTGATAAGGAGCTTAAAAAGAAAAGTGTCTTAAAAAAACTTAAGGCAGGGCTTCGACATTATGATTGTTGCGGGCACACAAAGCATCCGGGGAACCAGGTCAACAAAAGGGGGGCGTGAGGGTTGAGTCCTGCTCATATTAAGTGTTATCATGGGGTTCAGAAGATTTAGTTGACTAATTGGTTTTGGCGTTCAAGAAGAGAGGTGAAAAATTCTCTTATACCTATTTTAGAACTTGAGGCCGACTTGATCCACTACCTGCGAAAGGGCAAAAAAGAAATATTTGCACTTGCGGAAAGGCGGCAAAGAACAGTCAACAAATGCAAGAAGGCTTGCAAAAGCCGGTTGTTACCCTAGTTCGAAATCAGTGGTGTCCTGCGGGGTTCGAAAAAAAAGCCGGATTTCACAAAGAGAGGTGAAAAATATAGACAGGGCAAGGGGGGGTCTGCGCTGGTAAATTTCTGAGGGGAAGAGGAGGTTCCACAGCGATTTTGGCGGGCCAAATTGGAGGGGGGGGGAAAGAAAAGGCTTATAAACAGTTAAGGGACCAGAGGGAAGGGCAATTTGAATCAAGCAAGTTTGTCAAGGCGGGACCATAACGCAGGGTTGACTGGAGAAGAGGAGGGGCAACCCCACCGAGAACCAATATTGAGCTCACGAGCTGGGAGAAAGGCAGAAGGACCCCGCTATCGAACAGATGAGGAAAAGCATGCGTTTCGGAAGGATGGGGAGGGCGTATCGTCGAAAAAAAAAGAGTTTGGGGGTGATGCTACACGCGAAGGGGAATGAATTCAACAGAGTTGGGAATAGTCCTTTTATTTAGACAAGCGCGCCGTGGTTACCTGGGGAAGATAAACGAGCGAGGGAGGGAAAAGTTCACAAGCGGGCAAGAATTATGGAGAAGGGAAGGAGAACTTGCTAAGCAGCGGTTCGCAAACCTCATTTGGCACCAAATCTCTGGTTGACGACTAAGCAACGTCCCAGAAAAGAAACTAGAAATGGTCTCTAGCTAAGCGCACCGGGAGGTGTGGGGAAAGACTTCTAGTCGAAACTGACATCCACAAAGACCCAGGAAACTAACTTAGGGGAAAAGGAAAGGGGAAAACCATTTGTTCATCCTGCCTCTTGAGGGGGCAAAAGGGGGTCGCATGAGGAGGGGGATCTAAAAATCTGTCCCTACCAACGCATTAAGCGAGGGGGGCAGGGCATGGGAATTTATTGGAAGAAAAGAGGCAGTTAAAACCCCCCAGAGGTGATGTCGGGCAACTGTTGAATTAAAGGCCTATAAAGGAAGTGGGGAAACTCTGCTTTTAAGTGAAAAAAGATAAAGGAGGAATAGGAGCATCACCAGGAAAAGTTGGGGGGGCTCTGCTCGGGGGCGATCAAGCATCTAGTGTCTCCGCCCTGCAATGGCATGGACAGGGTTGGGGAGTCTTTCTTCCGATGATCCTAAGGGTAACATTGCGGAAAGGGAGGGGGGGGGGGGGAGTGAGTTCGCGCTGTGCGGGGGGTGAAACAGAATACGGGAGACTAAGAGTCTTGGGTAGGGGTCGTCAGCTTGTTTCTGTTGGTGGGGACCTTAAAATAATCCCTTTTGGAAGGGACTAAGAAGAGGAGGCAATTCTAAAAGAGGGATTAAAGTGGGTTATTATACTGGTAGGGGGAGAAAATCGGGAGTCCCGATATCATTCTTGTCAGATTTTACTTGATAGAATATTCAAGGTTGGAAGGAGGGGCAGCGGAGAAGATCGGCTTCGCCACAGAGCCAAAGAGGGAAAGCATAAAGGAAAGACTGGCGTCTGGCGCGAACATTCAAAAGAAGGGGACAGCCGTCTATCGGCGAAGGGGGTAAAGAAGGGAGACTAAAAAAGGAAGCTACAAGCCGATGCCGGCGGAATCTCGAACTGGGAGAGGGAAAAACCCCACAGAACGATGCTTTTGCGCGCCATCAACTTGAGGAAAAGACGGGCGGGCCAGTCGCTGCAGTGAGGGGGCGGAAAACCGTTTTTCGCGTACATGTCCAACCCGAAGACCGATTGATTGAGGCACGCATGTGGAAAGGGTGAGGGGCGGCAACTGTTGCCGGCTCGGAAAGCCTAAGCTTAGGAACGGAAGAAGAGGTCACGAGGTGCGTGGTGAGACGACCGCTTAACGAAGAAGGCGGCACTGAGCAGGTGGAGGAGCAGGCTTTCCGGAAGACCGTCGGGCTGTCCTGAAAAATTTAGGAGAAGGAAGCCGAAAGACTCGGGGGGAACGAGGGATTTGATAAAACGAGACATAACGTCGGACGCGAAAGATACAAGGGGGTGTTCTAAGGTCGGTTCATGCCTCAACAAAGCCGGGGTTCGGGGACCCAGAAACTACGGGGGGGCTACTCCACTCCAAGAACCTAACCCGGAAAAGATAGGAGAAGCGGGCTGCGCCCCGATCGGTACTAAAGGTGACTCTCCGAGACCGGTCAGCGATAGAAGTTGTTCCATGCTCTATCGTGGAAACCGCGGGTTGAGTAAGCGAAGGGGGGTGGAAAAGGGGAATTAACTACATGGCTCATAAAGGAGCATGAGTTAGCTAAGGTCAGGTAGAACAGTAATTCTCCAAGCAAAGGATAGCGGGGATCCTCCGACAGCGCAAGCGAGGGGAAACGGGAAAAACCATAGGAGACGTCAGGAATCTACTATGGGGAGGAAAAACGGTTAGAAGAACTGCTCAAACCGGGGATGCGAAAAAGTTGCGGTTCGGGGGGGCGGAGATTTCGACGAGGAAACAGACCCACCGCGGACGCACATAGGGACTTTCGATGGGATCAATCACCAAAGCAGGGTGGAGGAATGAGGGCGATCTATCAAATGCTGACCATGAAATCCTCAAGTCATCGAGAGGAGTGAAAGGGAATGAGTGGCCTCAGAATGGGAAGGTTGGGTTATTTGGAAGAGGAGAGGGAGGCCTCGGTTGAGAACATCCTCGATAGGGCAGGGGGAAGCACTTTGCTGAACTATCGCATCTAATCAAAAAAAAACGCGGATTAAAGAAATGAATGGAAGGGGGACGGGGGCGGCAATAAGGACCGGCTTGGTCACTGTGTCGTTCAAGGACAGGACTCTACAGCACATCGGGAAAAAATTACTTGCCCTCAAGGGAGAAGACTGAAAAAAATAATCCCGAGATTCATTGAGGCTTAAGGGGGGAAGGGTAGATTTGGAGCGGATCGAAAATACGAGAGCCTATAGCCACCTGCGGAATATTATCGCCGTAGGAAAACTCCCTCCAGGTGCGCGGGGGTCAGCGTTCAGAGGAGAGATCACGCCAGAGTGAGGGCTAAGACACGGGGGGGCAGGGGGGGGAGGGGATGCTACCTTAAAAAGGTGGAAACCGCGCTTCGTTCCCATTTCATATATGGGGGGGGGGGAAAGGGAAGAATGCGTCATCCAGTGGGAAAGGAGGGCTGAAGTGGGTCGTGTAAGAGGCAAGGTGGCGAGCGACATGCGAAGGGTTTTAGGGCGCGGTCGGGAGTCATAAGGACGTGGAAGCAGTGCAAGGGGGGCTACGTTAGGAGTGATATCGGCATTGGGAACAGGGGAAAAAATCGAGGAAGGGAGAAGGACGGCAGAAAAAGACTGGGCGCCGCAGGGGGGAAACGGGACGTCAAGGGGGGCAGCGAAGGTCGGGTGGAGGTCTCCCCGTCCGTGAGGGAGGGACGTCACGGCCCGGGCGTTGGAGGATACACATGGATAGAAGGATGGTATCGTAAAAATTGCATAGAATGAAGAGGGTCGGCTGTACTGAACCACTCCCTTGGGAGTGAGAGGGTCTGGTGAGCAGGGGGGAAAAATGAAAAACAACCTTGCTAGGTGTGAGGGACCGGTCGCTGATCAAACTTGCACAGGTGATCTTACCTAGGGGGCAGAAGGTCAAGAAACAGGAAAGGAGCTAGGGAAAAAGGGAGCCAGCAAGAGACCTCGTATTCGTTGGGGAAAGCACCAAGCAAGGTTGTCGAAACGAAGAGATCGGCAAGAACCCGGGGGGGACACAAAGGCGCGGAGGGAATGTTATGGGACGTCAAAAGAAGATGGGTCTTGCATTAGAAGGGAGCGAAAGGAAGGGGCAGAGTAAGGCTGGTTCTAAGGGGAGAAAAATGGCTGCGAAGGGTAGACGTCTGGGTTAGCTGAGGACAAGCAGAAGGCACAGGGGCGCTTCGCAAGAGTGACGACTGGAAAACCCATACGGGGTCAACTCAGATTTTTTGGGAGGTGAGAAAAAGAGAGGAGGGACCAGACACTTTTGAATGTCATAGAAAGCGTCAATCTGAAAAGCCGGAGAGAGAGACTGACGTAAGTGTTAAGCCAGTATGAAGAACATGGCACATTTCGAAGGGGAACAGGGGATCTTGCCATGAGGCCAGTATGCTTCGTTCGACAAAGAAGAAAATGACGAGATAAGAAGAGGAGAGCTCATCGGGACCGTATGGGAAAACCAATAGGACTCACTAACCAATACCTCACATAACAGCAAGGGAAAAAGAGGTATATTTGACGCGAGAAAAACTCACCGGGGTGCAAAAAAAAGGCCTCGTCAAGAGGCGAAAATGAATCGAAGCTTGTTAGCAAACCAAAAAGAAGGACTAAAAAGGGGATTGTGCACGTTCTTCGAGGCAGGTGTTTTTCCGGGAGCAAAGCATGGCATTTGCTCTAATTGGGGGTTGAAAAGAGGTCGGTTGAACTGAAGGGAAAGACATAATCTAAGAAGGGGGGGGTACCTACTAAGGAACTGCCGGCAGGAAATAACTTCCACTATGGAAATGAGCCGTTCGTGGAAAGAGGGGGGGAACTGAGGGAGTTGCAAAATTCAAAAGGCAGGGAAACAATGGAAAAGAGGCCGGCTTGCTTAAAGGGAACTGGAAGGGGGCAGGTGACACATATTCTTAACCTTGATGGGAGGTCGGGGGGTGAGACAAGCCGGAGGGGGGACAAAAAGAGGGGTCCGCTAGCTCCGAGCGTTTCTGTTTTCGAAGTTCATGGCGAAGGGAAACGTGAGGTCTCGCGACGGTCAAAGAGATTTGGATGGGGGGGAGGAGTTGAATCAAAAGGAGGGCATTAATGGAATAGAAGAAAAGGATGCCCGCTTTTTACGTAGAGGATATGGAAGTCACTTGTTCGTTACGCAAAGCGCAAGGAAGTCTATCAACCCCCCATAAACTGGACTGAAGTAACTATCAGGTGTAGCCAAAAAAAATGAAGACTCCGAATGAATAGAGATCACATCAAAACAAGGTTAGGACCATATATATGAGGCATTCAAGCAGTTTCTAAATTCTGGGAGGGGGGGATAAGGTTGTGAGTAAAAGAGGAGGACATTGGGGCCAGACGGGGTGAGGGGGGTTTTCAATAGCCGTTAGTCAGAAGTCAGGGAAAGGTTTGCGTACCCTGAGGAAACGAGAATAGGAACGGCAAAATCTTTGCGTGAATTTTCAGGAGAGACGGGAAGAAACACTTTTTCTTCTGAAGAAGAAATTTGGCCAGCCAAGATGGGGAAAAGCGAGAAGGAATTAACATCCAAGAAGGAACGCTGGTCAAAAGAGAAGAGGGGGGGAAAAGGGGGGGTTTGAAGACGGCTAGTAGGGTCAGGTAAAGAACACATTACACAAAAGGACAAACTACTTAGGTAACAAAGGTGGGGACTTTTGGTGACGTCATAAGGCTCTAAAAAAGGTCAGGAGTTTCGACGCTTTGAATTTGCAAGGCTACAAGAGGAGAAAGACACAAGCTTTACGAACGATCATTGGGGGCATGGTGGGATCCAGGCGGAAGGAAAACATATTAAGGTAAAAAAGCGGGAAGAACTTGTGTGGAGGGACTTGCACTGGGGGGAGTGCGATAATAAAAAAAAACGGGACGGCAAATAGCGGTGAGCGGAAACAATCAGATGAAGCAACCAAAAAAAAAAAAACCAGGTGGACTAAAATGGGGGACTGGGAAAATGATCGTGCTTTGGGTGGCGTAAGCAAGCAGCTTAATTTCACCGCTGGATTAAGGAAACTGCTGGGGGAAGGAAATGGTAACTGGTTAGATGGAATCGCTGTGGACCATGGGATGGAAAGAGGGGAGTGTATAGTTAGATTAGCGTGGCGGGGGGGAGAGAACTTCAAAGCGCGATGATCTCGCTATAACTTCGGAAGGCGTAACCTTGTAGGATTGGGGTTGCCGTAGAAGAGACGTGAAAGGGAGTAAAATAAAATTTGAAATTAAAGGCTGGCTGGAGTGACCGGGAATGCAGACTGGAGGGTAGGGCTAGAAAACTCACCGATGTGCAAAGGAAAAAACGCTGATAAGGCATTGAAAACGAGGGGGGGGAAGGAAAAACTTATGATAAACAAAGGAAGGGGGGCTTCTTCATCGAATTTCTATTCTAAGATCACAAGAAAATCTTGGAAGAGAAGAAGGCCAGGGGAGGGATTGGTTACTAAGAAAAGGGGAAAGACACGTTAGTAAGGACTAATGGAAAAAGACGTCAGTGAAAATGGGAGCGACTCCACAAGGGGTCAAAAGCATATGGCTACTGGATCACGAGAGGTACTGCAATGAAAAGAACTGGGGGGGGAAGAAGTAGTGGGCAGCCCGTCAACATCCCTCCATGGGGGAGGATTAAAACGGGCGGCAATCGGGGAACAACGGAAACGTTTTATAAAGCACGGGCTTAAAAAAAAGAATACTGGGTAAGAGATTGGTGAGAAGACGGAAGGGGGGGCCACTCGACGGTTCATGCGAAGTAATGTGAGGGAAAAAATGGAAAAAGGGGGAGGAATAAAGGTAGTATCCTGTTGGGAACCGGAAGCAACTAACACGGTTAGACCCAACCTGAGACGGGGTTGGTCTTTAGTAAAAATGCGGGGGGGGGGGGAACAGAAACGGGGGCTGAATACATGCAAAATTTGAATGAGACCGGAGAATCGACTATGGAATTTCAACAAGCGCAGGGAAGGGAAAAAAAAGCAGGAAGTCACGATACAATCCCTGGGGTTTCTAATATAATTTAGTCTCCGGTCCAAAGAAAGAGGAGGTGACTGTGGGTTTACCCAAGAGGGAGACCCCAGAAAAAGATAACAAAGCCTCTTGCCTGACTAGAGAGCAGAGATAGGGGAGGTCCACGGGAAGGGGAAAAACGAAGTTCAATCTCAGCGCGGGACGAAGAGAAGATCATGTTTTACATGCGCTAGACCGTCGATGCGAGGGGGGGGAAGCCACTTTCAAAAAAAGATCGTTGGGGGGGTAAAGAGAACGAAAAATTCGAGGTCCGCATGGGGGAGCGCGGCGACATCGGGAAAGCAACTTGTTAGGGGGAAAATCAAAGGGAGAGATCATCGGGGACCACTTTAAACGGAGGGAAAAAAAAAACAAAAAGTGCAAGAAGCTCACCAGGAGAAGAAAAAGCCAAAAAGACAGGGAGTAAAGGGGGGTGCGATGGAGAACGATTTCTACTGCAGTGGGCAAGAGGAAAAAAACGCCCTCGCACATCGGGGGGCGGCGGAAATCAGGATACAGGGGATCTGAAGGGGCAATTCGGAGAGTCAAAGGGACGCGAACCAACTTAAAACAGACAAGAAAAACAAAAAAAAAAACACCAAAGCCAAAAAAAAAAAAAAAACCCACACACAACAAAACAAAAACAAAACAAAACAAAAAAAACCACAAAAACCACACAACAAAAAAACAAACACCCAAAAAAGCAACCCCAACACAACAAAAAACACAACAAAAATGGATCTCGGGAGAATATATTTGAAGCCAGGAGAAAAGGGTTTTCATTTTTGAGTGGAGGGAGAGGATTTTCATGAGGGAGATCGGAACGCAACCTCGCCGGAAGGGTGAAGGAAAAGG
>Ga0179593_1378198_pt1 | contig 19245 bp, 21 predicted proteins | sample CZODoug2_1_08_16_FD_185931 | JGI IMG/M metagenome (GOLD analysis project Ga0179593, IMG submission 185931) | Vadose zone soil fungal communities from Angelo Coast Range Reserve, California, USA - CZODoug2_1_08_16fungal (PacBio error correction) | ecosystem: Environmental > Terrestrial > Soil >...
CCTCTGGAAAGTCCTCCTAGATTCGTCTAGCTTCCGTGACCCCACAAGAAAACGTCAGAAAAGGCCTCGAGCTTGGGGGTTAAGGATAAAGACGACCAGAGGGGGTTCCACTTCAACAATCGTCCCACACAGTCCAGCTCGGCATTCCGTATAAGGTCCTCAGGCGAAGCTTCATTCGAACAAGTGACAGAAATAGACCTCGAATTGTGCCAGGGTTAGACAATCGGCCTTTTCCAGTAACCATGCTCCCGTCAAAGAATTGGGAGGGACAAACTCAGTAAAATTTCCGGCGGCACACTACAGTGTCCCGAAATACGCTATGCAGAAAAAGGAAAACAAATCCCCCTGGCTTCAAAAAAAAAGTTCTGTAGAGGCAGTCGCAGCAGAGAAAAAGTGAGAACGTGGTGTGTTTAAGGTAACCAAAAAAAATGGAAACATTGTTTTCCTGGAGCACTGTAGGCCTTACTGTAACAAATAAAAAAGGTTCATGCAGGATTCTGAATTCGGGGGGGAAAAAGGGGGCTCTCCATCCACCGTTCAGGAAAACGCAGAGATAAAAAAAGTCTGCCAGCGGTCATATACAAAAGGGGAATGGCTCAAGGGGTCAGCGGAAAAATACATGATCAAGAAAAGGGTACAGAAAAAAAGGAGCGGGAAAAACAGGTCCATGAAGGGCCGCAAAAGCGAGGGGGGCACGGGTCTGGAAGTTCTTACTGTGGAGGAAAAAAAAGACTCAGGCCAATGATCGCTTTGGAGTCAGGACCTGCGGGGGGGTCAAACGGGGATATCTGGAGACGTGCCCTGTTGTTGACTGAGGGGGAAAAAATACCTGATAGAAAAGAATACAAGGACCTCGAGAGAAAGAGGAGAAAATCTTCCTGCTACGAGGTCAAGTACGTGTTACTCAAGGGGAAAGAAAACGCAAGGACCCGCTGCGTTTGACAAGAATAAACCAGTCGTGGGAGAAAATCCAGAAAAGGGAGGAATTTAAAAAAAAATCGCTCATGCAAGTATTGAGATGCTCGGACAGATTGGCCTCTCTTGATAAAGCAATAGTTGCCGTCACCAAATCGCAACACGTCGGGGGGTTCTTACTATGACAAGAAAAAAAAAAACGCGGATGTCCTGCCAAAAAAAAAAAAACCTGGCGAGCAGGCAAGGGGAACGTGGGGGGGGTGGCTGGACTCCAGGGGAGGAAGAATTCAGAAAAAAAATTCATCCATCGAGAAAATGGTGTACTTTAAAAGAAAAGGCCCTGAAGGCGAGTGACGCCGAATCCAGCACGCCAACCCAAAGCCTAGGAGCAAAGCAATGCAAAAGAAGGGCGAACATGATGGGGCGGTCACTTTCGGTGTCACTTCAACAAAGGGAGCCACTGTACAACCGCGACTATCGCCAGAGCGCTAGGTCAAGAGGGGGCAAAAACTTTTCCGGAAGAGGGAAGCGTCACGTGGATTAGGGGAAGGAAAGAGACATGGATCCATTCCCAAGGGCCGGCACAAGGAAAAACAGCAACCATGAGTTCTCACTCTTGACAGAAGAGGCAACTTCCCCAGATTAGGAAAAAGGGAACAGATGAGTCTTTTCAGGGTAGTGATACCAACGCCATCAGCAGGCCGGGGCATCATTGGACCTGGATAGACAAACGGGAGGAAAAGTGCTCCCAGTAGAATCTGGAATCGTGTAAGACTTACCTCTTAGGAGAAGGGGGGGTTTACACAAGAAGCAGGGGGATTAAAAAGCTCAAAGAAGAAGTACTGGCTCTGGTCCTTGCAGGAACGCTCGAATACATGATGGGAAAGATCTCTTGACCTGGACACCAATGTGAGGGTGGGGAAGGGCCAAAAAAATGTAACACATTTCTACAAGACCCCGAGAACTGTTGGGTTTATGGAGTGGTGTTGATCGGCTTCCTTTTTGGGGGAGTCCCATAGATACGATGACAACCCCAATAGAAGACAGTCTGGGTTCCGTAAGCAAGTCGTTCAGTCTGAGAAAAAAAAGGTCAGGGGCTCTAAACGCCAAGTAGGAGGTCTGCGAGTGGTGTTGAGACCAAGAGACCACAGACCCCACAGCATCTCAGTCGTACGATCAAGAAAGGAGGACAGATACACGCACCGTAATGCTAGACACCGAACTCTCGAAGTCCGCCCGGCGGGCTGGGGGTGGCCTGGCAATGGGGACGGCGACGGGCATGATGGAGGGCGTTCACGTAGCCTATAGAAGAAGCTTCGGGTTTACGAGGGTATGGACCGACGCATGGAGCCTGGGAAGAAGGGGACCTTTCTTCAAATCGAGCCGGAAGGGAGAAAAGAGATACACTAGGGGAAAAATACCTCCCCCCTCTTCCAAAGAAAAAAGCTCGCGAAAGTTTGCCTTACGCTACTAGTTGACTTCGGAATCTAGAGAGAACCATGTGAGGACAATCCTATCGGGGGAGCTGCGCCTGAGTATCAACGCTCCGCTGGGGAAGCCATGACAGAAACGCAGGCGTTGGAACAACGGAGAGGAAAGAAGGCTGCTCACGAGGGTTCCAAAAAGCGTATAGGAAAGAGAACCAACCGACTCCCTAAGGGACACCGCATCCAAAGGAAAACGAGAAGGGAGAGGGACGGCGGGGGAAGCTGGTAAGAAGGCACGGCGTTAATAGGAAAAGAAGAACCCCACACCTACGCGGAAAGCTAGGCTTGAGTCACAGAAGGGGAGCATCTTCCTAAGAACGTGCTCTATCATCGTCCTTCTCTGCTTATTTTATGACGTCGGGGGGACAGCTGGTGTTGACATTCCTCTACGTGTCCTCGGGAAAGCCAAACGGTTCCGGTTCGTGACGCTATAAAAGAAAAAGGGAGTCATGGGCGGTACAGCTGGACAGTTTGTTAAATACATGGGCGTCCGCCCAATAAGAAGGGAGACTATCTCAGTGTTCTCATCTCTATGCCCGCCGGGAAAGCGCAAAAGAGTACAAGTCTAAACGTGGAAGGGGTCCTAAAGGCCGATGGTTGCCTCTTTTTAGTTCCGATTGGACTCGCGGGGAACCCCTCTCTAAGGTGAGTAGAGTGATAGGATAAAAGACAAAGTGATCAGGTTAACTTACTAAACGAAAGATATAGGGAATATTGTACCTAACAAGAAAGCAGAACGAGGAACCCGGAAAAGTCACGATGCCCCGTTCCAGCAACCCCCCTGACTGCCGCTGGCTACGGTTTAAGAGGGGTGAAGAGGGGGAAAGAAGGGCTTGGATTATTGATGAAAAACAGAAACTTCCTTGTCTCTTACCTAAGCGATGTAAACCACAACACACGTAGAAAGCCCTTCAAGACGCGGGGGGGGGAAAACTGGATTCATCTCTTATGAAACTTCAAGAATGGAGCGTCGGGACAAGGGAGGTTTCTCTCTTGCTCTCCATCTGAAAAGGGCGCGTCCTGGAAAAAAGGGATTCCCCACTCCATGAAACCACGATTGACGAGGGGGAAGCTACAGGGGGGTACGGCGTCCGTGCAAACCGCCAGGCCTGGAAAGTAAAAGCGATCACGCCTCATGTAAAAATAGGTCTCGGACCCGCCAACTGGAGGAGGGAAGGACAGGGGGGGGACCCTTACACTTTGTCGGGGACCCCCACTAACAAGGCTATGGTTCGTCAAAAAGAACACCCGAACAACTACAATTCAAGAAAAACCGAGCAGAAGGAAATTGGCGAGGCTGGACAGAGCGAGAGGGTAGGGGCGTGGAGGAAAACAAGCGTGGCGAAAGCGGGTCCGGGGAGGAGAAGGGGTTAAAACGTTATCGGACAGACGCGGCAACCGGAGATAAATGGGAGTACCTCGGACTGGCAACTGGGGCAGCAGTAGACAAATTCATGGACAGGTAGGGGTTTGTCCTGGCACCCCAAACGTTGCACGGGAGATGGAGAGACTAAGCGCAAGGCAAGGGGAGGGAACACCGTCCATCCTGGACGCAGAGAAGGAAACTATAGCGGGCGGTGAACAAAAGAAAAGTGGAACACCGGCGTACCTCATCCCATAGGCTATCTTCTATCGCTGCTCTCGATTAAAAAACAAAGCAAGCTGGAGTAGGGAGAGGGGGGAGCGGGCAGGCCGAAGGATGAAAGGGCTAGGAAATTGAAAACCCTTCCAGACAGTGAGGCTCCGTGCACCTTCCGGCCCCCGAGTCCAGGTGTCTCAAAGGGCCAGCCCTGCTCGAATTTAGGAGCCGTCCCAAAATTACATCCGGAGGGGGTTGGAGGGAGACTAACTCACTTTTTCGATGTGCCAGGTTAGGGATGATTACATGAAAGGTGAGGACCGATAATGTCTATCTTGCGTCATATGAGGAACGGGTCTGCGGGAAAAAGGGGGCCGGGCCGGCATTGGAAATTTCGAAACGAAAGGCCCGAAATGTGACTAAGAGGGAGTCCTTACAGGCACGACAATAATGATAGATTCTAACCTGTGGAGCATTATCCCCCCTTTGACCCCGGTGGATAAAGTCGGTTCAAGAATTAAAGAAAACGCCGGGCTCGCAGACACGGCCGGACGTTGGGGCCTTCGTTTCCATTAGAATAACAACACGGTCAATATGTGCACGCCAGCCACTGTAGAAAACTAACGACGGTGCTCACACCTACCTAATAAAAATGCACGGCTCTGCAAGAAACTCATGGAAGCGAAGAGGCGGCCCAGGAACAGACGCAAGCAGAAATCACGAAGACTAACCTGCTTTCAAACAAAAGGGACCGAACTGAAGACGAACTGACTCGCTGAACCGATTTCAGTGTGAGTCAGGAAAGAGCCGAGAAAGGGAAAGAGGGAAACCGGCGGGGGAAAGAGGGGCCCTCTGTTCCATTGCCGGGTCACGGAGGGACCAGGTGATGGCAAAGGTCAAGGACTATCATTAATCGTGGTTGCCCACGTCACGATTCGGAAGAAGGAGGCAAAACGTGAAACCTGTTTACGAAAAAAAGAAGTGGCCCCCGCAGCATAACTAATACCTTGAGGGGAGTGTGCGCTCGCGGAAGGGGGGATAATTTGGTCCTTTCTGCAACTGAGTAAACAGGGCTAAGGACGATGAGTGGTCAGGATCGGCCCAAAAACTCATGCCGGCGCTGGGGGCATCAGTTCCATCTTTGTAAATATACCCCGGCAATAAGGAGCGGGATTGGGTAGAAGGCCGGGCAAAACCTGTTCGAAGAGTAGGGGTAGTTGAAGCTTCCCGCTTTCAAGGGGGTGGGGACCCTCAACTGGGAAAGCGGGGCCGATTAGGTCTGGAACCTACATTCGCCCAGCAGATGTCCAGGGTAGTCTGGGAAATCGTGGCCCGGTGCCTGCAGCTTCTGCAGCGCCGGAGGCTCTTTAACATTCAAAAAACAACTTAGGAGGAGGGAGTCTTGAGCAAACTATCCGGCCTGCAGGGATAACAAGCGATGGCCATGAAAGCCAATCCCGCGACAGTCCATCGATCTAGGGGAAGGGAGAGACCGGACCCCTACGGCGAAGCGGGAAGCATAAGTTCCACACCTTTGCAGGAAAGAGAGAGCGGAAAGAATCTAAGAGAAGAAAAATGAGAGAAGGTAAATTGACTATCCCGAGGCCTGTACGGGGTTGGGTAATACACAAATTCTTTCCAAGGGGAAAAGAAAAAGGAACCAGAGATCTTCATGCTTCTTTGGGCGGCAAAAGAAGAGAAGAGCCGAGGAGAAGTCCCCTTACGGCCCGCAAGAAAACGGCCTCCATTCATGGATCGTGCTCATCCACACGCGGAAGAAAAGGTTTGATGCCTCGAGGGGTGAGAAAGGGGGGTCGTTTTCTTTTGAAAAGGTGGTACCAGAGTGTTTCTAACGTACAGAGCCTGTCAGCACTGGTAAACAACAGAAGGAAGGATGGCCTTCCAGGAGGGGACACTGGCTGCTACCAGACCGGGTCATGATACGAAGGGTACATGGCATGTAATTCCTCAATTGGACCCTAGTCAGGAGCACGAGGGGAAAGTATACCCCCCTGTTGGTCCTGAGCAGCGGTAAGGGGAGTTGGGGTCCAAGGGGAAAGAAACGGATACCCGTTCGGTCAGCACTAGTCAGCGGGACGCCGTCGGGACTCACATCACGGGGGGAAGGAGGGGGGAGGACCGGCGTTGCTTATATGCGGCAGTGGGGGGAAGGGAGCCCTATTCTCATTATGGGGCCAATGAGATGAGGGGGTTGGGACTCGCGGGGACAAAGGGAACTCGGTTCTCCTTAAAAGGGGGGCGGTGCCGACGGGTGGGCAGGATGACACGACATTAAAGAACTACTCAACACGACAGGGACTATAAAACTCCTGTCCCCGCGCCAGGCGAGACGGACTTGTGAGACGATTGAACAGGGTGGGAGGGGGGCTCAGGAGTGAGTCTCCCTTAAAAACGACGACAGTGTAGAGAAAAGGAGAACTCGTAACGAAACGAAACGCCTCAATTATCTCGAAGAGGTAAGACGATGGCCTGATCACAACGGTTTCCCCTTTTAACCTCGAAGAAACCCGAGTGAGAAACCAGGCGAGTACATAACCCTGACACAACCACCCTAAAAAAAGGGGAAGGAGACGGGCCTCATACTTTGAGAGGAATAGGTTGTGAAGAAAGTCAAAGGTTGGAGGTCCATCCCGAAATAAGGCAAAAAAGAGTGGGGATGGCATTGGAGTCAGAAGAACTGAGAAAATCTCGAAGGTTACCTTGCCCAAGGAAAGAAAAGAGCCGTCAGGAGGAATTTTCATATAAGTGAAAAAAATAAACATCGTGAACCAGGGAAAAGCTCTTGGATTAGAGCAAGCGAAGAGACTTTAACACCGGATGGGTACCTTGAGGGTGGCGCTGCACAGAGGGATGAACGTTGACCGGACAAAAAGAACGTATACAATGATGAGGAGAAGACTATTAAGTTCCTTCTAGAAAGAGTCAGTTTCCTGGGCGCTTAAAGGGGGGGGTCCTCCATTATAATTTTCCACGGAGGGTTAGAGAAACATCAACTGAAAAAAGCCGTCCAGGGGATTGTGGAGAAAGGGAGGGGGACAGCAATTCCACGTCACCCATAAAAGGCGAGCGTGCGAGTCTCCGGGGTATCACGGGACAAAGCCCCTATAAACTGAGAGTGGCTGTCAGCAAACTATGAAGGACAACGGTCATTCATCGGTAGCGAAATGAAATAGTTAGTCCTTGAGGAGCACGTAACCTACAAAAACCGCATACTGTCTTCTCAGGCAAATCCTAGTGCTTTTGAAGAGGAGGCTCGGGCATGTAACTGAACTAAGCTGTGAAAAAAAAGAGAAAAATCACTGAGGGGGGGAAGCATACGGTGACTGGGGGAAAAGATTTAAAAAAAGAGGAAGGAGCGGGGGGGGTAATTTAGTGGTGGTCGCCAGGAAATGTGCCTAATTACTTCCGACAAGAAGGGCGCGGGTCGGAAAGACACTAAAAAAGGTACCGGCGAAGATGCCACGCCCTATCCATGGTCTGGGGCATTCGCTATGAAAAATGGGAGACAGAAAAACAGGGATGGAGCCAATAGTGCCGTTCGGGGTTTGGGTGTCCCCACTTGTAAAATTGTAGGGGAACGGCCCACTCAGGCAGCTTCCCACCATGAGGGCGTAGAGACAAGCCTTAGTCCTATCACCACTCCAGGATAGGAAGTTAGGGAGGGCGACGACGGGCACGGAGTGGCGTGGAATTGGTGGTAACTATCGGGAGTTTTTGACCGGGAAGACTTCGGAAATTGCAGAGGGGGAGGGGGTTGCTCAGTTGCCAGCTTTCCTGGAAAAGAACCGAACTAGACTGTCGGTGGGTTGGTAGCCTCACTTATAATACTTGCCGTGGGAGCCAGTGAAAAAAAGGGAAACAAACGTGGTCCTCCACTGAGAGCGGAGGGCGAACTATCCTTCGGCTTACAACAACTCGGCAAAAAACTCCAGCCCCAAGAAAGGAAACAGCCATGATCTCCGCCCTTTTGGTCAAAGGGAAAGGGTTAAGGAAAGTCGTCTGTCATCGGAGACGAAGTGGGTTAATTAAACCTAGAGAAAGAGACTGGGTTTTCGCTGTCTAACTGTAGTACAACTGGATTTCCCGCTGTGGAAAAAAAAAAATAAAGAACCAAGACTAAAAGGAGGGCTCATTCGTCGGAGGGACAAAGCGCTGGTGGCAACATGACGGGAGGGAAAGCCAAAGATCGACGCAGTCACTATCCAAAGAACACCGAAAGGAAGACACGTGGCACAAATACAGCAACGAAGTTAAGTTAGGGGCCCACTTTCTTGAGGAAAGATGGGAGAACACCGCCGGGAAAGAGATCGCCACAACAACAACATATTAGGGGGGAATAAGATATAGGCCAGGAAGTGTGGGATAAACAGGACAGGGTGCGAAAAAAGAACACCTAGCTCTGTCAACTGTAAAAACATGACGGGGGTGCGGCGGTGTGTTTCTAGGGTCCAGTACTAAACGGGGGAACTAAAATACCTTCAAGGGGACGTCAGGGACTTAGACCTCCTAGCCCCGCCTGAGGTGAGGGGGGAAAGGACCAGGGCGGCCCAGAGGCCTCAGTTGACTCAAGAAAAAACGAAAAGGACGGTTACTACACAGTGTTCTTATAAGAGACGCCGACCGAGAGGAAAGACGTCAGAAAACACGGTCTTATTAGGAGAAGGATGTGGGAGGCGGCGTATTCTCTAGGGTAGGTAAAAGACAAGGGGAAGAGTCTACAGAAAGAGGAGGGGAGGACATGGTTCCAGAAAAGTGGAGAAGGGTGGGGAGAGACCACAGACAGATTCGTCTGTATATTAGCTCGACCACGGAAACGCAAAGAAAAAAACCTCTGCGACCTTAGTTAAAAAATGTCCAGGGCAAGCAAATGCCTATGGGGGAAAAGAGACAGTGTAACCTCTGTAAGGAGGTGGAGGGTAATCCGATTGATTTGGTGCTGACAGATGGGAAACCGGAAAGGAAACTTGCCTCTCTGTACCTACCCTGAGACTGGGGGAGGACGAAAAAATATCCGAGGACACTGGCTGTGAATGCAAAGGATCAACTTTACAAGAGAGGCAAGAAACTCTCTACTGAACGGACTGTGCCCGTTTCAGTCTTGGAGAGAAAAACTAAAAGTCTGATGGCGAAGGCCCGGAAACAAAGATGGAGATAAAAATCAAGGAAAAACACAAGGCCAGCTTTCATCTCGGTCGTAGCAGTGTCACCCAAAGAAGCCTACCCCTGGGAGTGAAGGAAAAAGAGTCCAAAAAAGAGAAAGATTGGGAAGAGGGTAACTACTGAGCGGGAACGGACTGTACACGAAAGGGAGGGGTCTAGACAAGGAGGGGGGAGGTGTTCACCGGAAAAGGGATCTACGCGTCCCTTTTCTAGACTGAGGCAGTAGCCGGGGAGAGGGGACCGTGGAGGGGAGGGGAAGACTGATTACCAACCAACTGTACCAGGGAAGGGGGGGAATTTTAAGGTCCGTGAATGTGACTTCAAAAAGGACGAAATACCCAGTTTCGCCTCGTTAGGACGTTGCAAGGTTGTACTAGGGGAGCGAAGGAGGAAGGCGCTGGATGTTATCCTTTCCTGGCCATTCCTTTGGGGGGGGAAGGAGAAGATCAGCGTCGGCAATGAATTGGGGGGGACATGAATTCTCAAACGCAGTCCTGGATCGAAAAAAGCGAAGATGGGACCGCGTTCGGCGCGGGTACAAGAAAGGAGGGAAGACCTAAATCCCGGAGTACGTAAAGGACACTCGGGATGGAGCTCTATTGGGGGGAAGGTTGCTCGGGGTCTTTCTCGTCGAAGAAGGGCCGTCCTGCTGGAGCTCGGGTTAAGGAAAAAGAGAGGAAATTCAAACTCCTTCAATGGATTCGGAGGAAGGCTCCAAGGTCCAAGGGGATAGATTGATTTCGAATAAAATGGACAGAGGCCCATGCTCATCAGGTTGGAGCGGAAAAGGGACATCCGGGCGGGTTTGTAACGATACTGACAAGACACTAACGTGTTCGATGTGACAGGTGAAAACAATGGTGAGAGGGGGGCAAGACTCGGGGGGAAAGACGAGAGGAGGAGACTGAGGAGAGGGGTTTAAATGTACCGCGGGGATCTGATGGTGCCGAAAAGCGTGGCTCGCGCTGTTCACAAGTGCTGAGGAAAAAAGGCTCGGACTCCAAGGCAAAGGAGGCTCGGGAGGGAACGAACAGGCCTCTCCTGGAGGGGGAGAAGAGGAGGAAGGGCAGGCTTTCGTAACCGGGAGGGGGAGGAATTCCCGCATCACACCACGCAAGACCAGCGAAAAGAAAAATGGGAGGAGGAAGTCGGATATTCCGTCCAAGAGCAGTAAGGGGGGAAGTAGGAGTGCTCGGGATCAGAAGAAATAAGCCCATCTACCACGCCCAGCTCCGGGGGGAAGAGGAAGAGAGTTCACTCGACGGTGTCTAAGAGTGAAAGAGAAAGGAACCGGAAAAATGACACTGATCATCAAAGAAAAAGAAAGGAGAGTCCAACTAGGGGAAATCTGCCTGAGCAGGTCAGGAGTGCGGAAGGACCGTTTGATGTGCGTAAGGGAAAAACTAGAGTCAGCCTTCAGGTGGTGTGCAACCGACACATTAATAGCCAAATCAGGCTTACCAAAGAAAGGAAAAGCTGGTAAACGCCCACCCTAAAAGTCAAAAGAGCATCCGCGTACCTGTGATCAGGAGGGGGGGGAATGGGCGAGATCAGCGGGGGGGGAATCAAGGTGTTGAAAGGGGTTAGCCTCAAAAGAGGACATATTAGCTAGCTGAGCGGCGCCTAAATCCTTACCCCGCTTGGGTCTGGTTCTTGGGCAAGAAATCTTGGGGCCGATCGAAAGAGGCGAGATTGATGTCATGCAACTGGGGGAGAGGAGGAGGAGGCATGGTCACAGCTTTGTGTTTTTCTGGACAAAAAGTGGGACCAGAATTGTCCCTCTTGCCTGCTTTAGTCACGAGCATAGAAACTCGATGGAACGTTGAGCTGGGCACTAAGGGTGGGGAGGGGGAACACATTCACGCATTATCAAGTACTCTTCGGCTCGTAGATAAAAAAAAAAGGATGAGGAGGAATCAAGATAATGACGAACGACTACGATTGGGGGAGCGAGGGGTCCGTCCAAGCAAACAAAGAATTTAACCCCTGACCTCCCCCTTTCCATCACGGGAGGAGAAGCTGAGCAAAGACACTGCATGGCGCCACAGGGTGCCAATTCGGTAATACAAACTCAGTGCACAGAAAGCCAGGAGATCCGAACACGTCGCAACTTAAATCCACTAGTCGCGAGCAAGGAGAAGATGTGTCAAGAGAAATACATGCACACATCGCTAAAAAAGGGAAAGGGAGGGAACAACCCATCGATGTGCCCAGAAAGCCAATCTCCAGAGATTTGGTGAGGGAAGACAGGCCATCCAGGGACGAATGGCAACATTACCGATGAAGGCAAAGCAAAGGGCAGAAACCATCATTCTCGAAAAGTCAGCCAAAACGAATGAGGAGGGTGATTCTGTGGAAGTTAGGGGGGGCTTTTCAAAATAACGGTTCCAAGTGTTTAACGCCCAATTCAGCCTTTAAAAGGACAAAGGAAAGAATGTCCCTTTCTGCATGAGTAGTGAGTGGGCTGAGCAGCAAAAGTCATTTAAAGAGGGGGAAAGGGGAGCCCGGGGATGTGTCAATCGGGAAAACGGAATCACCTTCCTGTGGGGTCCTAGAAGGAAAAACTTAAATCCACCGTGAGAGACAGGGTACCCTTGGAAGGGGGAATTCCACGGGGAGAGAAAGAGCTGTGAGAGGGATTGGGTAGGGGAGGAGTTAAATTATGTTAGCCGACCATCGCCAAATGAAAAGAATGGGAGGGAAGACTCTCCGTACTGTTGTGGGAAAAATGTAGAAGTCTGTTCACGGTCGGGCCACGGAAAGAAAGTACTCCAAGAAGTCCGTAAGAACTCGATTCTAAAAGAAAATGAGGGGCCCTTAACTGAAAAGAGTTAGAAGGGGTTTACCGCTTGGAGGAAAAAGGGGTTCTACTCCACTTCTTTCTGTAGTCACGACACAATCATCTGTCGTGTAAACTCGCCTCTAAAGAACTCTCGAAAAAAGAGGTCACTGATTTCAGGAAAAGAAACACAATTCTTTTCAAGAAAAGGTCACAGGAACAATTCTTTTGTTCTGGAGAAAGCGACAAAACACCGCCCGATGGCAACAAGCACGACTCTGGCGAGCAGGGCGCTTTTCCAGGGGGGTAGGGTAGAAATAAAGGCCTCTTTGAAACTTGGAAGGGAAAGCGTCACGTACTGACGCCCTTCGCTAAGCAGTTGTCCGATGCCCAGGAAGAAAGATATAATCCAAAAAAGTCCAAGGACCGAGGCAAAGAAGACCGAAGTCCCTCGTCAAAAAACAGCTCTATCAGCGCGGAGATGGATACGACGAAAGGGATGCAGTCACTGTGGACAACTTTCTCTAAAGGATGTCACAGCTAACCGAGGAAGTCCACATATTCTTCTCTTCACAGACGGGGGGGGGAAGGGCGCGCAAGCTTATGAGGACTTGGGGCGCTTCAAAATAGCTAAAAAGGAGACTAGGACACGGGAAGGAAAGGACACATCACCAGCCTCGAAGGGAGGGTCGTGAAAATCTTCAAGAGAAGAGGCACGGGGAAGACCGAAAGGTAGATCTCTCTGGTGAAGGGAGACACGGCCCGAAGAAACAGAACGTTTCAGAAAGAGCAGAATGGGTCAAAAAAGGGATCTTAGAGAAAAAGAGGTAGAATTCTGAAAAGGGTCGTAGGGGGGGCGGGACGAAGGGAAAAAACACTCACCTCACTGTCTTTACAGAAGCAGAAAAGTTGTCAGGGGGAAATCCCTTTGAAGCTCGCGAGTAACACATGCTTGGAAAGGAGTCTTTTCAGTGAGAGGGAAAGGCTGGTAGGGGGGAACTTAGCAAAAGGGGGCAATGGCCTACATCAAGCATTAAAGCGGAAGGGGGACGTGGGGGTGGGGATCGTAAGGTCCGTGGGGTTAAAACTTCAGAAATCTCATGGGAGCTTTCTCTCAATCAGACCCGCTAAGCTTGGCCCCCCAACAAAAAAGAGGCGGTAAATGGGGGGGAAAGCTGATGAACATGATTGGGGGCGAACACACTTGCGGGAAAGGAAGGGACCGTTCGAGGTTTTTGGTTGCGACCCAGCGACGGGGTTCCGCTGCCACATTCATCGGGGCGAAAGAGGAAGTGCAGGTAATAAGAAAGTTGATTGTCCTATACCACCAAAGCCCAACCCGGATCGATACAGGGCGTGAAAGGAGAAATAAAGGAGGTGCGGGTACTGCATCAGGGGGGAAGGAGGAGGGAATAATAGGAGGGGGTCCAAGTTGGAGGTAGGTCCTGATCATAAAGAATGAGCTGGGGGGAAACGCCTTTCCGACTAAAGGGATTCCGTGGAATCAATCGGGGGGTAGGAACATCACGGCTCTACAGGGAAAAGGGGTACTTAACTAGAAAACTATCGCAATAAGCCAAAGAGGCAACCTCCGAAGCCGGAAAGGGGGTGGGGGGCTTACCTCTTCAAATAGAGGTAGGGCGAAATAGAGATAAGAACTGTGTTAGTAACATAGCCTTGGGGGTCTCAAAAAGGAAAAAGTGGAAACAACTAGTAAAAGAAAGGTGAAAGCAAAGGAAAAAAGTACCACGCCTCAGGTCAGATTCTGAGGAGGGCTACGTAACTATTTCGACTTTGACTGCTGAGGGAGCATCTTCTAGTACGACTCTGGAAAAAAAAAGACCTAACTCTTAACTTGTAGAAAGAAGAAGGGAAAAGACGGAGAAGTAATCCTAAAAGGGGGGGCGTTACTCTGCTACACGGGCCAGGTTACATCTCTCGCACCACCAAAAACATGGATTGGGGGGGAGAGAAGTCGCTTTCGTTAGCAAAGAGGCCCGCAAGCAACGTGAGGCTCCACAAGAAGAATTTTTCCTTCTGAGGGTATCAGGGATGGCCGGCTTTGTTTCGATTTCGTCTAGACAGCGCACGGAAAAAAGGATTTTCAGGGAACTAGCCGAAGGACAGATGAGAGTGAGGGACATGATGGGAACAAACAGAGGAAGACAGTTGGACGACCATTTCTGAACGCACCTTAGCGGTGAAGGACGTGTTCTAGCTCGATGTCAAGACCCAGCTCAGGAAGAAGGGGAAACGAAGGAAAAAATTTAAAATTGCCACCAGAGGGGGATCAGTTCAATGTTGTCTCTCGTAGTACCGGCGCTCGAAGGGAGATGTACACCTCGGATGGAGTCACAAGGGCCTCCGGTAGAAGGTACTGCGTCCGGAAAGAACTGAAGATTCGTTTAGTCTTCTACCGAAAAGCAAGGGGCCCAGAAAAGGATCGATAAGAAAAATTCCACCTTCTCCCTTAGGTTCCACACACGGAACGCCCGCCGGAAGACGGGAATGAAGGGAAGAAAATCCTGGGGAGGGGGGTGGAAGGCCATTCTTTCGGAGGGGTTGACTACTTTGCCGAACTGCCTTCTCTTCTCCCGAGCGTTGGGGGGATAACCACAAAGAGAACGAAAAAGGTCTCAATACAGTTGTCGAAACATGTCCAGCGCTGTCAAAACGGAAAAAAGGATAAAGGAGGGGCCAACTGCGGGTGTTCTTTCAGGTGGAGAGAAAAGCCTCCACGGCGAGGGAGAAGGAAACGGAAAAACTGCATGTCTCTAAACCAACACAATTAAACCCAAACTCTCTTCCGCTGCGGTGAAACTGGCAAAGGGCCAAAAGTTGCGATCCTTACCCAAAGAGTGAAGGAAAGAGAAGAGGACGGAAGGAGTACCCATAAGGAAAGGATCAGGAGTTCCCTTCCTTACACGCAGGTAGGAAGTGAGGAAAAAGGATACAGGTAGTTTCTTTTTTTCAAGAGGCAGAGTACACTCTCCTATTGGGAAGGAAGGACATGACTAGAGGAGAACCGTGGCTGGGGAAGGGAGCTGCTGGCTTACAAAGCACGTCTGTATTGACGTTCTGAGGGGAGGGACTCCCGCTCAAGAGATAGCTGCAATGGTCAGAGGAAAGTCCTTGCTTTCATTCTGGTGAGGAAAATTTAGTCCATTGCTGGGATTTTCAGACTCACATTTAAAATAAGGCGGATACTCTCTCCCCGCCTCGGAGGGAGGAAGAGCCAACAGGCAAGTGACTGGCCTGTCCTAGAGTGGAAAAGGAATGGTAGTCTCGGTGAACTCTCGTGGAAGAGAAATTCAAGGAACCGCATCCAGTTAACTGAGAAGCCGAGCGCTGCGGTCCCCTTTTTTTGAGAGGGGTTCGGGTGGCTCTGGGGAAGGGAAGACGTCTAGCTATACGGGGGAAATGAGCGCGCCTTTAGAAAGTTCATAAAAAAAAAGGAAACTAGGTCCCAAGAGGGCAATCGGGGGGGGAGAAAAGAACCCCATTTTCCCAAAAAGGCTAGCAGGGAGGTTAGGACTGACTCCTTACATCAGGGGGTTTTTAGAGTACTACTGTATAAGAAAAAACTCCGGGGAAAGGGTAAAAAAAGGGGGGGAAACCTAGGGGTTTTCTCCAGAAAGACAGAGGGAGGGGGGGAAGGAGCTTCAGGTGGAAAGGGGGCTCGCTATTATTTTCGCCGAAGTGGAGTACATAGGGTTTAAAACAGTCTCAAGGGGAGGGGATGGAAAAGAGAAGTCTCTAGGAGGCCTAACAGATACCGCGCCTTTAAAAACGGAGGGAAAAAAATTACGGTTGAGTCTTCTTGCAACCTGCCAAACAAAAATTAACGTCCACTCGACGGCGAAACCGAGGGGAAAAAGCAGAAACTCCACAAAGCTCTTTTCACGGAGAGATGGAGAGAAAGTCATACTCAAAAGGAAAGGACGCTACCATCTAAAGGGAAGAAGGAGGGGGTTCACCGAACGGTTCTCCTTTTGTAGAAACAGGGAATATCCGCTGACAGGCTCGATCAAGTCAGGGCGAAAATTTGCCTGGGATAGTATAGAAAAGGTAAGGAAGGGGAAAGTGTCGCTAGGAAAAATCCTAGATCATGAAGCGAAGGAGGGTGTCCCGGCACAGAGGCGGGCCAATCCTTGTCGCAAAATGGGAGCGTGGTAAAAAAAAAGATTTGATCCAGAGAATCAAGAGTACCTGGAGCGAGTGGCAGAGTCTCGCTCGCGAAGTGGGGTTTAATAGAAGGTTCTGTTCGATCCTTTAAAGAGGGGGGATATTCAAGAAAGGCTTATTGGAGTACAGTCAAACAATCCTGACGTTCGGCTTGCTGAAAGTTCCAGATGGTCCTAGCAAAGGGACAGTCTAGTTAGAACTGTAACTGGCAAAGGGGGAAAGAGAAGAGACGGTCTAAGAGCCGGAACGGGAGGTGCTGGAAGGTGTTTCCTCTGAGCCCCGCTGGCCCGAGGTTGATGTCACAGCAAGGTAGACAAAGAGATTTCAAAGGGGGGCGTCCGAGGGGGGGGGAGGGGACCATCCCTAGGAAAAAGAGATTCTGTATATTGTCCATCGAAAAAAAAACAACTTATAGGATTAAATCCTATCTTGAAGAACCGAGTGAAAAACGGAGGGGCCTGGCCCCCCCCAAGACAACCACAAATCTGAAAAAAAAAGCAAAAAAGGAGATTTCGAGAGAAGAATCTGAGAAAAATAGGGAGCGGCCAGAGGGCCCACCTGACCAAAAGAAGGGGGAACCACTAAGTCTACTCTCATTCTAACGCCGAAACCTTGACAAGGTGATAACAAAGGAAAGTAAGAAATAACATCTCAGGGCAGTTGAGGGAACTCGCCAAGAAGTCGTAATAGGCCCAGAAAAAAGGAAAGAAATCAACATGATTGCGGCACCAAAATTAGCAGCGCGAAGTCCGCAAACACGCGACTCAAGTTACGCGGGATGAAGGAAAATGGGGGGGGGGGGTGCTTTAACACAGGGGGCCATTGGTGGAAAGACCGGGATTTCAGCGTCCACGGGCAACCACTAAAAAAAAAAAAAAAAAAAAAAACACATCCGTCATTCGGTACATGAGACGGGATTTAAAGGGGGGGGTCTAGCCATCACAGGACAGAAAGCCTGAGAAAGGACTAAAATTGGCAAAGAGGAGTGGCCAACTTCCTGGGGGGCAGAGGGGGATCCTGGTAATAAGGTGGAAAGGATAAACCTCGTAGCCCCTTTTGGGACTTACTCCTTCGAATTTACGAAATTTATCCGGGGCGTTTGAGAGGGGGAGTGCTGGGGTTACCGCCACAATCTCTGCTGCCCCAATTAGGAAAGTCATTGGCAGAGAAATTAGAGGGTGAGCCGGACGGAGGATGGGTCTATTTATGGTAAAAGGTATACGTTACCAGAATGACTCCCGAGGGCTCCTCCTCCATCCTAGTTAGGGTTAACGCAAGGACTGATGGTAGAAGTGTTCACGGTTTGCATCCGCAGTGGCTCAGCAGGGAGAAAAGTATCCCATCGTAGATTGTTCGAACGGCATTCTCCAGAAAAAAGTTCACACTCGAAGAAAGACGCTCCCGGCTCTCACTGGCAAAAAAGGGGAACAAAAACGAATTTCCTGAACCACCATGGTTTGCCCACACGGGGAAAGTCCCCTGCGTGTTCTTAGAAAAAAGAGTTAAAAAAAAAAAAAAAAAACCCCCCATTATGGAAGGCAAAATCATAACTGGACGAGCATGCCGGGGAAGGTTTTCAAGGGGAGGAAAAAGGACGAAGTTCGTGAAAATTTTTCGGAAGGAAGAACTAAAAAGAGAGAAGAAGGGGGTCAAGTATTCCGAGAGATCCTCCTTCAGGCGAGAAAGACAGGATCCAGCGCCACCAGTGGCCATCGCGAGATCTTCGAACTTTATGACGAACTACAAGGGAGAACACTGGAAGGTTGCTCTCCGATAGGGGTGACCCCGCGACCGAACCTGTCATAGAGAAATGTACGGGATGGGGACTGTACGGAAGCGTGCCCGGTCTTAAAAAAGGAGGAGAAAATGATCCACAGTCCACCGGGCAGGGCCAGGTTCAAGACCCATCAGGGGGTCAAGCAAACTGTCTTCCCAAAAAGGAAGCGTCTCAAGGAGGAAGTCAAAAAAGGAAAACTAGGGGGGGTTCGCAGTTGGGGAGACAAGTGGCCAGCACTCATCACCATCAGAGGTTCTTTTTTAAGCCGGCCGATGTCCTTCCACGCCCCGGAGGAGAAGAGGGCACCTTCTCAAGGAAGCAGGGAAGGGATCGGTCTGGGACGGGAAATCACCTCCTTTCCTTCTCCAGCACATAACGTTGGCCCTTCAACGGGAACGCGCCTCGCAGGTGATTGGAGGGACTAGGAAAGAGAGTTTGTAGGGAGGAACGGACAATGCTGGGTTCAATGGAAAGGGGGGTTACAATTGACTCAAGCAGGAAGAGCCGGGGGGTAAGGGAGTGGGTAGTTGAAGGGGGTTCAAAAAAAGGCGATCGGGGGACGGGGGGCAGCTGGGTAAAGAAAAAAACACCGCACCTAAAAGCAGAGAACGCAAAAAGCCATTCGATCCTTGTCTGCGCGCTGAGTGCTAAACCAACTAGTAAGTCAGGGCTATTTGGTACAACAACCGCGAAGGGTACTCTTGAAAAAAAAGGACGCTCGAAAATCGTCCAGCCATAATCAAGCTGGGGGAACCAAGCCCGGATCGTCGACGACATGAGGAAAGAGGAAGTCTTTAAGCCTGTTTGGAAGAAGGGGGGAGAGGGAAGTAGGGAAGGGGGAAAAAGAAGCTTAAACGTGAAATGTTCTGTCGTATCCCTATACCGACGAGCTTCATTTGTGTTAAGACGTGAAGAAGGAAAATTTATTCCTTGACTAAGGAAAGGGGGTCTTACAAGAGGCCTGGAGGGTGTACACAATCCAAACGAGGAAATAGAAATTTCCTACCAATCTGCCAACAACCGCCGAGAGACAAGTGGTTCGGGAAAAACTCCTTAGCAGGCAAAGGGGGGGAACGAGGGGCATCTAGCTCAGATCAAGGAGTAAACGAAGACGGGGTGCGACTCATCAATGGAAACTGAAGGCTTTTTGGGGCAAAATGAAAAAATACCCGCACGCAAGCTCGACGTCTACGAAGAGGTGTCCCCGGTTTCCTCGGCACCTCTCTATGAACGAATCTGAAAGAACGGGACATCAAAACTTACTTTCCAAAAATAAAAGGAAAAAAGGGATATAGTTGGAGACGAACGGTCTAGAAAAAGGGGAGAGCACCGGCCCGTGGAC
>Ga0179593_1693534_pt1 | contig 19245 bp, 24 predicted proteins | sample CZODoug2_1_08_16_FD_185931 | JGI IMG/M metagenome (GOLD analysis project Ga0179593, IMG submission 185931) | Vadose zone soil fungal communities from Angelo Coast Range Reserve, California, USA - CZODoug2_1_08_16fungal (PacBio error correction) | ecosystem: Environmental > Terrestrial > Soil >...
AGGATTAGGAATGGGGAACAACCTGCTGTCTCGTCAAAAAGAACCTTCGCGGTAGGGATCAAAAGACAAGGGAAGAAGCACCTCTCGGGCAGTCGGAACAAAAAGGGGAAAAACGGAGATCCGAATTCTCAAATCCCACATTGGAAAAAATGAACGTGATTTCCGACTCCGAGGGGAACACAATATCTTTGTTCGGAATAGACGAAAACAAAAAAAAGGAAAAAATCGTTTATGTTTAAGAAGACTTCTGCTGGATTCGGGGAGGCAGGGAATAGGAAAGTCTTCCTCATGAAGGAGCCGATTTAATAGAGCCTTCAAATGAAAAAGAGACAAAATAGCCATGGCTACACGGAGGGGAAAAAGGATTTCGCCCTGGAAAATGGAATTATTTCTTGGGGTTATGGGACCATGGAAAAGGACCCGGGTACTGCTGAAAAAACTTCTCCCCAATATGACGTAGGGGAGGAGCTTCTCTCATGCTTCAGCATGTCCGCTGTTCGCGCACGAGGGTACCAGCCGAAGGGGGAGAAAGTGGTGAGGGAAAGGGAATCGGAGGGTTTTCACAAGAATTGAGCTTCGGGGGAGGGCTCAATCAAGCAGTGTGTAATACGATCAGGGAAAAAATCTTTCCAGGGGCTCGTCCCATAGATCATCCTCGAGGAGAGGGACAGGGGGAGGAAAAGCACTCTTTTGGGAAGAAAGCCCTTCAAGCCGTCTAAGGGGGACGATCGCGTTGAAGGGAAGGAAAAAGCGATAGGGAAAACATTTCTCCATAGGGGAGAACGACCGTTCAATTCTGAAGAAGAAATTTCTGATATCAAGAAGAGGGTAAAGGAGAAAAAGGGCTCTCATTCTCTTCGTAGGAAAATCCGTCCTATCTTTAAATTTCAAAATCGCCTATGAATTGAGAAAAGGGAATGTAAAGAAGAAGGAATCAAAACTTGTTCGAAGAAAAAAAATCCTTCAGTCGCCACCAGAAAGTGAAAGAAGAGAGAGAAGGGGAAGGTTTCTCCTTGAACAGACTCCCAAGGCTCCGCGCTGCTATTTGATAAAAAAGAAGAAGGTCGTCCAGCTCTTCTAGAGGGAAGATCGCCGCTTGACGCAACACGCCTGCGGAAGGGGGGGGGGGCGCCGCGAGCGACAAAAACGGGACCGGAAAAAAAAGGGGGTCCTGCCGCACCGGAAAAGAAAAGGCTGCGTTACCCAATCTCGGGAAAGCGTTGAAACCGAAGAAATAAGCCAAGGAACTCTATCCACCCACTCCGGGGAGAAAGAAGTCCCGAGAAAAGGGAAGCAGAGTATTCTTCTCTTCCATCGGGGGAGCCTGCCTTGGTTATCATCCTCTCGAGGAGAGAAGGTGGAAGAGTCCTCTCTTTCTTGAGGGAGCCCTTTTTTGCGGGCGGGGGGGGAAAAAAAAAGCCTGTCACCGTCTCTTCGGGAAAAGGCAAGAATGCCTCGGTCATTGAAGACGGATTGGGGGGGGACGGGGAGGCAGCCCTACCTGTCTCGGGGGGAAGGGATGAACCGCTCGTCATTTAGGGAAAGCGCCGCCCGCAAAAGGGGAGTGACAAGGGGAAGTGGCCAAAGGCGACGGGGAAACACCCGACGGGATGGGTCTGAACGGAAAAAAGCCGAAGGTAGCGGCTGGGGGGGTCCTTCGAAAAGGAAGATACAGAGAAGGGGAAGGAAAAGTGCCAAGAGGGTCGACCTGAATCGACCAGACTGCTGCGCATGAAAAAGGCGCCGGGGAGAAAAAGGCGTGTCTTTATTGGCCTCTTAATGCTGGCCGGAAAGAAACCGCTATCCAGGTCCTGACAGAAAAAGAAAAGAAAGGAGGGGGGAGAAAATAAGGAAAAGTCGCCCCACCGTTCAAGTCGATCAACTGGTGGCCGAATTCCACTCCTCAAGAAGGAGGAGAACGGGAGAGAGCTCACACCAACCAGAGATATAACCCGACAGCCAGGAGAGGAGCTTTCTCCATGGGGAGGGGGTAATCAAAAGGGATAAGGGGAACTTTTTTTCTACATTCTTCATTAGCTGTTCCCAAGAAGAGGCGCTGGAGCAGGGAAAGGGGAAAGAAGGAGAGATTCCTCTTTCATTATCCCGCCCGAAGAGGGAAGTCGCAGGACCGGATTCTTGCTTTCAGGGGGGGGTCCTTCTCCTGCAAAAGAGATCCTGGCCCTGGTCAGGGAAGGAGAAAAATCGATCAGGAGGGATCTCCTTGGGGAACCCGAAGCTGCGGAGGGGGAGAATGACCGACTTCCGGATCGACCCTTGGCAGGGGAAAGGGAACAGGATCTCCCACCGGGGAACCGCAGGATCTTCTCGAAGAGGAAAGTGGCGGGCTGCGCGCGATGTGGAGGAGCGAAAGGTAAAGGGAATTAGCCGACATGTCTTGCCTGCTAGGGGCGTCCCGTCAAGACCCTGAAAGGCGCATTCTTGCCTGCTCGCAGAGGAATCGGGGGGGGGGAAAAGGAGGGGAGCCCCATTATCAAAAGGAAACGCCACCCTCCGGAAGGGGAAAAGCGCGGCGGCCCGGCGCAGGGGAACAGCTAAGTCAAGGAGAAGGAAAAGGAAATACTTGCCTCTCGCCGGAGGAAATGCCCTCTCCGCAGACGGAGAAAAGGTTGTGCAGGGAGGGGGGCGAGATGGAGGCTCGTTCGTTCCGGTCCTTCCAGAAACTCACCGTCTTCAGAGGGGGGGGGGGGGGGAGAGGGGGTTACTTCTCTTTAAGAGACCCTTCGTTCTGTGGGATCTGCGCGCCAGAGAAAAGAGCCGCATGTTAGAAGAAGGGGTCCTCCGCGTCTCCTAAAAAAAAAGACACATGTGGGCGGGGAGGGATAAAAAAACAGAAGATTGCCGTCGTAGGACAGGCGAAAAAGAGACAAAAAAGAAGATGAGTTTCACCTCTTTGGGGGGAAGGGGGCGCCTTGAGTCTGGGTCGCCGCGCTCGAGAGAGGTCCAGGGGGAAGGAGGGGGTCCCTGCCTTCGTCTCGGAAAGGAAAAGTCATCTGAAGACTGCAGGGGGACAGAATCCCCGCAAAAAAACCCTGCGACTCAAGGAAAGAATAAGGAGAGGAAAGAGGGAGCTTTTCCTAGGGAGAATTGAAAAAGTCCTTCCGCCTTGACAGAAAGAGAAAGAGGGGAAAAAGGGGGGTCAATATCTTCCGACCTCCTATCGGGGAAGGGAAAAAGCGCTCTGCAATTCCAAGAGGGAAAGAGGGACCGTCCCCCTCCACAAAGAGGGGCTCGTGTGTTTCCGCAGCAGGAATGGGAGTTTCTCTCAACAGGCTCGGGAGAGTGTCCGCGAGACACGGCGGGGGGAGAGAGATGGGGGAAAAAACCAAGCATCCTGAAAGGAAGAAATTTCGAAAATTCGGATCCGAGAAGGGTCAAAACAAAGAAAGGGGGGGAGGGGGGGTCGGCTTTTACTTTGACCTGTATCGTGGACGGACCTGCCATGGATAAATGAAGAAAAAAGGGGAGAGGAAAGAAACCTATTTGGGGAAATTAAGGACCGGGCCAGGTCTCGACCATGAAGAAAAAGAAATATCCAGTTTTCGTCGGCATAGAAGATGCACGAGGGAAGGAGAGGGAGTCGGTTGAAGAAGAAGCCTACAGGGGGAGAAGAAAAAAAGGAAAGAACGAAGCTATCCAATTCAAAAAGGGTTCCACATACCCACCCTAGAGCGAAGGGGGGGGTTACAAACAAGAAAAAAAAGGAAAGAAGGAAACCCCCAAAAAAAAAGATAACCCCCCCCCAAAAAAAAACCCCCCCCCCACAGAAGGGAAGAACAACAAAAAGAAAAAAAAAAAAAAGGGCTACTCTTATCATGGTGCAAAGAGAGAAGGAGGGGGGAAAGTCTCCTTTGGTCCCCTTTCACGGGACATCCCATCAAGGGGGTGGGAAAAAAAGATCTTCGCTTTTCTTTGTAAAGTTCCTCTAAAAATGCAAGAAAATCAAGGAACCTCTCTTGTCGTTTTCTCCCTGGGGGGGGGAAGAACCTCTCCTTTCCCTTGTGAAAGGGTGTTTCCTCTCCCTCCTAGGGGGAAGGCCTGCATGACAGAAGTTCTTGAATCTCGAGAAGAAAAGAGAGAGATGAAAAAATTGGGACAGCTCTTAGGAGTTCTTGAGGGGAGCATTTTCCAGGGGAAAATCCAAAAAAAAGAGGGGGGAGGGGGTTTCTCTAACACTGAAACGCCAATTCCTAGAAAAAGAAAAGTTAGTTTATTTTTCGCAAGAACAACACGGAGGAAAGGGAAAGAGGTACTTTTTTTAAGAAAGGATTCGCTACAAAACCACAAAGGGGGAAATCGTCAGCGGGGAGACTCGAAAAGGAAAGGTAGGAGGGATTTCTGGGGAAAAGAATCTTCTATATGGAGGGCTCATCGAGGAGAGGGACAACTATCCGAAATCTCCCGAGAAAGAGTCAGGGTAAGGGAGGAAGGGGGATCCTCTAACTTTATATGGGGTATGTTCTTTTTTTAGGGAAGACGGCTAAAGAGGACTTCCTGCAGAGAAAAAATATTTTTGACGTATATGTAGACATGCGCTTCCGGGCCGAAAAATGAAAAACGAGAGGAGGAGGGACTAAAAAAAAAAAAGGGCGTCCTTCTTGGGTTGTGGATGGGGGGAGAGCTCCTAACAGAGGGCCCCGCCGTCGCCTTGGGAGGAAGGACTCGGGGGGAGGACGGGAGAAGCGCAAGTCTCTTCTATGGAAAAGTGCTCTCCCGCTAATCAGTCCTAGAGGAAGAAAGACCGCGCCCGAACAAAGAAAAGGATCCAAACAGGGGGAAAGTATATTGACAAGAGTTTAAGTCTCCCATCCTAAGAACGATATGCCCCACAGAAAGAGGGCAGAGGCCAAGGAAAAAAAGCCAAGGCCGCGCTAAAGGTCGATATAAAAAAAAGAAGCGCCGACTGCGCTCAGCGCGGCCGAGAAAAAACCGTCAAGGAAGGGGGAAAAGGAGCCTATTAATTTCAGCAGCAAAGGAAGGGACGGCGCCGGCGATCCGGTCGAAAAAGGTTTCGAACCGAAAGAAAAACGCCGGAAAGAGAGACAATGCCGTAGAGCAGGACGGCGCGATGGGTGAAACTCCCGGCAAGAAAGGAGAAGAGAGGAGGGATGAAAAAAAGAAAAGAAGGGGTCGCCTCTCGCGAGAAAAAAAGAGCCCGAGCGCGAAAGGACTGGAAGGAACGAAAAAAGGCGTCCGTGCCGTCCGAAAGAATCCTTGCCGCCAGGCTAGGAAGCAATACTAAAGAAAGGCCCCTACCTAGAAGAAAAAAGAGCTCTATCACCACAGAAAGCCCGCCACAACCATTTTCTAGGAAGGTCTGAGGCCAAAGAAAGACCGTCTATGCTTCAATCAGAGAAAAGAAAAAACGCCTATCATTCGAGAAGAGAGGTCCTTTCTCCTCTCTGAGGATGAGGCCATAATTTAGGGGGAGGAAAGAATTGAGACTTACTCCCTTTCATCACCGGAGATCTTTCTCTCATGCAGAAGGAGGGCAATAAATTGGAAGGGGACCGGTGAACTCCCTACCTGGGGAATGATTCCTTCCGATGAAGTTCGACGTGAGTCAAAGAAAGGAACGCAAGATAAAAGTTCCTTCCGAAAGGATCCTGCGTTGATGGGATCAGGGAGATGGAGCCGCATCCCGAAGGAGGGGGGCGATCCAGGGGAGCGAAAGAAAAAAGGGTAGTAAGGGCCACCTCCCGAAGATTCGGTGGTACTATTCATAAGGTACCCGATGAGAGAGGAGGGGTGGAGGGGATTCTTACTTCACTCAAAGCATTACCCTAGCGTTCTGAAGGAGAGTCCTGCGAGAAGGGGCTGGGGTAACCTCTTAATTGAGGGCTCTCCGCCGAAGGAGCCATTCTCATCTCTTCCTGAACCAACAAGGGAATAGGAGGGAGCACCTTTCAACCGGGAAAAAAGCGTTTCTCTCCTCTCATCCACTTCATAAGGGACCAATACTCCATCCTAGGTGAGGAGAAAAAGAAAAGGAGAGAACAAAAACTTATTATTAGGATACCGCTACATAAGGGGGATTTCAGGGGGGAGGGGGGTCAGTTGGGGGGACTAAGGAAAAGCTCGCCGAGGGGGGTCTGACATGGGAGAGGATGTCTTTCAAAAGAAGGGGCGAGGGGAAGAAACCTTGATCTTCTGGGGAGGCCTCTGCAAACCGAGGTTGAATCCAGAAAACGAAGGGGGAGGGCTCATTCCCTGAGTCGGGTCATACCATGGTCCATGCGGAATTGGGGACGAGTGTTCTATCCTGCACCGGGTCATTCAGAGCCGGAGTCGGGAAAGGTTCTCCTGAAAAAAGGCGTACTCTATTCTTTGGAAAAAAGAGGAAAGGTCCTCTATCAAGGCTTAAATAGAAAGACGAGGGGAAATTCTCCTCCTAGCCCATCCCAAAAAAAGATCGTTGATTAAATCGAAGGGAGGCTCGGCGATTTGGGGGGAAGGGCAGGACAAGGAGGGAGAAAAGGAAACTAGCCTGCGATGCGCCCGGAACGTCAATGAATGCGCAGGGGGCCAGTTGAGGAGGAATAAAGGAGCGTCCTCCGCCAAAAGGTATCCCGCATGAAGCTACCCGCAACTGGCTGGTCGAAGAGAAGAGACCCGAGGCCAAAGTAGAGATGAAGGCTTTGATCCTCTAAGACTTGAAAAAAAGAACGCTGTCCGCTCAGAAAAGGAATCCCCGCACCTGGGGGGGAAGCGTGTTGAGAGGGGAGAGGCTCTTTATTCTCGGGCCGAAAGTCTTCCGGAAGAAGCCAAAGAGGAAAAGTCTTCTTGGATCTTCGGTGCCGTTGGAGGGAATGAGAGAAAAAAAGGCTTTTCTTCTCGGAAAAACCCAAAGGGAAAAAAAAGAAAAAAATACAAAGGAAGAGGGAGAGGACAATCTTCAGGGGGGGGGATCCGCGTCTCCGGAGCTTGCGACAGGGAGGTTTTGAGTGGTCCCTAAAAAAGAAAGCATCGCTTCAGGAATGGTCCTTTCTTCTTCGGAGGAAACATGAAGGGATCCTTCCTTCTGGTTGGTTTTCCCCTTCTCTTTTGGGAGTTTATCCTGAGGGGAGCGAAAGGGGAAGGGGGGGACCGTATCGCAAGGAAATAATGTGCGGCCGAGGGGCTAGTTCGGGAGGGGGGAAGGGGACATTTTCCCTCTCTGGGAAATTTCTCGGAAGCCTGCGCGGGCCTCTCTTAAGGAAAAGAAGAGGCGATCTCTACTTCTCGAGAAAGGCAATTCCTTCCTCCTTTGGCTTGAAAAGAGGGAACGAAATTCTTTTGGGGGGGGGAACGGGGAGGGAGGAAGAGTTCCAAAAGGGGGAGGGGAAGCCGTCCTTGAATGCTTTGCCCGGCCAATAAAAGAAAGAGGCTCGGTCGCAGAGCTGGGTCAGGGGGGGAGGAGGGGGACGGCAAAAAGGGGCCTCCGTCCTTCAACCTGGAAGAGAAGCAATCCTGCAGTCCAAGGCTGAGGAATATAAAAAAGAGTCCCTCCAATCACACCCAAGAAAAAGTTCTGCTTTTTAAACTGTATTCAAAGGTAAGAAACGGAGACCCGAGAGAGGAGAGATCAAAAATATTTGGTGAAGGAGGAGGACGGGCCAGGCTCGACAAGAAAAAAAACGAACATAGGATCGGAATTGCAAGAGAAGGGGAAACCATCTTCTATTCAAACGGTAAAAAAGGGGAATTTCCTTCCATCGAAAATATGAAGAAACTCCTATGATTCTCGGAGAAGAAAGACGCGACGTCAGTCTATGGGTCAACATAACCGCTGAAGAAACGTGGGGTTGGCAGTGCCTTTTCCATTGAAAAAGGGGGGGGGGTGTGCGCTCGCCAGTTGCGGCAAGAAAGGGGGCAAAGCAAAGAACATCAATTTGAAGGGCCTTGGCGGGTTTCCGGTTTCTCGGGGGGAACCCCATTCGAACTGCCAAGGGGGGGGGCCGTAAAGGATGGAAAGAGAACAACCGGTGGGTGTGACGCGCGTTTTGCCTCGAGAAAGAGAAACATCATGGGAGGGAGGGAGAAAGAAAAGGGAGGAAAATAGATATCTTCAAGAAGAAAAAGGGTCCTTCCTGTAGCGAAAAAGAAAAGGCTTGTCGCGTAAAAAAAGGCAAGGGGGGAACGCCTTCCCCCCGCCCAAGAGAAGGCGAATGGGGGCGCGAAAGGAAAAAGGGGAACCCGCCAAGGCCGATATCAGAAGAAAAGTTGTTGGAAGAAAAAGGAAAAAAAAATGTCGAGCGAGGGGGCAAATTAAAATGGCATCAGAAAGAAAGGGAAGAGAAGGGAAAGCGTCAGCGGTTATTTGGAAAAAAGAGACGCGACTGGGGGAGGGAAAAGCTTCTGCTAGAAGGAGTAGCGAAGCCCACCGACTTCATCTCATGGGTGGGGGGGGGAAGCGAAAAAAAAACGTAGGGGGGAAAAAGTTCTTGTCTTGGGGGCCATGGTCGATCCAAAGGTCCGCATCCTTTCCACAAGGGAAGAGGGGGGAGGAAAGAAGGTCCGTTCTCCTCTACGGGGGAAGAAAAGGAGGCTCACCGTAACATCCGAACGGGAGAAGGGGGCTGGACCTCTAAGGCTAAGGGGGGACTTTGAAAAAAGGGGATTCATTCGGGGAGGGGATTCTTTCCATTTGGGCTCGGCGAGGGAAGAAAAAAGAAACAGCAGTATCAGGAGGGAGGGAAAGAACCCTCTCCCTAGACCAGCACGCGAAAAACGTCACATCCCTTCATCCGGCTGAAAGGAAAAAACCTATCGCGGTGAGAAAGAAAAGCATATAAGGGGGGGAAAGAAGGGGCTCCCATATTTCAGCAGAAGAACTTCAAATTCTGCATTCCTAAAAAGATATGCGCCAGGGAAACAAAATAGGGGCTGACTTCTGAAGGGCTTCTTTAGACCTGTCTCCTGAGAAATCATCCGGGGACAGAGGCATCCCCGATCCTCCGAAGAAAGAAACGCCGAGAGAAGGTTGTCGGGAGGAAAATTCTTGAGATCTCTGGAAAATCATGCGCACCGAAAAGAAGGTACAGGGAAAAAAGGAGAATTGGACGCCTTTCCCTCTCCTCAGAAGAAATGCGTCGGCCGATAGAAAAGCCCGAGCGGGTCGCCAGCGCTGCGGAAGAAGGCGGTACTCAAGGGGGGAGCTGGAAGGGGAGCTTTCTCGAAAGCCGTCCTTCCTACCACGTCAGGAAAAAAAAAGCCCTCTAGTATAATCGAGGAAAAACAAGAAAAAAACGACCTATCCTACCTCCAAAACTTCTCTTCACCCAGAAAGACAACCATTCTTAGGGATGAGGAAAAAAAAAAGAAGTCCCTCCTTAAGAAGAAAGCTGTCATCCTCTGGGTTTTCTTCTCGTGGCGCCGAGAGGTTCGGAGACACAAAGAGGAACTTCATTCTTTTATAATTTTTCGTAGGAAAGGGGGGGGTAACCGTCTCTTCTTCTCCAAAAAAGCAAGACTGCTCTTCTGGAAGACGGACGGGAAGGAAAAAAAGGACCCGCCGAAAAAGAGAAAAAGAGTCGACTTTATATCAAAATCGCCCAAGTCCTTCGCTTTCCTCCAGGAAAATCCTTCGTGGATGGAATGAGCAAAAAAAGAAAGGGAAGGGGGGGACCTTCTCCATGTTAGAGAAAGGGGAAGAGATAGGGAAAAACAAAAATCTCCTTACCTTCTTAGGGATAAAAGGCGATGCCGAAAAGGGGATCTGAGGGAAGGGGGGAGAAAAAGGATCTTACTTCCCTCTTAGGGGATTGCTCATTACCCAGGGAGAAAACAATACGAGAGAAGGGAGAAAATGGAAGGGAGAATCATTACCTCTGAATGGAAGAAAGGGGAAGCCTCCTTCGAAAGGGGAAGAGGAAGGGAAACATCCAAGCTCAGCGGGGGGAGAAAGTCCACAAAAAGGGCGAAAGAAGGTAAAAGAACCCACTCTTTCAACCGGAAAAGACTATTTGCTCTCCTCTCATAGAGATTGATTCAAATCTACCAAGACTAAGGTTGGTGGGGGGGTAAGGAGAAGCAAAAACTTATTATTATGGGAGAAGACCCTACATCCTATCTCGGGGAGAATTTCTCCCAGTGTATGAAATTAGAAAGAAAAGGGAGGACAGGGACTCTCCGCGTTGCCACGTGGGAAAGAGGTTGCTTTCCCCAGGAGACTGGCACTGAGAAGGGGGGTCTCAAGGTGCGGCTTCCTCGGGAAAAATGAAGGAACCGCTCGGCTCATTAAGGAAAGGAAAAGGAAGAAAGAATCATCATCTTTCCTTCCTCGAGGTACTAACCTCTATTCTAAGAAGGGAGAAATCTCCCTTTTCTCCTTCAAAGAAAATTAGGGAGGAAGGGGAAGACCTTTAACCTTCAGAATTTCTCCTTAAGTAAGAAATCCCTTAGGGGATGGATGGAATCCGCCCATAGAAGGGGAGTCTCCGTATCGGAAGGGGAGGGCGTTCGCGGCTATTGGGAAAAAAAAAAAAAGCGGTTCTTCATAGGAGACTTAAGAAACGAGGGCCTAGGCGCCCAAAGAGAAAAAAAAAAAAATGAATGCGCATCTTGCCGGAGCAGATACGGAAAAGGGGGAAGAGGAAAAAGAAAAGGGCCCATTATCAGGAATAATCTACCTCCAAGGGGCTGCTGTTCGACGAGGCAAAGAAAAAGGAGCGGAAAGGGTTCGAAAGAAGGGGAGCTTGCTTCTAGAAGGAAAGGGAGCGCCGTCTGCGCCCTCGGGGAAGCCGGAGAAAAAGGACTCCTTTTTGAGGGGGAGGACCTGATAAGGGCTTTGCGCGGGAAAGAACGTAAAAACGAGTGGGAGGCCGGAAGGGGAAAACTCTGCTCAGAAGAGTCGTCTGGCCTGGGTCTGTACTGTAAAAAAAAAAAAGGATCTCGCGCGCCCGCTCACCGAAAAAAATGTTCGTCAAGAACGGAAGAAGAGAAGAGGCTTGGCTACCCTCTCGGGGAAAAAAGGGAGCCTATCTCGTCCGACGCAGCTGATAAAAGCGATGTACAGGCTAAACCATCCGCGAAGGAGGAAAAAAAAACGGGTCAAGGGGGGAGGAGAGAAGGCTCCTCTCTCTACGCCTTTGGGAAACCATTCCTTCGTCGTCTAACAAGAAAGAAAAAAAAGACGACGGCGTTCTTTCCATTTTTCCCGAAAAAAAAACGCCGAAACTGCAAAAAGAAAAAAAGGCGCTCCGCGCGTGCAAGATACGCGCGGCGGCAAGGCCTGAGAGGGAAAAAAATTTCGCGCGCGCTGCAGAAGGGGGATCTAAGAAAAGAGCGGGGGGACACCGCTATCGTTCCGGGAAGAAGCCGGGCTTTGAGGGCTGTGCCGCAAAAAAAATTTCTGTCTCGGGCGCGGGGGGAAAAAAGAAGAGAACTAAAAAACTAAAAGAAAGAGGTGCTCGTGCATCAGGAAAGGAAAAACATCCCTTGGCGCGAAGATTGAAAAAAAAAAATCCACGGCCGGGGAAAGGATCTCTTTCGGAGAAAGAGCCCAATCACCCCCCAAAGAAAAAAAAAAAAGCCCCTTTCGGCCTGTTGGAGAACCGGGGTCTCTGCGAAGAGGGGAGCCCGTAATCAATGAGAGAAGACGATACTACGTCAACAATATTTGGGGGAAAAGGGACGGGCCATGCTCGACCATGAAGAAAAAAAATAAAAAAGGGTCAGGAAAGAAGACTTTTTCTTCGCGCGCGGAAGGGGGATGACGTCCGGGTTTGAAGGGGGGAGAGAACTACACTCTGCGAGATCTCTAGAAAAAAGAAAAGAAAACCAGACTCAGAAGAAGCGGAGAGGAGTATAGTGTTCAATCAAGGAAGGAGCTTTTCCCTAGACCTACGTGGGAAAGAAAGAAAAAGGGGGAAGAAAAGGGGGAAAAAGGGGCGTTGTCGTCAAAAGTCATGTTTGCGACAATAGGGCAGAATTTCGGATATCGGAAAAAAATGGGGGGGGGACGAGGGGAGCTCCCAAAGAAGAAAAACTTCAAAAAAAAAGAAGGACCGAGACTTTTTCTGGGGGGGAAAAGGGAATATTCTTGGAAAAAAAAGGAGGTTGACCTTTCAATTTGCGGAAACTCTACAGGTGACGAAGAGGAAAAAAAGGAGGACTCCCCTATCATGTCTGAGAGATCTCTCACAACACAACGGAGGAGAATTCAATAATCCGGGTCGGAAGTTCGAAAGAAAGGTTCTTTCCTCTTCCCAAGGGGTCCCCTTCTCGGGGGAAAGGTACCCAACAAAAAAAAAGAGATTTTGCATGGGTCTCTAACAGAAAACCTTAACCGAAGGGGACTGAGGGGAAAGGTTTATTTTAGGGGAAGGGAACCTGTATTTCCGACGAAAAAAAATTTCTAGCGCACACAATAGGGGAATGGGGAAGGCAAAAAAGAGAAAAGTCTCTCTTAAAGCTTCATCGGGGGAGAGAAATGACTGACTGGGAGTCTTTTTGATTTAGAAGAAAAGGCAAGGAAGAAGGAGGATCATTCTAGTCCGGAAAGAGGGGAGTGAAATCGCCTCAGGGGGAGAAGGAGTATAACTTCTGGGGAAGGAAGAGCCTGGCGGACTGGGTGGAAGGGGGGGGGAGGCCATGTTCTATCCTTTCAAGAAAAAAAAAAAAGTTCCCCATATTGTTGACGGGGGAAGAGAAGACTTTCTCTCTAAAGAAAAGGAGCACTATACATTCTTCCGAAAAGAAGCCCCTTCGGGGGGAAAGAAAAGAAAAAAAAGTTCCCTCCCAGAGAAAGCTTCTTCGCGTTCTCAAGCGAGAAGAGGAGACGGGACGAAAAAGAGCCACGATCTCAGGGGGGGAGCTCTGTCTGTCGACACTCAAAACTAAAAGAGAAAGGGAAATCCTGCAACTCCTTCTTACGAGGGGGCCTTACCTATCGAGGGAAGAGGAGGCTCTTTCCTATATTGAAAAAGTGGGGGACGCGAAAAAAGGGAAGGAAAAAAAGGAATTTCCTGCCTGCGGAGGAGGGGCGCCATTCCCTCGCGGGAAAAAAAAAAAAAGGCGTTTCGCAAGGAGAGAAAGGGAAAAAAGAAAGGGGAGCACGCCTTCTCCTATGCAAGTTTTCAGCACTCGCCGTCCCGGGAAAAAAAAGACCGGTCTAACTAAGAGTGGGCCTATCTCTTCGAAAGAAAGGAAGAAAAACCAAGAAGGAAGTCGTATGGTTTGAAAGAATTATCCTTATATCATATTCCTTAGAAGGAAGAGAAATAAAATTCCCGTCAATAGAAAGAAAGGGGGACTATATGGGAAAAGAAGTAACAAAGCGTTTTCTCCCAGCTCTTCTAAAACAACTTCTCTTTACTCAACAGGAGAGGTTATGCCTTTCTCTCTAGATAAAAAGGAGGGAAAAAAGGTTCACGGAAAACTTCCTGCGCAGAAAGAAAAAATGCTTTATCCATCTCAAGGCTTTTCCCTTCCAAAGGAAGGAAATCCAAGGGAGAAACAAAAGAAAAAAAAGAAAAAACGCCCTCTCACACAAAAGACTTATTCGTCGCGGCCGAGAAAGGAAAGTGGGAAAAGAAAAGGGAGGAGAGAAACTCTAAGAAGGGGGGGAAAGTGTTCTTCTCCTGGCTCAGGGGGTCCTCTTCTCCCATCCAGGAGAGGGCTTCAGGCAGGGGAAGGGGGAAAAAGGTCACCGTCGGGGGAGAAAAGGCTGCGCTCATAGCTCATTCATTGAAGACGAAGAAAAAATCAGAAGAAAAGGAAGGGGAACTTAACCTCTCTTCTTAGGGAGAGAGGGGGCCTCGCCGCCCTCAAACGGAGAGGAAGGAAAGACCGTATAATATCCTTTCGTGGATGTGATAAGGAAAGGGGGGAGGAAAGGAAAAACGGACTGGATTTACCGGGAAAAAAGAAGGAAAAGGGTCCGCTCGTCGGAAGGGGAAGAGTTCCGTCCACCGAACTAGTGAGAAAAAGGACGAAAGAGCCTGAATCTGATGGGAGAAAAGGAGGCTGTACGCACCGAGAGGAAAAAGGATAGAAAAGAATGCTTCCTGCAGAGAAGGGGGCTGGATGAAGAGACTATTTTTCCGGAGCCTCTATCTCATTTTCCCCTGAAAAGGAAGGGAGCATGAAATTAGGGGGAAGAAAAATGAAGGGAGATTTCCTCCAAAGGAAACGTAATTTCACCCAGAGCGGGAAGCTAGGGGTCTCTCCTCTCTCAGGGAATCCCACTGGATCAAGAAGAAAACTCTAAGTCTTTCGGGGGGAAAAGAAAAAGAAAAGAAAGGGTCGGGTAGAGTATCTAAACCTCGACACCTGAGAGGGGGGACTTTCTCCGTGTGATAAGAGGCTAGAGGAAAAAAAGAATCTGCCCGAGGAAAAGGTGGGTCACAGGGAAGAGAATTATTGTCTTTCCCCCTCAGGGGGGGACTCAGGGGAAAAAAGGGATCGCTTCCTTCGGAGGAAGAAATAAAAGGTAATGAATCCAGCCAAAAATTGCGTCCGGTCCCAAAAAATGGTCAAAAAGAAGAAAAAACCTCCTGTCGAGCAGGTCGACGCTCGCGACCCCGGCCGGCATAAAAAAAGGCGCCTCCCACCAGAGCGAGAGAGAAATCCGTAACAAAAGACCCTGGCGCCGGAAGAAGGAAGAAATCCCGTCGGGAGGAGAAAAAAGGTATAAAGGAAAAAAGATCTGAAATTATCTGAGGGCGAAAAAAGGGAGTCGTGCGCGAGGGGTTGATCTCACGAAGACCTCAGAAAAGGAGAAGGGCGATGGCGCCCGGGAAAGAATCCCGTTTCATGAGGGGAAAAAAAGGAAAAAAAACCTTTGCTCGAGAGGGCGGCCAAAAAGAAAAACCCCGCCACCCTCGCGAAAAAAGGCAGCGCGGCGCAAAAGTTCTCGCCTCGCTCGTCGGTGGACGCGGAGGGCAAGGGGCCTCTCCAAAAAGATGGACGCTGGCCGCGCCGAAAGAAAAAAAGACGCAACCTGCTTTGTGGAGGGAAAGAAAACTGTGGAGAGAAAAAGAGGAAGCGGTATGCTCGTCAGGAAGGGCAACGCGAATGTCGGGAAACGATTGGCTACGCAGCTACGAAAAACCGGGAAGCGTCGGGAAAAAAAAGGGCCCGCGCTCGGAAAGCGAAAGGAAGGCCCTCTCACCGAAAAAAAGGGGGCTCCATCTTCGCGTTAGGGAAAAAAAGAGCAAGAAGGAAACTCGGGCTGTTGCGCTGCGGGGGGAACACGCGGCGCAGGTGCTTGCCGGGAAAAACCATCCTCGCCGAAAAAGGGGCGGGAATCACGACAAAAAGGGGTCTGGAGGTTGGCAGAATTTCGGGAGAAAGCTCTCGCCTGGTTCTAAGAAGGCGGCCGGAGAGGTAAGGGGGGAGGGAAAAAGAAAAAAAAGGGATCCATTTTCAAAGAGGAAGGGGGGCTCCCCAGAAAAGAGAAAAAGGGAAAAGGGAAGCATCTGAGAGAAAAAGAGAGCCTTTCTGCGCGCCAGAAGAGTTCGGGCTCGGCAGAAAAAGTAGAATGTGGTGGCACGAAGAGGGGACAAAAGGGAAGCCGTCAATCTCGTCAAAAACCACTCGCCACAGCGTGCTGTCCAGAGGAGAAAGCAGATAAACGACGACGAGAAGGAAAGAAGGATGCCTCAAGAGAAAGAAGGAAAAAGGGCCTATATTGATCCAAAGGCTCTTTGAACTTGTCGAGAATTTCGTCGGAAGGGTAGAACAGGAGAAAAAAAAAAAAAAATTCGTCTGTTTACGTTGAGGCAAAAAAGAACAAGCGGACTCAAAAAAGTCCCTTAAATCCATGAATAGACGGGAAGAAGAAAAATTTGGGGAAGGGGAAAAAAACATCTCTACCATGGCAAAAGAACACAGACAAGAAATCTCCAAGGGAGGTGAAGGGCTAAATCAATACGTTCTGCAGAAGGGAAAGATGGTCATGGAAGGGGAGAAAAAGAAGCTTATCTACAGAAGGGTCTCTCGACTCTGATAAGAGCCTCAACCGAAGCTATTCAGGGAGAAAGTTGGGATAGGAAAAGAAAAAGGGGAAAAACGACGTTTTTTTTTTGGAGAAGCCTTTTCCATTTGGGGAAAAGGGGGGTGCGCTCGCCATGTTTGCGGAAAAGAGGAAAACAGTTAGAAAAGGAGAAGGGATATCGTCCTGGGCTCGACTGGGGACGCTCCCAAGGGAAAAAAATTGGCTTGGGGGGGAGCGTTAATAGAAGGGCGCGAAGGGAATGGTGCCTTGTGGACAGGCCGTCGCTACCCGAAGAAAGGGAAGGAGGGATCTAATATAGGAAAAAAAAAAAGTCAAGAGCCATGATCTTGGCAAGAGGGGGGGGAGCAGCGCTTCAACGCACAGGGAAGGAAGTCCCCCTCCCAGAAAAAAAGAGAATCGTGGCAGGGGGAGCGCGAACAGGAGGAAAGAAAAAAAAAATACCGATTCGAAAAAGAAACCGTGTGCTTTGTTCGGCAAAAAGGGGGGGAAAAAAGGGGGACGCCGCAAACAATGCAGTCAAAAGAGGCACATGGAAAAAAATGAAAAAAAAGAAAATCGGCTCTCTGAAAGGGGTATGTAAAACTCTAACTTACCTACTGAAAAGATCTGGGAGGGTCTTCTATAATTCTTCTCGAGATCCTCCTAGGGAAGAGGGATTCCTTCCAGGTAAAAAGAAAGACTTCAGCCCTTGGGTCTCCTCCTGTCGGAAAGGGAGCTAGAGTCTCCCTTCCTGAGACCTTTTCCTCTTTCGTGGGGTTCTTGTATAGGGGGGGGGGGGGGCCCTTTTGAAGAAGATTTCCCCTTACCATGGGAAGAAAGGAAACCTCAATAGAGGGGAAAAACAAAGAAGGGGAGATTTGGGTTTCTCGGCTTTCTCCTCTCAGGTATGGGAGACAGGGTGGAAAGGGAATCACCTGTAGAAGCTGCCCCTGGAGTGGTTCTTGGCGGGAGAAAAGGTGAACAGGGGAGTATTGGGGGCCCCTCCGCCTTTGGAAGGGAGGAAGGGGGAAGGGAAAAGGGCTCACTCGGGGGAGGAAAAAAAGGTTTATACTTCAGGCGGCTTCTATTCCAGGGGGGGAGGGACTTGGCTAAACAGGGAATTGAAGAGAATTCTCTGCTGTGAGAAGGGGGAAAAAGAGCCATCAACGCTGTGGATGAAAAAATTCGAATGGGAGGGGGAGAAGACCTATCGCTTTGAAAAGGAAAGCCTATATTTGCAAAAAAAAAGGACCCAGATTCGAGCAAAAAAAGAAACAAGGATTCAGGGAGAGGCTATATTCTCCATGCCAAAAAAAACCGCCTTCGCTCATAGGGGAAGAGGAGACCGTCTCCGATCGGAAAAAAGAGAGGGAAATCGAACTAGGGGAAGAGCCTACAGAGGAGAAGGCGATCCGGTCTAACCATCTTAAAAAAGAGGTCTACCCACCTCCTCAGCTCAGAAAAGAGAGGAAAATGAACCAGAAGATGGAGACTCTTTTTAAAGGGAACCTCATGAAAAAGATAAGGAAGTCGCCTCTCTTAGGACGATAGTCCTCAAGCAGAAGCTATCTTTTCTCAAGGAAGAAGGACGGGCGGTGCTTCCTCTTTGAGAAAGGAAATTTCTTCGGGGGGGACGGGGAAGTAAAGAAAAAAAAACGTTCCTACCCCTGGAAAAGACTTCCTGAGAGAAACCGGAAGGGAGACCGCAGGGGGGAAAAGAAAAGGGATCTCTTTTCCCTGCCCGACCAAAAAAAAAAAACGCCTGATCAACCACTCCGGGGAGAAAATTTCTTGTCTGGCGATCAATAGGGAAAAAGCAGGGCGAAGAAAAGAAAGGGATCCGCCTCGCGCCGAGCGAGGAAAAAAAGGGGGTCTCGCGCTGGCCTCGGAAAAGGGATTATCTCATGCGTGGGGGGGAGGAAAAGAACAGTCGGGGTGTCGCCAAGGCCTTGCAAAGAGAGCATTCATTGAAAGAAAAAAAAGGGAAGGAAAAATAGGGGAAAAAGGTCAGTATGCTTCCGATGAAAAAAGAGGGAGAAGGGAGATCAAATCTCCGAGAAAAAAAGCGGTCTTCTCTTTCCGAAGAAAAATGACTGCAAGGGAGGAAGGGAAGAAGCCCGACGTTATTTACCACCCTGAGAGGAAAAGAAAGAAGGTCGCTCGCGGGGAGAAGAGATCCTTTCCCGGGGAAACGCGTAAACAAGCTTCGGTTGGGACGGCAAGGAAGGAGAATCCTGGGTCTATAAGGAATGATCGAAGAGGGAAAAAATAGAGACGCATGACCCATAGCGAGAGAAAAAGCCAAGGAAAAAGACTGGATTCTTAAATCGAATGCTGGACAAAAAAGCCGCCGGCCGCGATCCAGGAGAAAATCTCGCCTGGAAAATAAGAGAAGGGAAAGAAGAAAAACTTTCCACCGCTGGAGGAGAAAAGAGAGTGCGTCGCCGCGCATCCAAAGAGAGGAAAGGCTACCATACGCCGCGAGAAGGGATTATATCTAAAAAAGATACTCCGACATCCTAGCTCGCGTCTGGGGAGAAAGGGGGCATTTGATGCTCGGAAAAGTGCTCTCCGCTTTGAAAAGGAAACCGCGCAAGGGGGGGGAAGAAGGCACGCTGCGCTTGATGAAAAGGGGGGGGACGGCTGCCTCGGCCGCCCCTCCATCTAAAAAAAGATCGTTGAAAAAAAAAAGGGAAAAAGAAGGGGGCATACCTCTATGGGTCATTGAAGGGAAAAAACCTGTCGATCAGGTCGACAGTCATGCTCGCCAAGAATTAAAAGAGAGGCGCGCTTCGGTGGACCGGAATGACAGAAAAAAGACCCTGGCGCCGAGACGGAAAAAAGAGGATGCTGCTCCCCCACCGGGGGAACCCATCAAAAAAGGAGGAATCCGTATCGTGAGGAAGCAGGAAGGGCGGGCGGCGCGGCAGGAAAATCCGCCTGTACAGAGGAAAAAGAAAGAGGAAAAGAAACGGCGACAGGTAGGAGCCCGGAGAAAAAAGGGAAATGAATTCTCTCATTCTTGCCTGAGAAAAAAAAGCGGACGGTGGAGAAAGAAAAAAGAAAGAAAAGCTACCGCCACCTCAAAAAGGCCGCGCGGCGCCGCGCCGACCACGGGGGGAAAGAAGAAAGGATCCGCGAATAACCTTGCCGCTCGCGGAAAAAACGAGCCGCATGAAGGAAAAAAGCCTCACCTGTTTGGAGGGCGTATACCCGGGGATCGAGTCTCTGGTGGAGAGCTTGCCTTTCAAGAGGGAAAGCGATTTTCTAACTCAAGAGTCTCCAGCGGAAGGCCAGGGGGAGAAAAG
>Ga0179593_1571745_pt1 | contig 19244 bp, 28 predicted proteins | sample CZODoug2_1_08_16_FD_185931 | JGI IMG/M metagenome (GOLD analysis project Ga0179593, IMG submission 185931) | Vadose zone soil fungal communities from Angelo Coast Range Reserve, California, USA - CZODoug2_1_08_16fungal (PacBio error correction) | ecosystem: Environmental > Terrestrial > Soil >...
GGCGAGTAAAGGGGCGAAAGAGCGGGTGTACAAGATTTAAGAATTTAGTCCCGCAGGGAGGAAAAAAAGGGGCAACGGGAGGACTGCCCAGTAGGGGGGGGGTTGAAAGAGGGGGAAGACCTGAGATGTCTGGGGAAGAGACAAGAGAAGGGAAAAAATTTCAAGAAAAGGGTTTTCAGCTGGGGGAGCTGATTTACGTCGAAGAAGAATTCCTCCCAGCTCCGGAAAGGAGTTCGTCACAAACGAGAAAAAAAACGTAACGCACGGCTAAGAAGCTGTGGCGAAGGAAAAAACCTTCGTTCATCAATACAAGGAAAAAGGGGGGCCCGGAATCACAGCGGCTACATCAAATGGCCCGTAAGGGGGTCGGGGGAGTCGTGGGGGGAAAGTGTCGCGGAAATAGAGGGGAAGTGCGCGCTCCCCGCAACAAAGAGGGAACTTCATTAAAAAAGGCCCCAAACGGCAAGACCCCGAGTTTCCTCGAACACCCCACGGCAATGAGGGGGGCAAAGTGTTGAAGAGTCATTGGGTTTTGCGAGCGGTTACTTGGGTGGGAAAGGGGGCCCAGGTCTAAAAGAGAAAGACCGGTCTCATTACCGACCAGCAAAAGAGAACCGAGGCACCGTTAAAAAACAGAAATTTGAAAAGGAAACTCGCCTCTACAGGTGACGGATGCAGCAGCGATGGACGGACTCGGTAGAAGGGACGGCAACCAAGGCGAGGGGGGACCGTTCTGTCGGGAATCAACCGGAAAAAAATAACGCGGCAGACTTAGAAGAACATTAAGTGACGCGAAAAAAAAAGGGAAAAAAATGTCGTGAATACTACCAGGTGAGGGACTGGTGGGGGTAATGGGAAACTGAACTCCGCAGCTATTAAGGAGAAAAAAAAAAACAAGCAATCCCTGGGTAGTCAAATAAGGTGGCCAATTCAAAAAAAAAATGGGTCGCTGTGTCCGGGCAATCTTCCCAAAGGACGGGCTGAATGGGGTGTAGGGAAGAACATTCAAGAACCCGGCGCGCCGAAAACCTATCTTCTTTAAAAAGGGAAGGAGGTCAACGTCGAAAAACTAAACGCGAAAGCATAAAAAAAAAAAACCGGGGCAACCTGGTCAAGGGAAAGCCGGAAAAACCAGTGAAATTTTGCGTAGAAAAGAGGAAGAACCCAACTACTTCGACCAGGGAGAAATGTTTCGGCGCAACAAGGGCACGCAAACCATCAAAAACATTTATCTTCAAAACGAAAAGGGCCAACTTCAGGAGAAGTTGTGCCCGATCGAGCGCGCGCGGAGGAGCGAAGAAGAGAGGGAAATCTGTCTCACTAGGAAAGTGATCCTGATTGCGCAGGGGGTCTCAAGCAAGTCCGTTGCAGACGAAAGGATTTCGTGACGAGTCGTCTCAGCAAGGGAAGCATGGATCTAGACCGCGAGAGCAGGAGGGAACAGGGAGAAAAAGCCGGACAGCAGAGACAGAGGGAAAGGAGATAGCAGTTCGGCGAGCGTACCAAGGGTCTCGCAAAAAGGCGTCTTGTGGGAGAAAGGAGCGAAAAGAGGGAATCCGTCGAACAAAAATTATACCAGGGAGGGAGCCGGCTGGTGGTGGCGGTGGGTGGGGGGGAGCGCGGCCTCCGAACCAAACCTGTCGTGAAAAACCTGCAGGGAAAAAAGAGATCGATCTCAATTTGTATCCGGAGAAAGGGAGGAGGAAAAAGCTCATGTCAGGCGCCTGGGGGGTCGAATTTCCATTCGAACGAACCATCAAAAGGGCAAGCTTACTTTAACAGAGGAAGGAGAACTGGGTGTAAAAAAAAAAAGAAACGGACGGAGATGAACTTGCGTATCTAAAAAAAGAAGGAAAGGGGGAGGAGGGGGAAAGGGAGAGAGAAGAAGGAGCCGTCGGCGAGGGCGAATACAAGAAAAAAGGGGGGGGGGAAGGTAAGACTGTCGCAGGCTGGGAAAGAAGAAAAGAAGGGATTTAAACTTCGCTGAAAGAAGCCATCGCGAAACTTAGCTTGAAGAAAGGAGGTAAGCGCTACGAGGAGAGTATACAAATTGCGAGAGGAGAATTTTACTGCCTGTTGTTGCTGGGAAAAAGAAAGGACGATTTGAAAAATAAGTGAAAAAAAACCCCAACCACCCCGCCCCCACCAGAAAGACGGGGGGGGAAATCCTCCGCCAGAGGAATAAAGAGTACCGGGGGGGGGGGGGGGGAGAGCCAAAGCGATCTGTATTGACAAACGTCGGGCGGACGACCACGTTCTACGAGAAGCGACCGAAAAAAAGGGTCAATATGTCGCTGCTGTACGGGGAAGGTAGGAGAGGGGAAATCCTGAGAAGATCCCTGATAGGTTAGAGGGAAGGGATGATGTTGGTCCAGAAAAACCGCGCAGAAAAATCGGACTTCTGGAAAAAGGGGCAACCTTCTCAGAACGGAGGAAGGAAGGATCACTGAAGAGCCATAGAGTCAGTAGAGGCTTCAAAGGGAGCGCCTCCTCTCTTCTCGGTCGGCACAAAAGGGGGAAAATGTGGTTGCCGGCCCTCTTATTGCAGGGACCTTTCTCTTTTGGGGGACAGCCCCCAGAACTGGGGGAGAAGAGGGGGGCTTCGTCGTACCCCTGTCGATGGGGAAAGTAGAATATGTGCAAAATAAAAAAGGGAACTGGTTTGTCCAAAAAAGGGAAAAAAAGAACAAGGAAAGCCTCTGCCTTATTAAGTCATCCGTCCAAAAAAGGGAAGGAAAGCAAGAAGGGAAACATTCTTAAGGGGGAGAAGTTTTGGGGGGGGGAGGTTTCCATTTGGGGTTGTCCATCTGGGGGAACTCCACCCCATTCAGCAGGAACGAGGGCGGCGATTGCCGAAAGGCGGTTGTGGGAATGGGGGGGGACCGATGCCCCTGTTTCGGGAAAGAAGGGGGAAGAAACCACGGGCAAACTCAAGGCGGGCCGGGATGGGAGTTCTTCACTGGGAAACAAAAAGGACCGGAATAAGGGTCGTAATTCAAAACGGAAGGAAGTCCACTCTTACCTTTTCGGAGGGAATGGAGGGATCAAAGTCTGCCGCGGAAAAAGGGGTTTGGGAAAAAAAGCTACGGCAAATCCGCTCAGGGGAGGGGGGGAAAAAATCAGGATAAGAAAGCAATTCGGTAGAGGGAGGAGATCCGTCCCCTTAGAAAAGATACAAGGTTCCGGCTAACTTTAAAGGTATCCCGGCTCCCGCGGAGGGGGTAAGGCGCACCGGGGCTGAGAAATGGAAAGACTTAAGGGATAAAGAAGGAAAGGAAAACTCAACCCCATGAAAGAAACATCGTAGCCTCAAAACAGGCTTGGGGAAAGTGGTCGTACGAAAAGGAAACAAGGGTCCTTGCCGGGCAATAGGTCAAAAAAAAAAAAGTTTTCTTGTATCAGAAAGATATCCAAGAAACAAAACCGTTAAAGTCAAAAAAGAAAAAAGGAGAACAAATAATGACTCCGGCCGGGGGACCGATTTGATCAGGGGGGGGGGGTGGGGTAAACATTTTCGGTGGATTAACTAATTTAGAAAAGTGCAACGTGTTATGTATTAGCCGCTGGGGTGACTTTTTTGAAGGTGTTCCGGAAGGGATTTATGAGTTCGAAAGGAAGGAAGCTTACCTCATCTTCTAAAAAGAGAAAGAACCAGACGTTGGAACCCTTTCCCTTCGTTTCGGGAGGCCCAGCTCGTCATGGGCTCAGAGGAAACGAGGGGTTGAATACCTTTAAGGAAAGTCCCCTAAACGTCCAAGAGGGGAGGATAAATCCTGTTGGAAAAAAACGTCTAGATCCCGGTAGCGAGAGAAAAACAACACGGGAGGAGGATTAAAAGAGATAGCAAGGGAGAAGAAAGCGGGGAATAAGAATTTAGGCCCGAGGGGGGGGGACGTCTTGACCTTGTGGAACTCTGAACGTTACAGAGTTCAAAAAGGGGGGTCAATCTGACAGCCCAGGGGGGGAGGGAAGGGAGGAAAACGAATGGACGGCCGTAACGGCTGGGGAAGCGACGGCTTTAGCCGCTTAGGGGGATTAAAAGTACGGCTCTCCGCCAGGGGGGGCGGCACAAACGAGGGGGGGGAAAAAAAACGGCTAAAAGCCTCACAGGAGGAGGTGCAGTGTGGCACCAGGAAACCGTGACCAAAAGACCAAGCAAGAAAACTTGATTCAAAACATCTTCTGCAGCCGGAGGGCAAGGGAGAATTGGGTGTTCCGTATAGAGTCCGGGGAGGGGTTTGGGGAAGTACCGGGGGACGAGGGAGAAAAAAGGCGATCCCCGCACGCTTGCAAGAAAGGGAATTCACAAAAACCCTCAGACCCGTCGAGGTCACGCGATCGTAAGCACAAAAAAGACGGACTTGTTTTGGATGAAAAAGTCCGCAAATTGGGGGCGGAAAAGGGAGGTGGACTTTTGTCTCCCAGGGGGGGGAACCAGCTCTCCGGGAGCAGGAAGACGCAAGCGGAAAGGCTAACCAGAGGAAACCGTTACACAGCAAAAGACACTTACATTTGGAAAGAGGAGGAGAAAAAAGGTGACGTATGCAGAGGCTCTTTCCGGGGGGCCCGAAAGGTGACGGCAACCAAGAGTCGAGGAGAAGAAGTTTGTCAGGTCCAAAAAAGGGGGGGCCTCATGCGTCAACGTGCCGAGGGGAACGCGAATGTTTCGGTCAGGGAGTATATTGACCAAGGAAGGGGGGGGGGGAGTTAAGTCAACTCCCCAAAGAAGAGGAAAAATTTGTCGGAAAAAAAAAAATCCCTGGTAAAACTTCATATGGAAAAAAAGGGGTTCAAGAGGGGGGAGGAAAAAACCGGAAACAATTTCGCTTGTCGGCAGAGAAAGGGGGGGGGGGGGCCCTGCTGGAAGGGGGGAAAAAGAAATGGCGCTGCGGAAAACCAAAAAGGACAGGGAGACGTCTCGCCAAAACCGAGAGAAGCGTGACGTGAGGGGAAAAGAGTTATACTCGCGGAAAAAAGCGTCCCTTTTCACATTCAAGGAATAACAGGGACCAACCAGGAGCCGTCTATGAAGGGGGGGGGGGGCGTAATAACCTATGGGGAGAAAACAACTACTGGGCGACGCCAGGGAAAGGAGGCAACCATTTCGGGGGGGGGACAGGCGGGGGCCCCAGAAAGTCATTAACTACGAAAAGGGGAAGACAACACCTGCACCATACTGAGAGGGGTTAAGAGAAAAAGTATGGCGGGACGGAACGTGAAGCCTCTCCTGAGGGCGAAAAGGAGGTGCAAGGCCGGAATTGCGCAGGGGGCCACATCCGTTTGCAGAAGGACGAGAGGATTTCGGATACACAGGAAAGCTCAAAAGCTCCAGGGATCTATACCGGAAAGAAAGAGATGAAGAAAAGACAGCAGGACAGATTGAACCTGCGGGAGCGAGCGTCGAATAAAAAAGGGAGCCGAGCTCAAAAAGTGGTAACACGCGCCGGTTACTTCTTGAAAGAAACAGGGGGGAAAAGCCGGCGGCGATGGAAACCGGCCGGAGGTGGGGCGTGGGGGGGGGGGGGTTGAATCGCGGCCTCGGAAAAAAGGAAGATGCCTGGCGAACCTAAATGATCGGGGCCGACGAATATCGCTTAGCGCTGAGGGGGGGCGCACACAGCTCAGTGACCAGAAAACATTCTAACGAACCATCACACCGGATAGGGCAGGCTACTTTTACCAGCAGAGGCCAAAACGCGAGTTCTGGAGAAGGACAGGGCGATTAACTTGCTTATCTCTAGGGAAAAGGGGGAGGGAGAAAAGAGATAGATACTAAAGGGCTATACAAGAAAGGGGCTCGTGTGCAGGGAATGTCTCAGGCTGGTAACATTAGCCAAGGAGAGGTTGATGGTGGGGATTCATAACAGGCGACGAAAAGGGGTGAGCCCCGCGCGTAAGAAAAGAGGAGGGACGTATACAATGGGGAAAAGGTTCCTGCCGGGGGGTTGCTTCCCACGATTTGCGCCTGTGGGTTCGAAAGGTTCAAAACCACCACCAAAGCCCCCACCAAGCGAAAAAAAAGAAGGGTACATAAAGTGGGTTCGCCGGGTAAAGGAAAGGAAGGAACGTGAATAGCCAAAGCGAAGCTGTATAAACAAAAAGCACGGGGGGGGGAGTTCTCACAAAGGGGAAATGAGCGCAGGTTCAATAAGGTAAAGGGAGGGGGAAGGAGGGACCGCCGTAAGAGGCACAGCGTTAGAGACCGTGAAAGGGTCTGTCGCTGAGAATTAAGCAAGGCGCCTGAGAGAATCAGATGACTGGGAAAAAAACCATGAGCAATTTTCCAAAGAAGCACTGGCAAATCACGGAGAAAGATCTTCACGCTCGGCGCCGCAAAAGGGGGCGCGCTTATGTCAGAAAAACAAGGGACATGAGAAAGTTCTGTTTCATGTTGGCAGGAGTTCGCGAAGATAATTGAAGAGACTTTTTATGGGGCAAGAAGAAACAACCCCAACTGGGGGGAAAAAAGAAAAGTCTGAGCTTACCCCTGGGGGGGGGGGGCGGGAAGAATATGTTATCGGAGGATCCATTGAACTGGGGGGGGGGTAACGGATTGAGTAACAAGAAAAGGGAAGCTTGAGGGGGGAGATTGCTGAAGGAACATCACGCACTGCTGAAGACTGAGTTTTTTTGGGGCGCAAAAGACCGCCCTGGCCAATGTTGTGGAGTGCTCAAACATGAAAGGAAAGGGAAGGTGGCGGGGACTAGTGCCCTACACAGAGAAGGGGGGAACTCCGATGCCCCCGGTTTGGAAAAGGTGAAGTTGACTACCCGGGAGGGGGGAAGAAAAGCAGAGGGGGGGGGCTGCGGCATGCATCGTGACAAGAAAAAAAAAACACCATGCCGTAAATATCCTAAAGGAGGAGGAAAGAAAAGAACTCGCGGTCACTGGAGACCGGGGAAAGAGAAGACGGCATCTGGCCCACCACAGGTTGGAAAGAAAGGGGAAGCGAGGAAAGGAAAAAGAAATTTTGTTGGAGGGACACCTTCAGTATATTCCCACCGGAATATCCGAAGGGGATAGGAAGGACTTCAGACCAAAAGGCTCGCGAGATATAACGGGAAGTGTCTTTTGCGGTACCGAGCGGGGGGCCAGTCTCAAAACGCAACGAGCGGAAAAAAAACCTGTTGAAGGAGGGAAGAGAACACACTGAAAAAACGCAAAGGACGGATAATCAAGGAGGGAGGAACTCAAAGGGTGCCGGAAAGCATCTCTTTACCCCTGGAGGGGGGGAAGAAAGAATGCCGGGACCTTTATTCGCAAGCGGTTGCGAAACTCCTCAAGCTCTCCAAATGGAAAATATCAAACAGTTTAAGTAAAAGACACGGAGGACGAAAAAGCACAGATTTTGATCAGAAGAAAGGGCAACACGTTTAGGAGGACTCAGGGCAGGGGGGGAAAGCGTGGCCCCACAAGAGCGGAAAAAATGAGGCGGGGGTAAAAAATTTAGTGTTTTGTGGAAGGGTTGTCCGACCGCAAGGGGAGGGGAAGGACGGAGGACCCGTAAGGAGAAAACCACCTCAAACGCTAAGCCGTCCAGTCCGCCATCCGGGGCAAAGGAGGGGGAAACAGTGCCAAATGGAAGGTGCGAAGGAGGCCCCCTCTTTCCCCAGCCTCTCAGGAAAAAGGGGACCAACAAAAATAGATGTACGGTCAGACCGACATTCGCCACTTTTCAGAAGAGAAAATAGTCAGGAAACTCACACACTCTCTTTTCGAAAAAAGAGGAGACTCTCGCAACAAAAAAAAGAGAGAGATACGAACTCAGGGGCTAAAGAGCGGGAAAAAAGGGGAGGTAAGAAGGGGGGGGGAATGGGGGGACGTGGAAGCGGGACGTCTGACGTTACACCTTTAAAGGAAAAGGGGGGTTCGGGACAGCACCTGAGAGCATTGGAAGAGAAAAAAGGAAGGGCACGTGTTCAGAAAAACGGCTGGCGGCTGTGAAAGGGGAGAGGGGGGCGCTTTTACTCGGAAAAGTAATCACCTCTCCGCAAGGGAGGAGGGGGGAAAAGGTTGAAAAATATCAGGCTATTGTCAGTGGTGGCACGGAGAAAAAAGTGCCCTTCGTTAAGAGAAAAAAGGGGTTGCCCAAAAAGATGACAGCAAAGGAAGGCGTCCTTATTGGAGGCAGGGGGGAAGTAACGGATCTGGATTGGAGAAAAGAGGGAAATCCCCGCCACGCTTGCGGGAAAAGGCATTAGGTTGGAAAAAGCTGGAGAGGGAAAGAGTCGTTAATCACCCACTGCCACTTCTGGAGGGTGGGAAGGGGGGGGGGAGATGTGGAAGGGCGTACTGTCTCTGTTACGGTCCTCCCTGAAAGGGGAAAAAGGAGAAGCCTCAAGAAGGAAAGGACCATGGAAGATGCAACTTTCCCGAAAAAGGGGGAAGCTCTCGAGGAACCTCATCAATATACGAATTGCCGATGAAGGAAACGTGGGCCCGCTACGATTTGACGGAGAGGAAGGGAGAAGTTCGGGAGGTCATTAATAATCGAAAAAGGGAGTCAAAAGTCGAAACATTTACGATTGGACGAAGAGGGAGGGGAGAAGACCACTATGATAGGGGAAAGGAAGTGGGAGCAACTCAAAAAGGAAGCTATGATTTGCTGCTCCACAAAGGGGAGGAAAAGAAAAAATCTTTCCAGGAAACAATTTCTCTGTTCGGGCAATCGAAAAGGGGGAATGAGGAATGGGGGGGGGCTCTGCGGAAACCTTCAACCCGGAGCAAAAAAACCTGATCCGAAAAAGGACACGTGGAGGGAAATGGGCGTGACTCCTCGGCTCGGAGAGAAGGGAAGGGAAAAGAAGTTGTTAAAACATTTCCAATGGGGGAAGGGAGAAGTTTTGCGTAAATAACTAGGAAGGAAGAACCAAAAGGCGCAGGGCTCCTGGTCCGGGAAAGAAGGGGGGGCTGCATTCGGGAAAAAAGAGACAAGAAACTTGCTACGAGTGGCATGAGAAAACCTGCACCAGACTCAGTAGGGTGCCGGGGGATCTAAAGCGGACGGCGAAAAAGAAGTGAATCTCTGTCTCACTCCTGAGGGGAATGAAGGAAGCGGAAGTGAAAGAATCCGTTGCCAGACGAGGGAAGGAAGAAGATTTCTAAGAGGGAAGCAGAGAGCGAAAGAAAAAAAGGGCCTTCTGACCGAGAAGTGACCATCTCGACTTCCAAGGGGGAAAGAAAGATTGAACCGAAGTCTAAGAAACCACACGTTTTAGAAAAGGAGCTCCAAGACAAGAGGGGGGGGGGGCTATTCCAACAAAAGGGTAAGGAGGGGACCTGCGGAAAAAAAGAGGCGCGGAGGAAGTTACTGACGGCCTCTGTTGGGGGGAGGGGGGGCCTCAGAACCCCAATAGTGAAGGGAGAAAGGAACCTGATATCTCTCTCAATGGGGAGGGGGGGGGGGGGGGTGGGTTGTGGGGGTGTGGGGGGGGGGGGGGGGGGGGGGGGGGGAGGAGGGAGGGGGAGATAGGCTCGGAAAAAAATCAAGTTTCGTCTCCTGGTTTTCAGAAAAGAACTCAACCATCACCCTGCGCCGCAGGCTACTTTACCAGCCTTCAGGAAGAAGGGGGGGGGAAACAGAACTTTCAGGGGGGGGAAAGAAGATGATCGTGAGTCCTGATCAAAAAGGAGAAAAGAATAGGATACGCCAGTTTTCACAGAGAGGGGGAGAGAAAAGTGCTCGGGGGGAAAAAGGCCTGGTAAAAGGAGCCGGCCAAAGACTCGGTTGATGGTTGAAAGGGGGAAACTGAGGGACGAATACTGGCTGGTGCAAAAAAGCATACGCGATCGGGGAGAGGGAACAAATTGCGATCGGAAGTGGGGCCCGGGGTTGTTCCCGAGCCGAGGAAAGAAACCGAAATTCAAAAAAAACCCACCACCGGCCGTAAGGGAAAATCCAAAAGGAAAGGGTTTCGCCGGAAAGGAAGGAAACAAAAGGAATAGCCAAAGCGAAGCTGTATGCAAGAGGAGAGGAAAACGGGGGTAAGGAACTCTGCACCCGGCCAGAGAAGGAAGTATGTCCGCTGCTTTAACTGAAGAAAGGAGCGGTGGGGAAATCTGAAGAAGAGGTATAGATCCCTGAGAGGGTATCTTGAGAGGAATATGTGGTCCAGAGGGGAAGGAACGAAATCTGAGAAAGGCAACACAATGAAAGAATTCCGCTGAATCAGTAGAAAAACGTGAGCCAAGATTCGGAAAGTCTTCGCTGGAAGGCCGCCTCTCTCGCGAAAAGAAGAAACAAAGGGAAAAGGCTGGGACCAAAAGGGGGGTGGCTCAGGCCGTGCGAGAAGAAATAAATTTCGGGAAGTCCAAGGGCATCCCCCCCTAAGGGGACATTCGAAGGGGTCCGAGGGCGACCCCTGGGGACGAAGTAGTTGGGGGAAAGAAGGGGGACGAAAAGATCCATGGAACTGGGGGGGAAAAAGAATGGAGTAACAATCTGAACCTGGTGAAAAAGAGGGAAGGGGGATTCCTCCGCAGAAAGCAAATAATTGAAAAAAACTGCCAGAAAAGAGAAGTTTGGAAACAAGGGACATTTGTTGTAAAGCGGCATTTGACTAAAAGACAGGGATTTTGACACGAGGAAAAAAATGGGGGGGGGGGGGGGAAAAATGTTAAACTCAAGAGGAAGTTGACTACCCCGGATTGAGGAAGAAAATCATAGCTCGGCCGTGAGGAAGAAGGTCCCCCACAAGAAAAGTCAGCCAATGGTCGTAAAGAAGCAACTCTTACTTGTTAAAGGGAAAAAGGAAGGCTCACGTCCGGTGAAAAAGCCTGGCCCACCACCAGGTTAGTCCAGAAGAGAGAGGTCACAGAGAAAGGGGACGTCACCAGAAGAGAGGGCCCACCGGAAGCTGCCTGCTGCAAGACGTCACCGTCTCGCGAGAGATGAAGGGGAGTTTGCGGGAGGGGAATCCTCAACGCTTTGGAGCAAAGAAGGGAGAGGGCTTATACCTGGAGTGGATAACACAAGTAAAAAAGAAAGGGTACCGCCACCCAATTAGAGGGGAGAGAAGAAGAAAACAGTACAAGGTTGGGGCTTACGGTCTCGGAAAAGAAGTCTTGCCGGGGGGAGGGGGAAGGGGGGGGGGGGAAATGCCGAAGAAGAGCGGCCTGTCAAGCTCTCCAATCCCGATTTAAAAACGTAGAGGGGAAAAAAAGGAAAAGCTAGGAGAAAGGTACGCCGGCCAGCAGGAAACAAAAGGGGGATCGGGGGAACAATTTTTCGGAGGGGGTATTGAGAAGGGCACGTGGGTTCAGCAAGGAAGAAAAGAAAAAGTGGGGCGGGAAAAGACCTGTTGAAATAGGGAGGGAAAGGGCACTTTGCGGCTATGATTGACTGCCCAAAGGAAGAAGGGAAAAAGCGGAAGACGTCCAAGCCCGCCAAGAAGGGGTGCTGCCCGGCTAACAAAGGAGGTCGACAGTGAGGAAAGGACAGTGCGGTGAAAACCGAACCATCCTAATTTGGGGAAGGGAAAAAAGAACCTTGGGAAAGCCAAGCTGGGAACCTACATTAAGGGACTGTTTCTCCACACGCGTCAAAGGAGGGGGAGAGTATGGAGCGAAAACAAACGATAGATGAAGAGAGCCTCAGGGGCTAAATAGCGTGGGGAAAAGATTGAAGGAAAGGGGTCTCCGAGGGGGACGTCTGAACGTTACAACAGGGAGCTAGATGTTTTTCGGGGGAAAGGAAAGACCGTATATGCGAGACTGGAGGGGAAAGGGGAGGGCGTAAGTCTTGCGAGGGAAAAAGGGAGAGGTACGAAAAAGGCGAAGTCATAATCCGCAATTGCGTTCGGCAAAAAAAAGGGACAAAGAGGGAGTAAGCCCAAAAGGGGAGTGGAGGCTAACCCGTGAGAAGACACTCTAAAATTGGGAATTAAAGAAAAACGAGCAAAGGCTCCTTATTTGTCGTATAGAGGGGACTTTAACTTTTTTGATAAAGGTGGGAGACTTGCAAGGAAAGGACTGCTCAACGGAGGGGGGGGGATCCCCACGTCAATACCGGAGGAAGGGAGAGGGAGCCCCAAGGAAAGGGAGGCGAGATGGGGAAACAGCGTCATTGGTTTTCGGAAGAGGTGTGTTCTCACCTCAGATTCGGCTCGAAGAAAGACCAAGCGGGAGCCTGTCTACCCGATGGGGGAAAAAAAAAGAAGACATTGGATAGGGATGCATCAGGCAGATACGAATTGCCGGAAAAGAAGGTGGGCCGATACGATGTGACGGAAGGGGGGGGGGGAGTTTGCAAGAAGGGTCAAACTGGGGTGGAGGAGACGTGGACCTCAAGGGAAGAGGGACCGAACAGGAGGAGGGTTCTGAATACGACCACGGTAGGGAGAATGGAAAAAAATGGTGGGGGGAAAGGGAAGTAAAAAAGGGGAAGGGAGCGATTATTTGGGGGAGGGAGAAAAAGAAAGAACGAGTAATTCAGAAAACAAGGGGGCATCGTATTGGAAAAAGGACACAACCGGAAACAAGGGACGGGCATCGTTCCGCAACGGAAGGGGTTAAGGAAGGGTGTGGAGTTCACTGGAAAAAAAGGAAAAAAATGCAAGCACAAACTGAAAGGGGAAACATTCGTGAGAAAGGGAGGGGGACGTTACTAAGCGCAAGCTGCCCGGGGCACAGGAAAAAAAAAAAGGTGTTTACTCAATCCGGAACCAAGTTCCAAGGGGAAGAGAGGGGGGGCGGAGAAAGAACCCCACGACTTCGACCAGTGTAAAAAAGAAAAGGGGAAGGGTCGGCCAACAAGGGGGGGCAGGCGCCCCAGAAAAGAGAAAAAATTTATCTTCTCGAAAAAGGGGGGACCTCACAAGACGGAATGTGTGCCCTTCTAAGGAGAGGAGAGGGCGTGCGCGCTCTCCGTAAGAAGAAGGGGGAACCTGCTGCCCGTATCCAAAAAGGGGAGTTCGCAGAAGAAAACAGCTTAGGAGGGCGGGACGGAGGATTGTACCACATCATCGAAAAAGGACTCATGGATCTAAAACTTGACGACGGCTCATAGGAAAGAGGAAAACGGCAAAAAAAAAGGGCTGGTAAAAAACTTGAGAAGAGGGCGCGAAGCGTTCCTAAAAGGGAGAAAGGAGGAGGCTACAAGATGGGGGTCTTTCACGGGAGGAAGGGGAAGGCTTTACCGGAAAAAAAAGGACGCCGGCGAAAGGGGAATGGACACGGCCTTCTGGTGGGGCGGGGGGGGGGGGGGGAAGCTCGGGCATCAAAAAAGTCGCCTTTCGGGACTCAACCAGAAGAATATCGATCAGGACGGGGAAGTCGGGTAGGCTAAAAACAGCTCAAGTTTTTCGCCTGGTTTAAGGAAAGAAAAAGAAACCATCAAAACGAGAAAAGTTAACAGCCTCAAACATTTCGGGAAAAAAAACGAGGGCACTTGTCTGTATGCCCCTCAAAAAAGGGCGTATCGCTCTCAAAAAAAAGAAGCGAGAACAGTGGAAAGTCAGGCGAGGGCTATACATAAGGGGAAAAAAAAAGGGGGAAGGGCAGGCAGTCTGGGAAAAAAGGGTTGATGGTTTCGTTCGACTGGAAAAAGGATGAACCAGGCGCCGAACCTGGGAGTAAAACGAGGAAAGGGGAGACTCGAATGAGAAGGCGTTAAACTTAAGGGGGTTACTAAAAGGGGTTGACTCCGCCAGGACGATGTGACAGGGGGTTTCGAGGCCGGAAAAAAAAACAAAAAGACCCCCAAAAAAGGGGAAGACGAATAAAAGAGGTGGTTCGCGGTAAAGAAGTAAAAGAGGAAGAGAAAAGCTTTATTGGAAACGTGTGGGAGGAGGACTCGCTACCTGCTCGAGGTTCAAGGAGGGAGGAAAGGGAGGATGGGTCAGGCTGCGCAAAGAAGTCGTCGCGGTATCATGAGCCGTGAGCTGAATGAGGGGGAGGCCGCGCCGGGGTCCCGAGAATCGAATCGGCTGCAACGGACGGGGAAGGGGAAAACATGCGCAGTCAAGGACGGTCAGAAGCGTGGAAAAAAAAAAAAAAAAAAAAAGTGGTCAAAAGGAGGACCACAATAGGGGGCAGGCCCGCCGTCTCAGTAAAGAGAGGGGGTACAAGGAGAAATGCGGTGTTGTCCGGAAATAGTCTGTGGAGCTAAATGTCTTTTAGATTGTTGGAGGGGAAAGCCTGCAAACCCGAACTGTTTGCGAAGAAGAGGGACGGGTACCCAGGGAGGAGGGGGGGCTTCGATATTATTGGGAAAGAAGGAAAAACCATTGAACTGGAAGGTGAGTAACATCGTGACCTGTGCAAAAGGATTTGTCCGTATTCCGCTCCGTGAGAAAGGGGAACGAAAAATAACGATAGGGGGGGGGTTTGGCTCGCGCAGGAGTGGGGAAAGGTTGTTGGGGGAGGGGACTCCACCCCATTCAGCAGGAAAAAGTGGGCGGACATTGCCCGACACATCGAAAGGGGTAGGGGGGGGGAACTCACGAAAGGACTAGAAAAGGGGGGACTACCAAAGACAGCAATCATGCTGCGGCAGGATGTGCTTCACTTCCCTTTCCCCCAAAAAAGAAGAAGAAGGTGTGAGGAGATCGGTCCTCTTACCTGGGGACACAGTGGGGGGAGGGACCTTTAGGATGAAAAGTGCCCACCACCAGGTTTTAGGAAGGAAGAACGCTACTAGAGGGGTTGACGTAACCGAGGAGGCCCAAAGGAAGAGCAATCTGATTCTTCCTGTGCTGGGGGGAGGGACACCGTCGAAAGCTAGAAAAGAGGGGGGCGGTAACGGTTTGCATCGGTAGAAGCTACCGCTTGTTCCGTGAGGGGGAGAGGAGTGCTGAAAAAAAGTTTAATGAGAAAGACTTACCGCAACCGGAAAAAAAAGAGACCTCCAAAAAGAAAGGGTGGGTGCTTACGATCGCGTGAAAAGAGAAGGGTCTTTCCGGAAAAAGGCCGGGAAAATGCAGGCGTGGGGCCGCAAAAGAAGAAAAGAAAAAGAGAAAAACGGATCAAACCGTTAAAGGAAAAGAAAAATAATGACGGAAAGGAAAGCCGATGTGGAGAGGTATTAAGGGCAACAGTGTTTTCAAAGAAGGATGAAACGAAGAAACAGAACCGAAAACACAGAAACCCATGATTTGCGGAAAAAAGGTACGGGGAAAGGGGGGGGTTGTGCCGAACGATGGCCGGGAAGAGGTATGACAGGAGAAAGCAAAGCGTACCAGGAAAGAAAAGCTCCGAGAACGGCTGAACCAAATGAGGGGTCTACAGTCTACCGAGCCATCCCTCTCAACGGTTCCAATTGAAAAAAAATATTGGGGGGGAAAGGGGGAAATGAAGGCCAGGTACGACAAGTTCCTACGAAAAAAAGGAAAGAAGTCTTGAAAAAACAGAACGCTCGTTAGCCCCTGAGGTACTCGGAAAAAAAACAAAAGGAAAGGAAAAAGGGGGGGGGAAAACGAGAGAGAGAGAAGGGGGGGTCTGAGCGGGATGTCAGATTTAGGAGGAAGTCTGAACTTGTCGAAAGTCACCTGGCCAACGGAAAAGAGTTTTCGGTTGGGAAAGGGGGAAAGAAAAGGGAGAGGCTGGGAAAAAAAGGGAGAACGAGCCAGGGGGGTCCGTAACTTCTTGCGGGCCAGGGGAAGGGGAAAGGAGGGGTACCGCTTGGGAAGTCAGCCCTCTCAAAAAAGGCGTTCGGCACAAACGCAGAAAGGAAGCGGCGAAAGAACTCAAAAAAAGTGCAGTGGGAAGGGGAAATTCGTTCATCAAGAAAAGGGAAAAAAACCTCAGACAAAAAAGAATAAGTCTGGCCGCGGGACCTGAGGGACGTATAGAGTCGTTGGGGGGGGAAAAATCCGTTGAAAGAAGGGGGGGAAGATGGGGTCGCCAGAAAGGCGGCATACCGGCATTCTGGGGGGGGGGAAAAAGGCAAAAGAAAAGGCACTCGAATCGTAAGCAACACGGCCACTGCCTGTACTTTTGGAAAAGGAAAGTCCAGCGTCATTGGGGGGTACTGGCTGTTGACCGAAAGTTGCCAGCCTGCCCAGGTTAAAAGAAAAGAACGGGCAAGGGAGACCGATGCACCTGACCGCAAAAAGGGAGCTCTTCGCGAGACGGTGGAGAGGACAGATAAAAAAAATTTGCCGGATCTGGAAAGGGGGGACGGCCCATTTGAGGGTCGGGAAATCACCTGGTGTGGGAAAAAAAAAAGGGGGGTGAGCCTCAAGGGGGAGGTAAGAGTGGACGCGATGTGGAAAGAGGAATACGAACGCACTTATGATGTAAAAGGGAAATGGAGGAACCACCCAAAAGGAAAGAAGGGGTTGGGGGGGGCTCTCACCACAGGAAAAACTTAAAGGGGAGAAAACAGGGGCATCGGAGGGGGAAAAAAAAACAACCCCGGAAACCATTTTAACGGAGCAAAACAGAATTTTTGGTCTGCTGAATGGGGGAGTTAACTGGCGCTGAGGGGCCCAAAAAAAAAAAAGGGGCTCGACAAAATCGTGGAAAAAGGGGGAGGGGTCACCGAAGAGACGAAACGGCGGCGGAATACGGCAGCGAAGGGAACAGGTCAACTATTGTTACTCATCCGGGAAAAGGAAAGGGAGGATTCCTAGAGGGGAAGAAAAATATGCGACGAAGACAAGTGGTCCGCTAGGGGAGGGGAAAAAAAACCATTTCACGGGGAGCAAAAGATACAAGACTTTATCGGAACTAAGAAACACCGGAAAAGGGGGCATGGTGGTGTAAAACCTCGCGCTCAGGAGGGGAAAGAGTTAAAGCAGCCCTTAATCTCTGGCTACACGCCGCTGAGGGAGACTGACTTCAGTAAAGGAAGGGATTCCGTGAAAAAAATAGAAGAATTGAAGAGAGCTGGACCACATCATCTCATCGAAAGGAGGGAGAAGGAAAGGAGGGGGACGACGAGAAAAAAAACCGGCCAATCCGTACAGAGCCAGACAGAAACTGTCGCGAGCAGTTCTCGATCGAAAACACCGGGGGAGCGCCTAGTCGAAGGAAAGATTGGGGGATGCACGGCTTTCCGGCTAAACCAACGCCTGGGGGGGAAGAAAAGGACCGGATGTAACAGGAGGGCTGGTGGGGCCAGTGGTGGTTGGAGCGAGGCCTTCTAACCCCCAGGAAGGGAAATGCAACAACGGGGAAGAAAGGCGATGCAAGGTTTATAAGAGAGAGGTGACGCGGACTCTCGGTTCGCAAAAGGGGGCGGAAAAAAAAGGTTTTTCAGCAGTGGGAAAAGAAAAAACCTGAGCAGTTGGGCGCTACGGAAAAAAGGCCAGACATTTTCTTACCGGCACCACGCACTGGGGAGAAAAAAAGCTCCGACGGAAAAGGGGGGATCAAACAAACGATGGGGAGGGGAATCCAGTTCATCTCCGTCGGGAAAGGGGGAGGGACTGTTTTCCGGTAAGAAAAAAGAGGGGGTAGCCTGCCCATACTGGGGGAGAAGGGGTTTTCGTTCCGACTAGGGAGAAAAGGGAAAGAAACAAAATGGGGAAAAAAGCTACGGATCTTTCTGTACTTATAAAGGGAAGAAATATTCAGGTTAAATTCCCGCGGCCGAGGGAGGCCTTGTGTTTGAAGGAAACGAAAAACACCAAACACAACCAGGAACGTTCAGAATCCGTGTACATCCGCAGAAAGGGGGGGAGCCGTACGAAGGAAGGAGGCCAAAGGAGCTGTAGGGGGAAAAAGAACCACGTTGGTTTCTGGAGAAGGAGAAGAAATGCTAGAGAAGGGATGTCAACTGGCGGGGCCGTCGTCGCTGTGAAAGAGAAAAGGAGTCCCTGTTGAGGGAGCTGAATGATGTGGTCCAGAAGCGGCAGTCCCGAAATCTGGGAAGACAGACTTGCTGGGGAAAAGAGGGATGAAAGTCATATGCGTGAGCCAGGATGAAGAGGAAATCAAGAAGAACGCGCGGCGAGTTCAGAAACCAAAAATGCTACTGAAGTCTGGGAAAGTGGGGCCCATCGGGTCGCGAATATGGGGGATACTTGTTATGGGGAAATCCCCGGCTTGTGCTTCTCCTAAAAAAAGAAAAAAGGGGGTCTAAAGTCTGGGGGGGTATATGTTATTACTCCAAAAAAAATAGGAAGGATCCATTTAACTGGGAAAGGGAAAAAGATCTGGTGCGACCGGCAGGTTAATTCCGCGCCGTAGGATTCAAGGGAAACGACACGCAAAGGGACAGGTTTTGGATCGCGCAAAAGGGTGGTGCATGTTGTTTTAAAAAAAGAAGAAAAAAAATTCAGCAATAAAAAAGAAAGGAAGGGGAGAAGCGAACGAAAGGGGGGAAAAAAGGTGATTGGAAACTCCCGACTGAAAGGGGGGGGAAAGGGTTGACTACAAGGGAAAAACAATCATAGCTGCGGCCTTTAGGGGGAAGGTTGCTTCACTTAAAGGGGGGAAAAAAAAAAAGAAGGGAAAAGTCCTCCGGGGGTCGGGAAAGGGAACATCAAAAAACGTAAGAATGGTACGGTCACGTTGCCGACAAAAGGGAGAAGGGACAGCCTTGCCAAAAAGGGATTCCTCCCGGGGAAACGGCTAAGACACGATCTTGGTTGAAGGAAAAGAGGCGTCCCAAGAGGAAGGAAAAATTCGTTACTGCTTCAGAAAGGGAGATGGCCCAGGGGAAGGTTAGAAAAGGGGCAGCCGAAAACTGCTCCCGCTTGGTCGTAATGCGCCACCGGAAGCGCGGGCTTTGACTGAAAAGTGAAAGGGGAAAAAGAAAAAAACAATCAACCCACAATGGAAAAAGGGAATCAACATCTCTTGCCAAAGAAGCCTTGGGGGGAAGGGGGCGATTCGTTGAAAGGCGGGCCCAGGGAAAAAAGAATTGAGGACTTTGCCTGTGTAGCTAGCAAGCTATCCATCCCGATTTAAAAGGAAAAAGACTATATAAGAAAAAAAGAAAAGGGGCCAGACCGATGAGAAGGGGTGTTGTCTGTAAGTGCGGGAGGGGGAGAACGAGGGCAAAGGCCACCTGCACTCAAGGAGGACTTTAATCCTCTGAGGTAAGGAAAAGGGGGGGGGTTGGGAGGGAGGAGGGAGGAAAGCCCCGTTACGAGTCGAAGGACCTCATGCGGCTAAAAAGAAGAAAAGGGGGGGAAGCACGTTCGAAGAAAAAGACGGGGCGAAGAAAAAAAGCATCTCAGGTGCTGTCCAGAGGGAAGAAAAATCTAATGGGACGTTAATACGTAAGTGTAGACAAGTTCAGACTGAAGAGGGATAAATGCTGGAGGGAGAAACAACACCTTGGGCCCCTGAGAGA
>Ga0179593_1296451_pt1 | contig 19242 bp, 17 predicted proteins | sample CZODoug2_1_08_16_FD_185931 | JGI IMG/M metagenome (GOLD analysis project Ga0179593, IMG submission 185931) | Vadose zone soil fungal communities from Angelo Coast Range Reserve, California, USA - CZODoug2_1_08_16fungal (PacBio error correction) | ecosystem: Environmental > Terrestrial > Soil >...
GGACGGGTGAGAGGAAAGGGGGGGTCAATTAAGTGGCGAAAATACAAAACGTAAACGTAAGGTGGGAAAGGACACCGAACGTGTGGAATGGAAAGAGGGGTCTTCGCTATTAATTTCCAAAAAAGACTGAGGAGATAAAGCCGGCCATCACTCTTTAAATGAGGAGGGAGGGGGGCAACAGATTAACTTAGGTAAAGGAATCCAGAGGAGTCACGGGCAAGTCCAAACTATAAAGTGGCGGTGGGTGAAAAATGAAGTCTCAATGGGGACCAGGGAAACGGGGGAAAGCTTCTAGGGACCTATTGTCTAGAAAGGGGGGAGAAAACAACATACGACGCAAAGGGACCTGAAATCTGCACATAGGCAGAAAAAACACCATAAAAACATTGAACGTTCCCGAAGGTAATACTTTCCGCGAGTTTAAGTGTGAGGGAAAGAAAAGGTGTGGGATGCAAGGGTCTCTCTCAACAAGAGGGGAAATCACAAGCAGAAAAACCATCAAGCACGTCAGTTCAAAAGCGAGTATCGTCAACGAGACCTGGCCGGTTATGGAGGGTTCGCCTATTGCAGTGGGAACTACGCCGGAGGAAAGCAAAAGGGAGAAGGTGGTGAAAAAAGGGAGCTCGACACGAAAAGCACTATCCTCTGAACTGAGGCAGCAGTCAAATGAGAATTCAACTAGCATCAAAACCCGCCACCTGAAAGGAAATCGTAAAGAGGCACCGTTCGAAAGAAGGGGGGGGTGGATTGGGTCGAAAGGGGAATACGTCAACAAGGGCCAAAGGAAAAATCGGGACGCTTTAAAGGAGCTGATCGTCTGGGTAGACTCGCCGTGAGGAATCCCCCATAGAGGAGGACAGCCGAGTAAAATTCACAGCCTTTCAGGGCGCACGGTTCGGTGTCAAGGGGTGCCCAACGTTTTGAAGGCGAGGACGCCACATTTTGCCAGAACTCCGAAGTAGAAAGAAGGCTACAAGATTCGGGGATCGGTGCCGGGAGGGATTGAGGTCCCTCCTCTGCACCGAAACGAATACGGCAGGATGGAGGGTGTTTAAAAAAAGAAGGCAGTGGTTGGGAAAATACTCAAATTTTTGGGACCAAAAATGTTACTTTGCAAATCACGACGGTATTCGTAGAGGAAAGGGGGGGGGGGGGACGGATCCTGCAGAAGGGAGAGCCATTTTGGCAGAGAGGGACGGCATAGTTCCTCTTTCTAGAGCTCCAACCTAACAGTAGACAGGTGTCGGCCGTCAGGGGACCAAAACGCCCGCGGGATCATCTAACTAACGATCTCCAAAGGGAGAAAAAGAAACTCAAAGGGAAACGCCAGCATCGGAGGTGAGAAGCATCGCTTTCACCGTGGGGGAACACCGACCCTCTGCTCCCGCAAGTGAATCGGGGTACAGGAAGCCCCCGACCGGGAAAGTGGCAGGCCTAAAGAGGGAGGAACCCGAGGGTGAAACGGGATTCAAAGGAAATCTTCTACTGAAAGGTTTCAGATTAAACGGGGTTCAATGACAACGGAGGCAACTGTGCTTTCCCGATCAAGAAGTTCCAGGTGGAGTGGGGGAAAAGTCGAACTAAAAAGAAGCACCGCACGCGGGACCTATGTGAAATGCTTCACGCTGAAACCTTCATCAATTAAACAGATTCCGTGCAACTGGCCAAAAAAAGATAAAAACCCGTGATGCTGCGCACTTCATAAAGAGGTCGTGTAAAAGGGGAGGCAAGATGTGCGCGGCAGGAAGAACGGCGGGGGGGGTAACTTCGAATTTGAGGAGATACAAAGCGAGTGTGACGAGTAGCAACAGTTGCATGGCCTAAACCGGAAAAAAGAGGCTACGGAGCCACCGTGAAAGCAAAAAGGAAACCTTGGAAATCGACTTGAAAATTGTTGAAGGAGGAGCGGCACCGAAAACTAGTGTGGGAAACAAGAAACCACACTGGAAAAAAGAAAAAGGGGGTTTAAGCAAGGCCACACGAATAACCGTGCGGCCGCCCGAGTATAAAGCCAACCGAGGACGCGGCAGGACGTAACTGGATCGCGTTCGCAGAAAAAACAGAGAAAAAAAGCGTACGAGGAAGAAATGAATCGATCAAAACCGGGGGGGGGGGGGGGCGCAAAAACTCGACAGAATGGGGCAGACCAAAGTGGGTTTTTTTGAAAATCCGAAGGACTCCAGACTGAGACTTCTCAACGCCGTTTACCAACGGGGACTGGGGCTTAAGGACATTTATTCCAAAAAAAAGGGGGGGCAAAAAGCAAGCGACTGTGTGGCAAAAAGGGAAAAGTCCGGAAGGAAGGCGTGTTAGTGAACATGGAGGGTCGATGCCAAAAAACCATTAACGAAAAGAAACAAACGCGTGGCAGGAATACAGCTAACCGGAAGTACCACCTCTTTACTCCCAGGGAAAAGCAAGGGTTCGTTAGGCCGAACGAAAAGGGGAAGAGCGAAGGAAGACGCCAATGTCGAATAGCGGGAGAGAATACGGTGCAAGTACATTTGGGCAGTCTGTCACAGCAGTAAACCTTACCAAGGAAAAGGCTTAAAAAGAAGTCCACGGCAACCAGTACCGCGTGAGGGACTAAAAACAGGTTCCCGAATTGGGGAGGGAGAGAAGGCCGGTTTCATACAATCTATTCGAGGCCGAAACGGGAAGGCTTATAGTCATGAGCAACGAGGTGTCATGGGGGAAAACAGCAGCAAGAAGAAAGAAGGTATTCTAAGGAAAGATCCCACCGGGGAACACATGACAGTCAAAAAATCGAACTGGAGGGAGGGGACGAAATCTCCGCTGGGTAGTCCTTGGACGGTGTAAAGGTGCAGACTTAACCTGGGGCAAAAAAGGGCTCGGGCAAAGGCGCCCAACCGCTACCATTGTTGCCCAATCAACTACGAGAGGCTGAGGGACCAGGACGGCTGGGAAGGGAGAAAGGCGCACCGGGGGATAAAGATACGACGTTACGACAATAAATCCAAGACTTCAACCACCAATGAGGAAAAAGAGAAAGGGCTGGGTCGTGATCAGCCAAACGGCGGAGCCGATTGCATCGGTGTAGAGGGGCGCCCAACGGCGGGGGAAGCAAGTATCTACGATTGGGGAACAAGGGATCGTAGATTGAATGCGGAAAGGTCACTCCAGGAGCGACTCTCCTCCTGAAAAAGACACGAAGCAAAGCGGGCGTGCAGCTGGCAATTTTTACGGTGGTCACCTTTTTTCCAGGAGTCGGGGTTCCAGGGGGTTTCAATAAGAGGAAAAAAATCAGGGGGTTAGGCGTCGGGCAGCAAAAGCGTGGGACTTCTTTTATTTAACTAGGGGCCACTACGATGAAATCGTTCATCGGGAATCCGATCCCAGGGTATGAAAAACCGGCCCCATAACGTCGCAAAGACCCATTCGAAAAAATGGTTCTGAAGGAATCAGGGATGCGAAACGGTGAACATCGCCAGAGGGTAAACGGGGGAAATACTTGACCTTGGTGTCACGTTATGACAAGCACCGAAGAAGTCTGCCTACTCTGGAAAGCTAGACACGCTGACTAAGTGTTTCGTTCAGCGGCCGTACGGCGCGAAAATGGAATGAGTGAAGGTTGATTTCCCGAAGGGCGGTTCGTCTTCAGTAGGGAAAGCAAACGGCCGGTGAGTGGACTGCGGGAGAGGCACGGACATTTCGACAAAGGGTAACGGAAAGTGAGCCCGGCACCTGTCTAACCGACCGGTGGTGGGAAGGGCAAATGGGAAAGGGCGCGCAAGAAAAAGGACAAAGGCTTTGAAAGGCTTTGCAAGTCGAGTAAAACCGCCTGGACAGGTTGTCGGGGGCAGGAAAATATCGTACAAGGGGGGGGGAGAACAGCATGTCCGGCGTCGTTTCTCGAAAGAAAGGTCACGTAAAATGGTTGACCCTGCGAAAGGGATCACTCGGTGAACTAGGCATTTTCTGACGAGATCAAGACGAAGGAACGAGGGGAAAATAGGTATTGGAGGGAAGGACTCGGGGGCGGAAAAAAATCGGGGGGGGACAGATCTAAAAAACTCCCTAAGGGGGCAGGAGGGGGTGGCCTGCCGTGGTCTTGGCGAGTACCGTCAAAAATTTAGGTGCCTGGGGGGGCGACGACCGGCAGCGGCAACTGAAAAGGACATTACGGAGGGGTAAAAAAAAAAGTTGTCCGAAGGTGCAGGAGGGACGAGCGGTCCTTGGGACCAGCGTACCGTAGGGGGGATAAGGCAAAAGAAAGCTGCGCTAACGGATTGGTGTAAGAAAGAAAGGGGGACACACGAAAAAAGTAGGGGAAATATCTCGAGGAGCCATCGCTGAATGTCCACCAGCGGAAAACAGGCGGTTCTTTAAGCAGAAGGGATTGTTGTGGGCCGTCGTGCGTGCACGTTGCGCTTCAGTGAAAGGATGGGTTCAGCTTTACGCAAGGCAGGCATCGGGCCCGTCGGAGAGAAGTCCCTCTACGCCACCACTCCCCTGGGACTGGGCTTGAGGACGCGGGGGAATATTAAAAATCACATTCATTGACAGGGGGGGTCACAATGACAATGAAAGAAGGGACGATCGGGTGGCCGGCGGTTACAGGGGGGTCCGGTGAGAAAAAAAAATTCGTATCATGGAACAAAGGGGGGGGAGAAGGAGCAAAGTGTCACCCACGTGCGGAGCAGTCGGGAGGGACGGCTGAGGTGAAATTTGCTGATTCAGAGAAAGCCGCTGTCTGGGAGGGGAGTTTGGGCTTGGAAAGCGGCGAAGTTTCATTTAGATAAGGGACCTGGCGTGGTTGGGGTGGGGAAGAAAGACACACAAACGGAGGGGAGGGGCGTAGCAAAAGGATCTAAGCATCAACAAAGAAGAAAGAGCCACAGGTCCGAAGTAGCGAGGTCATTCCAATGAAAAAGAAATCCCTCGGATCAAAAGGGGGATCCAAGGGGAATTTTGACGTATGGCACGAACCCCTGCAGTCCGTTCGGAAAGCGGGCCCGCAAAAAGGGAGTAGTCGTTAAGGGGGAAGACCCGTCAAAGGGGTACTGCATCCTCGATTCGGGGACTGTAGACGGTTCGGTAGGGATAGAGAGAAAACTAAACTTATTTACCCAACGAGGGGGGAGGAATTTTATGAAAGAGGTTGGCAGGTCAGCGGGGAACTAGACTTGGCGACTCGCAAAGAAAAGCAAGCGGAAAAAACAGAAAGATAGTAAAGGTCAGGCAGGGGGGAATGTGCACAAACGGGGGGGGTGACGTAGGGGGCTTCCGCAGAATCCACAAAATGAAACGGGGGGACGAAGAGGGGGCTAGTCCGGGTGGTGGGAGGACGCGTATCTCATGAAGGAGCAGTAGTTTCATCGGGATGGAGGGATGCTGTCCTCGGAGCAGGTGCTGGACAAACGACGCGGGATGGGAGGTCAAAGCCGAACGACATACCTTTGGGCCCGTATGCAGTTGACGATTCTTTCCGCAGATGGGGAGACGTGCTGATGGGGTTAGAATCAATTCCCACCAAGGGGGGGCGCAGAGAAAAAACACCAAAAGTAGTTGGGTGGTGGGGCAGGGGGAAAAAAAGAAAGACACGTCAATTTCAAATAAAAGGGTACGTCAACGGCGGCATCAAAATGGGAGTTTCGGCCTATGTGCAGGGGAGGGAGACAGACAAATCGGGTGTTGGCGCGAACGAGGTCACGTATCCATCGCTGCCCTCTGATAAAATAGGGAAAGGGGAACTTCCACAGCAGGCACCACCGCCAACTCCTGGGACGGAAAACGGAAAAGGAAAACGGCTCCCTGGATCCAAGCGGGAGCCTACAGAAAAAAAATAGGGGAAAAAGGAAATTTCGCCGACTTTACAGAGCAGGTGTAAACGGTTGGGGGGATTTAGGGTCGAACCAAAGGGTGATTCCCGGCGATGGACAAAAAAAAATCCAGGAAAAGGGAATCTTCAGGATACGCGCGGGAGGAGACTACGTGTACGCTATTGAGGGAGAGGGATCCCTAACCTTCGGACACTCCAAATTCGTATTGGAAAAAGTAGTGAATGCACTGTTAAAAAGGCACAAACACCTATTAAATAAAAAAAATACAAATTATCGGGCCACGCTGGTGGGGTTTCCACTACAGGGGTCAGTGCATACGGAACAAAATGGGCCTGTGAGATTACAAAGGAACTGGGCATCATTCAGGGATGAAGGAAAATTTGAATGGAAAAACGCGTTGGATGCGTCTTTAAGGAAGGCAGCGGTCAAGACCATAGCAAAAACCAGCCGGAAAACAGGGGCAGCGGAGCCTAATGAAAACCTCCCCGGAGAATCACCGAACGCCGCAGACGATAACCGGACCACAGCGAACGGTGATGCGGAAATCGGTCACCTGGTCACAGAACTGACAAGACTGCTCCGGAAAAGGATTCCTGGAAAAGACCGGGGGGGCGGAGCCCACGGGGGGCCAGGGAAAAAGGGGAGTTCAAGGAAGGACCAGGGATAAAAGCGGCGACGTCGAAGTGGAAGGCAAATGAAGTGTTACCTTCTGGCTCAACCACGATAGACGATCATTGGCCAGACAGAGGGAAGCAGAAGGACCCCGACGGCTGATGGTCTTCTGAAAGCAAACCGTCGAGCACAAGCAGAGAGGGGGGGCACGTCGAAGAAAGCAGGGGGCCTATAAAGGTATTGCCGGCAGAGGTGACGCTTCGGGGTGGGGGGAAGCGATTTGGGTCGCGCAAAAGGTCAGCGGCGGGCAAGGAGGGGCGTCTAAAAAGAAAGGGAGTGTCATTTCGAGACGACACATTAAAGGGAAAAGTTGAACCTCTACAACAAATGGAGAAACGCCACGAGGACGAACGGCGAGCTCAGGGAAACAACTGGTGGGTAATTCGGCTTCTGGGGGGAGAGGACCGGTCAGTTCGTAACCGTTTGTGACGCAGAAGCAACAAACTGCACTGGGGCCAAAACTGGAGGGGGACGGAAGCCGGCACACGTGGCGGGGGAGGGGAAGGGGGGATCATCCCTAAAAGTAGGGAAAGCTGATCGCCCCGGATGATCTCAGCAGACAATAACGCGGAAAGAAAGATACCTCTCTGGCTCACGGAAAGATCCCACAAGGTTTAAAAAGACAAAAAAACAACACAAACAAACCTTGTTCTGCCTTAGGAAACAAGGGTGGAAGGGAAAAATGCGAGTAACATAGCTCCGTTTCCACCAACAACAGGGAAAGGGCGGGCATACAGAGAGGGGGGTTCACCAAAAATCGCCGTTTTGATTCGGGGGGGAGGGTTCCTCCAAGGAGGGCGGGGCTACGGTCTTTGAGGAGGTCAAGAGGACCGCCTGAAGGATAAAAAGGAAAATTAACCAGGGGTTGATACATCGCCGAAGTACGAGAGGTCCTCCCGAGACAGATCTGGTTTAGCTAAGAAAAAACGCAAGACGTGGCCACGAGCGCAATTGCGATCATCGGGGGTGCGAGAAGGATGAAAGATATAAGGGGGGTCCTGTCACGGGAGGAAAACCGTGAAAAAAAGAAGAGAAAGTGTTCAAAAAAAAAAAGTAGATTGTAAACGGGGACGAAAGAAATGGACTTGACCAAAAAAGGTTTCAAGTGGAAAAGTGTGGAAGACAGAAGGGGGGGGCAGACCCTTTTATCATTTGGGAGGTTCCGTGTTCGATCCGGAAGGCGTAAAGTCGCTTAGAACGTAAAATTAGCAAGTAAAAAAAAAAACGGGAGAATCAGAAAATGAATCAACTGGAGGGGGCTACCAAAAAAAAAGGGATAAAAACCGACTCATTACACAATTTAAAAACCATAAAGGCGGCTAAACAAAAAGGCGACTCCTTGATGTAGGATTGGGGGGGCTGAGAGCGGCCGCGGAAAGTAGATCTGCTCAAAGGGAGGACCACCTATAAACATGGGTGAAGCCCTAGCTGGTCTAGAAGGCGGGGACACCAGAAAATGGGTTCGAAGATCCAACTAAAGAACGTTTGGAAAACAGCGGGTCAAAAAGAGGCTCTCTCAAAAAAAAAGAGGTATTTGTTTAACCGAGATCAATCTGGAGGGGACCTCTGATTACGGCCACGTCGGAAAAGATAGTGGAATTTGCGCCGTCAACAGGGGGGAAAGGTATAATACTTATTAAGTTGGGGGTTACAACAATCGGTCTGGGAAGGTCCGGAGAAGATAGGGGTGGTAAACACAAAAAAAACGGTTGAGTCAGATTCTACCCGGGGGGGGCTACAGGAAAGACCAGGCAAAAAGGAAGGGAGAAACGTCCGATTGTGGAGGGGATCCTGGTGAGTCCATTGTGGGAGAGTGTGGCCTCTTCAGGGGGGAAATACCTTATTCAGATGTGGGGGGAGGCCGGAAATTTGTCAAAAGACCCCGGGGACCGCGTTTACCTGTCGATTACGAAAAAAACTCGTCAAGTAACAGGACAATCCATAAACGGCCTCACTAACAATCCCCAATTCGAACCCATGTTGGTTTCGGGGACGGGGGTGACTTGCAATGGAAAAGCAATCGCATTATTGGGGGGGGGTGAATGGCATAGACAGCATCCTAAGGGAAATTCAAAGCAACCGCACGCTGCTCCTCTGCTCTCCGGTGGGGGGGTACGCTCGACACACTAAGAAAGGAAGTTGGAAGTCGAGGTAGAACTCAAATACTTCGGGATCTTGATGGTACTCGGAAGGAGTTGGTGAGTCTCATGATTCCAATCAACGTTCGGTGAATTTAGGGACTACGGGGGGGGGGCAGGAAAAAAAATGAAATATTTCCAATGACCCGAGATGGCAGTACTTTGAAAAGGGGCCTGAAACAAAGGACGTAGGTGCGTGGCAAATGGAAAGTGCTCGCCCCGACGGGTGCCAACGTTTGGGGTTGGGGGCAGAAAAAGGCAGTTAGCGCATCAGTAAAAGAACATAGTTTGGAGCCTCGAGAAAAGCAATGGTGGTTAAGAACGGTCTGAGGGGAACGGGTGGGGATCAGGGGGTCACTGGTTGTATCTCTCTCGGGGGAGCAAGGCTCTGAGACGTTAAATGCAAAAGGAGGGAACGGAGAAGGAGAAAAAAGGACGAAGCCTCGGGAATTTGGCAGCGGGTCCTCGTCCAAGAAAGTGAGCAGGGGGGGTGCCTTGCCAGCTCGTGCGGCCAGGGTGAGGACCAGTTGGCGTGTTCACGCAGGTACACAATATTAGGTTAAAAAGCCTCGACCTTCATCTCCAGGAGCAGCCTGATATGGAAGTGGGGCATAAGGAGGTTGCTCTTCGGAAAAGTTAGCGGGTAATTGTATCGCTGAGGACATGAAACGTAATCCTGGGGGGGAAAAAGGGAGATCAAGTCACAAAAAGAAAGGAAAGTGGGTTGTAATAAGACGAAGACACGCATAAAGCGCTAAAGCGAACGCCGTTCCAGAAAAAAGATGCAGTTCGAAAAGCAAAGGGGCGTAGTTCGTCGTTGTCCGTCGTGACGGAAAGATTATCGTGTGGCAGGACTGGGTGGTAGGCGTGACGAAAACATCGTCTCGTCGGGAGTCCCCTCGAAGGGGGGGGGAACAACTTATAGAAGAGTTTGGAACGAAATAATTATCCTTGGAATTGACGACTTAAAGGATCAGAAACGTGAAGTCGCAGGTTCAAAGTAGGGAAAAAGAGGAGCACGGGAAGCAGAGGGGGGGGAAGTGTCACTTTTTCTTAGTCCGGTAAAGCAGCTCAAAGTTGCGGCATGGAGGGTCGGCATGTGCCTATTGAAGTTGCCGGAAGAAGAAGCTGGGATGGCGTTGCCTAAAGTGATCTGAGAATAGGGGGGGGGGGGGGATATTGAAGTTTCAGTCCTCCTTAAGGTGAATGTGTGGGGGCGAAACCCTTGCTAACGGAGGGGGTGAAGGGGCGGCTATGAAATTGCTCGCCGACCGCAAGGAAAAACATGCAAAAAAGCCAAATGGGAAAGCTGGTTTCAAAGCGAGTGCCGTTCAAGAAAGCCCCCTGATGCCAAAAACGAGAATGTTTAGAAGGGAAAAAAAAAATTTTGAAGGTAGGGCAACGCCTGCAGTCCGTGAGGAACCCCTGGGGGCAGCCCGCCCAGGAGTAGTGGCTCGGGAAAAAATCGGTTGCCATACGAACTGCCCAGACGGCCAAAGAAAGAAAAAGGCGGGAGTAACGGATGAGGGCGGGGAGTCTGCAGGGCACGTGGCGACAAGAGAAAAAACGTTTAAGAGGAAAACCTGAAAGGAAGTGAAAATTCAGAGGGTGAGGCCGGGGGGAAATGGTGGGAGGAGAGGAATGACTGGGAAGGAGGCGAAGCTAGAGGAAGGAAAGGCGAGGGACGTGGGGCACAGAGTGGTGAGTGGGATCAAGAGAAAAAAAAAAAATCCACAAATGAGGAAGAAGGTTGCCGGAGAAGAGGGGCGTTGGGGGAGGGAGATGGCTCAATTGGAATTTAATCGAGGGTTGGTCAGAGTTGATAGGAGCGGGACTACCGGGTAGATACTTGTGGGGAAAACGAGGGTGAGGTATGCGGCTTAAAAACTAACCAAAGGCACATAGGGGCAGAGAAGGGACAGCGTAGCCTTGCGGGGAAGGAGGAAGTGAAGTTCTTGAGGGGGGGGGAGGGGCCGCAGCACAACCACTGGCGAACTCACAAACCAACTTAAGGAGGGACAATGAGGAGCAACTATGACTACCACCTCAATCACAAAAAATGGCAACTCCTCGGAAATATCGTGGAACGACTATAAGAGGCAACGTGATGTAGTTAGAATTGGGAAAGGCTACGAAGGAGAAGATCGGTCTTTTTGGGGGGGTTGGAACATCACCCTTAACTCGAAACGGCTCACATCACAGACGGCTGACCGCTGATTCACAAGGGAGAATAAAGAAGCACAACCCCAAAGATCGGGACTCCCGTGGAAGGGGGGGGGTGGGGGTCCTCGAAAGAAAAGGATGGGGAAATCGCCACTTTCAATCATGAGGGGCTAAGGAGCCCAGGCAGGGGCATCACTCAAAAAAAGAAAAAACCCGAGGACTCATGTAAGAAAGATGTCTGCAAGGGGCGGGGGTCTCGGGTGCCCTACTGAGAAGAAGCAAATATGAGTCAAACAGAACGCAGTCGAACTCAGAAGGAATTCGGGTTGAAGTGCGGGACGGGATGCAATCTCGAGGCACTAATACACGCCGGGGAACTCACGAGGGGGGGGGGGGTCACAAAAAATGGGGGAGTGTGCCAGCGTCAACATTAACCGGCTAGAAAAAAGGGAATGAAAGTGGCAATCTTAGGCGGATTTGGGACGGGAGAAATGCCGATGAAAAAAGAGGGAGACCAGGTCTAAGGGAGGAGTTGGAAGCGAAATAAAGTTCCTATGAGTTAGAGTCCGCCAATCGCAAAGCGACGTCTAAAAGTGTCACGGCGAAACCAGCCACAAGAGGTACCTCTTGAGGGAAAAGGAACACGCAGGCTATGGACTCCAATCACGCCCAGCAAAAGGAAGTGATGCGGACATCGGAAAGTAGGGAGAACGCGAAGGTGAAGCAGGCTGTAAGCCGACCCTGGAAGGAAGGCTCCAGTGTGAGACAATTCCCAAGTAGTGCCCACCAGCATGCAAGCGCGGGAGCAGGGGAAAGGGCTGGACAAACCTCGGTATAGGGGGGAAGCGTAGGTAACAACGATATCTATCACATGAACATGTACCGGCGAAAGAAAGGAAAAAAGCTCGCGGCTGACAGTGAAGAAAAGACAAAACTGCATATTGGGGGGAACGTTCACACGTTCCAAAAGCCCAATCCTCAAAGGATGCCAATTACGAGAGGGGGGACGGAGCGATGGGGGTGTGGCGACTCATCAGGGGAGGATCTAGGGAAAAGGAACGCTTCTTCCCCAATATCGGTTATATTCGCGAACGCGTCGCAAAAAAAAAAGGGGGGGATGACGTTGCATTAGGTCTACAAAAAGTCTACGGAACGGCCGCTACGGTCGACTGTAACAAAAAGGGCCCCGACAATGGATTGAACACTGGGACTCCTATTAGGGTAGACGTTGTCAGAAAAGCGGGGAAACACAAGGGACACGGCACGACATACAAAAGGGACAAGACAAGTTTGGTTGCGTTACTTTGTCCGGGTCACCTGTGGAGGGAAAAAGAGGACTACGGAAGGGAAACGCATTATCAAAGGGATCAAAACTCTTGAAACCAGCCGACAGCCCAGACGACGCTTAGCCGGCGAAGACTATACAACAACACAGGGGGACGAAAAACTCTCTGCAACTTTAAAAATTGGGAGATCCGTGCAGGGGGGGGCGGAAGACGGGACGACGTAAGGAGTACAACTGTACAAAAAAAAAAAAGGTGAATGGTCTTAAAAAAAAAAAACAGGGCACGGATTTGTCAAACGACCCCAGACGGTGACGGGGGGGGAGGGGGGGCCGCATTAGGGGAGACGGTGGGCGGCGATGTAGGGGAGAGGACACGTGATCAATCAAAGCCGTGCGAGAAGCCGCAACGACGTGTCGGGACTAACGTTACCGAGTTCTAGAGGACCTAACGACGGGAAAGGAGCAGAACAGTTCATAAAGAGAAGGAGGTAAGGAAGGAACGGTCGGGGAAAGGGGGGGAGGGAAACGGGAAGGGGGTCCATTAGGATGAGGGAAAAAGGGTACCCATCAAGACAAACATGGGTGAAGGGAGAGGAAGAGGCCGGATGGGGTGGAGGAGGCATGTGCCAACTGACGAGGAGTCGTCGTATGGGAAATCGAAGGTAGCCGTACGATGGAAAAAAAAAGAGAAAACTGAACAAAGGGGATTATGGAACAAAAGCGCAAAAAGGAAGCACGACACATGTCCAGAGACGGCTGCGGTCCAGCGCGCTTTTAATGGGGGGGTTAAAGAGTGAGCTTTACAAGAGGGGGTTTGCTGGACAAAAGTCGGGCCGGAAAGGGGTCTCTGCCAAAGATTTTTTCCAAGCCCGCAGGAATTGATGTGACAAAAAAGCTTTACAGGGAGAAGACCGAGAAGCGTCTGACCGAGTGAAAAGAGAGTTAAATCACAGAGCGCCCCGCGCAAAAAAAACGGAAAATATATAGATTTGAGACATCTGGCCTGGAAAAGTCGGAGCAAGGAGAGATCGGTGCGGACGGCCCAGCCCGCGGGGCACTGCATGGGGAACGGGAGGAATTGGTAAACACGATGGTGGGCCATTTGAAGGACGCGAGAGTCGGAAAAGCCAGTTTTCCAGGAGGGAAGAAACAAGTTAAATAGGCAAGCAAGATAAAAAAAAGAGAGGCAGGCGGAAATGGTCGTGTTCCAAGGGGGGACTCGTTGAGAAACCGCTGCAATAATAGGATTCAGGGGGGGAGACGGTCAAATCATGCAGCAAGGCGAGGTATTGACGAAAGGATACATCAAACGAAGGGACGAGTCCGTAGCGGCATAGAACGTCCAAGGGGAAAAAAAAAAAGCGGAATCTCCCAAAGACCAAGGACCGTGAGGGTAAGGTCAACGCTGGGGGGACGGGGAAACACAAAAAAAGGTGTTGTTTGACGGACGAAGTGAACCTTGCCGGAAAGGGGAAAAGGGGGCACTTTGTAAGTGACAGAACGAGAAAAAACGTACAGGGATGAGCAATGGGGGCGCGCTAAAAAAACTCAGTTGGTTCGTCGCAGAAAAAGAACAGGGGGAATCGGGAAAGGTACCGAGGGGTGGCTGTTTAATAAATTGATGGGATGAAACTGTCAGGGGCCGAGACCAAGGAGGAAATAAACCAGCTCCATTTCAGCACTTGGCGGCTCCCGACAAACGGAACGTGGGAGGCGGGGAGTCGTGAAATAAATTCAAAAAAGGAGGTAAACGGGGAAGAGGAGGCATACGTCGCACGGACAGAGGGACGTCTTCTGATCTAAATCAGGGTGGGGTGGGGCCAGACTTCCAAGTGTCTGTTCTAAAAGAGGAAGGAGAGGGAGAGGAATCCGATAGGCGGTGCTGACTGGAACGACCGAACTAGTAGAGGGATACCTGTAGTTGGGGCGGCGGTAAATAGGGCAAGACAACTAGTAGGTGGCTACAGATCTTTACCCACCTCCAAAGGGACTGACGGCCATGGTTGGGGATCTGGTCCGCACAAGAGGAACTGGGGAACAGAAAGTCTACAACTGAAGGATAGTCGGAGGGACACCGTTGGTTACCAGTGCGGTTAAAGAAAAAAACGGACCAGAGTCAATGCAATTCTAAAGGATTTGTGTGGACGAACTGCAACGTCCTCCGGGGGACGCCTGTATCAAATACACTATGGGGGGGTGTAAAAGCTAAATTGGAAAACAGCCGCGATCGCTGGAGGATCACGGGGCCACGAAGCGGCAAAGGAAGGGGAGTCAATCACATTCGTAGGAAAGGGGGGTCGCGTCTTGAAACAACTCTGCTAGTTTAGGGGAGACTGAGGGTAAAGCGGAACATGGGCGCAGGGAGGGTGGGTACCAGCAAGGCGCCCCTTTAAAGTGGGAGGGGGGGGGGGCTGAGAATCGGTAAGGACTCAGGGGGGGAAATTGATCATAGGAAAGGAAGACCGTCGCCGCGGACGGAAACCGGGTTTGGTTGAAAAGGAAGACCTGCACAAACCGTGGGAGCCGGGTCACTGGTCGTCGACCCTGTACAAAAGTAACGTTCGAGCATTCGAAGGGGGGCGTCCGTGCCCATGTGTCATGGGGCATCACCGAAAAGGGGAGGGACCGTTGATCGTGTCGGAACTGGGGTTTCAGGTAAAGGGAGGTGGGGTGATACGGCATCGGCGAGAGGGAGTTAATCTAGGAACAGGGCCATACCGCAGCCGCCATGGGGGGGACTCCTCGTAGCAATGAGGCAAAAAAGTAAGAAATCAAAAAAGTAAAACACGTATCTGTCCATTCACGACAAGGTTAAACGTTTGCCGTGGCCAACCTCGGCTGAACCAAAGGGAGTCCAAGGAACGAAGGCGTAGTATTCAGGCGTGGTGGGCAGAAAACACGTGGCCGGCAAACAGGGGGGGGGGGACCCTGTAAAAAAGGAAGGAAGTTCGTGTTCTATGAACGATGGAGAGAAGCGCAGAAAAGGGGAACGATACACCGAACGGGAAGCTTGCTGGTTGAGGAGCGAAGGGGGGGAATTCCGGAAGGGGAGGGGAGTTAGGACAAAAGGAAGCGAAAAAAAGGAGAGTAAGGATTTCCTTTTTCACATAGGTTGTGGGCGGACGAGGAAAAAATCCACCAAGGAAAAAAAGGGGGGGGAAAGGGGCAGACCAGGGGAGGGGGATGCACGGTCTCATGGGACACGAGGGGCGAAATTCCAGAGGGGGGGATAGTTTATCTGCGGTGTCTAAGATTGGGAGGAAACCCAAACGCAGGGGAAGGACGGGGGAGGAATTAAAAGCATCAAGAACTCCCTTGGGCAGGGAAAAGATACGGAAGCGGAGTTGAAAAAGGGAAAGGCTAGGGGGTTGAGAAAAAAAAAACAAACGGGGGGGGGAGGGACTCTCACAACAACAACAAGAGGGAGAGAGAATCCGGGGAAAAAGGGACGGGGGAAGACAACACACCATAAAGAAAACGTGGAAAAACAGAGAAGTGACAAGAGAAAGGCCAGGTTTTATGAGAGAAAGAATCCTTGAGTCTAAAAAAAAGAAAAGTCGTTTGTTTTCCAGCAGGACTCAGAGACATCAAATATCAGAGGAAAAAAAGTCAACGGGCAATGAGAAAAAAAAAACGAGCAAACACAACGAGCGGTCACCGGCAGAAAAGGGTCATTGGGGGGGGGATTGAAAAAAAGAAGTCAAACAGGAATTAACACGGCCGTTTACCATGGCAGGGCTTCTGGGGGGAGGACGTCGCCAAAGGAAGGATTGGAAAGCGCGGACCGACCAGGCCTCAAAGTTTACCTAAACGCCTGGGGTGTATCGACGGGTTAAAAGGGGGGCGAAAGCGCAAAGGAACCCGTAGACACATTAAACCGGATGGGGCCCTGTGCCGAAAACGGGGGGGGGGCGGGTCTGCCCACCGTATTCACCGCCAACGCGGCGGAAAAAAGGGACGAAAAAACTTGTTTTCAAAAAGGACTGGCAGGTGCAGGGGGAGGCAAAATCAAAAGAGAGGACGCTTACTTTTAATCATTAGTAATTTCTTCTAAAAAAGAGGAAAGGTTGGAAACTCCAGACATAAAAAGTACTGGGGCTGTAAAGGGGGGTGCCTGCGGCTGAAAGGAGGGCAAGCTGGAAGGAGCACAACGTGTTAGCCCCATAGAGGGAAATTCTTCGTGCACTAAACGCAACCGGCTGTGAGAACTCTGAAACTCAAGTAACAAAGCGCAAGAATGACAGAAAGGAAGGGCCAGCAGCGTGGAGGGGAGGCCCTTGACAAGGAGACCACGACGACTCTAAGAAGGGAAGTAAAAGGGGGGAAAAGCACACGAAAATTCAGCGGGGCCAGGAGCGACGTCTGCAGGCAAACCTGAAGTGACCCCCGGCAAAAAAAGCAGAAGGCTCAAGGTCAGCAATTGGAGGGGGGACACTACCCTTATAAGTTCTGTCTGTCTTGTCAACAGATGCGAGAAAAAGTCAAAGGTGGGGGGGGGGACGGTGGCAACAGGTCAAGAATTCCGACGGCGAATTCCAAGTATGCGGGAACTCCAAAGGGCAAAGGAAAAAGCAGAGAAGGCAAAGGGAAAAGGGGGTCACTACTTAAACGCCCTAAAAGAGCTGCCAGACGGCATCTGCGCGTAGAGAAATTGGGCGAGACAACGATCAAAAAAGGTGGGGGGGACCAAAGGGCTCTTCTGGCCCAACAAACTCAACGAGGTCTTGGACCGCGAGAAAAACAAGGACGGGTCAGTAAAAAAAACTAAATGTCGCCCCGAACGAGAGGGGCGAACCGAAAGAGGGGAATACTGGTTAAAAGAACTCCTATGATCTTGCGGGACGGAGGGAGGTGCGGAGAGAATCTTGGAAACAGCAAAAGGTCACTGACACGGACACTGGCTTTTGGTTAGATTTTCCTTGACACACGATACCAGGTGGCGGAGAGCAGAAGTTACTCCGCCAAACCCGGAGCCCCATTCGTCCCGGAAAGATCGCAGCCACTAACAGCACTAATACCGGGGAGGGGGATAAAGTCTCCGACTACCGAAAAACAGGAACAGCAGCACTCAAAAAAGGTTTCGATCTCAAACCAACTAGGTCAGAACGGGAGGATCATCGACTTCCAAGATACACAGGGGAAAATGGGCCTTTAAGGGAAAAGGGGTTTCCCGATTTGCATAAAACCGCCACCGGTGGGGGGAAGAAGGCCAAAGCAGGTCCGAAGCCTGGGGGGGGAAAAGGGGGGGGGGGCTGGACTGAGGGACGATGCCGTCCTCCAGGGAAAGTGCCATCAACCAGGGGTGAGGGTGGAATCGCAGCAAAAAGACTGAAAAAACGAAATTCGAAAGGGCAGATATCCACCGTACCCGCTAACTATTCTCGAACGTTGTGAAGCGCTGAAAAGGGAGAGGGGACGTGCCCTGACTTGTAGAAGGGGGGATGGAAAGGGAAAGGTGCACCCCAAAAGCATGACCGATGTCACTGCAACGAAGGAAAAACAGATACCTTACACCAAAAAAAAAAAATTTTCGTTGGGTCTTCCGGTGACATACCCTTGAGGGAGACTTGGTCCTTTAGAAAGATAAAGACCTTATAGGACGCAGGACACGAGTGGAGAAGAAACAAGAAACAAGTAAAAAGGAGGAAAGGAATGCCATCCTGAGAAATCCCACACCTCAGGACAAAGTTCCAGACGGGGCTTCTGCTCACTCTTCAGAATGCTTTGGCGCGGTGAGGGGAGTTCTGAAAAAGATGCGGAGTGGAAGGTCGAGCAAGCTACCCGTTGGGAAACAATTCCTAAAAGTCCGAGACGCGCCCTGGAGGGAAAGGACACCGGGGATGCAACTCTCGCGAACGACTTTGTAAAACAATCAGCTTTATCACAGGAGAAAGGAGCCAAAACAAGGAGGAGACAATCTTATAGAGGAATTGCATCATCGCTGGGAACTCGATACGGTTGAAAAAGTCAGAGGTGGGAGCAAACGTCCCACAGGGGCAGTATGAGTGGCAACAAGGGGAGTGGGCGCAGGGTTCCGAGCAGAGATTTCCCAAGCCAACGGTGGGAAGGAGGCCGGACAGTAGAAGCAGTAAACAATAAGAGGAATGAACTCAGCACAGGGGAAATGGTGGGACCTTTGATTGAAGGGGGGGGGAAAACTCGGATCCGCTTTGGGGAGGGGGGGGATTTGATGGTAGCTTTTACATCACTCGTGTACTGCGATCTATACAAGACCGACGAATGCTGTAAAGAGCATACAGGAACGAATCCATCCGGGTCAGCGTACTGTCCCCAATGCGAAAATGGTTGGGGTCAGGGGGGACATGGGGTAAAAAAAGAAAGAGGCATTGAACTTTGGCCTAAGGGCCGTGGGAACGGTTCGCCGTGAGGAAAGAGAAAAACAGAAAATGCACGTACTTAATGCCCTAGGCGACGACACCCGCGCGAGGGGGAAGTCGCGTGGATTCCGGAGATAGATGGTTATTAGTGCCAAGAGGGACCGTCGGTGATGGGATCGCCAGGCTTTGTATGGTAAATGGCAAAGCCTAGAACCTGAAGGCAAGAAAAAAAATCCAGGAAGAAATTTTAAGGCACACAGCCGGGAGGGGAAAGAGGGGAAATACAAGGCGCCAAGTCAAATTGGGGGGGGGGGGGAACTTCGTGGACTGAAATTCTATCTGGGACTATGCTGAGAAAATTGGGCGTCGTTAGGAAAAGGGGTGGCAGCCAAGGAATTAGGGTAGGAAAACTGGGTTTCGGAAAGTAGGCAAAGACTGTATCCTCGATCGTACTTCTGGGGTCGGCGACTTAAATATGAAATCCACGCGGTCAATAAAGGGGGGTGGCTTAAACTGGCGCGAGTCCCTCCAAGTGACGTTTGGGTCCGGAAGAGTATTGAACCCAACAGAAAGGGAAGGCCTTCAGTAGTGCGACGGAAGGGACTTCGGGACGGCAGTACCCCACGAGCCAACAGGGAGGGGTACCATTTTTAGAAGAGGGGGGAGGGGGGCAGCTTACGGAAAACGGGGACAGGGAAGATTGTTGAAACTTCATCTCTTGGGGAAAAGAAAAAAAGGAATATCAAAGGAAAAACGCTGCTGTTAACCAGCCTCGGTAGAGGGAAGGGAGCCCCATGCTACCACGAGCGGAAGTGGGAGGGCATCAATAAAAGGCACGTTTG
>Ga0179593_1635674_pt1 | contig 19242 bp, 23 predicted proteins | sample CZODoug2_1_08_16_FD_185931 | JGI IMG/M metagenome (GOLD analysis project Ga0179593, IMG submission 185931) | Vadose zone soil fungal communities from Angelo Coast Range Reserve, California, USA - CZODoug2_1_08_16fungal (PacBio error correction) | ecosystem: Environmental > Terrestrial > Soil >...
TGAAGGGAGGCGCCAAGGGGTACGAGGACTTGAAGCCCTCCGAGTACTGGGAGGTTGCAAGAGATGGGGAAACAGACTACACGTGAAGCGCACCTAGAACCAGAAGGGAGGCGGCAAAAGGACGTTGACGTGATGCTCTGTCATCAGAGGGGGACAAAAAGACGGTGGCTGAAGCGCTGGGCTCTGACTCAGGTCAAAGGATACGGAGAAGGGTCTAAACTCCCTTCCAGGAAGAGGGCAACAAGGGTTTGCTAAAAATAACGAACAAGGCTTCACATCGAGGTCTAAGGGTCTGAGTTCCGGAGAAAAAAGGGTCTGGAGGGAAGCAATCTGATGAAAAAGGGACAAGACAACTCTAGGGCCTTCGTAACACTAAAAACACCATAACTTCAATGTGGAGGGCGCAGTACGCTCGAAGAAATTTCTTTATTCCTGGCCCTCTTCCTTCTCCGCTGGGGAAAAACAAGGAAGGGAGTGGTCATTATCTCCACGTCTTGTATCTTGCAAAGCTTTCGGGGGTATGCATGGGGAAGGCAGGTCTTACCCATGAGGGGGGGTAGTGAAAAGAGAGGGGCTCTTCCTTAACCTTCTCAGGGGCAGATGAAAACGGGGCGGGGCGGGAGGGGGCACAAAAAGGGAGGAACGGCAGACGCGGCGGAAAAAGTAGAGGAGGAACTTCGTATTTGGACTCAGTGGGTGGGAGGAAGCGTGTCGATGATGTGGGACCTTTTGGGGTGGATTGAAAGCAAGGGGACCAAAACGCAGGCGCGCTGACTTCTCGATTGACGGGCGGATCGTCCTGGGAAAACAGCCGAGGCAAAAAAAGCAGCCAAATATGCGACAGCTTCAAGTATCCTGCAAAACAGAAGAGCCGGAGAAATGGCCTCACAAAAGACAAAGGCGAAGGCACGAAGGTCCGGACATCGGCCAATTAGGGGCGCTAGTGGCGAGAGAAGAACTGGAGGCCAAGCCGAAAGGCCGGACCCAAGCGAGCATGGGGGGAAAGGGTGTGAAGGCACCGAAGATTTCGAGGTGTGGGGGGAAAAGGAATTAGAAAGACAGGTGGTACCCCCACATCCACCCCGTACAGAGAGGCGAGCGGTGGCAAGATCTAGGGGGGAAAAAAGAGGAGCAGGCGAGCGGAGCAGGGATCATAATGAACCTGAGGTGCCGAGACAGATAAATTTTCTAGGCCGACGAAATCGTATAAAGAAGGAAAGGCGACCGAGGAAAGGTTGGTGAAGACAATCCTCCTCATGGCGAGGGAATGGCGAAAAAGGGGAGGCGTAAATAAAAACAAGAGGAAAGAAAGAGACGGGGGAGCTCGAAAATTAACTGACAGACGTGGTGTGGGAAGAAGACGGAGAACCACGTCACCCCGCCGGATATCCGGCGACGGGGCTATGAAAGTTGAAGGGCAGGTGGTCGGGCACCGAAGACCCAGCATGGGGGAAACCGAGGAATGAAACTTTTGCCTCAGACTTTCCATTATGCGGGAAGGATCGGGCGGAGCATCACGGAAGGGGAACAGCGGGAAGTTTTCTTTGCGTCAACTTCGACATAGGCCGGGCCGGAAGAAAAGGAGGCCAGGATTCGCCGAGGGTAGGGGGGCGAAGAGCTGTTCATTCAGCCGACCACAATGCTGCCGAGAGACTTTAAGAATTGTCTACGGGGGGATTGGATAGTCTCGGCGCTGGTCATTTTAAGTCCTGGAAAGAATCACAGAAAAAAAAAAAGCAGGCAAGCCGCGGCAGGGGAGCAAGATCTTGGGAGGGTTATGATAAAAGGCGCGTCCCTTACTGATACTCCTTGGCCTTCCGAACCTACTCGCATAAAGAACATCCTATGAAGAAAGGTGCTAACGGTCAGTCGAGCGACTTCCCTTGATCGAGATTTTAAAATGCGAAATCAAACCCCAAAGAGGGGCCAAAAGGGGCCTATAGGTTCACGCATAAGAAAAAAACAGGAGGGGGAGGGGAGGAGAGATATTGCTCTGAACCTCTCTTTAAACCGTGGTCGAGGAAATGAAACTGAGGGGAGGGGGAGGGTAAGTCTCATCAATCGGCAGGGTAAAGTTATGCAAAGGAGAAGAAAAGTACCGCATCTTCAAGGAGACTGAGAGGGGGGACTCGAAGGTGTGACGAAGGGCGCGTACAGCGAATCATTACTTGCCTGCTACTTGGAGATCACGATCATTCAGAAGAGGCAGTCGTCTGAGGAGGGGGGAAACGGAGGGTAGTTAAGGCCGAAAGAAGACTGTTAAGGGAACTCGGTCAGGGGGATAGAAGAGAAAGGAAAAATGCATGACCCTGTAGATCATTTAAACACTATCCCATTTGGGGTTGACGGAAGTGAGCGAGGGGCGACGGGATGATCTACGTACGGACCTAATTCCATCGGGAACTTTATCATAGTTGGCCTCGGTTCAAGGAAGGGTGGGAAGGGACGTCTGGGCCGTGAACAAAAGTGGAAAAGGGGAGACTAGGTGCTTGAAGAAACCGCGCTCCTGAAAAAAAGGATCGAGAAAAGGAAGGCAAGCGGTTGAAGCAGGGTCCTGCAGAGGGGATGTTCGTGGAAACGCCACGGCAATACGTGGATATCGCGGTTCGCGCCGGATATCTGAGAGGCGTCGGGAAAGAGGAGGGCCAAAAACAACGTAGGCCAGGGGCTGAAAAAAGGGAAAGTCGAGCTGCCCCCTCACGTCTGAAGGCGATGGGGGATTCCAAGAAGACAGCTTGGAGGAAGAGAGGGGAGGGGACCTCAAAGGTTATCCCCGGTGGACTCGGCGCATGGAAAGTCGGGAAAAAGGGAGGGCCGGACGACGAGGAAAGGGCGCTCCGTTCTCGGCATCCCCGAAGGAGAAAATAACCTACTTCGCCGATGGTCGCGGCCCGAGTACTACACTCATTAGAGATTCTTACCAGTCACTCGTAAGAAGGGGAGGTGGGTCAGTACATAAGGGGGGAAAGGAAGCGCACAAAGACCGGTGCAGGGAATTAAAAAAACTTTCGAGTGTCAAATCTAGCTGGCTAAGATTGGAGGGGGTTTATAGATCAACAAAAAAAGAGGATCAGCGTATCGGAGAATATTCTCCAAGCGGAGAAGGATGGAGGGGCAGGCGTCCTCGAAAAGGACGCGGATTAGTGAGGGAGGGGGGGGGACAACCAAAAAGTCGAATTAAAGGTCAAGACGGGACTCTTTCTAAGATGTCTCCTTAGCTCGGGGGCGGCTGCTAGGAGGAGAAGGGGGACAATCACGTCCTCACACAGACTGATTTGGAGGAGCTTTTTTGGATACAACATCTTCTTTACTTTCAAACCAAAATTCAGGATCCTATTGAAGAGAAAGGGGAAGGAAAAAAAAAAGCGGTCCAAGACTGAATGGGATACTAGCTATTCCTGAGGGGCTAACCAACCTCACAAGCTTGACGGAATGGGGGAGGGGGGGCGAAGAACCTCAAGAAGAACTGGGCAGGAGAATAGGGATATCCGACTAAATCTTTCTACCGTACCGGTACCGTACCCATTGAAAAATATATCCAATGAAAGGAAGGAAAAACCGAAGACTCTCAAGAAAAAGGGAAAGAAAAAGGGATGCCAACCTCATCTTCCGATTGGCAAAGAGAGCTTTTTACCCGCAGGGATTTGGCATAGGTGCGGAAAAAGAATCAAAGCCAGCGTTTTTGACACTGAGCTAGAGCCAGACTGGAGGGCCTTTGGTTTATGTTCCGGGGGAAAAAAATGTGCGTAAGGTTTCGTCCTGGCTTTCTGGGGGGCATCTTTCGAAGGTGCGAAGAAGTCCAGGGAGAAGTTGGGAAAGCTAAGGAGGGGAGTGAAATTCTTAAAACCCATCCCCTGTATTGCCCGATCTTCGACAGGGCGGAGGATAACAAAGAAAGTTACTACGTAAAGGACAGAAACTTCTTGCAGACCGAGGGAAGGGGAAAATAGTCGCTCTGGGAACGCGATACTATTTCAATCCCTTTCATCGCGCTTGTCCAATAAGGGACAGTCCTGCGTGTAAAGGCGCTAAACCGTCAAAGGAGGCTATGACATGAGCATCCACCACAGATCGGAAACCGCCTTACAATCTGGGGAAATGTCAAACACCGAGGAAAAAAAGTGCCCTTTGTCAGCTTGACCTCCAAACCTTACGCCTATAACAAAAAAACAGGGGGGAGGAGGAGAAGTGGTGGGGGTCAATGGCTCCCACCGGCAAATTCGACGAGGTTACACTGGCTCCGCTGGATTGGAAACTGGATTGGGCCAGGTAAACCCCCGCCTCTACCGGAGCTCCCAGCCGGGGGGGATCCTTCGGAACGCGGACAAAGACTGGGCACTGGGGTAGAAGAGGGTCTTTACGATCGCCGATGAGTTTGTCTCGAGCGAGGAGAGGAGGCAGGGAGGGGGTGTCGACGCAGGGGGGAAAAAGGATACGGAGGGGAGCAACATCCGCCCTGGTCGAAACTTGCATCCAGGTAGGGTTCACGGACCGCTTCGCACCAAGGTCTAAAAGCGGCGAAAGGGAAAACTGAGAAATGAAAAAAAGAAGGCAATCAAGGGATGACCTCCCCAGGCGAAATAGTGCTTCGGGAACAGCAACCCACATCAAGGCCAAGACAGGAGGTGGTACCAAGGGGATTTCCTCTCCTCTTGCGCACGCCAATCAGAGGTACCGAGAAAGGGAGGTGAAGATCTACATTGGTCATTGAGAAAATTCTTTCGAGGCGTGCAATCGGGGTGTATGCCGTTGGGATGAAAGGCGGTTTAACGGTCTGTAGGGAACTCAGTTGAAGAGCTCGGAAAATGCGGCTTGGTCTTAATCGCACACTCCATCGGCGCCGGTCATAACGAGGGGTCTTACTCAAAGCAAATAGGAAGGGAACAAAAGTCTTAGGGGGAACTTGAAGCGGGAAAGAGGGTAGAGGAGGAGCCGATAAGGGGGGTCTTTAAAGCCAGATCGTGTATCCAAAAGTCACGCGAATAGCGGTGAGGAAAAAAAAGGGGAACAGGAAGGACACGTAAAAGGGAAGCAGCGCAATGCTCACTGGGATCGAAGGAGAACCTACTCTGAACCATAAGATCTTTTTCGGTCTGACCTCACAACCTCGACCAACTGCAAGGATCGACCGTTCATCAAGACTTTCATATCGTCGGAAAGAGACGCGGAGGAGAGAATAGAAACTTTATCGTAACAATCCTCTTCTTCCTCCAAGCGTCTCAGATTGAACCCAGAAGAAGGGTCCGAGGAGGGGGGGACGGTGGGTCTGCTGGACTGAATACCAAAGAAAAAAAAGAAAAAAGAACATGAAGGAACGGCGTTGCACTGCCGAGAGACATTCTTTTATAAATGAAATTGGGCGAGCAATCGGAGATAAGGTCTTTTCGAAGGACTCGAGGGAGATACCGGAGAGGAGGGGCCGAGTGGAAAAACCTCTCTGATCGACCGTAAGGAACACCGCAACAGCAGCACGAAAAGGGGACTAACTTTATTGGATGATCAGGAGGGGGGGTCGCTCGATCAAAGGAAAGCTTAACGTATCCAATCCCCGATCTGGGAAGGGGGGACGCATCTACTGGGCCGTGAAAGCAGAAAAAAGGGTCAGGTGGGCGGAAGATAGCTTCAAAAAAGCCTCACCCCTCCGATATATCACCGCGATCTAAAAGGGGGGGGGCTTGTTTCAGGGAGATTTGCAGGGCGGATTCCCCGATAAGCCTTGGGGCACTTCGGGCTTTCCAGGAGCAGTTTTGCGAAAAAAGACCATAAGCATAACAAAAAAGGCCATCCTTTGAAAGTTTCCGGGATGAAAAGGAGGGAAAGAGCGAGACGACAGTCCATAGGAGAACTTGGGGTAATTCGGCATTCCGTAATGTGCACGTGCGAATCCCCGCGCGGAAAAGCCCCTAAGAAAAAAGTTAAAAGATCGCGTGCAGGCAGGGACGCTCAGGGGAGACTATAGAGAGAAAGGGAAGGTCCTTGATGGAGGTCTTCAATTAGCCATTGACTTAGACCCGGAAAAAGGGCCGAAACTGCATCTCGGGATGACCATGAGACCTTATCTGATCGCCTGTCCCGGCTAAAGGAAAGAGGGCAAATTCCTGTATTCATTAGAGGGGGACGTGGGGAGGCTATCATATGAAACGTAAGGGAATCATCTATTGTAAAGAAGAATCCATACCCGCCTCAAAGCCCCCTAAGGGAATCGGATGCGAGTTACGGAAAAGGGGACAGACAAAAAACATAATAAAAGATGGAGGAATGCCTCGCTTTGGTCCGCTTTTGGGGGTTTCTCTTACCTTCGGTGGCTGCGAATGTTGATAGAAAAAGGGGGCGGGAAATTTGGGTGAAGACAAGATAGCATCTTCAAAACTCTACCTTAAGACATGAGGGGGACTCTGGCCAAGGATGGGGGGAAAGGATCGCTATAAATTGAAGACTGGGGCGAAAAGAAATAAATTCATCTTTCCGGCTTCCTTCCGTCCTGGGGTTCCGAAAGGGGCTTGAATGGAAGAAGAAGAACGGACGGGGCCGCAGAGCTATCTGTCAATGCCGAAAAGGTCAGCAAAAAAAATGAAAGGAAAAAAGATCATGCGCAAGAAATCCTGCATTTGGTTGTAGAGGGCATGAGAAAGGATGGAAAGGCTAATACCGGCGAATTAAAAAGATTGAACGTGGCATCTGGGGGGATCATGGTATGACGTTTATTCGGCCTGGGACCAGGGAACCTTTACGTGAGACATTTCGAGTCGCCTATTGTGGCGTTGAATGAAACCGCGCGAAGCCTGGAGGGGGGGAAGGAAGCAAAAAACCGGGTGAAGGAAAGTAAAAGGGGGGGAGTTCGGAAGGACCGACCACGATAACTTCTATGGGCTCGTCGCCAAGGGGAAGTTAGGGGGAGAAGGCATCAGGGAGGCCCCATTCATTGGGCACCAATCTTTCTGAAGATCCGCACTCAAGAAGGAGTAAACTATTGGTGGTCCTTTCCGGATACTGGGGGATCTGGAATTCGGGACTCTGGACAAATTCGGCTTTGGAGACGAGGGTGCAGGTTTCCGTTACTTCTCATATCTAAAAGACCAAGTATTCAGTCCTCTAAATTGCGCATACGTCATCCAGAAAAATGGTGAGGGGACAAATGGGATACCGACGGTAGGGGGACGAAAAGGGAACCTATTTCTACCAATTATATCTTCTGATGCCTCCTGACTTAAGGTGAGGTTTTGGGGGAAAAAAGAGTTGGAGAAGGACTGCGGGGACCAGAAAACGAGGGGAGGAGGAAGACCAAACAGGTCCTAGGGGACACCATCTTCTCTGGCGACGCTAGGGGGGGGAAAATGGGGTTGGACGCTCATTCGCCGGGAAAAAGAGGCGGGGGGGGGAAGGAATAGACGAGCAATGCTTGGGGAGGTGGATGATGCCGGCATTCGTGATCCTAGGCAAATGGGCGGAAGGGAGTGTAAACGGGGGACTTTTCTGGGGGGTGGAAGAGATTGGCGGGGAAAGGTCGAGAAATGCTCGGCTTCGGGGGGGGGATATCCTTTTAAAGCGCAACGCACCGGGACGTGAAAAAAAACGAAGGTTTTTGGGGCGAAAGTGGGCCAAGAAACAAATTCACGTAAAAATTACTATACGATCAAGTCCGTCAGCCAAAACGAAAAAAAGGTTGACGAAACGGAATGGAATAGGGGCCATGACATGTTATGAAAGAACCGCCGGAATGGACAAGGATCGATTAAGAAAAAAGCAGGGCATCTGCCTAGAGGGCTATAATGAAAAGTCGACAGACTATCTAAGGAACTACAGTCCGAAAACAGGAGGTTTAAAGAAGACCATCATGAAAAAGGGCAAGCGGAAAGACTTGAGAACAATTACCAACTCAAAATGGCAAATGAAGGGGGGGGGGGGCCCACAGGCGGATTCACGCTTAGGCGGAAAAGCTTGGGGGGGGCGAAATCCCGCTCTTTGGGAAAACACTATTCTCCGTCTATCGCGGGTTCAATTGTGTTCCTGGGAAGGCCCGTAGCGAGTTGCGAGTGGGGCGGAGGTGCCGGGGAAGAAGGGCGAGCCAGACCTGGACTCTCTAAACGTTCGTTCGCAGTGGTGCAGAAGGAATCGAAACGTGAAGGTGAAAAAGCCAGACCCTGGATGGCCCGAATTGCAAGGGGAACGTCAGGATCATCTATTGGGGGGGGAATAGGCGTCTAAAAAAAATCGAAAGGAAAAAGCTCGCAGGGATAGAGCTGGTCAAGAAAGATTAACCGATTGAAGCCAGTTCACTCTCATGTGGGGCTTTGAAAAACGCCGAATTGCTTTCGGCGGAGAAAGGAGGCGGGAACATGGAAAAGAACCACCCGCCAGAGGACGTCAAGGAACAAATCGTTCGACATTAGAAAAAGGGGCGCTCAAAAAAGAACATTCAACAACGGGGGAAGAGATAGGCGGAGATTTTTGGAGTACGGCAGGAAAAAAGGTCAAGATTGTTCGGAAAAAGGGAAAGGGCGGGAGTTTCCAAAAGGGATCGCAGAATATAAGAGTTCTAGATTATGCAAGAGATAGGCGTCAATCTTAGCATAGATTAGGGGGATCGAGGTCGTGGGGGGGGGGGGGTGGGGTTACCATCGCCAGATATAGGTGGCCTCACTGGAAAGGAAGACTCGAGTGGACGAGCCGTATCCCATCGCAAGGTAAAGCAACGATATGGGTCTCATATCGGGAAGCCTTGGTGTTTTCAAAAAAGAACGATAACGCCTTCCGCGCTTTCGAAAAAAAAGAAGCGAAGAAGCGGATTTTCCTCGGGGAAAGTAAAAAAGGCAATCGCGAAAAAAGCGCAACTCGCTAGCTTCTGGACAAAAGTCACATCAACCATGCACATCAAGGCGCGGAGAAAGTAGGGCGCGTGGTAACAATGCAGGGGCGTCGAAAGGAAAGAACAAAGCGCAGCGTGAATGAAAGGGGACATCGATCTCTTTGCCAGAGAGTAAATTTGGGGCTAAGAAAAGCAGAGGGCGGGAATGCGGCGTGCTTAGGAAAAAAAGGGGAAGGGGGGAAAGGGCTGTAGGTCGCAGCGAAAGGGATTACTTCTTTTCCTTCTAGGAAACGGGATGAAAGGGGGAGCACGACGCCAGCCTCGCGCGGTCATAAGGAGACAGAAAGGGCATTGAGAATGAGGAAAGGCGTGGGGAAGCGTGTCGTGGAGGAACGGACTTGATCGTATAAAAAAAAAAGTGTAAAAAAAAAAAAGGAGAAAATTGAAGTCTGGGGGAAAAAAAGGGGGGGGGGGGGGAAAAAACGCCTGAATCTCTCTTACGGCGATAGGGGGCCTGTGGGGGTTGGGACGAGCGGCTCGCCCGCTACCCATCTAAAAATTACACGTACTCTTCACCATGTCTCGTTTTCGAAGGACCAAAAAAAGGAACTCCGCGACGCTCAGGACTCATCGGGATAAATAGGAGATGCGATACTCGTGGCGGTGCTTCCTATCAAACCCTTTATCGGAACACGAGCTTCAGCGCCAGAGGTGGATAGACCGTTTTTCACTGAGGAGGGGATTTTCGGTGTTGTGGGGGGGGGAACTTCTTCCATCCAGGTAGTACCCTCCAGAAAAAAAGAAAATCCTACGGGAAACTTGGAATGGAAGGATGGGAAGAAATCGCTCGGATCAGGGGGGTCAAAAAAGGAAGGTGCCTATACCGTTAGAATTGCCGATGCGAATCAGAAAGTCAAAAAAAAGAGACGAACCGTCAAAGAAAGAAGGGGAGCCACCGGGGCTTAGGAAACAGCCGACTGGGCAAAAATGGGCGCCTCGGATTGTTCGCGACGGAGAACACCCAAGGAAGCCTCTCGACGGTTGCCTCCTAAAATAGGCAGTGGTGCTACCTTGGTTGGGCCGCCAGAGGCAAAAAAAAAAAGAAGGGTGAGAAGCGATCGACGAGAAGTTCTTGACTCTTGAGGGGAAGACGAACAGACCGAGGGAACAAAGGCCTCTGCTGAGAGGGAGTGAACAGAGCGCGGGGTTCTGAAGCGGGAAACGCAAGGAGGAAAGGTCTAAAAACGCCTTGACGTTGGGTTCGTGGCCTATACAACGCGTCCTGCAGAAAAGAAAGCTGCTCCAGAGCTCAAGGAAGAGAGGGGATCTGGCACCTCTCTAAGAGGGGAATCATTCATTCCCGAACAAATGGCTGAAAAAAGAAGAATCTAGGGAGTGCCAAAAAGGGAGGGGATTTGACCACTAAAAGTAGCTCGAAAGCCCGTAAGGTTGGAAAGGGGCAAAAACATTTCAGGCCGGTCTAGGGCCATCTCCTCCTTTACTCGAAAGTAGAAGAGGGGAAAGAATCGTTGTATTGTCGAAGAAGAATGGGGTGACCGGACCCATACCAGCGCTCACAAAACAAGTAATGGGGGCAAGAGGTTCTTGAAGATGAGGACCTTTTCCTTCCGATCATAGCACAGGCCCGGATCAATCGTTGAAAAAAAAAATAACCAGCGAAGTTAAGGATTCAAGAGGAGGCATTCACGAATCCTCTCAGAGTAGGAATAAAGGGAATGAGAGAAAAAGAACTAGATTTCTGTTGGCTCTGAGTCGGTGGCTGCGCGGCGGGGTCTTTCAGGAAGTTATCGCTAAAGGGAGGGGGTGATGGGAGTCGCGACAAGTGACCGCAGAGAACTCGAAAGAAAGGAATCTGAAAAAGCCACGAGGGGAATTTTCCTTCACCAATGCGATCATAGAGTAAGTTGAAGAGGAATCAAACGAGAGCATTGAAAGGCCGCCTGGGGGAAAAGCCGGGGTTTCATGCCGGAAAGAACTCCACGAGGTTCTGCCGGGTCTCTGTAAATGACCACGTCGAGATGAAAGAGAAAAGGAGACGATCCCATGTGGTGTTTGGGTCAGAGGAGGAGCATTGAACGTTAAAAGGATGGGCCATCTACTTAAGACTGCGATTAAGGGCATCAGAGGGCGAAGGAATATGCGTCAAAAGGGGTATCGTCAAAACTTCAACGAGGGAAGGTCGACCGTGAAAAAAAAGGCGGCCATATTGGGGGTGGGGGAGGAAAAGGCAAGGCATGCCTCCTTTTTCAACGCCTTTCAGGAAAAAAGGGGGACTGGTTTCTGCTGTCCCCTAAACGGTCAAATAAAGAGGAGAGACTGGACGCTAAGTATATAGTGCGGCGGGGTTCGACCGTGGTGGCCTCAGGTAGCACCAAGGCTTTCCGGCCATGCGGAAACAACCAAACGTCGAAGAGGGGGGGGAATTCCTTAAAATGAGGGAAAAAAGTTGCGGCTTCATACGCGCAGGGGGCTATTGAAAAACACGGTGGCAACTAGGGGCTTCATGTGGGGAACGAGGAGCATATCGGGGGGGTCTATACTCAAGATTTATTTGAGCAAATTGAAGAGGAATAGGCACGCCTTCGGTCCTAGGATTTACAAATCTACCTACCTTAGGCAGGCGCTATTAGAGAAAGGCCTATTTGAAAAGGATGCTTGAAAATTCAGGGTCTTGGGGATGGGTGCGTTTACTGAAAAAGATCCTCAAAAAAAAGACGGGGGGGAAGTGACCAAAATGTCTATTTGTCAACCATCTGCGAGGATTGGCAAACTTTTGAAAATGGTACTGCTTTCTCCGGGGAAAAAAAAATAGGCGCGTATCTGGGGAAAGGATGTCGCGCAAGTCTTATAGATGATGAGCCACAATTACTTGAAAGGGTGGAGGAGTGAGTCGATGAGAAGAGTTGCAGAGAAAAAGCGAAGGGAGGATCGTGGCGCGGTCAATGCTTCGTGGCATATCCTGTTCAGAAAAGAGATCCTCAAAGGGGGGGGGGGAAAAGAGGGACCGAAGTCTGTGTGAGAAAAGGTAGGAGGGAAGAAGCAATTTCCTCGGAGAATAATTCGAAAAAAAAGAGTGTGTTTCAGATTCCTCTATGCCTGTTGGGGGGAGGAAGTAAAAACGCGTTAGATGGCGAGCTGCGGTCGAAAAAGGAACGAGAGGTATGTCTCACTCTGCGAGAGGAAGGGGACGGACCTCAACAGTAACAGGTGGTGTGACGAATCCCTTAAGAAAAAAGACATGACAAAAGCCCGAGGGGAGACTTGCAGCGGGAACAAACCATCGTCTGGCAAAGAGAAAGGTGAATGACGGCTGCAGGCGGGGAACAAGCTTGCCTCTGAAATGAAGCGCTTTGGGTGGGACCAATCGCAAAAGGAAAGAGGGTGACTGTTTTATGGTGGAAGGTAGCAAGGAAAAGAGGGGAGCAGATTCGCGTTGCCCGAAAAATGTCTCTTGCGAGCCTCCGTCGACCCGTTCTCCGGGAAAGGAGGGAGACTGAAGCACCATCCTGGATGGGGAACAGGGGAATGAAGGCGACGGGCTAATGCTTCGACACCCGCTTGGAAGAAGGACGCGCGGATAGACAAAAAGATCGAGAATGGGGGACCGGAACATTCAAGAAATCACCCTCTGGTTTCCTCTTGAAGGGCAATACGTCGGGAAAAAATGGAAGATATGGTAAAAAGGCGAGTCGAGGACTGAGAGAGGTAAACAAAAGAGCTTCAAGGAAACGTCTGACAGGGGCAAAGTTGGAAAGTTGCCAAAGAAACAAGAAAAATCTAACCCCACAGGAGTGGTAGGAAAAGAGAGTACCTGAGGCAAGGCAGCGCAAATGTCCCAAAAAACCCAGACGATTTTCCGGCTCCGAGTTAAGGAGGGGGGGACCAGATAGGGGTCTACCAAAAAGCAGCGACCGGGTCAGGAGGATCCGGGACAAACAGGCGGCGGCTTCTTACACAGCGCTGTCAGGGGATTCGAGGGTTCGAGAGTTCTGGACCGAAACACTAGGGGGGAAAAAAAAAAAGAGATTTTCTCGGAAAAGCGCAGGAGGTTGGAACCATCAAGCCTGCATGAAACACTCTCCTCCTTTCGAAAATCAGGGTAATGAGGGGGTTGTGGGAAAAGATCAAAGCAAAAAAAACAGTATCAAACGCGAACTGTAGGGATGAAGGATTGACGCAGGACGGTACACGGAGTCAAATCTCTAACTCCTCCGCGTCACTCGTACCTTCTTCGGGGAAAATCCCTCAACCAACTGCGGGGTCGGCGACATGCGCTAGGTATGGAAAGAAAGAAAAAAAAACTTAAGGGGCCATGCAGCATCGGGGGGGGGGGGTCCGCGTTAACATCGATCTCGGGTCACACTGACTAGGGGAAAGGGTCCATTGAAAACTAGCGAAAGGGAATGCTGTTTCTTCAGGATATAGTGACGAAAAGGAGGGGGAGAAAAGATAGGAGAAGGGTTTCCTTCTCGAGGACGGCATATGCTGCTTGAGGGCGAAAAGAAAAGACGCACATCAAGGAAGGAAGGACAGGGAACGCGGCTGGAGGCCTCAGGCATAGAAAAATTAGATTTGACCGTGTGTGGCTGAGCCTTGATTAGGAAAAAAGACGGGGGGGAGCAAGGTAGCCGAAACGCCTTCCTGCTACAGGGACGGCGCAGGAAAGGGGAAATGCGGAGAAAGAGTCCAAAAGGAAAAAACTTCAATGCGCATCTGCGCCAGCGAACGTATCTCAGGAAAAAGTTTTAAAAAAAACTCCGCAAGCGAAGTCAAAGAAATTCCTTCATCAAAGTATCAATCCTTTCGATTATTCTTCTATAAAGAGCCTAAGATCGAAGAACGAGAAACCTGGATCGCCAACGCTGCGAGGTGTGAGAAAATTTGTCGCAGCAGCATTTAAGGTCAGCGTTTGGGGGGAAGCGTGAGGAGGAAGCCGGGTCAAGAACCCCGAACAAGGAGCACTGAAAGAGCTCTCATGAGGGTAGAAAGGGGAAATCTAGAAACGGAAGGGGGCCCAGCCACGAGGACCGCTTGCTGTGCCGAGACGTAGAGGCGTTGGCGAGGCTATCAAGGAGACGAAAAAAGGGGCCTCAAAATCGCACCGAGGAGCAACGGAAAAACAACTGTTTTTGTGCTGTTGTGGGGTTTGGGGGGTTTGTTAGTGTTAGGGGTTTAGTGTGGGTTTGGTTATTCGAGGGGGTATTTGATGGTGGCTTGCATGTGGGGGGATTATTGGGTGGGAGGGAGTGTGTTTTGTTTAGTAGAAGTATTTTAATTTGCTGGGAATAGAGGTGGTTAGGCTAGGTGGAGGTTTGAGCGAGGGTTTTTTGGATTTGAAGTGGTGATATTTTGAACGGTGGATGATGGGTTGTAGGGGGATAGAGAAGGGGGGAGAAGGGGTGGAGTCTGAACGGGAGAGGTAGGAATGGGTGCAGTAATGGGAGGAGTCGGGGGAGGGTGGGGGGGGGGGGGAGTTTGGGGGGGGTGGTTTGCTTATCCTCATTGCCCTCTCGGGGGTGGAACCAAGAGCCTCTTCAACGTGCGGAAAAATTTCAAAAAGATGAAAACAGTGTGGGGGGCCCGCCGATATCGGAAAAACCTCACCCCTGCCGGAGTCCGGGAGCGACCGGGGGAAGAAAGTATTGAACCGTGGAGATTTTACGAAGGAAGAGACAGGACAGTATTGCCTTCGAGGACGGGGAGGGGAAACAAGGGCGCGCAAATTCTTCCAAAAAAATTAAATTCGAAGCAAAACTTTTAGTTTCAGTAAAACTGGAGAAAGGGGGCCTGAGGACCCGCGGCATAGTTCCCTGGATAGAGGAAAGTAGATGGATGCATAGGAATCCCATCTCGAACTGTCCAGAGAAAAACTACGAGAAAATCGGGAAGAGGCGGGCCAGCATGGACCGTTACTAGTCTTGAGGAAGAATAGCTTAACTTACGTAAGTGGATGGTCAAAATGCATTAACTACCATGAAGTCAGTTCGGAAATCCAAAGCGCAGGAAGAAGGAAAAAAGGAAGGAAGGTTGATAAACAGTCTCGTCCAGTATCGAGGTAAATACCATGCCCAGAAAGTCAAAAAAAAGTAACTTGAGGCCGTAGAGGTTCTTGAGGCGGTCCGGGCCAAACTTAAAGGATGCTAAAAGAAAACAAAAACACGTCAGCGCCACCAAAAAGCGAATTTAGGAAGAAAATCGAAAGAAAAAAAAGAAGGAAGGGGAGGAAGATTTATGACTCAGGGCCCCGCTTGAATCGCCGGGGGGGCTGGTGGGGGAAGGAGGAAGGCGGTGGAGAGGAATTGCTTAGGAAAAGCCCTGTTTGAGGAGCGACGACAGTCCAAAAAAATCCGAAGGGAACGAAGGTGCGCGAAGAGCGGGGCCTGGACGGCACCAGGAATCGTAAGTTCCGAGGAATCACAGGAAAAAAAAACTGAGCAATTTCCTCCAAAGGGGAGGAAAATGCCGAAATAATAAAAGACGGCCGGCCCGAGAAGCGAGTTTGAAAACAATGCCGGGGATTCCGGAACTAAAAAGGAAGGCGAGATCATTCGAAGGTTGGGGCTGAATGATTGAAAAGCTGCGCGATGGGCTCTAGCGCTACATCTACGTAAAGTCAAAGAAGAAATCGTTGAAAATCAGTCCTATGCGGCGAATGATAGGGAAAAAACAAAGTCAAAGGAAGCGAAATGGGAATGGCTCCTCGCTATATTTCGGGGAGTAAAGAAAAAAGAAAGAAAAAAGGGAGGGGCGGTTGAAGCCGCTGGGAAAGAAATGCAATTTCGTCTGTTTCTGATGCCCCAGAAAAAAGGGGGGTAATCGGAGGGGAAAGCGGTCGTGGAAGGGAAGGGGGATTGCGGCAGGGTTCTTCTGGGGGCGAGGCGAAAACCTGTAAAAAAGGGGGCTGAAGGGAAGGGGCCATGTCAGAGAGGAACCCTGCACGTCTGATGCTATTTGGGGACTCTTTCAGAAAGGGGGAGGGAGCAAGGGGGGGGGATGGAGGGAATCAAATGGTCCCCGTTTGGAAACAAAATCGGTGCGCTGGGTGACCGTCGAGATCGGAAGGGGAAAAGGACAAATGCTCTCGGTATCGGCAATCAGGGGAAGGACGGGGGAAGGGAATAAAAAAAATCCTCTTGCGGGCAGGGATTTCCTATGAAAAAAAGCAGGAGAGCGGCCTATGGGGAAACTCCAGGGAAAGGGGGTGCGGTACTACCCTCTGAGGCACGAAGGGGAAAGTAAGCAAAAGGAGGGAGTGAAAGGCGAAGGGTAAAACAGAAAGGCGCTTCTGGCGACCGCATCAGGCTTGGTTCAAAGGGGGAAAGTGACCAGGAAAGTAGAGAAAGAAGAGAAAGAGGGATGAGATGATTGATCCTCGCATATTTACTGGGGGGATTCAGGGGAAGAAGGGAAGGTCAGAGAACGTTACTATGGGCAGAAGCTCCAAATTCGTGAGTATCATGGGTCTCATATCAATCTATATCCGAAATGCAATCTCGAGGCATAAAAGGAAAGGAGGGGGGGGGGTAAAGAGATCTTTCTTGAACAAGAAAATCTAAAAGAAGAAAGACTTAGAAAAGGCAGCCACGACAACAGGTCCATACGAGCATTTGGGGGGCCTACTAAGAGGAATGAGGAACACCGAAAAGAGAGATGGAGGCTGGTCGTGCGTACACCTCATGAAAAAGGAGAAGGAAAAAGACCTCCTATCTGAAGGGGACAGTACCGGGGTCACCCAGTGGGGAAAGAAAGGAACTCCAGCAAGAACCCGACGATTGAACGCGAGACTGGGGAAGGAAAAAAAACTAAAAGTGCAAATATAATAGGGGGGGTTTCAAACCCTCTTCATTACAGACCTGCTGAGAGGGAAGAAGACCGAGGTGCCCCGAAAGAGGGGAAAAAAAGTAGATGGAAAGAAAGGGGGTGTCCGGTTTATGTAAGTTGGGGATTAAAGGGAGAAGGGGCTCGATTGCAATGGAAGGGAAAGTCTATCCTCCTGAGAGACCCGTTCGGGAAGGGGTAAGAATGCAAGTCGTTATGGATACCTCCCCTGGATGCAAGGAAAGAAAAGAGGGAGAAGTCAGAAGGAGAATGGGGGGCGTCTACCCCTCTGGGAAGGGGGACGGGAACGCGAGCGAAGGAAAAATGAAAGGAAAGGGAAAGAAATTGAAAAAAGACCTAAAGGTATGAGACCGAATAGGGAAAAAATCTGTTTTGGAGCCGAATTATTGAGGCTGAAGGGGATATGTCTCTAACCGGAATAGGAAGGACTTCTTGATAAACCGCAAGGCTTAAAATAAAATTTGCAAAGGGGTGGAGAGTTGAACCCAACGCGTACTCCGATTCAGCTCAACACCAACCAACAAAACGAGAGGAAGTTTTGAAGGGGAAGCCGGGGAAATGTCCGCGAGGGTTATCGAAAAAGGGGAGGGGGTTCGAGGGTGTGTCGAAAAGTGTCAAACTCGGGGCGACCAGGGGGCTGAAAGAAACTGCGACTTCGGATCAAAAGAAGAAAAGTGGGAGGATCTGAGGGATTTCTTTACAAAATCAGAGCGCCTGAGATATTTACTCTACTCGATGCTTTGGGATAGTCAAAGAAAGCATTAACCCATCGAATGATCAGCAACTCAAAAAGAAAGGCACAGAACAATCAGGTTTTATCTCAGGAAAGAATCACTCCTTCGCGCGAATTCTTAAAAAGAAGCATATAGGAAAAGAAGAAACTTGTTAGGAGGCAATCAGAACGAAAAGAAAAAAAGTTGGAAAAAACTTCCAATAACAAGGAAAACATACCTGTCAATGGAAGGAGATCTACAGGCTCGAGGGGGGGAACAAAAGCTCGGGGGGAAAAAGAACTCTCTGAAAGAAATTGAGAAGAGGAATTCCGCGGGAACATCGATAGAGAAAAAGGGGATTCTGGTGGTAGTTCAGGTTCAATCGGGGACGTTGGATGCTTTAGGAAAAAGGGGGAAGAATCCCGAAAAAGGTGACGGTGTGTAGTGCAAGAGGGGATTGGGAAGAAGCAGCGGAGTAGGAAAGAGAACGAAAAGACCTTCTCGCCGGAGCGAACTAGGCGGTAGCAGAGACATGCAAGAGGGGGAAAAAGGGGAAAACCACCTTGGCGTGGCTGCCGGCCGATCGGGATCGTAAGAATTTTAGGTAAACAAAAACGCCTGAAACTGACTTCTAAAAGTCCGGGTGCGGAGCGTTAATTAACGACAACAAACCATCCAGCGCACTCGAAACATCTGGAAGGAAAGGATCTCAAAAAGAAATTGAAGGGCATTTGCGACAGCACCGACAAGAACCTCTGAACAGGATCAAGAGAAAGCGATATCGCTTGAGAGGCGGCAGAAGAACCAGGTGCGTCAAGGAGTCAAACCCTTGGCGGCCAAGGACGAGAAGAAAAACTTCAAGGGGTGTTACCCATGTTTGGGAGCAGCGGGGGGAGCTGCAAGGGCCATCCCTTTTCCTACCCTAAATCAAAGACCTACGAAAAAAGTTCACGGCCTCATTCTCAAGGGGGGGGGGGTTTGGGGAATAAGAAAATCGCGAGATCATGGGTCGGGGGGAATAAGCTCGTCGGGAACGAAATCGCGGAAGCGTTTAGTAGAAATCCATCTGATGGTAAAAGAACCAATAAAAAAGCCACCTATCAAAACGAACTGAAAAAGGGTATAAAAAAAGCAGATTACCGCCGCAAAAGCTCAGATGGATGAAAAAAAGAGCCTCTCTGAAGGGGGCTGATAAACATGCCGTAATGCTAAAGCTGGTGAATAAAAGGGTTTGCGGAAATACAAGGAAAGAACCAGCAACCCAAGCCGAAGAATAACCTACCGGAAAGTGGTCGGGCAGAAGAACAGACATTGGCCGGAAAAGGAGGGGCTTCAAACCGCGGGAGAAATTGACTTAGTAGCGAGGGGAAAAAAAAGAAAAAATATTGAAAGTCCCAGGTCTGTAGACAGATCGAAAATAGACGCAAAGCCTGTATCTACCGCGGGGGGGACCTCCAGGCTCAGGAAAGGGAATTCGCCGCAGGGGTAGGAAAAAAAAAAAGGAAATAAAATTGAAAGCCCTCGACCAATTAGGGAGAAGGTCCTGGGGAAGGCTTCCGCGAGGAAGTTATAGCTCGCGGCCGTAAGGGGATAAAGGGCTGAAACAAAAGGGAAAGAAAAACAAAATCCAAGCGAACGCCGAAAAGAAAATACGGAAGGGGGGGAATCAAACGAACTGAGAGAGGTAGCATTGGTGTCCGTCCCAGGCCCCAAGGGCGCTCCACTTCCTATGAACCAGTCCTGTAGGCCAGGGGAGTGAATATTCGGAAGGGTAAGAAAAAGGAAAAAACGGATCAGCGATGGGACTGGGGCGGAAGAACGAAAAAAAAAAAAGCCCAAAAAGGGGAAAGCGTTCAGCGCATA
>Ga0179593_1385987_pt1 | contig 19241 bp, 19 predicted proteins | sample CZODoug2_1_08_16_FD_185931 | JGI IMG/M metagenome (GOLD analysis project Ga0179593, IMG submission 185931) | Vadose zone soil fungal communities from Angelo Coast Range Reserve, California, USA - CZODoug2_1_08_16fungal (PacBio error correction) | ecosystem: Environmental > Terrestrial > Soil >...
GAAAGCGCGAAGGGCTTTAAGGAAGACACTTCGTCTTGGAAATCAACAAAAATCGCAGAGACAGCCCAGCCAAGGTGGTAAGCCGTGTTCAGGGATCACGGCGGCAAATTTCGGAGAGGAGCAAGCATGGGGGCAGATTTTTGGCAGATCCTAGACCCCATAGTGACGTGATGGACACGGGATGGACCGGCCGTGTGGCGGAGACTGGAGAGCAGCACAGGGGGGGTGGAAAACAAAACGATCAGTCATAAAACACATGGGTCTCCATAGGTCAGGGCGACAAGGGACGAACCACAAGAGTAAAGTCGTTCGAAAGAATGGGGGGCAAAAGGCCAAACCCGAAGGAGGGGCAGCTCAGGGCTTAAAAACCGGAAAGGGGATTTCCGAAGAAACGAATTAGTGCCAGAGATTCCTGACGACTAGCTCCGAGTCCTGTTCCCACCGCTCGCGGGGGTCCACGAGCCTAAAAGGACACAACTCGAAAAGGACGAAGAAACAAAGAGAGACCCCATTAAAGCCGCTGTCGCTTGGAAGACCGAAAGGGTCAACATTTCAGGGAAGAGAGAGTCCAGCGAAGACCGACCGCGCCTCCGCGGCCCCCGGGCTCGATGGAAGGAGGCCCACATCAGGTATTTGCCACCTGAGGAAGGAAAGCACAACCTTGGCGCAGAAGGAAACCAGCGGATCAAGGTTGCAACGAGGTCGAGGCTATGACCTGCGCGGCGAAGGTAACTTTACTAAAGGGGAGTACGCAAAGGGGAAAGACCGTCACATGGTATCTGCAGACGGTGGCCGAAAGAGGGGCCCAGCAGCCAAAAAGGACTGCTGGGGATGGAAAGTAATACGGGGGGTTTCTGACGGCCATGGTCAAAGACACTGTGTGAAAGAGGAGTTACGAGCTGAACACCTGGTGGAGGAGAGAAATCCTGAAGGGGCTTTCCACCGCTCTAACCAGGAAAGAAATTGAAAGGCCCGGGGCGCAAAGAGGGCAGGGGGAGGAGAGAAAAGGGACCGCAGGTAAAAGATGGTGCGAATGACTTGGATGGAAGGCGGGGAGATAGAGCGGAAAAGCGGCAGGCGAGTTAAAGGCCAGAAAAGCTGAAAAGTACTCCGGGAATAGGAGGGTCAGAGGGACGCGGGACTGCAACATCCGACCGGAGCACTTCGAAAATTAGACGCCAAAACGGACGGCGGGGAAGAAACCGAGACTTGGACGTGTTCGCAAACCGGTGAAGGACTGAACACCAGGAACCCTTAGACCACAGGAGAGAACGGGGGGGGGAAAAAGTGGAAAGAAAAAAAAGAAATGGGAGATGGCGCGGGACGATGCCGGGCCTGCGATCAAGCTTGTCTTCAGGGTCACTTTCGTGGGAAACTAGGGAATGGTGGGGAGAGACACTACACTGCCGTCACCGGAACGACTAACAGAAGGTGGGAAGGAAAAGGGGTAGGAGCTGGAAAAAAGAAGGGGTGGAAAAAAAACAGAACAACAGCACGGAGTAAAGAGAAGAAAAACGGCGGCGGGGCGCAGGACCGGGACGGCCGTGGGAGGGGATTACAACAGATACCGTTCTGCGAAAAAACCCGAGAGTGTTGGGCATCTCGATGCGGGAGACTCGTGATGCCGATGCAGTCCGGCCACCGGGAAACTATTTGGAGAAAGGGGTCAGGGTAACAGAAAGGGAAAACAGTTCAGCAAAAGGGGAAGAAAAGCGATATCGGTCTGTTCTGCTCGACGTAGAAACACAATGGGACCATAGCCGAAATTCCGCTTGGTGCTAGTGAATCAGAGGTGCAGGGAGAATGGAAAAAACTCATGAAAAGTCCACGGTGTACCGGGGGGTAGGCAAAGAACAAAACGAAGGTGACCGGAGGGTCTCCGAAGCCGTAGGGCCGGTACGTTAACCAAAGGGTAAGGGCCCAGGAACGCCAAACCGAGAAGAAGAAAAGGAACCAATAAGAAGGGAATGAGGCGCAACTGAAAGATCGATCCTTCTCAAACTAAACAAACAACAAGGGAGGATTATTCAACTGAAAAGATAGAGTTTCCTGGACGGCGAGCCCGGAGAGGGGTGAATTTCCTGAGAGGTCTTCACCGCTTGCCATGCACCGCTGGCGTACCATTCCCTGTGGGGGGTTTGGAACTGTTTCCGGACGCAAAAAAAGGAAAGAGAAAAAGGCAGGGGCTGCCGGCGCACGTGGACCGGGCCTACTTGTGGTCTGCGATACCACTCTAGAGGACACTCTCCCCACGCCGTCCGTCAAGATGGGAGAAAAAGAGAGGGAAGTACTACTTAGAGAGAAAAAAAGAAGTAAAATACAGCAACTCACGTTAGTGCCCGTGCAGCAAAGGTCCTGGGTGCAACGAACTGTATAAAACAGGGACCTGGAAAGGATGGGAGAGGCGATAAGAAAAAAGTAATCCCCAGGAGACGAATAAACAATAGCGTTTTTCACCAGGGCAAAGGGAAGGAGGGGGAAATAAGACCAAAGCCGGAAAGAGCACCAAAAAACCGGAGGAATAGATCGAACTGCGGTGGTGGTCGGTTCAAACAAACTCGGCATTCAGAGAACACAAGGTGAAACCTCCTGGGACAGCGTCGTAAAAGTGCTCAGTAGGACGCGATACCAAAATAGCGTCTATTCGTAACGACCCGTTCCCGCAGCCACTAAAACGAAACAGAGCGCGAACGCATCTAGAATCAAGGGGGGACAGGTCACGGAAACCCAGAACGCAAGCGGTCTCGAGGGCGGGGCCAGGGTCCGGGAAGTCTGCAACCCCCTTGGAAGAGAAAAGAGTCCAGAGCAAATTTCACGAGTCCGGTGCGGGAAGTGACGGCCCGGCTAAAAAGGTGGAAGTCACGAACGCAGACAAAATAAGACCTATAGCCGCATTCCACCGTCTGATGGCAAGAAACACCTCGCCTAAAGCCCGCGACCAGAGGAAAATCAAAGGACATGCTTAAAAGAAAAATGACAAGGCAAGCAAAGGTGTGAAAAAAAGCGTACGGCACAAAGGGGCCACCCAGTGCCGGAACTGGTTCTCGCAGAAAGATGAAAGATCGAAAACTGGAAAGCATAGCGGCAGAAGAACTTAGAACAGAAAAGTGTGCACGTGACCGTAGCGCCGCCCGACCAACTAGGACTGGAAAGAAACACAGAGAAAATTCAAGAAGTGGCTAGGGGGTTAACTGAACTTTTCCACCAAGAAGAAAGGGAAGGTGGATTCAGAAAAGAGAAGGGGAGGTCCTTCGCACGAAACTCGAAAAGACCGGCTAGAAACGACCCTGCCGTTTCAAATAACGAACTTTAAACGATCAGAGGATAGGAGCAAAAGATCAGGGAGGGGAATCGCCCCTGACCTCGCAGAAGTCAGGAAAAGGTATTGAAATGGACAGGGGCAATGTAAGACAATATCGACGGGAAGCCCTGCGACCCCCCCAAAGCGTAAACGCCGAGAAGGCAGGGGGTTAAATTCAGAAGAAAGATCAAGTGAGCCTTCCGCCGGCGGAGCCTCTGCCTCGCTGGAGACAGAGGAACCCAGATCAAAAGAAATGCGAGGAGGACTCAGGAAAGACCAGAGAGGGGGACAAGAAAGAGGCACGTGGACCAGAAGGTTCGACACACGTTCGGGCCTGGGGAAGGAGAAACAGAGAGAAGGAGGTGGAAGCAGGTGGAGGAGGGTCAGCGGCCAGAGATCCATTGGAGGGGGGATGACTGAGAAGGTCTTGTGCTGCTCAAAAAAAATTCGAACGCCATCAAGAAGGGAAAGGGAACTGGGGAGAAAGGAGTGGGTAGAATCATGCCAAACAAGTATTCATAGGAGACTGACTGGGATTGGCAGTATGTAGAACTGCGTGACATGAAAACCCCGGAGAGGAGTTGAGGTCTCCGTGGGTTGGCCGACCTCCAAAGAAAGGAGGAAATACGAAGGAAAAAGGAGGCGTGGTTCTAGGGAGAAACAGTGACTGTGGGTCGAAGGAGAACCTCAACCCTAAGATAGAGGAGGAGGACGCACCGGGTCAACTCCATAAGGAATCTACCTGACATGAAATCTGAAGGGGAACGGAGCCTGCTCTAAATCCACCTGGACATAACGGAGAGATAAAACAGGGTAAGGGAAAGCATGAATAAAACTAGCTTGCTCTTTCAAAAAAAAAGGTATCTACCTTGTGTAGAACGGGTTAGAAGAGAGTATTCTCGTAATTCAAGTGGAACAAAGTGTGCAACAAAAAGGGCTAGAAGCCCCAACCTCGCGCTTTCATACGATCGCGAGGGTGATCAACCCTGATTGGCTGGCAGTGGACTAGAAATACGGTGGATCAAAGAGCTGTTACACATCAGGCATCGGCCGAGGCCTGACATTTAAGCATGATCCTGCAAAGGTGGCTAAAGGAAAGCAAGGTCACTGCGTAATTTTCAGGAAAAGGAAAGATCGGGGGAACGAAAAAGTCAGAGTAAAGTTACGAGAATCGTTACGGCGCCGTGGCGAAAATGAGCAAGAGGCAGGTCTAATCGGAAAAGCGAAACCTGGCTAGGAAAACTGTAACGGTTAACCCAGCTGCGGCAAGGCCCTTATTTCAGAATAATGTAGAACTGAGGTTCGTGGGAAGGAGAAAAGGGGACACCACTCAGCTGAGCTTCTGACGAACGCTGCTGTCAAGATCTGATGGAGGAGACTACATGGTACGGTGGAAAGTTTTTGGGCAAAAAGGGAGACAAAAGGGGGAAAGCAGAGCTGACTTCACACTTCCAACCAAAAGAGGCTCAGGAACCATAAAGCCAAAAACCGCAAGGAGAACTAACGGCAGAGGTAAAAGAAACTAACTAATCCAAGAACGCAAAAGGAAGGAACCAGACAGTCATGATAAGCGCATAAGGAGGCGTCGGAAGTACAAGGTTTGGGAAAAGGTATGCCAGGCCCCGGTTTACATCACAGAGAAATGGTCATCGAGCAAGGACTGCGAGGGTACATACAAGAAGAGAGGAGATTGCTATCAAAGGGCCGAAATTTCGCCTCCCCGGAAAGGAAGAAAGCAAGAAAAGAAGAAATGGAGAAAGAAGTGCAAAGGATTGTCAATTTCGGCCCTGGGTCAGTTAGACCGCCAAAGACCTTGGAATCGACTCAGCGGTAAGAAGGCGACGGAAAGGCACCCCACTGCGACAAGCTGTAGGATTTTCCTACGAGAAGGGTAAAAGGGATGGCAAGAGGTTCCAAAGAAGATCATTCCATGCCACGCCCGAGAGTTTAGCCAAGAGGGCGCTGAGAAAAGCACTGCGGACCATTATTCACGACCAGCGTCGAAAGGCTGCGTTCCATAGAAGCGATCGAGTATCGGGGAAACTTAGAAGGGAGAGGATCCTACCCGCCGCTCCCAAGAAAAAAAAAAACAGAGATGACCTGCCGCACATCTGTAGTTCGCCTCTGTCGAAGGACACGCGCCCAGCCCGTCCCTAAACAGAAAATGCTCAAATGAAGAAAAGGAGAAAGGGGTCCAACCCTCAGGGGGGCTCTTGCAGAGCGCGGGAAGCGACATGATTGAAGACCGCTCGCTGTCGAAAGCCAAGCGAACGCTGCGAGGTTTAGGGAGGGAGCCGTATTCAACAACCAGTCAACGGGCTATTTTGAAAATCAAAACGTGTCTATTTCTGCTGGAAAAAGCCAATCGAGAACAACCAGGAGGAGGAGAGAGAGAACCTGGCCAGCGCCCTGGCTAAAAAAAGGTGGATAGAAACCGAGACAGGAAGACCTTGATGTAAGAGAGGGAGAGAAAGGAAAGGCACAAAGAGTATAATCGGGAACAGGGAACACGAAAACGAATTAGACGCGAGAAGACAAACTTGGCAAAGCGATCGGCAAGATCACACCCTGTGGAACAAGGTTCGACTGGGAAAGAGGAAGAAACAGGAAGGCAGGCGACTTTTAAGAAGCATACTACAGAGGACCGGAATGGTGGCCCGTATTCCGACCTGCTGGACGAGCTGGCGGAAAAAGAGAGGGGCCCCTAAAGGGGACCATCAACGAAATAAAAGAAAGGGGAGAGGAAGAAGACCGGGAACTTGAAGTGGCTTTGAACAAAGAAAAGTACTTGGTCGCCCAAAGAGGCTGGTCTAAACTCGGGCCCGGGCCAGAAAGGGTAAAACAGGCAAAGGCAAAGATTGGTCTTTTCAGGCGCCAAAGGAAAAAGGTATTTCCGAAAGAGGGGCGTAGGCCGAACGGCACCGGCCGACCCGGGGCCCATAAGCCAAAAAGGCCCGAAGGGGAGGCAGAGACGTGAGCAGAAATCTGGTCTTGGCGAAGAGTAACGGCAGTGAACATGAAGAAACGTCGCGGGAGCGGCAACAGCGCGGCCCTTGACGAAAAGACGAGCAGCGTGTGAAATTTTCAGAAAACCAGTTAGAGAGAAACCAGAAGTTTCATAGGGCTGACGACTATTAGAAAAGCGATCAGCCGATGGCGTTCCCGACCTGGTGAACTCGTCGCATGAAAGAGGAAGGTATTCCGGGGGGTTTGAACGCCAGGCGCGGAAGTGGTGCCGCATAGGACCAGATGTACAAAAAAAACCGTGTACTCAAGGAAAGAAACCTATCGGGGACTTCTCCTAAGCAGCAAAAAAAAAAAAAAAAAAAAAACAACTGGCATTCAGCAGCAAACGGGTTGGGCGTCTCGTGCCACACAACGGCGAAGGTGCGCTCCTCCGGAACGAAAAAAAAGAACTGGACGGGGTTCGGAGAAGGAGGAAAAAAAAAACTACCTCGCGGGAAAGACGGGAAGCGAGGGCAAGGCCGTCCACGTACGGCCTGAAACCAGTCCGCCGATGTGCCTGGGACCACCGTCGAGATCAACGTTCACACCAGGGCCAGAATGGTGCTTACCAAGGCAGCAACAACGATGCTTCCCGTAACCGCCGGAGTCACCGGATCCCGTCCCACGTAAACACATCCGGGTGAAAAAGGATACAAAAGAGCGGGGTGCTTGCCCGACAAGGTTGTGGGGGAACCAAAAATCAAACTCCGAACCGAAACGCGCCGGTGCAACAACGGCTTAAACCATAACACCTCTTAAAAGGTTAAACAGCAAGGGCTCTCAGCGAAAAAAAAAGGGGAACTGGTTGGAGAAGTAGGGTGCGGTGGCGGGTAAAAGAGCAAGCCGAACAGGGGAAAAAAAAGGTCCTTAAGAAAGTTCCCTTACAGAGATGACAAAAAACTCGACGAGGTTAGCGACAGTTCTCCGACCACTCACGGTAAAACCGAGAAAAAAAAAGGGGCGAATTACTTATAGGGAGCAAGCGGGAGGAATTAGAACGCGGGAGACATCAGCAGAGACACGCCCAGCTCGGAAAAAAAAGGGCAGTATAAAAAAAGGCTTCAGAGGTCAACCTCATCAAGACCTCTGTTGGGGGGGAACGAAAAAACCATAGACTGACTGCCAAGGTAGGACAGGGGATGGCGAAAACTGGGGGTCCAGAAAAGCAAGGACTCTAGCATCACCAAAAAAAAGAAGGGGAGGAGGTCCGCGCACACCGAAAAAACAATCAAAATCGGCTTACGGAAGCAACAAAGGGCCACACTGTTGAAGAAACTCAAAATAAAAGAACCAGAACTGCCCTATGAGCCAGACGTCAAAAAAAAAAAGGTGACTGGTTTCAAGCATTGGCAAAAGAAACCCTAAAGAGGGCGGAGCGGCGGCCGGACGGACAAAACCGAAAGAGAAATCTAAAAAAATCAGAGTCGACAGGGGTTAGCTCCCCACCTTGTTTTCTCGAGTAAAAGCAGGCCAGTCTAAGAACTCAAAGCGGCCATCGGACCCAGCTCGGCTCGGAGAGTAAGATAGGGACAAACCTGAATCAGGCAGAAGGAGAAAGCCCCTCAAGATAAAGGGCCAGGAGCGCACGATGTTGAAAGGCCGGGTAAGCGGCTAGGACGTCGCGGCGTCGTGATAGCCAAAAACAGGAGGTAGGGAAGAGCCGGGGGCACAAAACGGATCGCGGCTGCCCTCGGGGAAAACAAAAAGCATAAACGGGGAGGGAAAACCTGGTAGGGTTTGTCTGGTGAAAACGTACATGGGTCGGGGGGCGGCAAGCAGCAAAACAAGGGGGTTCCCGACTTCGGGGGGGGAAATCTTAGAAAGTAGAAAAAGGGCGCGACCGCCGCCGTCGGACACACGCGCTAAACAAAGGGACGACGGCCAAGTCAAAGAGGAATCGCTCGGAAGAGGTGCACGAAGCGCCTGTAGCTGGGATGTTTACTTATGTGAGGACGGTCAAAAATCGCGTGCTACGGACGGATTGAAAGGCCAGAGGAAGAACCATTTAAGGACGAATTAACTAGTGGTCGCGGGGCGCGGACGGTTCCAAGAATCAAGGCCTGTCAAACGTCTAACGCCACCAGCTCGTGAACTCCTTGCCGCGCACTATCGTACAGGGGAAGAATGAAACCGTCCCGAAAGACAACCATCAAGGGGGGACAACAAGAAAAAAGACCTACAAGTGGAGAAGGGAACGCCCGAAAGAAGGGGAGGGCGAGTGACGCAAAACGGAGTGATGGGGTAACGGCGGTGGAAGAAAAAACGGAAGGGGGAGAGCCAACCGAATACGAGAATACAAGACGAGCAGGTCCACCACCAGAGGGTGGAAAAGACCCGGCTGCAAATCGCAATTACATAAATTGGGAAAAAAAAAAAACCACCAACGATTCCATCAGCGCCAGCGAGCGGGGGCAGTCACCGGACGCAGGAGGACGTTTGGACAAAAAAGGAGGCGGTGAAAAAAACGATGGGTAGATGACTCAAACAAGGCGGGAGACTCGGTCCATGAAAAGCCATGAGGGCAACAGGAAAATCTTGAACAGGTGAGGAAAAAAGAATTGGACAACGAATCACAGGAGGCCGGCCTGAAAGCGTGATCGGGGGCTTCTCGCAGAAGGGCCGCCTCATGTAAACCGCGGACGAAAGGATATCCGTAAGTCGGGTACCTATCGTCTTGGACGGGTAGAAGGGTCGAACCGAATCAGAGAGAAAAGGGTACATGAAAATCCCCACAACTGACCAAGTGGGGACGGGATCCTCGGGGGGGCTGTTGGCAGGGGAAACTTAATGGAGGTACGGTACCGACGTGAGCCAACCTCCGGCCCTCCCGACCTGTGGAACTTAACCGAACCGCAAAACCACCAAACTCGCGAGAAAAGTCCCAGGCGAAACAAAAATCAGCGCAACAACACCACACGGGATGATAGAAAAATAAAAGAGGGGATTGGACGGTAATGCGAGCCGAAGCGGTGTGTGCAAGAAAAGTGGACCAGGAAAGGCTTTAACTGGGGCCAGGAAAGGTAAGGACCAGGCCATGCAGGGGCCCAAAAACCAAACCGCTTCGCCCGGGAAAAAGTGGTGTCGGGAAGCGACCTCGTTTAACCTGAGGCTTACTTATTCGTTAAAGCACTAAAATTACACACAAAAGACGGTGATATAATCCTCTAGTAGAAAAAAAATATTTTAACTAAAAAACTCACGTCGAAACGATCCGATAGCGGGTGGAAAAAAAGAAGAAAGGTCCAGTAAAAGGGAGGGGCCTAACCATACCAGAGGAACCAGGGGACACCCCTGTCACAGCCATCGAGTAGAAAGAACAGAGAGAACGAACCATCAGTTTTGGAAAGAAGGGAAGGGGGAGTATCACCCGACGAAAAAAGGTCGTAAAGGGGAAAAGCGCCCACACTAAGAAAAAAGTAAAGACACGGTGGTGGGGAGGTCAACCCCTGCTGTAAATAAGACCAGGTCACCGAGAAAATTTGCCGATGTATAACAAGGGAAGTGGCCCCGGACGGAAGGGTACGGAAAGATAACCATACGAAGTCGTCCACAAACCGAAGGCAGCCACAACAGAGGCCGTGACCGGAAAGGAGGAAAAAGAGGAGCAGAACTAGAGAGCTGAGTTCGAACAAGGCCGAACAAAAAGGCGTAGGTGGGAACTCCGACGGGTGTCGCACCCCGGGGTTAAACCCAATTGCATCTGCCATGAGGGAAAAAGAACGTTGGGGGTGATACCCGGATAATGTGGAGCCGCTAGGAAAACTATAAATCCGCCGGATTAAACATAACAGGGAAGACACCTCGCCTCAAAAGGAAAACCGCTAAATGCGAACAAGCCTTCAAAAGTCATAAGAGATCAAATTAAGCGTCAGGAAAAACCGTAAGACGCCTAGAAAATAAAAGGGAAGAGAAAAGACGGGTATCGAGAGGGTTTAAAAAAAAAAGGTCACGATCCCACCGTATCCTGAGAGGGGAAAAAAAAGTCGCAGGGTAATGACAAGGCAAGGCAAAGAAAACGGAAGACTGTAACATCGAACAATCCGCCTGATGTACGGGGGGAGAAATGGCCACGCCAACGATAAAGGGACGGGTGCGGGACTGAAGAAAACTACGGCGAAACACCAAAGCGGAGCCGGCATCGCTACCCGGCAGTTTTCCACCTAAAAGGGAGAGCAGCAACAAAATAAGCTAGGGAGCGCAACGGAAGATAAGCTGTTGGCAAGACAAAAAACAAAAGCCGAAAATGGCCGCCGGATGGGTCAAAGAGGGAAAGCGCCGGACTCTAGAAAAAACAGAACGAGACCCCCCAGTGCACTGAAGACACAGAAAAGAGGGAAGATGAAAGACATGGAAAACTTGAGCAGTGGCTCCGTAAAAGGCCGAGCAAACGGAGGCCAGCGACAAAGGTGAAGAGTCGGCGGATAACCAAGGGAAGGCCCAATCTGCTGATCTTTACCATAAACCGAGCGAAGAAAGAGGGATTGTCCTTGTTCATCAAGGAAAAAACCGAGTAGGGGGAAAGCAAAAAGCGACCTCCGAGAACCATGGGAGGGGGGAACTGAGAGGAGAGGGGCTGCTCAATCAAAAAACCGGAAACCGTCGTCCCTCACTCAGTAGAAAAAAAGACGAACACATCCAAGTGGGTCGATCTAGAAGAAAAGAAAAGAGAAACCGGCGAAGAAGTGAAGAATGAAAAAAGCCTTTAAAAAAAGTAAAGGGGAACGCGAGAGGGTGGGTCTGCGGCAGAAAAAGGACCGAAGAACGGCCGGCCCCTCGACCTCAAGAGTGCTCCGGGGTCTCACATTGGATAAGAACCCCACTAAAACAGGGAGAATCGGTAGGAAAGGGGAACAAGGAAAAAAAACGGGACTGAAGCGATGCCGGGACGGACTTGTGTCGTGTCGTAAAACGCAAAAAAAACACACTGAAACCTACAGATAACAATGGCAAGGGCCGACTGGCGAAAGAGGGAGGGGAAAAAGGACCGAGGGAAAGGAATAAGCGTGGCGACAAAAAAAACGGTCCGTCGGCGCGGAAAAAAGGTTGCTGAACCACCCAAGCTAGCAAGAAAGAGGGACTGGACCTCGCGATGGGGAAAACGGAGAGGGAGTGCGCTATATCGTTGATAAAAGACGAGGCGGCCGGAAAGCGAATCACCGTGTGAAGAAAGGTCATCCTTTTAAAAAGGTAGCGCCCTTAAGGGGAAAAACGCAAGAGAGAACTGAGGTGACAAAAATCGTGGAAAGGCCCGTGCAAAAAACCTGCGACAACTCAGAAAACATCAGAGGATGCAACAACTCGGCTCCTCCTTGGCAAAAAGCTGGCGAACCGGGGGCCGATTCGGATAGCACATGATAAAAGGGCATTGAAAGAAAACGTCCAAAAAAAAAAAGCGCTTGAGGAAGGAAGCTAATAAGACCAAAGGGAGGAGAACGGACGTTACTGGTTAATGAAGGGGGAGGGCAACGACCAAGGGCTGCGGACAAAACCAATCCGGAAAGTGCGAAACCACGAGTAGGCACAAGACGTTGAAAACCATCAAAGTCGCCACCACAGTCCGTACGCATCACCGGCAAGAAAAAACCTACGAACACACGGAGACGGAGAAGAACACTGTGATAAATATAAACACAAAAGACTTCGAGCAAGGAAGATCGCCAGGAAAATCCGGGAAGCAGAAATCGCCTCTGGAAAATTGATACATGGCAAAAAGAAGCCCTTCAAGCAGAAAAAAAAGCGCAACCACGCTGCGGAAAGGTGAATCAGGAAAGGAGTTGAAAGGTTTAGAAGTGATCATTTCTTAACGACTCCACGAAGAACTCTAACATTCACCGAAAAAAAGCACCCCAGCATGGCTTGACAGACCGCTTTGAAATGCAGCAATTCCAACAAACCAAAAAGAACCAGCACAGGAAAAAAAAGAGTGTGAACCAGCGAAGGGTCGACCAAAAGAAAAGGAGTAAAAGCCAAACGAATTATACCGGGTCAAAGGAAAAACGCCGATCGAGAAAAAGGATCCCCTAGCAACACGTCCTGTCTCCCGCGCAACCGAACTTAAAGAAGAACCTGAAGGACAGAGGTAAGCGAAGGCGGAAATTGGAAATGGGAGACAAGGACAGGCCCGCACAGCTATAAAGTTGCGAAAACGGAAACCACTCACGTGAACAAGCTCTCTTTCCTATAGCTTCCATCTGGAAGTGGAAAAAAAGCGTCCCGCTATGTCCCATTAAAATAAAAACTCGGGAAGCTAGAAAGTTAACGCCCTCCTCCAGTTTCGAGTGAGAAAATGTAGGAGGCCCGGAGGCGAGAGCACAACAATGAAGAAGATAGGATCCATCTCCAGGAAAAGAATCGCCCGGTTTCATCGTACAACAGTCTAACATGACAAGGACTACGTCATAAACTGAAACCACGAAGAAATGCAAAGTGCAAAAAAAAAAGCGGCGCCGCGGACACTGGCCACCTTACAAAGCACAAAAAGGGAAAAAAAAAACGGGGTTTCTACTTCCCGTAAAAAACGGGGAATAAGTCCTGGAAAGGAAAATGCAACTTTCCTCATCGAAAAGCGAACCTTCAAGATGGTGCCCCCGACTGAAGAAAAGAACGCGCGAAGTATCTGGACAAAAAAAAGAGACGAAGGGAGTAATCTCGGGAGAGTCTGAGACGGAAAAGGCAAATTGTACGGTTAGGGTTTGTCGAATCATGACAGCAGGGCGCCAAACGAACTGGTAAAACTCCCGAGTGAAGAGACGGCGGGGTTAGCTTAACAGACCTGGCCGCGAGGGAGGACGTAAAAATCAAGAATGGGTTTCCGAAAGGGGGGACTGTCCAGAATAAACAAAACGGCGTGGGCATCTGAAAGATCACCAGAAAAAGGAAACTCATGGAAAGAGGGGGGAAGGAATTACTTGCCAAGAGGAGAAGAAATGCGTGGCTGAGCCAAACGGTCCCGTCGAAGATAGTCGCCAGGAGCCATGGCAAGTCGACGGACCGCTCGGACATTAGAAACGAAGAGAATGAAGATCTTCAGGAGTGGTAAACCCGGTTCTACCAGGAAATACAACAAAATTTTGCTGCCCAGACGACGAGTAGCAAGGGGATCAGGCGAAGGAGGAAAGCAGACGGGAGTTATCTCTCTGGAAACAGGAGACTGAAGAAGCATTGGGGTGCACCAAAGACGCGAAGCCGCCGGCTCGGTTGGAAAGAAACAGGGGAACGGTCGCAGACAAGTCAAAAAGGAGAGAGTGAACTACACAAGCGCCAAGGGCACAGAATTAGCGCAGGGAAGGTAAAAACAGCGGTGGGGGCCTCCCCAAAAAAAAAAAACACGTGAAAGGGTCGAACGATAATCCGAGAGGGCAGGTCCAGAAAAAGCGGACCGTGATTCAGCACGAAAGGGGAAGACTTCATACCACAATCTTAGAAAATACCAGGGAAGGGGGTCGCAGGCGGAACAAAACCGGAGGCACGTATGACCTCAACTCTCTAGCAGGGGGGAAAGAAGAGAACAGAGAAAGAGAGCCAAGTTCCCCAACAACCGCTGCCACCGGGACCAGGTAAGGCACGCGTCATGCCTGGCACTGGGAAAAAGAGAGGGGTCACCGTATCCTCGGGAAAACGGGAAAGGAAATTGACATCGACGACGAGGCCACGCGCTAGGGGAGGAGCGAAAAAGTTGGGTGGTCAGTAGGGACCTGAAAAAGCCCGGAACTCTCACGAACAAACAAACCGGAAAAAGACACCAAGATGAGAACCCGAAACTCCCAAGGGGGAAAGAATAATGGGAGATCAGAAGTAAGAGGTGGATGTCCTGATTCGGTCGGGAAGGCGGCCGACAATGGTCAAAAAACTTTAACTTCCAACTCAGCCTACAGGCCGTAGGGCGGAGCACGTGAAGCCTACATATTTAGCGGGGCAGTCTCCTTACAAAGGACAGGGGAGGAATAACCACGGAGGTATCGAACTTCATCCAGTCGTATTGCCGGTCAGGCCGGAAAACCGAAGCACGACAACGCGGAGGGGTCAACCTCAGGGGAAGAGAAAAGGCGAAGTCAGGGAGATATCTCCAAGTTTGAGAGACGACACCCAAGAGTGCCATGGCGAGAAGTTCCGTTGTTGGAGAAAGTACGTGGCATGAGAAACAAAAAGGAGGTAATTCTCAGAAGGCACACGCAAAATGGCTTGGTAATCAAGAAGCCCAACTATCAACGGAGTCTTGTCCGGGATAACACCACAAACTAACGATTGGAAGCAGCTCAGGCGGCCAAGGAAAACGCTCCTACCGAGTTAGGGAAAACAGAAAAAAACTGGAAAAAATTCACTTTGGAAGATCTGGGAAACAAAAAAAAGCCGCGAGCAGGGCTCGAAAAGCCAGAGCCACCGACTGCATGCACAAATGGGACGTCACTCGCAGGTGAAAAGAAGACCTGAAATTGAGGGAAGAAACTGGAACCCTGCGCCGTACCGAGGACGCAGCCAAATCAGGAGAGTCGGAATCGAAAAAAGAAGCACGGATAAAACACGGCAGAAGACGCAAGAGAGAAAAAAGCGACAGAACACAAACTGAACGGGTTTTACACAGCCAGGTTCGAGGCTATGACCGGGAAAGGAGTCGTGCGCAGACCGAAAGGAGTCATCTAACCAAAGGCAGATGAGGGGCTGGGGGAACCGAATCCACAAAGAGCCACTCGTCCCAAGGAAGAAGGAACTAAGGAAGTAACACGTGAAAAGGCGGCAACGTTCACGTCGGGTGTGAAGGGGGGAAGTATGGTCGAAGAGAGTCAGGATCCACAGGAAGAGAAAAAAGAAACGTCGGGGCCGAAAGCCTAACCAGTCTGGAAAACGAACTGGGCAGGAATAGGGATTAAGAGAGCAAGTGCGTCAGCGATGGTATAGTGGGGGTCGAATGACAAAAATCTCTGTGAAGGAGGGAGGCAGGCTCGGTCGCGGGCTGGCGGAGGAGGAAGAGCAACGACATCAGAACCGGTTAATAAGCGTAGGAGATGAATAAGGGAGGCGGGTCGAGGAAAAAAAATTCAAAGGAGTGGAATGAAAACACAGTCCTACCAGGCCCCGAAGTCTTACTCCCGAAGCAGAGGGCCCAGTTCTTGGGACAGTCCAAAAGACGACTTCCCCCGGAAACACGACACGAAGAGAAGTTTTCAAGGGCGCCAAACGGGACATAAGCGGGGGATGGCTCCCAGAAAGATCCTAAGCTAGAGCTGGCTGGCGTGAACGGGGGCTGGACGGAAGAGACGTAGGTGGTGAGAGAAAACGGTAATGGAGCCCGGGCACGACTTATCATAGGCAGAGACCCAGGAGGGGTTCCGGAACCCTGATTGATATCCGAAAAAATCCTTTGTTTGAGAAACAGACAAAATCCGATCAGACTCATGAAAAAAGAAAGGGGTTGGGGGACGCCGTGGAGCGTTAGGTAGACAAGCGAAGGATGAGGAAAAAGGTTAGGAGTCGTCTACAGCAGAAAAAAATCGGGGGAAGTGGGACATTCAGAACAAAAGGAACACTTGGTATCCCTGTTAACGGCACACAAACCTGGAAACGGTAAGAAATGTGAAGGAAAACGAGAGAGAGGGGGGAAAGTCGTGTGCAGAGTCGAACGTGTGGAAAGCCCCGATCATGGGCTCCATACGCCGGTACGATTAAGGAGGGGAAAAGGTGTCAAGCACGAAGTTCAATCAGATCAATCAGAGGAGGGTCCAAGAGTACGCAAAGAGAACCGCCATACCGCCACGGGGGAAGATCCGAGTGGTCTTGGGACTTTCACACGAGATAATGGCCGAAGGGCCAGCGGGAAGGAAAAAAGGAGTTACGAACAAAGCCACCGAAGAACTAACAGGAACCATCAAAAGGGCCTCAAGCTAAATAAACGGGGACCAAGGCGGAATCTCATAAAAAACAACACGGAGGCTATGGAAATTCGAGGGGACGGTAGTCCTGGAAACTCTATGGGTTAATGTGAATCGGAACTGGAACTCCTGGGGGACTCCTCACCATGGTACCTGCCAGTACCGAGGGGACCTACCAGAACAACGTGATCAAGGGAAAACAAGAGCTGTTGGGGAAATCTGTGAAATGAGAGTGAAGTCGCGGATGTTATGACGGAACGAAGAACCGAGAGGACACTCGCCAAACGCCAGGATATAACTTACCGGCCGATGGACTAAAGTATCGGTGAGATCAAGACGGCCGGAAAGATCCTCGAGAGACGTAAAAAACTCCGGTAGGGAGCAAGGTCTGGGTGCCTAAACTGAGAACCAGAGGGGAACAGTGTGAACACTACTTCAAAATCTGGAGAAGACGATGCCTAACCAGGAGACACTAACACAAAATTAAACCGCAAGCAGCGCGGGATTATCCCGACGCTAAAAAAGTCCCAGTACCTGCCGAAAAACCGCCCGCAGGTCGAGAGGACTCGGAACTGGGGGATGGGAAGACAGAGAGCCGGCGGTCATAAAAGGAGCAAACCAAAAACATCCCGCGGGATCGTCGTGAGACAGGGACGAAAGAAGGACTATAAACCCTACTATGTCGTCCAAGCACCAAAAAAAAAACACGCGAGCGGCAGGCCCAGAAAAAACAGAGCCATGAAGAAAACAGAGCCCTTCGTGCTCACCAACTGGAGAAAAAAGCACGAAGAATTTGGGGGCCGCAGGGGAAGGTGTAAGTCTCGAAAACAAAAGTTGAAGACACGAAAAGGGAAAGTTCAGAAGTAAGCGGAGAAGTGAGAAACGATGGTGGAAGTTCCGCAACAGAACCAAGGAGGAAGTCCTACGGTTCCCTACCTGTCTTATGGACCGGGAAGAATCGCCCGCAACCGCGAAAAACGAACGAAAAATCGCACATCCACGATTACCAGCGCAAAACAGGGTAGAGGCGTACCAAGGGTAAAGGTCCTAAGAAAGGAAGGGGAGCGCGGTGAGACCCGAAGGCAAAATCGGAAAAAATTCCCCCTGATCATAGGACCGAAGTAGTGGGGTAACCACAGTGTGACTGGGAAACGCAGCCAGCCCATTAACAAGGCCAGGAGTGTACCACACCCATAGAGGGCCGCTGTCTTCTGGTGCCGACAGGGCCGCTCCGGACTGGCAAAAAAAAAAAAACAAAAACAAATGGGGAGGGATCTAGAGAGAAAAGGTCGGTCCCCACCGATGAAAAGCCGGTCATCCGTCTACCCGAATTGCAACCCGGTGCCTTCCTCTGGGAATGGAAGGAAGAAAGGTAGGAAAACAGCAAAGATATCAGGATTTTGGAGGAAGAAAAAGCCTCTCCGAGAATTGGCACGCCGCGAGGCCTCATCGGTCGACGGCCGGCAGCTCGCGGAGGCATGCGCCCAAGGGACCTGGATCGACGGTGGAGAAGGGACTGAAGGGGGGGAAAAATCCATAAGCATGGAGCGGACTTCAGACCCGAAAACGAGGAAAGAGCTCGGAAAAAAAGTCAAGAATTCCGGAGTGGGAAAAAAAGACCCTGCCCATCGGCAGACGATCCCGTTGCCATCCCTTAGGCTAAAAATGTAGGGTGGGACGGTGAAGTCCTTCAAGAAAGGGACTTGGGCGGGGGGGCCGCATCTAAAAAAAGAGGTGAATGACATGGAATGAAGATTGCTTAGAAGGAACCCATTCAGGCGAAACACGCCCGGTAAATCCAAAACAGCAGTCACTTAATTGGTCATCATGCAAACAACGAGGCATAGGAAAAATGCGGAAAACGTCAACGTAAGTGAGAAAGACGTAACGCGACACTGAGTTGAGGTCAAGAAAAGTGTTCGCAAGGAACGACCTAAGACGGATGCGAAAAAAAAACATTCGCAAGGGGGCGAGTGCAAAACAAAGGGGCAGTAACGCCCGCTCACCTCGTCGGGGCGGGAAAATTCCAATCCAACTTCCGGGGGAACAATTCAAATGAAGATAGTGGAATTGGAACAGCAAACGCAACAAAAAATACATCAGGAGAAAGTTCCCGCGCCGCGTAGAAGCATGAGGCCAAAACGGGCGATGGCCATTGTTTAAGAGGGAAGGAAGGGATGCTCGGCGACGGAAAAAGAAAGTCGGCTGAAAACAAGGCGGCACGCCCCCCAGATAGGTGAGACATCACAGCAGAATGGGACACCGGATGTGCAGGGTAATTGTCCTAGGATCATGGGACAAGAGAGGGAAACAAGAGCACGAGTGCCGCATCAGGACGAAAGGAGGCACCGAAAAAGAATCGCACGGCGATCAAAACCTCAAATAGCAGGCAGAAAAAAAGAAGTAAAAAGTTACGGGAGAATAAAGAAGGAAAAAGCAGGATAACAGCTGGATGCATCGGCACCTAAAAAAAAACGGTCCGCAAAACCGGTCCCGGATGTCGGAGCGCACTTCGGCCAAGAGTGAAGTGCAGAACCGGAACACTCCGAGAAAAAGGAAAAAAAACGCTTTCAAGAAGGAGGGGTAAACAAAAAGGAACGGTCTGACGGCCAGGGGGTCGGGAAGAGCGCACGACTGGCAGGCAATTACGCCCATGGCGCGGAAACACCAAAAAAACCCAACAAAAGGAAGACCTGCAGCTTTAAGAAAAAAGATAAAACCGCACGTCCGTTTCAGACCACCCGGCCAAAACTCGCTAAGCGTCGCTGGCATGAACCGTGGGGAATCGCCTGGACAACGGACATCTGACGCGTGCAAAGCACTCAGAAAGTGCAATGCTAGGTGAAGTCGCAAAAAGGGCGGGCTCCTGGCACGAGCATCGAAACCAAAAACCGCAGCACGCCCGCTTAGCAAAGCAAGGGACCGTTAAAAGCAAAGGTCCGAGTGGTGACAAAGGACACGGTATCAGTGGTCGTCAGAAAAAAAGTAATGCGGACGCCGGCACGCCCAGTTCGGCACAGCCTGGCGCCGCCCGAACGCCTTAACAAAGAGGGCTGCACGTCCCAACA
>Ga0179593_1387208_pt1 | contig 19239 bp, 18 predicted proteins | sample CZODoug2_1_08_16_FD_185931 | JGI IMG/M metagenome (GOLD analysis project Ga0179593, IMG submission 185931) | Vadose zone soil fungal communities from Angelo Coast Range Reserve, California, USA - CZODoug2_1_08_16fungal (PacBio error correction) | ecosystem: Environmental > Terrestrial > Soil >...
GCGAAGGGGGAAAGAGAATGAGAAACTGCCTCTGCGAAGGCGCAGATGTATGCCCATTCAAGGGCGCGCGGGAAATTGACAGCATTTGCCCGGCGCCGCAAAAACCATAAAACTTGAGGGTTCGTCAGCTACTCTGGTTATCCCCAGCGCGACACGGAGGTGGCCGGGGACTAGAAAAGGCTACTTTAGTGAGACAAAAAGCAGACCGTCATTCAAGAAAAGTTGAAGGAATGGGAAGGGTCGGTTGACCATGATGTTACGGGAAAAATTCATCCGACGGTTACTAACCACCGGAAAAAGAGTCCTTAGCTATGTAGCCGTCTTTGAGGGTGCTAACAAATACCACATCTATATCAGCATCGTTCCATCGCTTTTAAAGACGCCACCCCATGAAGGCTGAAGCCCTTGTAGGCTATCAAGCTGCAAAAAAAGGGTAAATCCAATCTACCAGCGGCACTTGGCAATCGTCAGTGCCAGCTGAAAGACCACTAATTGACGTAAGACGAAAGATTGGATGATGCTGACCTGAAGGGGCAAGCGTGGCAATGTGGCGTTAAAACAGGCATTGCAACGCTTCGGGTATAGGAGTACTCGTTGACATGGAGGAGGCTGGGGGGTGAAATGTCGGGTGTCGGTAATTCGCGAGGGCTCAAAAATCTCAATTCAACAACATCGGTTGGACGTCAAAGGCGACGCATTGCTGAGATCCCAAGGGGAATTAAATGGAAGGAAGGAGGTTCCCATTTGAATAATGAAACGGGGGAGCGAAAAACACATAAGCGCAAAAAAAAGCAGAAAATCAGCTTCACAAGACGCCTTCTGAGTCGAACGAAGAGAAGCCTGATAAAAGTACCGAGACTGCCTGTGTATTGCGGGGGGGCAGCAGATACGGCAGTCCAGATCTGACGCGCGGAGAAGTGAACGCACTTCCCAACGAAGATTCGCCGCTTCCCCTTAAGCTAGAGAAGAGGAACACTATTCCAAGGAATGTCACTGGGAAAACTTACAGGAGAAAAGAAAAAGAAAAAAAGTCTGAAAATACGAGGAGTTTCTCACAGGAACTAAGGTGCCGAACGCGCTGTAATCGACAGCATCGCATGAGGGAGTTCGCCGTGGTCGAACAAGAGGACTGTGAAAGTCCTGCAATCGAAGAAGCGGAAAGCCTTTACAGTAGAACTGAGAGTCTCTTAAACGGGGGGGAGCGCCTTCCACCTTGAGGGACGCATCCCCTGAAACCATTGGGGATCCGGACAGCAATGGGGACCGCAGTGCAGGAAGGGACTACCCAAAGAAAAGCCACCCGTGAAAAAAAAAAAAAAAAAAAGAACCCATGCGGCACCGGGGGGAGTGTACCTTTCTGAACAGGGCGCGACAAAACGAACTATGTCCTAAACGGACTAGGAGGAGGCGAAAAATATTCGTTCCCAATGGCCTGCGACGGCGCGCAGCGCGGCACGGAATATCCACAGGGGGAACGCGAAGGTGGGTGGACCACTCTCACCGTGCCGCGTGTGTAACCAGGGGGGGGATGCTTAAAAAGGAGTTGGATTACGACACCAGTGGTGGGCAGCTAACATCGGGAGAACAAGGAGGAGCACAGACGAGTGTTTGTTTGGGGGTGTTGGCTATTGTATTTTTGGTGTTATTGAGTTGGTCCTTCTTTTTCCCAGGGAAAGGATGGCTCCCCGAGAGTGAACCAAGAAAAGGTTCTTTTCGCAGCCTTGGGGGTACTATCAAACGAAACGTCCTAGTTCATCTACGGAGTGGGAAATAGTGTCTATGGAAGGGTCGTTTCAACTTCCGGACGTCTTGAGCAGCGTCTTAGAGTCCCCTGGACGCGTGCGGAAAAGGCATGCCCAAAAGGTCATTTCGATATAGTGAGAGGACCTGATGAGGTGAGGGGGAGGAGCAATGCACAAAATCAAGGACGGGGCAGCCTTCTGGGTGGTCCTTCGCCGTTGTTCGGGAAACCGACGGCTAAGCTTCGCACAACAATCTTCCCTTCACAGAGTCAGGGGGGAGGTTTCGAAAAAAAGGGGAAAGAAAAGAGGACTAGCGAGTTCGGCAGAAAGTGTCCGTCACGACAAACAGCTTACTTATAACGAGAGAGAAAGATATTCCGGATAGAGGAGTGCGAGGTGCTCCCTTTTTTGAGGGAGACAGCCGCGAAGAAAATGGACATTTTTTGCGGAATAATTGGGGGACGCCTCTTCGTCAGCGGGTTACGAACACTGCGCGGACTGAAGGACGATTGTGCAATGAGCGGGGGGATGAGATCAGAAGGGAAGAGGGGAAGAAAAGAGGAGCGATAGGTAAACGGAAAATTATAATCACGAACCACCCGGCCGACCTCTCAAAAAAAGTGCCTGCCAAGAATCCGGAAGTACGACGAAAAAAAGGCACGAGCTATTGAGTCAAAAATAAAGAATGAGAGGAACTTACACTTGTCGTGGCGTTGAATCGGTTCCAAGGCTGCGGAAAATCAATGTGTTTCATCTGAGCCATCTGATGGGGGGGAGCATGGACCAATGCCGAAAAATAAATTCGTAAGATTTGGAGAGGGAAAGTAGAATACGGGGGGTCCCCAACTTGAGTCCAGTAAAAAGTAAAAAGATAAAGCCCATCCCAGGTGAAAAGCAACGGCCGATTGGTAAAAAAGGAGTCCGGGAAGGGGGTTCCATTCCGGGGGCCGAGACCCTGCCCGCCCGTCAGGTGGGTAAAAGGGAAATGGGGGGTTCGCCTACTAACACATTTCGAACAGCAAGGAGGGACTTAAATCATTACGCAAGATAGGTCTCTCTTGAGGCGGAGGTTAGCTCCATGTACACTGCTTACAATGCGCGGGAAAGGTTGCGCGAAACGTGTATGTGTAACCAATGCCTTCAAGGGGAGAAATCGCGATCAAGGGTGACGTCAAGGGGGGCGGGCTGTCACTTCAGGTGATATGACGCAGCAGACGAGAATTATAGTCTGCAAGGCTCAGCCGAAGGGCTCTTGCAAGGACGGGCCAAGTTCGCTGTTGGCGGAGCAAAGGGGGACGATAAAGCTAGGAGTGCTTCTATTGAATATTTCATTCCTACATGGGATTTCCCTTCGGGGGGTCCACTGGAAACGATATCTCTTCGTGGTTAGAGAATCATTAGGGCAGTGAAAGGAAGAATTTTCGGCCTAGTGCTTAAGAGAAAAGCCTACCTCTGACTGTTGAAAGATTGGCAGTTGAGGGGCAGTACTGTGGGACAAGGACGCCGAGAAAGAAAGATCTGCGATGGCCTTCATGAAAGGAAAAAGGGGGAAATCCAGAAGGCGGAGATTTCCTTGCTGCTCAGGTATTTAGGAAAAAAAAGACCGCTTTCATCGGGATGGGGCTTGATCGAAAAGACCGGGTTGGTTCAGGACAGAAGTCATCCCGCCAAACTGGTACCACAAAAAATTCACGGGATCATGCCATTTCACAAGGGGAACAGCAATTCTGAAGGCCCGAAACTTAACGATGTTGGGGGTGAGCTGCGAGAATAAATCAAGGGGAAGGGGGGGGGAACATCTAAACAAAAATGAGAATGAAAAGGGCACATGGGAAGCTAAATCTGGGGTGAACGGCGAAACGGGGGGGCCGGTTGTGAAAGAAACGGGGGGAAAAGACGCACAGCCCTTTCAAGTCAGCGAAGGACGTTGATGCAGCGGGTCCCTTTCGAGGGGAAGGCAGGGCCAGGAAGAGGCGCGAAGTACACCGGGTGGGGCGAGAAGAGGGGGGGGTCCCCTAGGAAACGGGAGCGATCTCGGTACAAGGTGCCTCCGGCTAAAAGGGGGTGTGGTCCGAGGAAACGGGACGAAAAGCACTATATTTGACAGCAAGGTCCGCGTGCGTCGTGGTCACTCGCAACACAGCATCAGGGACCTCCGAGGACCTCTTCTCTTGCGGTGGCAGTGGAAGAGGATGCAGAACTACCGGCAAACATCGTCACCTAAGAAAGTCACCATTCACTTACTGTGGTAGGGAAAGGCAAGAAGATCGTCGAGCAACTGACCAAGAGTAGGACGGTCGCGGCCCACTTCCAGCCAGCTAATTTACGAAAAAACTTCCAGGAGGGTAGAAGACGGGGAAAAACAAAGGCTTTATGTCTGCAATGCGCAACTGTGGCCATAGAAACATGCAACTTACATCAGAGTCCTGTTTCAAAGGACAGGGGAAAAGAAAAAGCAAAAATCAACACCACAGGAGGAAAAAGAGAGAGCTTGGCGAGCCACAGAAGGTTTCGAACGAAGGCAACGCGGGTACTATCGAAGCTGAGACGATTGAGGGGGGGGAAGCAATTCGCCTTTCATAAACATCCATCATGGGGGGGCAAAGTCGGGACTCTACCCCGATCAAGGTGCAGGGGGATGGAGCTTGTACGAGGGCGCCCGCCGAAAGGGGACCAAGCTTTATAAGTAGAGCGATCTTTGGGGGAAGAAGATCGAACGGCCATTCCGCAGTCTCTAATGGACGTCTTTTTACGCTTCTAATTGGAGGTCTAGCTGCATCACCGCGGAAATTTGCCACCGGAACAGGGAAAAGACGAAAAGGGGGGGGGGAAGAGGGGAGCCTTAACTTTATGGGGGGGCTCTCAAACGAAAGCGAAGGAACTCTCATCTTCCGCAAGAGACTTTTACTCCAAAGTAGCCGACTGGGGGAAAGGGGGTGTATGCGAAGCGCTCCCGGTGCCTTCTCGGAGGACCAAGGCACTTGATCAATAATCCTGGTAAACGTCCGGAGTATAAAACGCACGCTCCGCCAAGATTCTCGCTGGGCTGGACGACCTTTCTTGGCAGATGCGGGAAAAGGTGCTTTGAGAAGGGAACGCGCAAACTTCTTAAGCGCCGCCATTGTAAGTACGTCGGGAAGATTTAGCCTTTCGGTCTCGCTTGGCGCGCAGAGCAAAGTCACACAAAAAGCCGCGAAAAAAAATCGTTCTCTAAAAACATATGAGAGACCCACATGAATGACTCCCTATTTACTGGAGGGGTCAGGTACAGGTGGAACGCATGAAAAAAATAATCTTGAGAAGAAAGGAATCAGCGGCAAACGTCTAGGGCTGAGTCATCAACTAAAAAAAAATACAAAAACAAAAAAAAAAAAAAACACAACAACAACCCGCAAACACCAACAAACACGCCCCAGTTAATCTCCTCCAAATTAAAAAATAGACCTCTCCTAATCTTATTGCCGAATTTGAAAGGAAAAGATATCAAAAATCTGTCATGCTGATATCATACTTTGCTTGAACACGGGACCACTCACCCAATCGAAGGCGCCTCGTCCATTAGGGGCTCTCTCCTTTCTCGCCATGGCTTCCGACAATGGGGACGGGTCAAAAACTTTCCCGTACCTCAGGAGCTACCCGACGCGACTCGTGATCCTCTTAGTTTGCGTGAATCAAGTAGAAGCAGCGGAACTCGATACAGCCCTAATGCTGAGCGCCGGGGATCGGAAAAAATCAACACTGGCCATTCCTTTCCCGAAAGAAACGGAGAGCGAGGTCATAATGGCGAAGGGAGTCCTTCTCCACGAGAATTGAAAACCTTGGACCAGAACCGTACTACAAGGACTGGAGGCAGCCCGGATAGCTCGTTTTGTCAAACTACTGGCAAAGGGACACCAAAAATACATAAAAGTCGCGACTGGTCTAGCCGGAGCACCATAAGTCGAAACCGGGCTAGGGGCAGACCGAAAGAGGAGGGTCATTTAAGGAAGGGGGGGGGTGAGCGCCAGGGGGGGTCTAACCATCCTGCAACCGACTGTCTAAAAGTAGGCCACGTAAATGATAACATCACTCTAATGTTGGACCCAAAAGAACGTTCCCGCGGGGGAACCTGGTCTAGGGGTGAGGGAGTGACGTGAAAGAAGGACCCCAAGTGGGAAAGAAGAGGGGAGCTAAATAATCCTAAGCCACTTGCCTGGGGGGGTTCGGCCCACTTGGCACTTGGGCGCCCCCCATAGAGGACTCAGAAAGTAAAACAATAGGGGGAGCCCGCCTGGGGAGAAGATCAACGCCGAACTTAGACGAGGTCAGTAATCGTGGGATGCGTCGATGCAGGTTTCTAGTGCTTCTTTATCAAAGGAGTGGGAGAGGCCTGAAGGTTAGTAGGCGAACGACATGCGGCCTAGTCAGGTATCATAATAGGAAGGCGGACGGAAAAACGATCGGAAAGCGCGCCCGGGACATCATAACTTCTTTGCACTTGCTTTAATCGAAATCCCCCCCAGGCGTAAGTCTGAATTCGCAAACCCAGGGCTTTCCCATTCAAAATATAGTAGGCGGGGGGCTTGATTTCGAAAAAGGGGCAAGCCGCTCGATATATTCTGAAATCGTGTCTAGAGAGATCAACAACAACAAGATAAACTAGAAAGGAGGGAGAAAAGCTTCTGCTCTTATCGCGATTTTCCATTTTTCGAAAGCAACCCTCGACTCTATTTTGGGAAGGGGGAGAAAAGGGGGGTGGGGGGAGATCCTTACCAAAGGACTTGATTTCCGACAAAGGGGAGAAAGAAGCAGCGACACTTCCTTCTTTGGCCAATGACTGAACTCAGAGAATCGGAACTGAAATTCGAACGGAAAAAAAAAAAGTGGAGGCAGTGGGGACAACGCCTACTACCCGCGGCCAGTTCCTCGCATAACTGCTGTCTCCGTACTAAAAAAAAAAAGTCAGACGAGAAAGATTGCCAAGACTACGGAAGTTAGAAGAATTGCGGAGGGGTTAGTACTTGCCAAAAAGGGCTGGGCCGGATTGGGGAAGAGGATGGGGCTAAAACGTCATGGGGGCTCATGGCCCTGGTGGGCCCGAAAAAGGAGGAAGTGGGGTATCGCCTTTGATACCAATGTGAAGACCAACGGGGAGTCTAAATGCCCATTCAAATGTTACTAAAGCAAGGGACAAGGGAACCTGGAGGGCACGGGTAGGGAAGCTGGGAAAGGACGATGCAATGTATCATTCTACAGCGAACGATTGCCGAGCGGGTTGCAGGCCAGGCGAACGACGAACCCGGGTAAGCAATTCGAACAGACGGACTAAGAAAAAGCAAATCGGGGACGAGGGGCGCTGGTGACCTTACAACGTAGGGGGACGGGCAGTGCGCATAGGTGGCCTAATTGGATGTGGGGAAGAAATCCTCAAGAGGAAACCGCGCGCGATCAATTGAGGAAGGAGTTCGTTCAAGTGACGGGGTACTTTCGTGAGAAAGGACGCCGAGGGAACAGACTCTCGGTCGCCATGCTGCCAAGGCGACTCCTCTGTGAGGAGGAAATTACGCGAAAATGGGCGATTTTTGGTCGTGATCGGGAGCTACATGGAAAAATGCTGAAAGCAGGAGACCGATGCTTGAAGAACATGAGTGTCAAGGAATCCATGGGGTGGGGCACGAGCTCTCATGAGGGTCGCGAAGCGGAGACACAAAGTCAAACGTGGTCGGGGGAATCGTTCTTAAGAGAGAGCCTAAAAAGGGAAAAGTCGAGGACCATTGGAGTGTAGATGGGAGTAAGGGGGGGTTCAAAGGAAAAGCGAGAGATCTTAAGTCTTGGGGCCAGAGTAAAGTCAATCCAAAATGACAGAGGGGACGGACGTGCTCCTTGGAGGAGAAAATGGCGGGAGTGATAAGCGACGAGGAGCGGTTGGGGTGCTGATGCGAACAGATTAATGTGTTTTCGAATGCGAGACAAGGGAACACCTCTGCAACTGTTGAACACAAGCCTGGTATTATTAAATATCAGGGGAGATCATCAATGCTTCCGTCAGAGTCCAGGTATGCGGCATGTGTTTTGGCTTTGACGGCGAGCCGACAGCAGGAGACCTATGCTACTCGTAAAAAACCGCAGGGGGAAAATCAACGAGACTGAGTCTGATAAGGGGCTGAAAGAGTGTTGTCTAAGCCGCCTTGTTGTTAAAAGCACACTTGCCGTCTGTCACAGCCAGTCGAAGGGAAATCTGTGGCGGACAGTGCCCCACAGTTTCTGGAGTCGCGGCCAAAGGGATCGTGCCCGAGGGTCGCTTTAGAAACGGGTAAGGAGATCAACACGTTCCGCCAAGGCGGCCTTATTTGGGTGGCCACGTAGCGCTGGCGCCAAGATGAGGGAAGAGAAGAGAAGGGGCGGGCGGGAGTTTCAGAGACTACAAGCAGGCTTTCGCGCACCCCGAGATCGTGGGGCCCTCGGGAAGGGGGTAAATTCCTGATTATACATCCGTCGAAATTCATCGAGTCCAAATCACCGAGCCTGATCAGCAACGGGGGGCGGAAGGACGTTCGATAGAATCATTCCTCGTCGAGCACTTATCAACAGCTGCGTCCGGATCTACAGGCCTTCCCCGCCACTACGTGACGAATCCGACCAGTAAAATTTTATGGAATGAGACGGGCCAACACTGCTATTCTGCAAAGGCGCCGCGACATAGCAGGGCGCTAAAGAACGGCGCATAGTCAAGCGGGTCATGCCAGGTGGGAAAAAGCTTGCGCAGTGACCATACTATCAAACAAACAACGGAAAGGAGGGAGGATACTCAATGGGCCAGGGCAGGGTTTTCGAAAGGCGTCGCGGGGTACGAAGGCATCTGGGGGGAGAACAATTGTTCGGGATCCACAGGGACGCCGGTACAATCCATCAGTGGGCCCGATCGGCTAAAACTCAACCGAGCCTGAGGTTATCACGGATCTGACTCTGGTAGCCGCAGGATCCCGCAAGAAAGAGGGATAAAGGGGTTTGCTCTACGGAGTACTCTTTTGAGAGAGGACCTTTCCGCTGCCAGAATGCGTCGGGGGGGAAGCCTCGAATGGCGGTCATAAAGGGGGCTGCCAGCCAAAGGAGACCTTGCCCCCGGACCGAGGACTCTATTATTGAGCAGGCAGGACGGATTTTCGATGAACAACGCCAAAGACGAAGACTACATCAGCACGCAGAATTGTCTGGACCAACAAACAATGGGGAGGGTAAGAGTTTCCCACGTGGTGAGATCTCCCGGGTAGAGCCAAAGAAATCGGTCACTTCAGCAATCGTCGTCCAAAAGGATCACTTTCAGCCCTCAAATCGGCAGGCGGCGGTCTTCCGACCTGGATTGCCATGAATGGAAAGGGTTCGGTTGGGGAAAAAAAGTCAAGAGACGGAACGCGTCAGATAGGCTCTTAATCGGTTCCTTCAGTCTAGGGGGGGCGTGTCGCCTGTTCAAAGGCTCAGATGGAGGTCCATCTAAAGGCAAAAAATTCCTAAAATGGGAGGGCACACGGAATGATTCTCTCCCAAGTACTGAAGAAGAACTAGAGGAAATGCCATTGCATCGACTGGATTATCGGACGATTCCGAACAACACATATCGGGTTGAGCATCAGCACCAGAAATCAATGACCGCGGCGCGTACTGGAGAACCGGAGCTCCTCCAAGGATAAATCCGGGCCAGCAGGAAAGAACTGGAAAACTTGCCCGAGTGGCTATTGCAATAGGGGAAAGCGCAATCTCTCGGGCAGTCCCTTGAAAACCTTACCAACTCGCCAACGGAATAAGTTACCCCGTTCCCCAGGGTAGAGCACAAGCTTACTCCACGAAGGAAGGCTTACTTGCAAGTGCCGCGCTAAAGACTCGCTCGTGGGAAAAAAAGGAAGGGATTTTCAATGACATCATGGCGAAAGAGGGGCTCGATAATCTCGATTGAGCCGTTGACACCAACAATCCTAAAAATGGCGACAGTGGACTTGCCCTAGACGGGAAAAGAGCGCCTTGCAAATTCGAACCGATAGTAGTTCAACGTAGTTCTTCCTTGCCGCACCTTGAAAGGACATCACCTGATACCCGATGGGGTGAAATCAATCCACGACGTTTTCCACTCCGTTGACATACATGAGTACAAGCCCATCGCGACAAAATGCTAGCCGTGGGCAGCGTGTCCCATGTCCGAAGAGAAAGCGGCCCTAATATGAGTTGTACGGAGTGAAGGCGACATTTATAGCGCAAGGGTGGTTTGGGGGGGGGGGGGGTGGTGGGGGGTGGGGGGGGGGGGGGGGGGGGGTGGGTGGTGTGTGGGTCGTTCAACCGAAGACCAAACGAGATGGGGGGGGGGGGGATCGCACGCTTAGGGGCGGCAACTTAATGACACCTCACCTAAATCCAAAGACCACCCACCACAGTTCGTGGGACCCGGGCGTGCTTGGAGTAGGAATGGCATACAACATTGTCTCGACACAGTCGTTAGCTGGTCAAAGACAGCCGGGTAAGTCTTGTTTTTGCCCACAGGGGAACTAGGAAAAAAAAAAGAGTGAAAGACAAGAATGAACCAAAGTGAGGTGCTCCCTGTGGGCTAAGAAACTGAAACTTCGCCAGGGAAGAACTTCTTCGTGTCGATCGTCTATGTCCGGGCGTAGAATTCACAGGGGTCTTGAGATACGTCTATGAGGAAAGGGCCGGCGTGGGTTACGTAGGCGGAACGACGCCCGATCAGTGAGAGAAGGGTTCCAGCGAAAAGGCTTAAAGAGTTAGCGAGACCCCTGGGAAAATCAGAACGGGGAACGGCGTTTTCGGTCGTTGGAGGACCCCGAAAGTGCCTGGAATCGTTCCGAACCCCCTGTCTTCCGGAAGAGGAAAGTTGGGAAAAGTGGAATGGAAAAATTTCAATAGAGAAAGAGGCTTACATAAATTGGTCTAGAGAGCTCCACAACAACGATAAACGGATAAAGAGAGACATCGCTTGCAGGAGTCGCGAGTCACTTGAGCCCGTTGGAGAAAAGCAAGCACCGAAAAAAGGGGATTTTGAGGGAAGACTGGGACGAATCAGGACGGCGCTTTGTGTTTCCTACACGCAGCGAAAGCCGTCCCTGGAGGGGGACAGGGGGCGCGCTAACTCTTACAGAGCGCGAAGGGGTCATCACTGACTAGCCGATTTCCTTTCTGTGACGCCGACGACCCGGGCGGCCGGGAACTCGCAGACCGCGGAAGACCGGAAACTAAAAAGGCCTAAATCGACTCTTAAACGACATACGGGGGACCTCGAGCGTGTCTAGGGCGTTTTGTATAGGTCGCCAGGGAACACGCACGTGGGTTCAGGGCTGAGTCACGTACGAGGAAAGCAGCCCCTGTTGGGCCTAAAACGGAAAAAAAGCGGCATGGCTACATTAAGAGCAATGTTCGATCCAACTTGAGAAGTATGAGGCAACCTGAAAGAACCAAAAAGTGAAACCGGCGGCCTTCGAGGGGGCTGGGCACCGGTCTCGGCAATTTGATACAGGCCCGGGCCAGGAGGCCGCTTGCGCGAAAGTCTCGGTTAAGCCAAGAGACTACTTGCGGAAGATAAGTCCATCTACACCTCAGTAGGGCGCAGCTTCGGAGCGGGTAGCGGGAAGTTTCCCCGCGGGCGGCCGCAGTGCTCAGAGTTTCAGACAGGGGGATTTGGGGGAACAGGGAAATTGCAATTCTTAACCGAGATCCGTGAAAAAGGACAGAAGTGGGAATCCAGGTGAGGGTCCTAGTTTATAAGACGCCAGCGGTGTAATCAAAGAAGGTATTGCAAGGCGGAGAAAAAAAAGCAGGAATTCTATTTCAGGACGTGTCTCCATTGAATGGGTGGCTTGATAAAGGGAGCTAATAGAGCTGATAGGTCCCGATGCCTCTTAGGGCCTGAAGAAAATACTCGGACGTGGGGGGGGTCAGACTGAACGGCAGTAGGGGTCGAGAATACGGGGTAAAGTGCGTGGTAGTCGACGTGCGGGAAGGGGGAAGAAGGACTACTAAGGAAACGGCGAAGACCCCCCGGAAAGTGGGTGGCGAGTAAAAAAAAATTTGTGGGGGGGCGTATGGGTCCAAAAATGAAGAAGAGGCGGATAAGGTGCCCTTCAAGCCTGAGAGGGACCACCAGAGGAGAAAGACAGGGAGCGGAAGGCTTACAGGGGAGGGAAATGCGGGGATCTCATCCGCCGGGGGCAGACTGTAAAAGTTGAAGGGAAAAAATTGATTTTGGGTCGGATGCGATACTCAGAAAGGGACTTAAACTGGTACCACAGTAACATTAAAGAGGGCGGGATTCACTGTGGTATGGCAAAAGGAGGTACGCACTTAATTTAGACTGATAGGGGTTGGGTGAGCTTCGAAAATCTCATCCGAGACCAAGTCGAACGAAGATGGCCAACCTACAGAGGAAGTCCAACTATACTGAGTATGTCGTAAGGAGGGGGGGGTTTTCTCGCAAGGCCGGGGTGAAAAAACAACAAGGGTCAACCTCGCACAGCAAAAGAGGACGGCAGAGAGGGGCGTAGATTGGTCACCAAGAGCCAGGAATATTTGTAGGTAAGGTGGAAGGTGGGACTTTTATGGAAGGTAGCGGGTATCGAGAAACGTGAAGAAAGGGAGTCTCCAGTGGGGGTGGCCCGTCATCTTCACGGATTGGTACTATATGCGCGGGTCTCGGTCCAAGCGGCCACACAGATCTGCCCGCGCCACTCCCCTATCTCGTAAAAGTGGAAGGGGGGTCAGTTCGAGGGTAAAACAGCGCTACCTAATTAGCAGCGAACAACACCTGACGAAGAAGCTCCCCTTTGTTCGGGAATGGAAGTTCGGATAATCAATTGGCAGATTCGAGAAAAAGATTTCCATCAAGGGAGTCCTCGGGTCCTGAAAAGTGGGGGATCCAGCGTCAGCTAGTTAACCCCTCTCAACAAGTACTAAGTCGCGAGAATCACGGAAAAACGGATGGATTGTGGAAATGCACTCTAAAAGAAAAATAAGAACCCTGAGAGAAGCTGCTCTGCGCCACGTACCGAAGGCAGCCTGTGATAAAAGTAGAAGAAATTTCACAGTAACAATCGCTATCAAAACAACGGAGGAGGAGTAAGAGTCTATCTTGGCCCTTTACGCTCCACGTTCGAACCTCATGACAGAGGGGGGAAAATCAAACGGGAGCGCCTTTTCGAAAGGAATCTCGCGCGAAGGTAAACATCACAGTTGCCCGTAGAGGGAAGCGGGAACTACCTAGCAAAAAGGAGCGTCGTCACGGATGATAAGCTTGGGGAGCCGGGAGCACCATCTACGGGAAGATTGGGGCGGGTGAGCCCGAGGAATACGGATCTCTCTAAAATTACAGCAAAAAAGGGGGAATGGGACGGCGGTGACTTGCACGGAAACTGGGTCGACGGCTGCAGACCCTCGACCTACAACGTCCCCGTGACGCGATCAGAGATATTAAGAAAAGCCTGCTGTGGGAGAGGACACGCGAAATCCTACAAAGCTCGAGATCATCTGACGCAGCGGGCTTTCAGGTAAAACACAATGTAGCCCGGGGGCCGTTGTACCGTACGAAAGTTAATCCGCGGCAAAAAACCTCGGGCACTCGAATTAATGGGAAATCTGCCGAACGAACAGGGGCAGCCTCAGAAAGACTGCCCTTCGGGATTTAGGAGGAAAAATTGAGGGCAGGCGTGCAAATGGTTGGGCGGGGGAAAAAAAAGGGCGCGACAAAAAGGCTTGCATATGTGAACGCAGCGTTGCATGCTTAGGCCCGGGGTGGAAAAGTCGGGACAGGAGGCGTCTCGCATCGACAAGGAACAATGGCAAAGAAAAAGTGGAATGCGGACGACAAGGGCTTCTCTCCACAGGTACGGAATCCGCACCAGAGGTGGTGACCAGGTGCAGCGGGAAGTCTCATGTCCGACCCCAAAGAGCGTTTTCAGAAAAAGCAAAATCAAGCTGCAACGGAAAGAAAGGCGCAAACGGGAATCTCCGCCAAGGATCCAGGCCGGAAAGGAGACAGCGTCTGATTGCAGAGGTGGGAAAAAGGGGGAATACCGAAGAGAGACCGCGCGGCGGTAATGTAACCCCTGACGAAAGATCGCAAAACGAAGAGATTCGCAAGAAACCCCGTAGGGAGGCGAACCTCTCGCAGAGGCCTGCCATTTGAAGGGAAAATGGGGTCACGTCCTCTTCGCGACCACTACGGAAGAAAAAGAAAAAGAAGAGGGATGCAGGAACGGGAGGGAAATCCTCAACGAGAGGAAATCATCGAAGTGACGCCGTCTCACGACACCTACAACGTGAAGTCAAGGACTTGGAAACCTCAAAAAAGAGAATTGCAGATACTAACGAGAGGCTGCTCCCCGTAGGCGTCCTGAGAAACCTGGAAGGACCAGCAACCGGAAGCTAGGTGACGCGGCCAACGTAGTCGGGACGTGGTGACCCACGCCCTCGCTGGTCGTCACCACATACGTCGAAAAACCTCAGGCAGCACGAAACGGCAAAGTAATTACGTCCGCGAAAAAACGCGAAGCGGACCAAGAGAGGGTTGGAGGATTTCCCGGAATTATGAGGCCACGCGTAGGGCGTTGACAGGGCCTGCTGCAGGGGAACTTCTAGCGTTCAGAGCCACCGTGCCATGGAAGCACATTGCACGCGAAGAGTTGGCCCAGAAAACCAATCAGGCGGTGACAAGTGAGTGCTTGGAAGCAAGTGGACTGCATACGGAACGGAGGGGCTGAACTCGGAAGCAATTCGAGTCCATCGAGAAGTTGGGAGGATGTGTTTCCACAGGGAAGGGAAATTGCGCCCCCATCGATGCAAAATTACATTGGAGGTGCGGAGCCTTTTTTGTGTGGGGGGAAGAAAGGCCGAACGTCCTCGATGTCCAAGAGAAAGGAGGCGTTTAAAGGGACAGAATGTAGAGGGGTCGTATTAGGAACGGCTGGACTGGGGGGAAGGGAAATCGAAAAAACGGGGGTCGGTAGGCGTAACAGGAAAAGCAGAGAATGTTCGAAGTTGCGGGGCGTGAAGTCTGAAGAGGAAAAAAAAAAACAGGGGCACAATCAAACGCGGCCTGCGTGTACGTGGACCGTGGGAAGAACCCGAAGGAAGCGCTTACAGGAAAACCCTTCTCAAAGAAAAATGATTGTTGGGGAGGGGGAATTCTGGTATCGACCTCAGCGATAAGATAGTGCAGGGGCCTAATCAGCCAAACCACAAAAACTGATTGGTGAAAAGGAGAGAGGAAATAAAAGAGTCGCATAAGGAAAAAAAAGTTGGCTCCCTTTTGCTAAATCAGCAAAGAAGACTAATTTTAGTAAGAAGGGTCGGAAAATAGAGGACGCCGTACTTGGGTGTGCCGGAACAAACACGAAAAACAGCAGGAAATCCGAAAAGTGTGCAAGGAGGATGAAACTGATTCAGAATAAAGGAGAGAAATGCTACTGGGCATTTTCGGTTTGACGCCTACGAAACGAAGGCGGACCATAGGATATCAGGAACGAGAGTCAGAATCAAGCCAAGGGACAAACAATCGACCGGAATGAAAAAGAAAGACGTCGCGGCTAGAATTGGAGTACTGAATGGGCAGTCGGACTTCGGAGTTGGGAAAAGGATTCGAAATGCGCACCTGCAGGGGCAGTCTAGTGCCCTCGATGGGGGGGCGCAGACACGTTCCAGGAAAAATACGGAAAGGAGTCTGAATGATCTTGAAGAAACGAACTAGCCACTGTGTCTGTAGAAAACAGTCCACTACTTAAAGACCCCGGGAAAAAAAGTGGGAAACTCTTCACGTACTTGACTGGGGGGGTTGCCAAGAGTTTCGAGAAAAGATATGGACGGTTCATCACGCGGGAGAAGGCCATAGGCTCCATGTGATACAGAAACGGGTCAAATCAATTCACGACGGAAATCATTACACGAAAGGCGCGCTTCGCTTCGCGGACATGTACTGAGGGGGACAGGCAGGCTCCATTTCGAAGCCTTGGAGTGGAATAACATTCAATGAAAAAAGAAAAAAAGGGCGATCCGGGATTGCGTCTGAAAGAGTCTCCTGTTCTGGGGGTCCGTAAAGGTGGAAGTTCACCGAAGTGGAAGCAGAAAATCGAGTGAGGGGGGAATACTGGCAATACTAAAACGATTCGAGGGAAGACTGCTTTGCGATTTTTGTCTATCATAAAAGAATGAAGATCATAGAGTCCATATTTCCAGGGGGCAGGAGTCAAAGGAGAAAGCAGGAGGCTTTTCAAACGAAGATCGCGTCGGGGCGGCGAATGCGTAAGGGAAAAAATGACAGAAGGTTTCGGGCATCGGTTCGAGTCTCATAATTTTAAGCGGCAAAAAATCCCCTTAGTGTTGGGAAGGTGTGAAGTAGGGTGGGGAGGAAAAGAACAAAGCTGCGATGGCACGGAGCTGATCTCGACTAGCTTTAAATCGCAAACAAACTAGGGTCAAGCCGAAGGAGTGGAGCGTCCTGTTGTGCTGAAGAAAAGTCAGGGATCGACTCAGGGACAATACGGGGCAGCGTGAATGGTCTGGATGCCTAAAAAAATATTAAAGTTGGGGGAAACGGAAATTCAAAGAAGAAGTAAAACAGAGGGAAAAAACTTAACCAAAAAATGGAGTATTCTTCATCTGTTGGAGGCATACAATGCCTGCGTCGCACGTACCGGGATAGGGGGAGAAATTGGGGTTTCGTGAGAGGGAGAGAGACACGAGAAAAAGGCGACATCTTGCAACAGGGAACAAATGATCCAAGTGATGCAAAAAAGAAGAGGAAAGATTTTGTCTGCGACTGCCTGTTGGAAACAAGTGCACAAGACCAGTCGACAAGCAGCGAAGGACAGCTTCTGTCTGCTAGGTGCCCAGGGCTCAAGGCTGCTCTGGACATACATTTGAGAGTGCAATAAAGTAACAGCAGAAAAATGAAGGGAAAGAGGGAGAATTTCCGAAAAGAGGCCCTTGGTGTCCGAAGTAAAAGAGAAAGAATAGGTGAGGTATGGATGAGTCAGGGACTCGTGTCCATCGCCCGAAAGATCCTCCTTAGCAGGGGGGTTCAAGGTCCTTTTGGCAGGTAATAGAAAAAGGGGTCCCGCATTCAGCAGGGAACAAAAAAAAAGAACAGGTCCATTCGGCGACCGGTGCGGAAATGGACTTTAAAGGAAGAAAGGAGTCAGGAATCAAGAAACGTGGAAGGTGAGGCGCGGGGTAGCGAAATGGAGGGGTCAAGCGTCACGGAAAAAGTGACGACTCACTCGGGGGGTAGGTTTGCTCGGGATCCGGGGTCAATGATGGCTTCTGCGAAAGAGAAGTCAATCGTAACAGGACTGAGTAGCCTCGTAGCGCCGCAACTGTGAGTCCTGAGAGGTACCAGTGACCCAGATCTACAGGAAAAACAAAGGTAGGATTAAAAAGAGAGAGGGAATTTGAGAAAGAAAAAAAAAATAAGGGTTCGTAAAACTTCTGCAGCTGGTCGTTCTCATCAGGAGGCAAGGTAGAAGACGGTAGGGCTGCCTTGACAGACGCATGGTGTGACAGGAAAAACAGACACGAGATTTTGCTGGGCGGCACGGAGGCTACGCTGTATCCTCCTTTCGAGACCATCGACAGAAGCGGACCCGGATAGACGAGACAGGATTAAGAGGGAGATCCAGTCCGACAAAGGTAAACGGGGGGCGGTTAGCTGCTGAATGCTTCCAACAGGCGGCCACCCTACCTTGCCAAAAAGAGTCATGGTCTCTCGAAGGAGGGATCTGCCAACTAAGGGTGTCTATGCAAGAGACAACAAAGCTCGACATAAGCTTTCGTCCGCGCTTTTACGAGGCCCCCCAATGGAACCGAAAGGAGGTAGGCAGTCCGTCAAACTGTTTTCAAAGACAAGCGGCTGGGAACCTCGGGGGGGCGAGAATCGTAAAAGGTCTAGACCGGAAAGTCACTCTCCGCCATAAAAAGGGGGAAGTCGATAAAGTGAAAGACAATGGTGCCTTTGGCAAATGAGAATGTTGGGAAGGTTCGGCAGTCGGAGACAACATCTTGATTACGACGGAAGTCGTGGTCATTTCATTCGGCGGTTTGCTTTCGCCTTTCAGGAAAATCTTGGAGGAGATAGAAAGGAAACCAACACAACCGCAAAGAGACGGGGAGACGAAGGAGTCTGCGAGAACAAGGGGAAGTAGCTCCGGAATTGATGGTGAAAAAGTTTTTGGACGCAGGACTGAAGGCGCCAACAGAGCAAGGAAAAAACACATATCTGTGTGAAAAGAACAAAATAAATGACCGAACAATCGGTCGATCCTACCCTAAAGAGAAGAGGGACCCGAGAGCCTTCTGATTTGCAGATGTGGGAGCCAGAATCAGGGTAAATCGAAGAAGATCGACGGCCGGGAAAGGGACCACCTTCGCACTCGCGCCAACGGAAGGGGGGGGACTTCGCCGAGAGCTAAGCGACGCTTCCCTCCAGGCAAACAAAGGGGGTGCCTGCACTCACGTCCGCTTAGCGACCAAGGAAGGACAGGGAAGAAACCGAGGATGTCTTTAAGCCCTCAGTGAGAAAAGCATCGGAAAAAAAAGAAGAAAAATCTCATGGATGAAGCGCCGGGGATCCTAACCATCGGGCTGGGACGTCAAGTGAAATAAATACGAGAACGACACGGGGGCAGAGAGACTATAATCCTTCCACGTAGGCAAAAATCACATGGAAGGGACCAGCCCCAAAGAAAAAGATGGACTGCACCCTGTAAAGGCCCATTTTTAAGAAGGGCAGGTCATGCTGGAAAAAAAAGTCCAACCAAAAAGCTCCACACTGGGAGCTAGCCGGAGGGAAAGGAATGACATTGTGAGCGAAACCTCGCTGCCTCTCCCTAATCGGAGTTGACGATTTCATTCGTGACTCCGGGAGGATCCGTACTTCAAGAAGTGACACTCAGGCCACCGGAAAGGATACTTTGGGAAGAGAGAAAAGTTTTCCAAATAAAGCTGAAGGGGGGCGAAGTTCCACTTGGGTCAATTCTTTATGAAAGTGACGATGAGGGGGGACTCACATTAACGAGGGATCCTAAGGCGATAACCTCACTCCTTTTCCGGATGGGCTTAACAAGGGAAAACTTTATTGCCGAACCACAAAAATCGAGTTAACAGAATGGGGAAACATTTGGAGCCCTTGGAGCAATCCAAAAACAACTTCTCGAGTCAGCGAAGAGTCGGGGGGGAAAAATCTGTCAGGAAGGAGCAGGTCAGGTAGGTCTGAAAGGGAACGTAGGGCAAAAAAAATGGGAAAGGCCGCGGTGGTCGTAGGGAGTCGACCTCCCAAGAAGAGGAAAGTGCGAAGATCGTTCCGCGTACTTCTATCGTTGGAAAAACCTTGCACAAAGACGGCGTCTTCTTGGGGGCGCAGTGTAGAAAACCGGGAAGACTGCGGCGGTACGGAAAAAAATAGAAAGGAGCGTTGCTTTGGATTAGAAAAAGGGGAGAAAAGAGGGAAGACCGTAAATCTGCATAATCTTTTCGG